>Ga0335075_10010993_pt1 | contig 13704 bp, 12 predicted proteins | sample Lox_Sample_24_FD_206723 | JGI IMG/M metagenome (GOLD analysis project Ga0335075, IMG submission 206723) | Soil microbial communities from Loxahatchee National Wildlife Refuge, Florida, United States - Lox_Sample_2.4 | ecosystem: Environmental > Terrestrial > Soil > Wetlands | place: USA...
GAGAACACGTGCAGGATGGACTGCGCGGTGATGCCGGTGACGTGGCGGCTGCCGGGCAGGCCGCGCAGGAACAGCGCGTTGCGCTGCTCGGGGGTGCGCGCCTGCAGGGTGCAGACGATCTCGGTGCCGCCCGAGTACAGCCGGACCCAGCGCGTATCCGGACGTTGCGCGAGGCTGTCGGCGATACGCCGGGCACTGCCGGGGGCGACCTGGAGGCGGACGATCCAGTCGACCCATCCGGCCCTCGGCCCGTGAATAAGCCCGGTCACGCGCAGGTCGGCGGTTTCCACCAGGCGGCGGTAGCGGCGCGCGATCGTCTGGTCGGAGACGCCGAGCGCGGCGGCGAGCACCCGGAACGATGCCCTCGGCGCCACGACGAGCGCGTGGAGAAGCTGGCGGTCAACCTCGTCGAGCTGACTGGTTTTCACGAAAATCAGCTTACAGATGTCGAATTCCGGCGTGGTAGGCCCTGAATCTGGGGCAGCTGGCGGGTGTGCAGCAAGATGTACGGTGTACGCACTAGGGAAGGAACTACCGGTGGATAAGAAATGGTGGACCCTGATCGCGGTCTGCGCCGGGATCTTCATGCTGCTGCTGGACGTGACGATCGTCATCGTGGCGCAGCCGTCGATCCAGTCGGGGCTGCACGCTTCGTTCAGTGACGTGCAGTGGACGCTGGACGCCTACGCGCTGACGTTGGCGTCGCTGCTGCTGACGTCGGGGTCGCTGGCGGACCGGTACGGCCGCAAGCTGCTGTTCACGATCGGGCTGGCGATCTTCACGGTTGGCTCGCTGCTGTGCGGCGTGGCGGTTAATCCGCTGATGCTCATCTTGTCGCGCAGCGGCCAGGGGATCGGCGGCGCGATCATGATGGCGACGTCGCTGGCGCTGCTCGGGCACAGTTTCCGTGGGCGGGAGCGCGGCGTCGCGTTCGGCATCTGGGGGGCGGTCGTCGGCATCTCGTCCGCGCTCGGCCCGGTGCTCGGCGGGGTGATCACGACCGAGTGGGACTGGCGGGGGATCTTCCTCGTCAACATACCGGTCGGCGTGTTCGCGCTGATCGTCACCATCTGGCGGGTCGAGGAGTCGCGGTCGGATAACGCCACGCCGCCGGACTGGGCTGGGTTCGTTTTGCTGACCCTCGGGCTCGTCACGTTCGTGTACGGGCTGATCAGGGCCGGGGAGACCACCTGGTCGGACACTGGGGTGATTGCCTGCCTGGCGGCCGGCGTCGTGCTGCTTGCGGCGTTCGGGGTGGTCGAGAGCCGGGTCGCGCACCCGATGTTCGACCTGTCGCTGCTGCGGGTTCCGACGTTCGCGGGCGGCTCGATCGCCGCGTTCGCGATGAACGGATCGCTGTACGCGGTGCTGCTCTACTTCGTGATCTACCTGCAGGACGTGCTCGGCTACTCGGCGCTCGGGACCGGGCTGCGGGTCGCAATCCTCTCGCTCGCTCAGCTGGTGACCTCGGTGGTGGCGGGGCGGGTTTCCGAGCGGGTTCCCACCCGGTGGCTAATCGGGCCGGGGCTGCTGCTGGTGGGGGTCGGGCTGCTGGTGATGACCGGGCTGACCGGGTTGTCGGACTGGACGCACCTGATTCCCGGGTTCATCGTCGGGGGGCTCGGGGCGGGGCTGGTTAACCCGCCGCTTGCGTCGACGGCGATCGGCGTCGTGCCGCCGGCTAAGGCGGGGATGGCGTCCGGCGTGAACTCGACGTTCCGGCAGATCGGGATCGCGGCCGGGATCGCTGCCCTTGGGTCGATCTTCGTGTCGTCGATTCAGAGCCACCTCACGTCGGCGCTGCCTGCTTCGCTGGCTGGATCGGCGGGGTCGCTGGTGAACGCGGTGCGGCAGGGGTCGGTTTCCGGGGCGATCGGGTCGCTGCCGGCCGGGTCGCGGGCGGCCGCCGGGCTGGCACTGCGGTCTAGCTTCGCGTCCGCCCTGAACGAGCTGCTGTACGTGACGGCGGGGGTCGCGCTGGCGGGGGCGGTGTGCGCGACGGTGCTGATCCGGCGGAAGGACTTTGTGCGGCCGGACGGCGCGGTTGCGCCCGCCGGGGCCGGGGCCGGGCGGGCGGCGGAGACCGTGTTAGGAGCGTTCGCGTCTGCTTGGCGCGCGCTGCGGGGTCGGCTCGGTTGTTGTTTGGCCGGCCCCGAGGCGTTTTGTTTTGCATCCGCGCATTCTTCGGTTGACCGCCCGTGTGCGTTCGATGAGTTGGCCCGCATTCCCTTCACTCAGCGTGATATTGTCCATCACAAAACGTAACCGTGACCCTGCGGACACACACCACCCGCTTTCAACGCGGCTTGAGCCTGGCCGCGACAGCGTCCGGTCTCGAGCTCTGCGGCCGCCGCCGCGAGCCTGCGGTGGCCGGTGGTGCCAGCCCTCGGAAACGGCAGGCCGGGAGGGGATCGTGCGGTGATGGTCGGGATCAACGAGCAAATTAACAATGTTCTCATGAGAGTTTATAAGCGTGCGGAAAATCTGGACACTTCGCTGCTAGAGGACACTTTCGTACCAATCGTTCAAGTCGACAGCATGCTAAGCATGGCGGAACATCACGTGCTTTACGGGAGACGGGGAACAGGCAAGACGCACACGCTCCGCCGTCTCGAGCAGCAACGGAGGATCAAGGGCGGCGCCGCCCTATACGTAGACCTCAGGATCATTGGATCAGAGGGCGGTCTGTACTGCGATCAAGGGCTGTCCCTCCCGACTAGGGCGACGACCCTCCTCATTGATGTCGTGACCGCGATTCATGAGGGCCTGCTCGAACTGGCGCTGAAGGATGAGAAATTTATCGCCAACCTGAATGAGCTGTCCGACGCGCTGGATCTTCTGGCAAGCGCCGCCACCGAAGTCAAGATGGAGGGAGACATCGAGCAGGAGACCACGCGGACCACCGAACGGCAAGACGATCGCAAGTCCGGGCTCAAGCTCACCGCCAGTGGGTCATCGGTCGGCTTTGGCGCCTTCAGGTCCCGGGCACAATCACGCAGAGCGGAATCGAGCCAGCGGCGCCTGGAACGCGGCCAGGAAAAGTACCACATTGTGTTCGAAACGCTGGCCACCGCCTTCAGTAAGGTTGCGCGCGCATTCGGAGACCTAGGGCTCTGGCTGATGTTGGACGAGTGGTCCTCCCTCCCGGTCGACCTGCAGCCATACTTGGCGGACATGCTTCGAAGGTCGGTCTTCGTTCCAGGGATAGCGGTAAAGATTGGTGCGATTGAGGGACGGTCTCGCTTCATGAAGGCGAAGCCCGGGGCAAATGGCGATTGCATAGGCATCGAACTGGGCGCGGAATCATCTGTTATCGACATTGATGAATACCTCACATTCGAGCAGGGAGCCCACCATGCGCAGGCTTTCTTCGCACGGCTGCTGTTCCGCCACGCCGGGCAGGCACTGAAGGACGGCGACGGCAACCACTTGTTCGAGTCCGAGTCCGATTTCGCGCAGGCGGCATTCGCAAGTGATGCCTTCATCCGATTCGTCGAGGGAAGCGAGGGACTGCCGCGGGACGCGCTGGAGATCGCGCAGAAGTGCGCATCGCAGGCCATCGACAGGCAGATTGCCTTGGCGCACGTCAACAATGCCTGCACGAGCTACTTCCTGCAGAGCAAGGAGGGCCGACTCTCGGAGCCGACAGGTAAGGCGCTGCGCGAGATAATAAGGAAGTGCGTTGAGGCCGAGAGCCGCCTGATCGCCCTGCGGCGCCCCCTTCAGTCGCAGAACGAGATCGTTGCAGAACTGTATGATCAGCGGCTTATTCACCGGCGGGGGCAGGGTGTGTCCCTACCCGATAAGCCCGTTGGCGAGCCGTATGATGTTTTCCTGGTCGACCTGGGATGTTTCGTGGAATTGATCAGCCGCGGCCAGTTGCGCCTGGTCGATCATGGACTGCGCGACCTGGGAATCGTGTCCACTAGTCGAGACAGGCCCGATCATAAGGCAACCGCCCGCGAGCGAAAGGCGGGCTATGCGCTGATACCTGCGGCGAGCCGTTGGCGCTGAAGAACGCTCAGGCGAAGCCGCCGAGGATGCGGACGATGCCAGTGCGCGCCCGGTCGGTGAACTTTTCAAACACGGTCCGTGCCGCCCCTCTCGCTCGTCTTCCGGCGATGCCGGACTGCGCCGGCCGGGTCGACGTGCCTGGCGAGCCAGAGTATGAACTGGGTTCGCACCGCGACGGCGTCATACCCGGTGGCGTGCCGCTCCGCCAGATACTCGCCTAGTTCGGGGTAGAAGTCGGCGACGAACAGTTCCTCGTGGTCCTCGGGTGCTCCGGCGGTCATGACGCGGCTCCCCTTCCGCTGTTGTCCTTGTTGGCCTGCTGGGCCTTGTCGCCGTCGAAGGGGTAGTACTGCTCCAGGCCTGCTGTTAGCTTGACCCGCGCGGCGTGGAGATGGGCGTGCACGGTGCCCTCGGCGAGCCCGAGTTCGGCGGCGATCTCGGTGGTTTTCATGCGGTCCTGCCACCGCATCAGCGCGATCTGTCTCTGCCGTGGCGGCATTCCCTCGATGATCTCCCGCGCCCGGTCGAGCGCGATTGCGTTGAGCGCCTGAGCCGCCGTGTCGGCGGCGGTGGCCTGGTACCGGACGTGAATGTCGGGCTGCCGTCGGCGGAACGCCTCTTTGCGCCTGAACTCGCTGACGTTCTTATTCGCCACGGTGGCCAGCAGCCAGGCCCGCTGCCGTCCGGTGTCATGCGCGCGCAGCGCGGTCCACGCTGCCGCTTCATCACCGTCCGCCATGCAGCACCTCCATCGGCATCCGCACGGGGCGGCCATAGTTAGACGAGTGCTTCACACCTGTGTAGTCGCACAGCGGGCGGAAACCCTTTAGCCGGGAGACCGTCCGGGCGCTGGAGGTGCCGGGAACGCGTCGCAGACGATGACCGTGCTAGCCGTACCCCGGAATTGACGGGTTGGCACGGTGGCTTGCCCGCCCACGGGCCGCGAGCATCGAGTCATGGCAACCAGGGCGAGCAATGGTGGGATGATCCTGAATGCAGGTGGCTGATGCGGCCTTGAGGTGCCTGACTGGGCGGTCAGACGGTGAACCTCAGGTTGCGCGCGGCGCGGTCGCCCAGTTGATCGTTCCCGCTCCAGGTCACGAGGCCGGCGTCGATCTGCCGCTGCGGGTCGATCCGGCCCGCTGCCAGCTGGATGAAGGTCACCGTGTCCATGGTCAGTTCCACGTCTGGGTCGTCGATGTGGTCCACCGCCCTGGCCCGGCCGTCCACCACAACGGCCAAGTCGCGCTTGACCGGCCCAGTGAGGTGGAACACGATGCTGGCGCCGTCCGGCAACCCGATCTTCTTGCCGACGATGTAGCCGAGCGATCCCGCCACCTGGGCGAGGGCGATCTCGGCAGCCGGCCCGGAGTCGTCGGACGGCCAGCCGAGCGGCGCGGCGATGTCGCGCTCGTGCACCCAGAAATCGAAGATCCGCATCTCCAGGAACCCCCCGTAGCTGCGCAGTCCGATCGGCGTCCAGGACTGCCGCGCCAGGTCGGCCTCGGTCAGCCCGGCCAGATCGGCCCGGCGGCCGGCGAAAATCTCACCGATGCGGGCCGCAAACGCCGCGTCGTCCAGGGCGGCCATCTCGTCGTGGTAAGGGCCGACCCGGTCCAGCGGCGGCACGTCGTCTGCGGACTCGGGCAGCCAGCCGGCCATCACCCGCTCCATCATCCCGAGATGGGTGATCACGCCACGCATGTCCCAGTCCGGGCACAAGGACTGGGCGTGCCACCGGGTGGCGTCCATCCGGCCGGCCAGCGACTCGATCGCGTCGTAGCACTGTTCAAGAGACTCCCGGATGATGGCCAGTTCGGTCACGGTGTCTCCTCGGAGGCTGGCTCGGCAGGCATGCGGCTAGCGATATCACGGCTCAACCGGGTTGTCCACGACTTGCCCGCCGAGACGGGTATCTCGGCAACGACGGAACGGTGCTGGTGCTTAGGGCTGCTAGCACGCGGCGAACGCGGTGCACAGGTACAAGGGCGACCAGCTCGACCGCGGGTACCTTGATCTCGTCTTCCTTGCCACGCTTCCCACACTTCCCACGCTTGCCTCGCGCGGCTGACGTTCTTCGCGCTCGCCGCGAGATAGTTCGTCTACGCGCTTGGAGAGTCCGGCGATCCGCTGCTCCAGGGCTTTCACCGTCGCGGCCAGGGCGCTGATGTCCTGCGGCTCGATGCTGTGCGCGGAACTGGAGGCGGCGGTCGCCGTCGCGTTGATCTCGACAGCGCGAGTCTGATCTTCGGACTCATTCGAGCCGCCGATTGCCGTCTCGACGCTTGCGCATTCGGGGAAGACCCGGAGGTACAACAGCCAATACCGCTCGCTCGGCTTGCGGTCGCCGCGTTCCCACGCATTGATCATGTGCGTCAGGCCACGAACAGTCGCCAGCGGCTCGTCGGCAGCCGCGATAAACTCGCGGGCTAGCCGCGAGACATCCCACCTGCGCGAGAGCCGCCATCGGCGCAGCTTCGCACCATCAACCTGCATGATCAGCGAACCGAGCGCCAGGCTGAGAGTGACCACAGCCGCAACAAGGATCGCTGGAGTCATACGAGCACACTGTGCTGTCGTCCCTGGTCATGTCAAGGGAACGGCGCGAATTCGAGGCTTCTGCTATGCAACAACCGCCTCTACTGTCGATCCTGCCTCACTGGTAACATTCTGTCCCAGGCCAGCCGACGGGCTGTGGCCTCAATGGCAGGGACCGCTCCCACTCGCTCCGAGTCGATCCCTGGTCCCCACTATTCCGGGTGCAGCGTGAGGGTCTGAACTGGTCACTAGAGCAACTGCGCTCACCTGTGGGCGTGTCCCATCCCATCAACACCGAACAGCTACCCGAGAGCAGGAAGTAGGCGAACAAACATAATGAGACACCAAGCTCATCCGCTCTACCTCACCACTTCCGAGGTGGCCGCACAACTGCGCGTCAGGCCCAGTACCGTGCGGTGGCTGATCCGCACGCAGCAGCTAACGGCGCAACGCATTGCCGATGAATTCCTCATCGATAAATCCGACCTGGTCGCGTTCATCGACGCTCATATCATCCGTGGCCATCCCGAATGCGACGATAGAGGAGCCGAATGAACGTCACATCGCTTCTCATCGCCACTGGCGATTCCGAACTTGTGGTGGTGTTAAGGCCAAACGGCTTGATCGAGGAAATCCTCGACGGCGGTGAGCAACGGCGTGAACCACACCGCCGCCGGGCCTCGGTCAGCTGCCAGCGGTGCGGCCACCGAGCCAAGCGACTTCCCAACGACCACGGGCGCGGCTCGTACGGGGACGTCAACGCTGTTGGTCCCGCCGGGAGCCAGGATCGCCGACCGACTCGTCATTGAGGGCTTGCTTTAGCTCTTGAAGATGTCAGCGGCCGTCTCGGCCGTGAGGGCGCTGTCGAACCACTCGTCTAGCTGGGCGATGTCGGTGCACGAGGTGACGTGCTCGCGCTGCTCGGCGGTCACGTTGATCGCGCGCGAATCGATGATCTTGAGGACGTCCTCGGACTTGGCCTTGACTTCGCCTTGTTGCATGCCCCTCTGCAGGCCTTCCTGGACGAAGCCTTCGATGAAGTCGCTCTTCCATTCCATAGTGGTCATCATCGTCTCCAGTCTCCGACGGGCTGCGTCGGACGCAAGGTTCAGCATAATCGTGGACAGTCGTTTCCGGTCGGCGGCGCTGGCGCGGCTCTCGCGGACAGCGGTGAGGAAGGCGCGGGCGCCCCGGTCCTCTTCCAGGTTCATCGCGCCCATGAAGGCCGCGAAAATCACCAGGTAGGGGCTAGCGAGACCGCGATCTCGGAGGGCAGGTCAACATCGGAGATGGCCCGTAGCAACTCGACGGCGAGGTCGGGATGCTGGCGAATTAGCTCGATGGGGGCTTCGTGGGTAACGGAGGGCATGACTTCACGCCACGACGCCCTACTGACTTTTTCCGGCACGAATTGCGAAACAGATGGCATTCGAAACGAAATGGTTAATTCGCAACTGGTTGCGCTTTCTGGTTTACAGTGGATATCGCGGCAGGCGATGCGGATGGTGCCGATCGCCAGGGGGACCGCGACCCAGATGACCATTGGTCGGCCAGCATCCGGCCGAAGGTCTCGCCGATGTTCAGCCAACGCGCCACTGGGCTGCCAGGTCGTGGACCCAGGTGGTCGCGGCGCGTGGGTCTGGTGGTGGGGCGGCTACTACGACGAGTTCGGTCACGCCGATTTCGGCGAGGTCCTGGAGGTCGGCGGGCGTGCCGTCGCAGAGGGCTACGGCGACGGTTAGGTCGCGCGGGTTGCGATCGTGAAGCTTGCACTGCTCGGTTAGCGTCGCAACCCGCTCGGCCACCGCTGCCGTGGGGAGGTTGAAGCCGTACCAGCCGTCCCCGAAGGTTGCCACCCGGGCCAGGGACGCGTCGCTGTTGCCGCCGAGCACGATCGGGATGCGGCCGTCGCGCACGGGCTTGGGGTTGACGCGGACGGAATCGAAGCGGGTGAATTCACCGGTGAATGAGGCGACGTCGTCGGCCCAGAGGGTGCGCATCGCGGCGACGTACTCGGCGGTGCGCGTGGCGCGGCGGGCGAAGGGGACGCCTAGGGCGGCGAACTCTTCGGCCGACCAGCCGATGCCAACGCCGAGGGTGAAGCGGCCGGCGGATAGCACGTCGAGGGTTGCGGCCTGCTTGGCCGCCACCACCGGGTTGTGCTCCGGGAGTAGCAGGACGCCGGTTGCCAGGCCGATGGTGGTGGTGACGGCGGCGGCGAAACTCAGGCCGAGCAGGGGGTCGAGCCAGTCCGCGTCGGCCGGGACGGCGATCTGGCCGTCAGCCGAGTACGGGTAGCGCGAGGTGGGCTGGTCCACCAGGACCACGTGCTCCCCTGCCCACACGGTGGCGAAGCCGACCGCTTCGGCGGCGACGGCGACGGCCCGGATCACCGCCGGGCGGGCCCCGGTGCCGATGCCCAGCGCGTGCAGGCCAACGCGCATCTGCCCTCCCCCGGCCGACGTCTCCCCCGCGATGTTCATCCCCGATGTGGAAGCTGTAAAGCTCTGGGGCGGCACGGCTGCGCGGTCGGCCGAGACGGGATTGACGTCTACGTTAAGCTTGGTTGCCGTTGACGTAAAAGGAGGCGCTGTGGCTGAGCGGGGTACGGGCCAGATAGTCGTGCCGGATGGGTACAAGTGGATCGCGCTGACGATCTCGACCCTGGGCATGCTGATGGCCACGATCGACGGGTCGATCACGTTGATCTCGCTGCCGGACATCTTCCGCGGGATCGATATTGATCCGCTGCAGCCGGGCAACAGCTTCTATCTGTTGTGGATGATCCTCGGGTTCCTGGTCGTCACGAGCGTGCTGGTGACCACGCTGGGGCGGCTGGGCGACATTTACGGCCGGGTTCGGATGTACAACCTCGGCTTCGCGGTCTTCACCTTCTTCTCGCTGCTGCTCACCGTGACCTGGACGTCGGGGCACGCGGCGGGGATCTACCTGATCGTGCTGCGGCTGTTCCAGGGCGTGGGCGCGGCGATGCTGATGGCGAACTCGGCCGCCGTGCTGACCGATGCGTTTCCCCCCGGTCAGATGGGGATGGCGATGGGGATCAACCAGGCGGCGGCGATGAGCGGGTCGTTCATCGGGCTGGTGCTCGGCGGCGTGCTGGCGCCGATCAACTGGCGGCTCATCTTCCTGGTGTCGGTGCCCATCGGGCTGTTCGCCACCGTCTGGGGCTACCTGAAGCTGCGGGAACTGAGCGCGCGCAGGCCCGCGCGGATCGACTGGTGGGGCAACGTCACCTTCGCGGCCGGGCTCATCCTGGTCATGATCGGCATTACCTACGGGATCGAGCCGTACCAGGCCGACACGATGGGCTGGACGAACCCCGAGGTAATCTCCTTCCTGGCGATCGGGGTGGCGCTGCTGATCGCGTTCGGGTTTATCGAGACGCGGGTTGCCGAGCCGATGTTCCGCATCCAGCTGTTCAAGATTCGCGCGTTCACGGCCGGTGTGCTGGCGAGCTTCCTGGCGGCGCTGAGCCGCGGCGGGCTGATGTTCATGCTGATCATCTGGCTGCAGGGGATCTGGCTGCCGCTGCACGGATACGACTTCGCGCGCACGCCGCTGTGGGCGGGGCTGGCGATGCTCCCGCTGACGGCCGGGTTCCTGATCTCGGGGCCGCTGTCGGGGATCTTGTCGGACCGGTTCGGGGCGCGGCCGTTCGCGACCGGCGGGATGGTCGGGACCGCGGTTGCGTTCGTGCTGCTTGAGCTGCTGCCGGTTAACTTCCCTTACTGGCTGTTCGCTGTTCTGCTGTTCTTCACCGGGCTGGTGATGGCGTCGTTCGGGTCGCCGAACCGGGCTGCGGTGATGAACAGCCTGCCTCGCGAGCACCGGGGGGCCGGGTCGGGGATGAACACGACGTTCCAGAATTCGGCGCAGGTGCTGTCGGTCGGGATTTTCTTCAGCTTGATGATTATCGGGCTGTCCTCTTCGCTGCCCGCGAGTCTCTATCAGGGGCTGGTCGCACACGGTGTATCGCCCGCGGCCGCCCTGCGGGTGTCGCATTTGCCACCGGTGTCGACGCTGTTCGCGGCGTTCCTTGGGTATAACCCGGTGCAGCATCTGGTCGGGCCCGCGGTGCTGTCGCATTTGACTGCTGCGCAGCAGGCGACGCTGACCGGTCGGAGTTTCTTTCCCACGTTGATTACGGCGCCGTTTAAGGCGGGGCTGCGCGCTACCTTTGATTTCGCGATTGTGGCTTCGCTGGTGGCGGCGGCGGTTTCGTGGACCCGGGGCGGGAAGGTCGATCATGGGGCGGCGGTTGCCGCTCCGGCGGTCGAGGTCGGAACCGCGGACGATCTGGGCCCGGCGGGGCGCGAGTTGGCGGGGGCTGAGACGGGGAAGGATCCGGAGGCGATTGGGTGATGGGCGGGAAGCGGGCGGCGACGCAGGTCGCGCCGGTGCTGTGGCGGATCGGGGAGGTGGCCAAGCTGACCGGGGTCACCACCCGGACGCTGCGGTACTGGGAGGAGCTCGGGTTGCTGCAGCCGGCTAGCCGGACCGACGGGGGCGAGCGGGTTTACGGGGCGGCCGATGTGCGGCGGGTGACCCGGATTCGGGACTGGCAGGAACTGCTTGGGTTCTCGCTTGATGAGGTGAAGACGGTGCTGAGCACGGGGGACGTTGACGTGCTTGACCGCGTGCACTTTGAGCTTCGGGATGGAGAGGTGTCGTTGGCGCGGCGGCGGGCGCTGCTGGACGAGGCTATTGCTGCCAACGACCAGCTTGTGGGACGGCTGGACGACACGCTGGCGCGGATTAAGGCGCTGCGGGACGAGCGGGCGGCGATTGCGGTTCGGCTGCGGGAGAGCCGCGACGAGCTGGGCCAGGACGCCGGCTACTGACAGCGGGGGAGTCGCCGGTCCTGGCGGGCGAGCCAGACAGGGTGAGGTCGACGGCAGCTGCCAGGCAGCGTCTGTCTGGCGGGCGTGGTGGTCAGCGTGTCCGACAGCTGCGCCCTTGACCCTCAGCCGGCCGTCCTTGGCCGGACTGGCGTGCCTGGACACAGAGCAGCCGGCCTGCGCGGGGGGTTGCGCAGGCCGGCTGGGTTTACTCAGGTTGGCTCTGGATGACTGGTTGGCTCTGGATGACTGGTTGGCTCTGGATGACTGGTTGGCTCTGGATGACTGGTTGGCCAGGGGTAACCGGTTGGCTATGGGTAACTGGTCACCGTGGACGGGGTGGTGTTGGTGGGCGTTGCCGCCCCGGTTTCGTTGATGACGTGCTCGATCGTGCCGACGTCGCCCAGGGAGACCGTGAGGATGTCGTGGAACTGCACGCCGGGGACATCGGGCGCCTCGAACGCATGGTCCGCGACCACCGCCGTATTGACGTCGAAGTAGCAGTAACTGCCTAGCCCGTAGGCCTGGTGGGTGGTTACGTTCGGGCCCACCTCGTAGGCGGCGTAGCCGTCGGATGTCCCGTTCATCCAGGCAGCCTGGTTGGGCGGATCGTAGGGCATCTCGTTCTGGAAGAAGATGGTCTCGCCGCCGTTGCCGAACCATTGCACGTCGTAGTTCTGGTAGTGCTCGACGAACAGGCCGGTCGCGAGGACGTTATTGCCGTTGACGACGAGGCCGTGGGCGGCCGTGTTGATCGTCCACCCGACGGTGCCCGAGTTGCCGTGGTCGGCGCGCCAGGCCCAGATGTCATCGAGGAGGGTGTTGTTGGAGTTCACGACCAGGCTGTTGGTGGCCTGGCCGGCGATGTCGCCGCCGATCCGGAAGAAGACGTCCTGGACCGAGATCGGGTTGCTCGCGTGGCTCGCGCTCGAGCCGGCCGGGCCGATCTGCAGCAGCGTGTTGGAGTTGGTGGTGCCGGCGTCGAACAGCAGGCCCTGGAGCCGCACGCCATCCACGTCAGCGACGTGCATGGTGTCCAGGCCGCCGGTCGGGATGAGGGTCGGGAAGCCAAGGCCGAGCACGACGGTGTTCGGGTTGGTGACGTTGAGCGTCTGGTTGATGGTGTAGACGCCGGGGGTGAAGAGCAGGTTGCAGCCCTCGGCCAGGGCCGAGTTGATCTGCGCGGCGGTGTCGGACGGGGTGGCGACGAAGAACGTGCTCATCGGCACGCTGGTGCCCGGGGTGTTGGTGGTGGGCGACCAGCTCGGGCCGACCGCGTTGGTCCGCAGGCTCGGCTCGAACACGTTGTAGTTGCCGCTGCTGTCGACGTAGAGGTAGGGGATGTCGCGGGCGACCGGGGTGGTGGCCAGCGTGGTCATCGGCGGGCTCGGGAAGCTCTGCGCGGGCGCGCCGTTCACGCCGGAGAACACCATGTTCCAGACCGAGCCGGACCAGCTCCCGAGGGTGCTGTCCTTGGTGTAGTACTGCTGCTGGGAGACGCTGGACGCCTGGCCGGTGACGATGCTGTCGGCGATGTAGCCGCCGCTGGCGTAGCCGTAGCTAGCCGGGTACAGCTCGAGGCCGCCGTTGATGTCCATCCGCTCGAACGGGCCGGCCTGGGCGACGGCCCAGCGGTCGCTGCCCGCGGAGGGGGTGATCTCCATGTTTTCTGCGCTGCGCCAGAAGTTGTCGGTGGCGTTGCCGGTGCCGTCGAAGGAGTCGACGGTGACGTCGCTGTCGTTCAGTTGGACCGAGCTGGGGTTCTGCCCGAGGCCCTGGACCGACACGTAGTAGCCGACGTTGTCCTCGATGCCGGTGTAGGTGCCCGGATCGAACAGCTCGGCGTAGCGCTGGGTGCCGAACTGGTTCACCTTCTGCGAGTTGAAGACGGTGTTCAGCGTGTTGTTGATCGTGGTGGCCGACTCGCTCGGGTTGAAGATGTAGACGTTCGGCCCGAAGTTCGGCTGGTTGGACCCGCCGACGCAGCCGGTCGCCGCCGTACTGATCGTCCAGGTGAAGGTGGCCGACCCGGACGCGCCGGTGCCGTCGGTCGCGGTCACCGTGGTGTTGGCGGTGACCGCGGTGGTGGGCGTGCCGGTGATCAGACCGGTGGCTGAGTTGATGCTCAGCCCGGCGGGCAGGCCGGTCGCGGTGTAGCTGAGGGTCTGGCCGGACGCGGAGTCCGTCGCGGCGATCTGGAGGCTGGCGGCGGTGCCGACGGCGCCGACCTGGCTGCCGGGGTTAGTCACCGTGACCGTGTCGCCGGGGCCGGTGCCGCCGCCGACGGGCGAGA
>Ga0335075_10010994_pt1 | contig 13703 bp, 10 predicted proteins | sample Lox_Sample_24_FD_206723 | JGI IMG/M metagenome (GOLD analysis project Ga0335075, IMG submission 206723) | Soil microbial communities from Loxahatchee National Wildlife Refuge, Florida, United States - Lox_Sample_2.4 | ecosystem: Environmental > Terrestrial > Soil > Wetlands | place: USA...
CGGCGATCCGATCGTCGTAGCGCTCCGTCAGGGATTGCGACATTCTTTGCCCCCAGCAGCTTACCCGGGCAGCTACCCTACACTATGCTTCTTGGTTCCGGCTCCGCCGGGTTAGGAGCGACGCGACGAAGCAACCTCGGTCGAGCGGCGCTCAGACGAGCGTGCGCCGCGCGACCGAGGTTGCTTCGTCGCTTCGCTCCTCGCAATGACATGCAGGCGGCAGCCACGAGTCAGCCATTTGGCGGTCTGGTATAAGCGCCAGTCTCGCGTCCGGCCAGCCCGGAACCGGGCGCCGCTTCGGCACCACCCATGACGCTCGGACGCGCGTCACCGCGCGGCCCGGCCGCCGCCCCACCGCTCGAGAAAACGCTCCGCTGGCGATCTACGCTGCCCGCTCGCCCGGCGCCGTGCCTCGCACCGCCGCCAGCCACGCTGCCCGCCGCGCCTCCGCCTGCCGCGCCAGCGTGCCGCCGGCGGCAAACGCCGCACTCGCTCCGCGTGCCAGCCCACGCCGCAACTCCATATCGCGCACCAATCTGCTCAGCCCGGCGAACCACGCCTCGGGGCGGTTCGGCAACAACATCCCTCCCGGTCCATCCGCCAACGAGCCGCGATACGCCGCCACATCCGATGCCACCACCGCCAGCCCCAACGCCGCGTAGTCCAGCGTCTTGATCGCGGACTTGCAGCGGTTGAACGCCGTGTCCGCGAGCGGCGCGAGGCCGATGTCCCAGCCTTCCTGCTGCGTGATCCAGTTGACGAACCCCGGATAGGTTGCGGTCGTGCCCGGCGGCACCGCGGGCCGGCGCGCCCAATCCGGCAAATCCGCCCGGCTGGTCACGCCCAGCACGTCGATCGTCACGCGGCCCTCGAACGTCTCGTGCAGCCGCGCCAGCGCCGGCTCGATCATCGCGAAGTCGGCCCCATGGGTCGCGGTGCCCATGCACAGCAACCGCACCGGCCCGCCGCGTGCCCGCCGCTCCGGCGGCATGCCGTCAGGCAGCACTCCCCAGATCCGCTCATCCAGCGCATTCGGCACCAGCACCGCATCCGCCCGTACCGGCTTCAGGCTGGCCGCGAGTGCCGGCGTGGAGACGAACACCAGCCCGGCGTCGCGCACCAGCCGCTGCACCACCTTCGCCTTGGGCCGCAGCATCGCTGCGTCGGGATGGTCACGCGGGACGTGCAGCAGGTCATCGTCCAGGTCGTAGACCAGCGTCGCGCCGATGCGGCGGCAATGCGCGGACAACCGGTCGGCCGTGGCCATTTCGGATATCGCCAGCCGCTGCGTGGCAACGATGTCGGCGGCGTAGCGCTGCGCCTCCTCTGCATCCGCAAGCACGATGTCGAAGCCATCGCCGATCGCCGGATGGTCCAATGGCTGCAGCAGCCGGATATAGGCACAGGGACTGAACTCGCCGTTGTCCAATTGCTCCGGCACGACGACGACGCTGGTCCGGCCCTTGCGCCGCAGGTCCACCAATCCGCGCCCGTGTCCTCCGCCGGGCCCGCCCGCTCGCCCGTCCCCTGGCCTGCCCCGCGCGCCGGCATCGCTGAGCGTGGGCAGATATTCGGTTGCGTAAAAGTCCGCTATCCCGGGCCGCGGCACGACGGCGACCGGGCGCGGCGACGCCAGCGCCTGGCGCGCTTGCTCGAAGCAGCGCAGCCAGTCCTCGGCCGGGGCACGGGGATCGACCAGCCAGGACAACGGCCGCCCTTGCAGCCGCTCCACGAAGGCGCCGATGCGCGAGGCGACCACCGGCAGCCCTGCCGTCATCGCCGCGCTCAGCGTGTAGCTGTAGGTCTCCGGCCATTGCGCCGGGAACCACACGACATGAGGCTTCACCCGCGCCAGCAGAGCCGGCAGTTCGGACTCCGAATACGCCCCGGTCACGACGATGCGGTCCTCGACGGTGGCCGGCAGTTCGTCTTCCGGATGGCCGATCAGGTGCAGTTCCAAGGTGGCGGGATCGGCGGCCTCGGCCACGGCGATGACGGTCTGCGCGCCTTTCTGGTCGGCCAGCACGCCGATCACCGCCACCCGCAGCTTGCGGCCCTTCAGCGGCGGCGGGGTGACGACCCATGGGCCGGCGGCAACCGGCTCGTGCGGCACGACGATTGCCCGGTCGGCCAGGCCGTGCCGCGCAAGGCGGGCACGGGCATCGTCGCTGGGGCAGATCACCCGCTCGGCTTCCAGGAACAACCAGGCGTAGCGGCGGCGCCAGGAAAGGATGTCGCGCGCGCCATGCGACGGCCGGTCGGCGATGCAGATATTGCACGCAGCAGGACCCGGCTCGCCGCAGTACTGCGCTGCCGGGAACGGCAGCAGGTTCACCTGCGGGCAGATCGCGAAATAGTCGTGCAGCGTCACGTCGAACGGCACGCCCAGCCGGTGGATCAGCGCACGCGTATCGAGGTCGGTGTCGATCAGATGATGCACGTGCGCACGTCCGACGCCGGCGGATTCCAGCACGGCGACAAAATCGTCCAGCCGCTCGGCGGGAAGCGTGAGCAACGCGCCGGTGTGCAGCGCCGGCACCGATAGCGCGGTTCCGCGCGTCGTTTCCTGCAGCAGCAGGACATTGGCACGTCCGGCAAGCCGCGCGGCCAGTTCGTCGATGTGCCGCTGCACGCCGCCGCCGAGCTGGTGTGACAGCATCAGCACGACAGGCAGGCCCGCCTGGCGGAACAAGGCGGCGGTGACCACGAAGCGGAACGGCCCAACCGCGTTGGTCTTCACGTGGCGGTCGATAGTGCGGGCATAATCGGGGTAGCGCCGGGCGAGCGTATCCATCGCCGCCGCCTCGCCCTTGTCCTTGTCGCCGCGAAAGCTCACGGCGCCCTCGTGAAATACGAAGGTGTCGCAGGCGAGCCGATGCGACCAGCCGCGCTGGGTGGCGCGCAGGCAGAAATCGTTTTCTTCGCCGTAGCCACGCCCGAACGCTTCGGCGTCGAAAGCGCCGACCGCGTCCAGCGCCGCGCGCCGGATATACATGCAAAAGCCGACGGTCGTGGGAACCGGAACGCTGCGCCCGGCATTCACGGTCCGGCAGGCAGCATCGATCGTGGCCAGGTCCAGGCCGAGCGGCAGCGGCCCCGCCTGGTCGCACGGGTAGCCGCAGATCGTCGCGTTGTTGGAAAACGGCGATACCGATGCGATATGCGGCCCCGCATAGGCCTGCGCCGCCAGCCGCCGCAGCCATCCCGCCGGCACCTCGGTATCACTGTTCAGCAGCGCCACGTCATGCCGGCCGGCGGCTTCGATGCCGCGGTTCACCGCGGCGACGAAGCCCAGATTGCGCCGGTTGCGCAACAGCGTGATCCGGTCCGCCGCTGCCAGGGTATCGAGCCAGGCCGAAAGATCGGCATCCGGCGAATGGTCGTCGACCACAATGACCCGCCCCGCCGGCCGGTCGGGATCGGCGAGCACGCTTTCGACGCAGCGCCGCGTCTCCTCCAGCCCGCGATAGACCGGAATGATGACATCCGCCTGAACGTCGGCTGGACACGGCAACGGGGCCGCGGCGGAGGCCAGATAGTCGGCAATGTTCACCGCCGGCTCGGTGGGCCAGCCGCGCGCCTTGCCGAACAGCAGGTGATGCAGCAGCGGATTGCCGGCGGCTTCCGGATGCTGGTCCGCATACCAGGCGGCATCGAAGCGGGGATGCGGGTTCCGCAGCTCCGCCGCGCCCGTGACCATGTAATGCAGCAGCGGCGGCATGCCGGTCGCGGCCACATCCGGGTAGCGCTGCATGTAGCGGCGGCTGTCGAACCAGGGATTCGGATCGCGCCCCTCCGCCGCGCCCCAGTGGATGAAATGCGCGATCGGTTCCAGGCCGCAGGTGTCCACGTCCGGATAGCGGTCCAGGTACCACTCGGCATCGAAGAACCCGGTCAGGACTTGCTCAAGGTCGCCGAGGTTGGCTTGGTCCGAGGGCGGCGATCGAAGCGGCATCAATGGTCCCGGAAAATGCTGCGGTGCCGGACGGCGTGGTCCGAGGCCAGGCGGCGACATCGCGGTGGCGTGCCCCGGCTTTCCCCTGGAAAGCGGGCCGAAGTCAAGCAATTCCACGGTTGCGGCCCGTTGGGACGAACGGACCCGGCCGGCCGCTGCGCTGTTGCTGCGGCAATTGACGAGGACGGGGCAAATGGGGCCGGGATTTGGCGGAGAGGGACTTCTATTAGTTTGAAAAATTCACTATTATGTGTTAGTTTGTGTGGCCGCTTTGTGCGGCTGATAGGGAGTAGCCTGTTTTGAGCAGAAATGAGCTTTCGATTTCCTCCACCTCCGGCCGTAGCGATTCTGGCCTGGACGACCAGCCTCACCAGCCCCCGACGCCTGGGCCGGAGCCGGATGGCCGCGGAACAAACGCCGCGCGCCGCGCGCCCGGCACGGCAACGCCAACCTGGCTGGACCTGTTCGATCCTCGCCAGCCCGAGGCGTTCCTGGCCTTCTGCTCTGCCTGGTGCGCCATGCAGATGTGGATCTGGCCGCACGAATTTGCCTCCGCCAACGCCCTGATCTCGTTCGACATCGGTCTTCAGGGCCACGAGCGTGTGTGGGCGATCTTTGCGGGCTTCGCGGCGCTGCTGAAGCTGGTTGGCCTTGCCTGCCGAATCGGCCAGCGCTGGGCGCAATTGTCCGATGGTCTTCGCGCCGGGGGCCTGTTCATGTCCGTGGTGTTCTGGCTGATCGTCGGACTCTCGCGGATGATCGACTTCCCCCATCTCATCACGCCGGTTGCGTTGACCGGCCTGGGCGTTGCCGCGGCCTTCGAGCTGGCGAATCGCCGCGATCCGCGGGAGACGTGGCGATGACGGATCCCTCCTCCGGCCTCGGCGAGGCGATCTTGCTCCGGCTGTCGGACCGGCTGTCCAAGGTGGAGCAGCAAGCCGCGATCAGCACCGAGGCGCTGCGCGCGGTGGGTGAGAGCGTCGCCCAGTTGCGGGAGCTTGCCTCCGGGCTGACGCGTGATTTCGACGCGCTGCGCACGGCGTCCAACGATGCACTGCAGAATTTCGAGAAGATGCGAAAGCCGCTGCAAGACCTGCTGGATCTTAAGGCGCGTCTTTCCGGCGCGTGGTTGGTGGTGACGGCGCTACTGATGGTGGCCGCCTATCTGCTGCAGCCGATACTGGGGGAGCTGCTGCATCGGCATTTCGGGGGCTGAGGTAAGAGAGATTGTTGCCGCTGAGCGCGCTGACGCCACAACGATCCCTCCCGTGGATCGCCGTGGCCCGCCGCCTTGTCTCGGCAGTAAAATTAATCCTGAAACGGAACGTACGAAAGCTGCGGTTGTCCACCGGAGGGTAAGCGCTCAATGATTATCGGCAGCAGGTATGCGACGCTCATCGTCATTGGCGACGATCTTCTATTTCCGCTTTGCCGTTCCCCATGACGGGGTAAATGCTGGTGGCAAGACTGTACGGACAGGCGAGCAGGAACGAATCTTCGTCCGGCCGCCAAATTTGGATTGGCACGTGAGCAGCGATCGTGAGAGCGACGCTGCCAACAGCAAAGACGCGGGGATGCAAATCGATGGGTACCAGCCTGGTCAGCCACTCGGCCGCACCCTCGCCGCAGACCCGTAGCACCGACCGCGAAGACGACACTTCCGCGACATAGGCCAGCCCGTCCAATAACGCCGCAAGTTCCTGCGCAAGCCCCGCTGCGCCACCATCGCGCACAACGAGAAACCGCTCCGGCCCGCTCCACAACAGCATCTCGCCGCCGGCCATGGTCAGCCGGCCCGGCACCGGCAGCGCCATACCTCGCTGAACCTGTAATATGCGCGACGCCTCCACCGCTTTGCCCCGCCGCACCAGCACCATGGCAAGCGTCGCGTCCGGACACGCGGATACCGTCACCGCCGAGGCGCTGGACTCAGGCACGCAGGCGTTCTCCTTGGGGATCGACGAAGCAGGGATGCACGATTTCGACTTCGATGTCGGCGTTGCGCACCGGATCGAAGGCGCGCAGCCGGCGGCCTGGATTGTTCAAACCGCCCGCCAGGAACCCAAGGCCAATCTGCTGCCCCAGCGTCGGCGAGAAGACCGCCGAACTGATCCAGCCGCGGTCGTTCGCCGCGTTCGGCACGGCGCCGATCTCCAGGAAATGCGCGCCGCTGGCAAACCGCGCGGTGCGATCCACCGGACGCACGCCGACCAGCGATGGCCGGTCCGGCGCAACCAGGGCAGGACGCTGCGCCAGCACCCGGCCGATGAAGTCCTTTTTGCGCGACAGCATGCGCTCGAGCCCCAGATCGCGCGCCGTGGTCTGGCCGTTCAGTTCACCGCCGCCGACATGTCCCTTTTCCACCCGCAACATGGCAAGCGCTTCGGTGCCATACGGCGCGATCCCATGCGGCGCACCCGCTTCCAGGATCGCGCGCACGATCTGCGTCGCCTCCCGGGCGGGCACGGCAAGCTCGAATGCCAGCTCGCCGGAATACGAGACGCGGAACAAGCGCCCTTCGACGCCGAAGGCCAGCCGGACGGGGCCGGCGGCGAGATGCGGAAACGCGGCATTGGAAAAATCCTGCCCCCCCGCGGCAATCGCCTGCACCACCGCCCGCGACTGCGGACCGGCGATGGCAAACTGCGCCCACTGGTCGGCGACATCGAGGAGTTCGGCATCCAGCTCGGGCCACAGCACCTGGCGGCAGAACTCCATGTGTTGCAGCACGCTGGCCGCGTTCGCCGTGGTGGTGGTCAGCACGAAATGCTCCGGCGCGAGCCGCGCAGCGGTGCCGTCGTCCATCACCATGCCGTCCTCGCGCAGCATCAGGCCATAACGCGCGCGCCCGACCGGCAGGGTGGACATGGTGTTGGTGTAGATACGGTCGAGCAATAGGCCGGCATCGGGGCCGAACACTTCGATCTTGCCCAGCGTGGAGACATCGCACACGCCCACGGCGTGGCGCACCGCCAGCGCCTCGCGGCAGGCGGCCTGCAGCCAGCCGCTATCGCCGGGGTGCGGGAAATACTGTGCACGCAGCCACAGGCCGGATTCAGTGAAGACCGCGCCGGCTTGCTCCGCCCAGGCATGGGCCGGCGTGCGGCGGACCGGACGGAAGTCGCGGCCGCGATGCGGGCCGGCCAGCGCACCGATCGCCACCGGCACGTAAGGCGGACGATAGACCGTGGTGCCGGTTTCGGCGACCGAGGCGCCCGTCAGCGCCGCCATGATGGCCAGGGCGTTGACGTTCGCCGTCTTGCCTTGGTCGGTTGCCATGCCGAGCGTGGTGTAACGCTTCAGCAATTCCACCGACCGGAACCCTTCGCGCGCCGCCAGACCCACATCGGCGACGGTGACGTCATGCTGGAAGTCGACGAACGCCTTACCGCCCGGCGGCGGGTCCACATGAAGGGATTGCCGCACGATCTCGCGCGGCGCTCGCGGCAGCCGATTGGAAGATGATGCCAGGCCGGTGTCCTTGCCGGCGGCGGCAAAGCCGGCGTCGCGCGCGGCCTCGGCGCCGAGCATCGCGCCGTCGGCCAATGCCTCTGCCAGGGTCAGGTGTCCGGCCGCGGCACCCGCAACGCGCATCCCCGGCGGCGGGGTGCCGGGGACGAACGCCGCGAGTTCCGGGTTCCAGACTGGCCTGGCGCCAAGGTGGCAGGACAGATGGAGCGTCGGGTTCCAGCCGCCGGCCATGGCGAGCAGATCCGCCTCGATCATGTGACGGCGGCCGGCAGCGTCGGCGATCATGACGCGATGCAGTTCCGGAGCACCGTAGGCTGCGGCGATCTGCCCGCCGGAGAACATCGGCGCCCGGGCTTCATCCGCAACGGCCTGCAACGCGCCCGATGCCGCACCGCGCGGATCGACGATGGCTGCCACATGGATACCTGCCCGCACGGCATCGGCGACGACGCGCCACCCGTCGTCGCTGGCGGTGATCAGCACCATGCGGCGGCCCGGACGCACGGCGAACCGGTTGATGTAGGTGCGCACCGCCGACGCCAGCATCACGCCGGGCACGTCGTTGCCCGGGAAGACCATCGGCCGCTCCAGCGCGCCCGCCGCAAGCACGGCGGTGCGGGCGGTGATGTGCCACACCCGCTGGCGCGGTTCCCCCGGTGCCGGATGAGGCTTGTGGTCGGCGACCCGTTCCAGGGCGAGGTAGGCACCGTGGTCGTACACCGTTGTCACGGTCGTTCGGCGCAGAATGCGGAGTTCGGGGAAGCCCAGCATCTGCTGCTGCGCATCGGCCAGCCACGCGGCAGCCGGGACGCCATCGATGTCCTCGCGATCGGACAGCAGGCGCCCGCCGAGCCAGGAATCTTCTTCACACAGCACGACGCGGGCGCCGGTGCGCCCGGCCGCCGCTGCGGCGGCGATGCCGGCCGGACCGCCGCCGATCACCAGCACGTCGCAGAACAGATGGGCGTGGTCGTAATGGTCGGGGTCGGGCTCGGTGCTGGCGCGGCCGAGACCAGCGGCGCGGCGGATGGCGGGTTCGTACAATTTCTCCCACGCTTTGGCCGGCCACATGAAGGTCTTGTAGTAGAAGCCGGCCGCGAAGACGGGCGGCAGCATGCCGGCCACCGATGCGAAGTCGAACCGCAGGCTGGGGAAGCGGTTCTGGCTGACAGCGGTCAGGCCGGAGAACAATTCGACGGTCGTTGCGCGCGTGTTCGGCTCGCGCCGCGCCCCGGAGCGGAGTTCGACCAGGGCGTTGGGCTCTTCCGATCCCGCCGTGAGGATGCCGCGCGGACGGTGGTACTTGAAGCTGCGCCCCACCAGGCGGATGCCATTCGCGAGCAATGCCGAGGCCAGGGTATCGCCGGCATGGCCCTGAAGGCGGATGCCGTCGAAGGTGAAGGGCAGGACGGCGGCGCGGTCGATCAGCCCGCCGGTTGCGAGGCGGGTCACGACCGGGTCCCGGCCGGCTCGGCGCCCAGCACCGCGTGCGAGCGCGTATCGCGCGTCACCACCAGCCAGGCGCGGCAGCCGTGCACGTGCTGCCAGTATTCACGATGCACCCCCGCGACGTTCTCGCGCAGGTACACGTAGTCATGCCACGCCGGCGGATCGTCGCTGTCGGGCCGCCGCGCATCGGCACCGCCGCGGGGGGAAAACTCTTCGTTGCCGCGAGGACCGCAATAGGGGCAGGGAATCCGCATCGCCGTGTCAGTGCTGGTTAGGTGTCAGGGCTGGTCGGGTGTCAGGGCTGGTTAGGTGTCAGTGCAGGTCAGGTGTCAGTGCAGGTTGGGTTGCGGGCCGGCGCCCTTTTCGTCGATCACCGCACCGTCGCGGAACCGGTCCAGCCGCAGCAGCGCGTTCAGCGCATGGGGTTCGTTCTTTGCGATCGTCCAGGCGAAACACCAGCCGCTCGCCGGCGTCGCCTTGAAGCCGCCATAGCACCAGCCGGAATTCAAGTACAGATTCTCGACCGGCGTCAGGTCGATGATCGGCGACCCATCCATGCTCATGTCCATGATGCCGCCCCATTGCCGCAACACGCGCAGCCGCCCCAGCATCGGCATCAGCGCCATCGCGCTTTCCATCACGTCGGCCATGGCCGGAAAGCTGCCGCGCTGGCCATAGGAGTTATAGCCGTCGATATCGCCGCCAAACACCAACCCGCCCTTGTCCGACTGGCTGATATAGAAATGCCCGGCCCCGAAGGTGATCACGGTGTCGATCAGCGGCTTCACCGCTTCCGAGACGAAGGCCTGCAACACATGGCTTTCGATCGGCAGCCGCATCCCCGCCATGTCCGCCAGCCGCGACGAATTGCCGGCCACCGCGATCCCCACCTTGCCCGCACGAATGAAACCGCGCGTGGTGTCCAGGCCGACGATGCGGCCGTGCTCGATCCGCAGCCCCGTGACTTCGCAGTTCTGCACGATATCGACGCCGCGCCTGTCGGCGGCACGCGCATAGCCCCACACCACCGCATCATGCCGCGCCGTCCCGCCGCGCCGCTGCCATAACCCGCCGCGAATCGGAAACCGCGCATTGGCAAAATCCAGATACGGCGCCATCCGCCGCACATCCTCGGCATCGAGCAAGGCGGCATCCGCGCCGTGCAGGATCATGCTGTTGCCGCGCCGCGCGAACGCATCCCGCTGCCCATCCGAATGATACAGATTCAACACCCCCCTTTGACTCACCATCGTATTATAATTCAAATCCTGCTCCAGGCCCTCCCACAGCTTCATCGACCATTCGTAAAATGCCTCGTTGCCGGGCAGCAGATAATTGGACCGGATGATCGTCGTATTCCGCCCGGCATTGCCGGACCCGATGTAACCCTTCTCCAGCACCGCGACATTCGTGATGCCATGCTCGCGCGCAAGGTAATACGCGGTCGCCAGCCCATGGCCGCCGCCGCCGACGATCACCACATGATAGGCGTCGCGCGGCGCCGCATCGCGCCATGCCGGCTGCCAGCCGGTCTGATCGCGCAATGCCTCCCGCAGCACGGTAGCCCAGGAATACCGCATCATCCCTCTCGTGCGCCGCCGCCGGCGCCTCTCCTGCGCCGCCGCCGGCGCCCGCTTGACCGGCGGCACCCTACGCTGAATTTTGCCGGCGACATGCCCACATGCGACCCCGCCGCGCCCCACGACGACATCAGCCCCGCGACCATCGGCTTCCTGCTGGTGCCCGGCTTCGCTCTGCTGCCCTATGCCTGCGCTGTGGAGCCGTTGCGGGCCGCCAACGTCCTGTCCGGGCGCGCGCTCTATGCGTGGCAGCATTTCTCGCCGGATGGCGCGCCCGCCGCGGCGTCCAATGGCATCGTCATCGCGGCCGACCCGCTTTCCGTCGACCCCACACCGAACCTGCGCACGCTGTTCGTCTGTGCCGGAGGCAACCCCGCCACATTCGAACATGAGGCGACATTCGCACGCCTGCGGCGATTGGCGAGACAGGGTCTGACCCTGGGGGGAATCTCAGGCGGTGCCTACATTCTTGCTCGCGCCGGCCTGCTGGAAAACCGCCGCTTCACGCTGCATTGGGAACATGCCGCCGCCTTCGCCGAGGAGTTTCCCGCGCTCGACCTCCGCCGTTCCCTGTTTGAAATCGACCGGGACCGCCTGACCTGCAGCGGCGGCACCGCCGCCCTTGATATGATGCACGCCCTCATCGCGCGCGCCCACGGCCCCTCGGTCGCCGCCGCCGTCAGCGACTGGTTCCTGCAAACGGAAATACGCGCCGGCGCCACGCCGCAGCGGCTGTCGTTGCGCGAGCGCCTCGGGGTGCGCAGCGGACCGCTGCTGCGCGCCCTCGCAGCCATGGAAGAGCGACTGGAGAACCCGCACACCCGCTTGGATCTCGCCGCCGCCGCGGGCGTGACGCCGCGCCAACTTGAACGCTTGTTCCGCCGTGAACTCGGCCGCACGCCGGGTGCGCATTACCTGCTGTTGCGCCTGGAACGGGCGCGGCAACTGGCACGCCAAACCGGCCTGCCGCTGGCGGAGATCGCCGCGGCATGCGGCTTTGCCAGCCTCAGCCATTTCTCCCGCAGCTACCGCGCACGTTTCGGCGCGCCACCCGCCACCGAGCGGTTCCGCCGGCGGCGCAAATCCAGCCGCTGAACAAAACGCGCTCTGGACTTCGCGAACGAAACGTGGCGAAAATTGGCAATCCGGTTCGACCCTGTCGCCCCACAATCCTGCCATGGAGTTTGTCATGAGACTTTCGTCCAAAATCCCGCACCTGCTGTTTGGGGCACTGATGGCTGCCGTTTTGTTCGGCCTGGCCGGGCAGCGGGCGAAGGCCGACGATCTCGACACCATCAAGCAGCGCGGCACGCTGATTGTCGGGGTGAAAGCCGACTATCCGCCGTTCGGATACCGCTCGCCATCCGGCGAGATCGTCGGCATTGAGCCCTCGCTGGCCGCCGATGTCGCCAAAAGCCTTGGCGTGAAGCTGGAACTGGTGCCGGTGGTCGCGGCCAACCGCATGCAGTTCCTGGAGCAAGGCAAGATCGACCTGATGATCGCCACCATGACCGACACGCCGGAGCGGCGGAACGTCGTCGACATCGTGCAGCCCGACTATTACGCCTCGGGCTACAACATCATGGTGCCGAAATCGATGAACCTGCGGTCGTGGAACGCGCTGAAGGGCAAGCCGGTCTGTGGCATCCAGGGCGCTTACTACAACAAGGAGGCGGCAGAGAATTTCGGCCTTCAGGTCGTGGCCTTCACCGGCACCGCGGAAGCGCTGACGGCAATGAAGCAGGGCCGCTGCGTAGGATTGCTCTATGACGACACCTCCATCGAGGGCGACCTGCTGCAACCGGAGTGGAGCGATTACGACATGCCGTTGGAATCGCAGGACGCGCAACCGTGGGGCCTCGCCGTGCGCAAGGGCCAGCCGCAATGGGCAGCGTATATGTCGAGCATCGTAAAAAACTGGGAGAAGGACGGCACCATCGTGAATCTCGAGACTCAGTACCACATCAAGCATTCGAAATTCGCCGCGGTGGCACATGAGAAAGCGTCTGAGTCCTCGGGGTATTAGACGCTGCGAGTGCGCGTGAGGAGGCAGGCATTGCCGCTGATCGGGCACCCGGCGATCTCCGCCATGGCCGGCCTTGAGCCGGCCATGGCCGCGGCCATCGTCCCCGCCGGATCGGGCGCTGCCCGTGAGCCATGCGTCCGATCGAGCGGGCCCGATGCCCTGCTCGGGCCCGGCCATGATGACATGGGCGCGCCATCGCCCGACGCCCGGGCGCGCGCCCCCACCGGCTGCCCCGCATGAACGCAATCGCCGCCTGGTTCCGGCAACTCTATCAGACCACCGGGATCAATCTGCCGATCATCTACGATCCGTTCGACCGCGCCCGCTTCCTGAGCGGTTTCGAGATGACGGTCGAACTGTCCGTCATCACCATTCTGGCCTCGATTGTCATCGGCATCATCGGCGCCTGGCTGCAAGGCTCGCGGCTGGTTTGGACGCGGCGGTTGATGCAGGGCTACATACAGATCTTCCGCAACACGCCGCCATTGGTGCAGCTTTATTTCTTCTACTTTGGACTGAGCGCGCTGCTGCCGGCGGTCAAGACCAGTTTCGGCACCACCGCGCCGCTGATCGGCGGTTTCGCCTGGGTCTGCATTTCGCTCAGCTTCTTCGCCGGCGCCTTCAATGTGGAGATCTTCCGGTCCGGCATCGAAGCCGTGCCCCGCTCCACCCGCGAAGCCGCCGAGGCTCTCGGCTATTCGCGGCTGAAAGCCTACATCCACATCATCCTGCCGCTGGCATTCCGGGTGTGCCTGCCCGCGCTGAACAATAACCTGGTGAACCTGATCAAGACCACCACGCTGGCCTACGCCGTTGCTGTTCCGGAACTTCTCTACGTCTCCGCGCAGATCTGGTCGGACGACACCAACGTGCCGGAAATGATGGTGGTGCTGCTGATCATCTACGTGGGACTGGTCGGATTGCTGGTCTACATAATGCACAAGGTCGAGCATGCGTTGCGCATGCCCGGCTATAGCCGCGTGTAGGCGTTCATACCGATGCGAGCGATGTCATGGCGGCTGATGGCGTTGCGGCTGATGGCGTTGCGTTTGATGTCATTGCGAGTTGCCCACCGGCCTAGCGGCCGACCCGCGGCTGGATGAAAGAATTTCCTTCGTCTGGTGGAGGTCGGAGCAAAATCCTCCCTTCTTTCTTGTTAGTCTCTTACCGCCCGACTCTTGCCATTTTGTGGCAAGAAAAATCCCATCAAGTCATAGCCGGA
>Ga0335075_10010995_pt1 | contig 13702 bp, 9 predicted proteins | sample Lox_Sample_24_FD_206723 | JGI IMG/M metagenome (GOLD analysis project Ga0335075, IMG submission 206723) | Soil microbial communities from Loxahatchee National Wildlife Refuge, Florida, United States - Lox_Sample_2.4 | ecosystem: Environmental > Terrestrial > Soil > Wetlands | place: USA: Florida...
CCGCATGTGAGTCGGCCGTGGCTACGCTGGCCCGCGAGTTCGACGCCAGCCGGGGCGGCTTTGGCGGCGCGCCAAAGTTCCCGCCGTCGATGGTGCTCGAGTTCCTGCTACGGCACTCCGAGCGGGCCAGCGGGCCTGATGCGCAGCAGGCGCTAGCCATGGCTGAGGTCACCGCGAACGCAATGGCCCGCGGCGGCATGTACGACCAGCTGGCAGGCGGGTTCGCCAGGTACAGCGTTGACACGGACTGGGTCGTTCCGCATTTCGAGAAGATGCTTTACGACAACGCGCTCCTGGCGCGGGTCTACGCGCACCTCTGGCGGCGTACCGGCAGCGCGCTGGCCCGGCGCGTAGCGGAGGAGACCTGTGACTGGCTCCTGACTGAGCTGCGGACGGCTAAGGGCGGATTTGCCTCGGCACTCGACGCAGACTCAGACGGCACCGAAGGCGCGTTTTACGTCTGGACGCCGGCCGAGCTCACGGCGGCCCTCGGGGCCGGCGACGGCGGCTATGCGGCGGGCGTATTCGGCGTGACCGATGCCGGCACGTTCGAGCACGGGACGTCGGTGCTGCAGTTGCGCTCGGATCCGGCTGACCCTGCCCGGCTGGCCAGGGTGCGGGCGGATTTGCTCGCGGCGCGGGCCGAGCGCACCCGGCCGGCCCGGGACGACAAGGTGGTGGCCGCGTGGAACGGCCTGGCCATCGCCGCGCTAGCCGACTGCGGGCTGCTCTTCAGCCGACCTGATCTCATCGCTGCGGCGACTGCGGCAGCGGAATTGCTGACTACCGTGCACCTGAGCGCTGCCCGGCTCGCGCGCACGTCGAGGGACGGCCGGGCATCGGCCACACCCGGAGTACTGGACGACTATGGCTGTGTAGCGGCTGGCCTGATTGCCCTCGCCGGGGCCGTCGGGACGGATGGTGCTCCTGTGGTGGCTGGAGCCGGTGACCTTGCGCCCGGCGTCGAGCCGGGGGCTGACCGCTGGCTGACCGTAGCCGGCCAGCTGCTTGACGTCGCCCTGAGCCGGTTCAGCACCGGAACAGGCGGCTTCTACGACACCGCCGACGACAGCGAGCAATTGATCTACCGGCCGGCCGACGTTGCTGATGGACCGAGCCCGTCGGGGACGTTCGCGGTGGCAGACGCATTGCTGAGTTACTCGGCACTGACCGGCTCAGCGCGCTACCGGGACGCGGCCATCGCTGCCCTCGGCATCGTCGCGGACCTCGCCGCCAGGTTCCCGCGGGCGGCAGGGTCCGGACTGGCAACTGCCGAAGCCGTGCTGTCAGGCCCGGCGGAGATCGCGATAACCGGGCCACCGACGGAGCAGCGGGCAGAGCTGCACCGGGCCGCTGCGATGGCAGCACCTCCCGGCGCGGTTGTTGCCGTTGGCGACGGGGCTGGCGAGCCCATCCCGCTGCTCGCCGGCAAGGGACCTGTCGACGGCCGGCCGGCTGCCTACGTCTGCCGGAACTTCAGCTGCCAGGCACCGGTCACCGAGCCCGCTCAGCTTCGCGCGGCGCTCGGCACGGCGACGGTTGCCCCGGGCGACTAGCCAGGCATGCGGGCGTGCCCATGACTCACCTCGTCGTCGGGCTGCGGGGCGCGCAATCCGCGTAGCCGGGTCCTTGCTGACTCCCTTCGCCCCGAAAACGGCGCCGCGTTCACTAATGCCCGGTCAGAAGTTTGCCAAGGGTTCGCCATGCGTGCGGGCGCTTAGGATTTCCTTGCGGGATTATCGAGGTTCGCGGGGTATGGACGCATGCGCAATTCGCGTGCAAGGTAGTACGACGATGCCTGCACGGGCAGCGAGCCAGGGAAGGGAGTGACCGGTGCGCGACGGAACCCGCCGCCTGCGCTCTGGCCTGTGGATAGCAGTCGCACTGGGAGTTGCGGCGTGCCTGTCCCCGAAACTTGTCGTTCCCGACCTGTCCGGCACCGGCGCTCGCAGCCAACCCGGTGCCGCTGCCGCAAACAGCACTGGCGTTGGTGGCGCTGGCGTTGGTGGCGCTGGCGTTGGTGGCGCTGCCATTAATGGCACCGGCGCAGTGCAGAACGCGGCCGCGGCCGCGGCAATCGAGCGCCGTTATGCCTCCGTCTTCAGCGGCATTGGCGCGACGCGGACGCTCGCATCCGGCAACGCGGTCGCGGCAGCAACGGCCGCGCGCGAGGCGACGGGCCAGACCGAGGTTGCTGCCGCACAGCACGCGGGCGTGTTCCTGCCGGGCCAGGACAGCTCGTCAGCCACGGCAGTGCCTGCCGTCAGCCTGGCAGCCAGGTCGGTTGCGCCAGTCCGGCCCTTGCGCACACTGCGGCCGGCGGACCTGCTGGTCGTTGCGCCGACCACACTGCCCGCCGCGACGATCTCAGCCATCCGCGAACTGTCCGGCGTAACCGCAGCGAACCTCCTCGACGCCGCCCGGATCAAGGTCGACGGTGGATACGTCGCGACGCTCGGCGTGAATCCGTCGACCTTCCGCGAGTTCGCCGCGAAGCCCACTGCCAAGTCGACGGTGCTGTGGCAGAACGTCGCGGCCGGCGGCATCGCCGTGTCCTACCTGATGGGCCGCCAGGAGAATCTTCCGCTCGGCGGAAGCGTGCAAGTCGAAGGCGCACAGACCGAGGTTTTGCCAATCGGCGGCTTCGGCACCGTAGGCATCGGCGGCGTGGACGCGGTGGTGTCTGACTCGGTCGCCCGCTCGCTCGGCATGCCGGCCGGGAACGCGATCGTCATCAGCGCGCCACACGCGAGGCTGAGCACGCTGATGCGAAAGATCCAGCGCGCGCTGCCCAAGGATGCCTCAGTCGCTTCGCTGGTCGGGCAGGCGGCCATCGCCGGGTTGCCGGGTTCGGCCGGTGCCACTGGCGTCACCTCGGCTGACGGACCCGGCCTCACTGTTGCGCAAACCAAGGCCTTTCTTACTGCCGCGCTCGCCCAGGTCGGCAAGAAGTACGTCTGGGGCGGAGACGGGCCCAACGTCTTCGACTGCTCGGGCCTGGTGCAGTGGTCGATGCGCCAGGCGGGCATCACCATGCCGCGCGTTGCCGTGAACCAGGCACAGACCGGACCGCGCGTCGCGCTGGCCGACCTTGTGCCCGGTGACCTGCTCTTTTATCACACCGATCCGACAGCGCCCACGTACATCTCGCATGTCGCCATCTACATAGGGAAGGGGCTCATGCTCCAGGCGCCCGAGCCCGGCGAGGACGTGCAGATCGTGCCTGCCATCTTCAGCGGCGGGTTTGCCGGCGCGGTCGCGGTGTACCCGCGCGTTGCCGCCGCGGTCGCCGCTGACCCGGCAGGCTGAACCCTGCAGCCAGCGACCTCCTGCGCCCCCCGCACTCCATGATCCATGTTGATCCTGGGGGCCTATAGCACCCCAAAACTCACATCGATCATGGCGCGGCAAAGAGCTGCTTGCGCGCCACGCGCAGTGGTGTAATCATAATTACATGAGTACTGAGAACGCTTCGTCAGGCGCCGAGGACTCGCTTCGCGCCTGGTTCACCGGCCGCCTCCCGGCCGAGTGGTTCACTGCCGTCCCGGACATCAACGTTGACCGTGAGGAAATTACCGTCGTCGGCACGCTCGCCGACACCGAGAACGCGGCCAGCATCAGTGATGCCGAGGCCGCCGCAGCCGCTGAGGGCCGCAGCCGCCGGTTCCGCGAGGAGACCCGCGAGCACCGAATCGAGATAGCCCGGGAGGCCGAACACAAGTTCGGCCGCAAGGTTTCCTGGGGCGTTGAATGCAATGGCCGCAGGGTGATGTTTACCACGTTTTCCGTGCCGGTCATGACGAGGCTCCGGCAGTCCGAGCGCCAGGTGCTTGACACGCTCGTCGACGGCGGCGTGGCCCGCAGCCGCAGTGACGCGCTGGCCTGGTGCGTGCGTCTGGTTGGTCAGCACCAGGACGCCTGGCTGGCCGACCTGAGGACGGCGCTGCGCAAGGTTGAGCAGGTCAGGGCCGACGGGCCTGGTCAGTAACCCCATCGGCGATAGCTGGCGCGGGCGTCCGAGCGGGCGTCCGCGCCGCTGACGTTCACCCAAGCCGGAACGACACCAGCCCCATCTCCGCGGCCCGGCACCAGCGCTGAGTGCGGGCGTAACTTCGTTCCGGCCTGAAAGCATTTCGTATACAGAACGTAACCACGACTGCTCGTGCTGATGCGATTAGCCGTGACCAGTCAGAATTGATCGGGTCACGCCGGGGTACACTCCCCCAATCCCGGCTCTCAGGGTTTTTGCTGCCCTGCGTGCTTCCGGGTCCCCCGCAGCGGAGCTACCCGCAAAGCCCTTGAGGAGGACCAGTCGTGGCTTATGACGTGAATGCGGCCCCGGATCTGGCTGCCCTCGAGACAAGTCTCGACGATGCCGGCCTGAAGAATCCCTCCGTGCGCGAGTACGTGCGGTACTGGGCCGGAATTACCGGCGCCGAGCGTGTCGAGGTCATTGGCGCATCCGACAACGCCAGGCTCATCAGCGAATCACTTGAAGCCGGCGAGATCTGGCCTGCGGGCGAAGGACGCTACTACGCGCGCAGCTACGTCAAGGACACCGCTCGCTCCGAGGAACGCACGATTGTCGCCACCGCCGATCCTGGCGACAAGGGCGTCTACAACAACTGGCGCCCGGCCAGCGAGATGCGCCCGTTGCTCGAGAAGCTCATGCACGGAGCCTCGGCCGGGAAAACCATGTACGTCATCCCGTACCTGATGGCGCCGCCTGGTTCTCCGCTTGAGCCGTACGCGGTCGGCGTCGAGCTCACCGATCACCGCACTGTGGCGCTGCACATGATTCGCATGGCGCGGTGCGGCGTGGAGCACGTAAACAATCTCGCCGAACCGAGCCGGTTCGTGCGCGGCGTACATGTCACCGGCGACCTGGAGAACCTGGGTCAGGGCACACCAGCGGACAAGCGCTACTTCGTCACGTTCGCCGACGAGCGGACCATTTTGCATTTCGGGTCGTCCTATGGCGGCAACGCACTGCTTGGCAAGATTGCGCACGGCCTCCGGCAGGCGGCCTACGACGGTTGGGCTTCCGGTGAGTTCCTGGCCGAGCAGTTCATGCTCATCGGGATCACGGACAAGCAGACCGGCCGGACCTGGCACATTTGCGGCGGCTTCCCCAGCGCGTCCGGCAAGACCAACCTGGCCATGATGCTGGCCCCTGACAGCCTTGGCGACCGGTACCACGTCGAGTTCTACGGTGACGACATCGCGTGGCTGCGCGTCGACCCCAAAGACGGGAAGATCTACGCGATCAATCCTGAGTTCGGAGTCTTCGGCGTCGCCAAGGACACCAATGAGGCGACGAACCCGACAGCATTGCGCTCGGTAGGTCCGGACACCGGGGTCTTGTTCACCAACGTCGCCTACAACGAGCTGACGCGGGACGTGTGGTGGGAAGGCAGGACGCCGGAGCCGCCGGGCGACGTGATCGGCTGGCGGGACTGGACCGGCCAGCTGATTTCCGAACGTTCGGTCGAGGAGCAAGACAAGCCCTGGGCACACCCGAACAGCCGCTTTACGACGTCGCTGACCAATGTGCCGAATATCGCTCCGGACTTTGAAGCGCGCACTGGTGTGCCGATCGACGCGATCATCTTCGGCGGCCGCACCCGGGATCGCGAGCCGCTAGTCCGGGCCATTACTGACCTCGCCGAGGGCGTCTACGACGGCCTCACGCTCGGAGCCGAAGCGACCTTCGCGGCCGAGGGCGTGGACGGCCAGCTCCGGTACGACCCGATGTCGATGCGGCCCTTCATGTCCTATCCGGAAGGCGCCTACGCCGCTCACTGGCTCAAGATCATCGGTGCCGCAAGCGATCAGCCGATCTTCGCTCACGTCAACTGGTTCCAGCGCGATCCGGATGATGGTCATTTCCTGTGGCCGGGCTACCGCGAGAACCTGCGTCCGCTGCTCTGGCTGCTGCGCCTGCGGGACGGCGAGGTCCATGGCGTGCAGACGGCCGTGGGCATCGTCCCCACCAAGGACGAGCTTGACCTCGATGGGGTCGACATCAGCCCGGAGGACCTCGACAAGATCCTCAGCATCGACACTGGCCGGTGGACCACTGAGATGGCGCACCGCGAAGCACACCTGGCCCAGTTCGACGGCCTGCCCGAGGAGATCTGGGTGGCGCACCGCCGCGTCGCGGCAGCCCTGGCGGCCGCGGCAGGCTGACCAGCGCGGCCTCATCCGGATCGCCTCCGCCGGAACCAGCCGTGTGGGGGGTGTAGGTATCGATCCGCCCGGTGTTAACGTTCCGTTATGGGAGCACTACGTTGCGTCGATGGTTCCGTCCTGTCAGTGCGGGCCGTAGCCTGCCGGGACTCCGCTGGGCAGCCTTACGAGATCACCCTCAGCCTGGCCAGGAACTCGGTGCCGTTCGCCGCCGTCGGCCAGCGCTGCGGCTACCGGTTTTCGGAGCTGGCCGAGCGTGTCAGCGCAGCTCGGCTCGACCCGGAGCAGGCGGTCGCCTGGCCTGACCCGGACGACCGGTTCCCCGGCGCGTGCAGCGGGCCGGAGGCCGGCTGCCTGCCGTGTGACCACGAGTACTTCACCCTGCGGTCGCGGGACCGCAGTGATCTGCCCGGCACCGGAGAGTTGCGCTGCGTACTGCGGTCAACCGCGGTGTGGCAAGGCGAGTGCATGGGCACCGGCCATCGCCGGGAGGCGGTCGCCCACCCTCGGCATCTCCACCACGGCGCCGCCGGTTCCGCAGTGCCGGGGCAGCGGATCTGGCCTGCGCGGCGCCCGGCAGCCGGTCCCGGCAGGTGGCACCTGACCAGGCGGGCGGTCATCGAGGCCTGGGGAGACGACGGTGTCGGGGTGCGCGCTGTACTGACCTCGGCCGAACTGGTGGCATTCTTGGATGCAGTTCTCAGAGAGCCCGAGGACGCTGAGTCAGCGGGGGCTGGTGCTGCCACCGGGAGTTGCCAGGCAGACGGTACGCCTGCGGCCGGCGACGCGATGGCCGCGGGCGTGCCGGCGGACAGCATCGTCAACCAGACATCATCGGAGATGGCTAGGCAGTGAGCCACCGGGCGGCGCGGTAGTGCCGCCGCGGCGGCAGCGAGGAAGGGTGCCGGATGGGATTGCGTGATCTCGTCTACCGGCTGTACGAGCGCCGGCTCGAGGCGACGCTGGCCCCTCAGGCGATCCCCCGCCATGTCGGGGTGATGTGCGACGGCAACCGCAGGTGGGCGAGATCCGCAGGACTCGCCGACGTCAGCAGCGGCCATCAGGCGGGCGCTGACAAGATCTTCGAGTTGCTCGAATGGTGCCAGGAAACCGGGGTCGAGGTTGTCACGCTGTGGCTGCTGTCTACGGATAACCTGACCAGGGAACCAGCCGAGCTCGAGTCGCTGCTGCGGATCATCGAAGGCACCGTCAGGGATCTGGTAGCGCAGGAATGGCACGTCAAGCCGGTAGGTGCGCTCGACCTGCTGCCAGCCGACACTGCGGAGGTTCTCAAGAACGCCGCTGAGGTGACGGCAGGGCGCGACGGGCTGCTGGTGAATGTCGCTGTCGGCTACGGCGGCCGCCGGGAGATCGCGGACGCGGTCCGCTCGCTGCTGCAGGAGCAGGCTACCAAGGGTACGACCATCGAGGAGCTAGCCGAGATCCTGGATGTGGAGCACATCGCCGAGCACCTCTACACGGCCGGCCAGCCCGATCCGGACTTGGTCATCAGGACCTCTGGAGAGCAGCGCCTCGGTGGCTTCCTGCTCTGGCAGAGCGCGCACTCGGAGTTCTACTTCTGTGACGCGTACTGGCCCGCCTTCCGCCGGGTCGATTTCCTGCGCGCTTTGCGGTCGTACGGCGAGCGGCACCGGCGGTTCGGAGCCTGACAGCCTGCCGCCTGCGCCCGCTTGCCCCCATTCGAGGCGGTCGCCAGGGCACGTGAACGGCTCGTCACGGCGGCTCGACCGGTCATGAACAGCTAGTTACGGTACTTCCGCCGCTCGGTTCCCTTGGGTACCGTCTGAATTGACGGGCGGTGCCTTGCCGCCCGCCGGGAAGGCCCTTGAGATCCTCGAGCTTCGCGTCCTGGTGCGCAGGCGAGATGAGCGATGGGCCGGGTTCCCGGCCTCTCGCTGGCCGGACCCGGTCCCGCTGACACGTCTGTGTCCGACCGCGGCGCCAGCCTGGCGCCCAGGGAGAGCGAGTGGCCAGTTCCTCAGCACGCCGATCCACGTCCGCCTCGCGGGATGCTGCTCCGGCAGCCCCCGCCGATCCGAGTACCGCGACCACAAGTTCCGCTCCGCAGGCCGGCGCTGCATCCGGCACGACCAGGCAGCAAGCGAAACTCGTCAGTCCCGGCCAGCCACGCCGTACCTACGTTCTCGACACCAGTGTGTTGCTGGCGGACCCGGCGGCTGTCGGCAGGTTCGCCGAGCACCGCGTGGTGCTGCCCATCGTTGTCATCACCGAGCTAGAGGCTAAGAGGCATCACCCTGAGCTCGGGTACTTCGCCAGACAGGCGCTCCGGTACCTCGATGACCTTCGGGTCACCTACGGTCGCCTCGACGCCGACCTTCCGGTCGGCGACTCCGGAGGTAGCGTCCGGGTCGAGCTCAACCACTCTGACCCCGCGGTGCTGCCAGCCGGATTCCGGCTGGGTGACAACGACAGCAGAATCCTCTCCGTCGCCTGCAGCCTGGCGGCCGAGGGCGAGAGCGTGATCCTGGTCAGCAAGGATCTGCCGTTGCGGGTGAAGGCGGCTGCGGTAGGACTGACGGCCCAGGAGTACCGGGCGGAGCTGCCGCCTGACTCGGGCTGGACGGGCATGGCCGAGCTGGACGTAACTGCGGCTGAGATCGACGAGCTGTACGACTCCGGTCACCTCGACCTCGCGGCGGCGCGGGACCTGCCTTGTCACACTGGCCTGGTCCTGATTTCCGGCGTGGCCGGCGCTGGCAGCGCGCTCGGGCGGGTGCAGCCTGATAAATCGGTCAAGCTGGTTCGCGGCGACCGTGAGGCGTTCGGGCTCCGGGGCCGGAGTGCCGAGCAGCGGATCGCTCTCGACCTGCTGATGGACAGCGAGGTCGGCATCGTGTCACTGGGCGGCCGGGCTGGCACTGGCAAGTCCGCTCTGGCCCTGTGCGCGGGCCTGGAGGCCGTGATGGAGCGCCGTCAGCACCGCAAGCTCGTCGTCTTCAGGCCGCTCTACGCAGTCGGTGGCCAGGACCTCGGCTACCTGCCGGGCTCGGAAGCCGACAAGATGAATCCGTGGGCACAAGCGGTGTTCGACACCCTGTCCGCGGTGACCTCCCAATCCGTCATCGACGAGGTGATCGCTCGGGACATGCTGGAGGTGCTGCCGCTCACCCACATCCGCGGCCGGTCGCTGCACGATTCGTTCGTGGTCGTCGATGAGGCGCAGTCACTGGAACGTGGCGTGCTGCTGACCGTGCTCTCCAGGATCGGTGCCGGTTCCAGGGTCGTGCTCACCCATGACATCGCCCAGCGCGACAACCTGCGGGTCGGCCGTCACGACGGGGTAGTAGCCGTCATCGAGAAGCTCAAGGGTCACCCGCTGTTCGCGCACGTCACGCTGGTCAGGTCTGAGCGCTCGCCGATCGCGGCGCTCGTTACCGAGATGCTGGAGGACTCGGGCCTCTGACATGGCCGCAGGCGGTGTTAGGCGAGACGGGTCCGGGGCGGCCCATGGCGCTTTTGGCCGGGCCGCCCCTGACTCGCACAAAAACGCCGGGGCAGGTACCGTGACTCGCGTCATGAGCCCGCAAGACGCGACGAGCACCCCGCCCGCATCCGCGGAGCAGCTGAGTACTGGCCTGCCCGAAGCGGTGTCGGTCGTCATGCCGGTGCGTAACGAAGAGCGCTACATCGCTGAGTCAGTGAGTCGTGTCCTCGGCCAGCGCTACGACGGTGAGCTAGAACTGGTGATCGCGCTCGGCCCGTCGCGCGATCGCACGGCGGAAGTCGTCCACCGCCTGGCCGAATCCGACTCGCGTATCAAGGTCATCGGCAACCCGACCGGCCAGATCGCAGCTGCAATCAACCTGGCCCTGGCCGCTTCCCGGTACCCCGTCGTGGTCCGGGTGGATGGTCATTCCATGCTCCCGGACGGCTACATCCAGACTGCCGTTGATACCTTGCGCGAGACCGGGGCCGTCAACGTGGGCGGGATGATGGCCGCGGCCGGGATCACACCCTTCCAGCAGGCGGTGGCCTGGGCGATGACCTCGCCGTTCGGGGTTGGCGCGGCCAAGAACCACACCGGCGGTGAGGCAGGGCCTGCTGATACCGCCTACCTGGGCGTCTTCCGCCGCGCGGCGATCGAGCAGGCGGGCGGCTATAACGAGGACTTCAAGGTCGCCGAGGACTGGGAACTCAACCACCGGATCCGCCAGGCCGGCGGCCTTATCTGGTTCCAGCCGGCCTTGCGTGTTACTTACCGGCCGCGAGCGACCGTTGCCGAACTCGGCATCCAGTACTTCCGATATGGCCGCTGGCGTCGCGCAGTCTCCCGCGAGCACGGCGGCACGATAAACCTGCGCTATCTCGCTCCGCCTGTGGCGGTCGCGCTAGTCATGGCCGGGATGCTGATCGGCCTGGCCGGGGTTGGCGGCCTGGCCGCAGGTGGATGGCCGGGCTGGCTGACACTCGGCTTCGTGCTTCCGGCCGGCTATCTGGCCGGAGTCCTGGCGCTGGCCGCCCGGACAGCCAGGCAACTGCCGCTGCGAGTGGCCAGCCGGGTGCCCATCGCCCTCGCAACCATGCACATGTGCTGGGGGGCAGGTTTCCTGACCAGTCCGCGGCACCTGATTCCCGCGTCTTCCCGTCCCGCTGGTGATGCGGCTGGATCGCTAGCGGCCAGCAGCCGCTCATAGTGCTCAAAACGGTCAGTCGGATGGACCTGCGAGCCGCCTTCGCAACCGCAACTCTGACTTTTCACGGATTTCAGCAACCAGTAAATTGGACAAACTAGAGCTTTTCGCAACCGAAATCCGTGAAGAGTCAGAGCAGGCGTGCCAATCATGTCCACTTTGCGTGCTATGGGTGATTGCTAGCTGCGGCGCGCGGTAGGTACGGGCCGCGGCCGACGTCAGGCTCGCTTCGGTGTCCGTAGTTACCGGGATGGCACGGACCGGTCAGCCGGTCGTCTCAGACTTCTCGGCCAGTGCGTGCGCGACAGTCAGGTCAGCGGCGTAAGTGATCTTCAGGTTCCGCTCGCTGCCTTCGACTACCCCGATCGGTATCTCGGGCAGGTAACGCAGCACGACGCCGCAGTCGTCGGTCGCAGGCACTGCTGCGAAGCCCGGATCGGCGTCCGCCAGCTCGTAGGCCCGGCAGATGACCGACAGCCGGAAGCCCTGCGGCGTCTGGCATCGCGCGAGCGCATCGCGCGGCAGGACGCGCCTGATGGCACCGGCAGCGACTTCGACGATCGTGTCACTGGATGGCACGACGACGCTGACGGCCTGCCAGTCATCGAGTGCCGCGACGCAGTCCGCGATCGTCCGCTGGTCGATAAGCGGCCGGGCCGCATCGTGGAAGAGCACTTTGCTATCCGCGGCCGCCGCCTTGCCGCGCAGCCAGCTGAGCGCCTGCCTGGTCGAGTCAGTCCTGCTGGCCCCCCCGAGGATGACATCCGTGACCTTGCGGTATCCGGCGGCACCGGACCGGACCTCATCCTCGATCTCTGGTGCCGCGACAACGACCACCTCGTCCACTGCAGGAGCCGCGTCGAAGGCCCGGACGCAGTGCTCAATCAGCGTCCGGCCAGCCAGCAGGCCCAGCTGCTTCGGCTTGGCCGAACCGAACCGGCGACCCGACCCTCCCGCCAGTACTACCGCCACGGTCTGCATGGCGGGACCCTATCCGGTCAGCGGACACGCTCGGGCCGGTGGTCGTCGGTAGCCGGGCGGGCCGACTGTACGCTAGGTAACACTCTGACTACCTAGTGTTCCGAGGACGATCACTACGGAGGATCAGGCCGCCGCCGGGCTGAGCAAGCCCGCGGCCGAAGCGACCGCGGGCCCGGCGGCAGATGCGCCAGCGGCCATTGCCAGGATGCGTTCGCGCCTAGCCGGCCAGTTCGCCCCCAAGCCTGACGAGGGCGATGGCGACGACAGCGGACCCGCCTATTGGGTGCCGGGGTATGCCGGGCCAGGCGACAGAGCGTATGCCGGCAGTGCGCCCGGCGAAGCTGAGCCAGGCAGCGGGACGGAAGCAGGCCTCGGCCGGGCGGCTGACCCCGCTGCCAAGGTAGCGAGCATTGGGCCGGCGGACTTCGAGCCCGAGTCCGCGGGGCCCGACGGGGTGCAATCAGGACAGCTCATAACCGTCGGCGTGCCGTCAGGAAACGGCCGGATCGCTCTGGCGGGTGCCGGCGCCCCGGAACTGACCAGCGGCCAGCCGGACATCACTCTCCGCAAGCCTGGCCTGCCGGCGCGGGCTGGCCGGCTGGCGCTGGCCTGGGCAGCCGAGCGGCGCCTTGGCCGCAGCTCTGCCTGCGGCATCGCGCTCGCCCTGACTGCGTGCGCGGCTGTCTGGTTCTCCGCCGGAACCCGGACCGATATCCTCCGTGGCGTCGCAGCTCTCTGGACCGGCTACCTGGTGCTCAAGGCCGGGCCGCGACTGTCAGCCGGCCGGTCGCCCGAGGCAGCTGTCAACTGGCTGACAGAGCTGGGCAGTCGCCTGGCTGAGTGCGTGGTCTACGCGGGCCTTGCTGCCGGCGCGGCGGCCGAGCACTGGAGCCGTGCATGGCCGATGGCCATCGCCGTGCTCGGCCTGGCCGGGGTCCGGAACCTGATGACCGCGTGCTCAGTCCCGCCGGGGTTTGGCGATCACCCTGAGGGCGCAATCCGCCGTGCCGGCGCGGCCGCGCTGACTATGCCGCCTGGCGGCCGGGTCCTGCTGATCGGCCTTGTGGCACCGGTGTGGGGGGCCAGGGTTGCCTTGCTAGCCCTGCTGGCCTGGGCGATCGTCTCAATCACCTGCGGCCTGGCCGGACGGGCGGTGGCTGGCACCACCGACGACGACGGCAAGGGCCCGCCCGGCCACGATTCGTTCCTGCTCCGGCTCAGGGACGACGGAGCGCTCGCTCGCGGCCTAGGCGCCCTGGTCCGGGGCAATCTGCTGCCGCTGCCGCCGGCGGTGCTGGGCCTGGCGGCGATCTCAGCACTCGGCCTGCTCGGGTTGCACGGTCTGCCATGGCCGCTGATGATCGCCCCGGTCATCGTGATGCTGCTGGCGGCACCAGGGTCGGCGCACCCGCACACGGGCCGGTTCGACTGGCTAGTCCCGGCCTTGCTCCTCGGCGCTCAGATCCTTTACCTCACCGCGATCGGCCGCGGCGCCGGCGTGCCCGGGCCGGTGGTCTTCGTGCTCAGCGCTATGTTGGTGCTCCGCTACGCTGACCTGGCCGTCGCCGGCCGGCCCGTGATGCTGGCCAGAGCGCGGACGCCGGGCGAGGCGGTCGGCGAACGCGGAACCGCGCTCGGCTGGGAGGGGCGGCTCCTGATCGCTGGCCTGGCGGCGGCGATGGGCCTCGCGACATTCGCGTACCTGGCGCTAACGCTCTATTTTGGGTTCCTCATCTGTGCCAAGGTCGTGACAAGCTTTGTCGCGCGTCAGGAGGAACCCGCCCGTGATCGGCTTGGTGATGGCAGCCGGCGCAAGCCGTCGGCTGCGTCCTGATACCGACCACCTGCCCAAGACGCTG
>Ga0335075_10010996_pt1 | contig 13701 bp, 9 predicted proteins | sample Lox_Sample_24_FD_206723 | JGI IMG/M metagenome (GOLD analysis project Ga0335075, IMG submission 206723) | Soil microbial communities from Loxahatchee National Wildlife Refuge, Florida, United States - Lox_Sample_2.4 | ecosystem: Environmental > Terrestrial > Soil > Wetlands | place: USA: Florida...
TCCGCGCCCTCGGGTTCAATATCTGAACCGCGGGTAAAGCCGGCACGCTGACCGGCTCTGACGCACTTTACGGGGCGCTGTTGACCAAGCTGTGTGCTCCTGGCTGGCGGCGTGCGGCGGCGAAGTGCCGCGATCACGGCCCGCACGTTGGCGCCCGGCGGGCGGGGCGACATATATCACGCAAGCGCTTCCGTTAACGCGGCCGCCGTGTTCCCCAGACCCGGCCGACCGCCAGGTACACGACCCCGCCCAGCGGGATGAAAAGGACGCACCCGAGCCCCCACACCCAGCGCGGCAGGAAACGCACCCGCCCAGCCTCCACCAGCTGGTTCAGGCAGAGACCGAAATAGCCGACCAGCGCCAGGAACCCGGCGATAACCACGAGCGACGCGAGCATAGGCTCTCCGTATCGCTACATTCCCTCCACTTTCAATCTACAGCGTACCGGGGGGCTTGCGGCAAGACCCGGGTCATGCCGCACAATAGCTGGCCGAGGGGCTGGCCAAAAGGGCTGCCGGAGGCTGGCCGTGGCCAGAGCCAGGAGATACGGGGGACGTGACGTGCGCGCGCTGCTGCCGGAGCTGATGACATGAGCCCAATGACCTCCAGTGCGTTCGACCTACCCGACCGCCTGTCCGCCAAGGCCGACCCGACGCTGATCGCCGCCGACGAATGGCACTTCGCGGCCATCGGGGAGAGCCTCGAGCAGTCGATCGCCGACCTGTCCGGCCGCCTCGATGCCAGCCGCAAGGCACCTGGCGGCATCGGCCAGGCGGCGATGGACCGGGACCTTGAGATCCACCGGCTGTCCGCTCGCCTGCGCGCCCTGCGCCGCTTCGGCCTGGACCTCTGCCTTGGCCGCATCGTCAGCGCGGACAGCTCCCGGCCTGTGTACATAGGACGGCTCGGCCTCAGAGATAGCACGGGTCGCCAGCTGCTGCTTGACTGGCGTTCTCCCGCGGCTGAGCCGTTCTTCGGAGCGACTCACGCCAACCCGATGGGCCTTGCGAGCCGCCGCAGGTACCGCTGGACCCGCGGCAGGATCAGTGACTACTGGGATGAGGTCTTCACCCCGGACGGGCTTGACGGGCACGCGGCGCTCGACGATCAGTCTGCCTTCATCGCCAGCCTGGGCAGCAACCGGTCGGCCCGGATGCGAGACGTGCTCGGCACTATCGCGGCCGACCAGGATGCCATTATCCGCGCTGGATCCCGCGGCGCTCTGGTCATCGACGGCGGTCCGGGCACGGGGAAAACCGTCGTCGCCCTGCACCGCACCGCCTATCTCCTCTACTCCGACCCTCGCCTCGGCCATCACCGGGGTGGCGTGCTGTTCGTCGGCCCGCACCAGCCCTATCTGGCCTACATCTCCGACGTGCTGCCCAGCCTCGGGGAGGAGGGCGTGCAGACCCGCACCCTGCGGGACCTCGTCCCGGAGGGCGCCACGGCAGCGATCGAGACCGACCCGGACGTGGCCCGGCTGAAGTCGTCCGCAGACCTGATGAAGGCGATCGACGCGGCCGTCAGGTTCTACGAGCGGCCGCCCGCCAGGCCCATGACGGTGCAGACCCACTGGTCTGACATCTACCTCAGTGCCGACGACTGGGCCGAGGCGTTCGAGGCAGCGGAACCCGGTACTCCGCACAACCAGGCGCGCTATCAGATCTGGGAGGAACTGCTCACGATCCTGATCGGCAAGCATGACGACGAGAACGTCCCGGAGCGGCAACTGCGCGGATCGCTGCTGCGGAACGAGGAGCTGCGCACGACGTTCAGCAGGGCGTGGCCGCTGCTCGAACCGGCCGACATCGTCGGGGACCTGTGGTCGGTACCCGCCTACCTCCGCAAGTGCGCGCCCTGGCTCAGCCTCGACGAGATACGGAAACTACAGCGCCCGGACGCTCAGGCCTGGACGATGTCCGACCTGCCGCTGCTGGACGCCGCCCGGCACCGGCTCGGCGACCCGCGGGAAGCACAGCACAAGCGGGCGCGCGATGCCGCCGCCGCGGCCCGGCGGGAGCAGCTGGCCAGGGTCGTGGACGAGCTCATCGAAGTGGCCGACGACGAGTACGGCGTCGGCCTGGTGACGATGCTGCGCGGCGAGGACTTCGAGGACGCCCTGGTCGACGAGGCCGCACTGCCCGGCACCGACCCGGACCAGCTCGCCGGCCCGTTCGCGCACATCGTCGTGGACGAGGCGCAGGAACTGACCGACGCGGAGTGGCAGATGCTGCTGCTCCGCTGCCCATCCCGGAGCTTCACCATTGCCGGGGACCGCGCCCAGGCCAGGCACGGGTTCACCGAGTCATGGCGGGAACGGCTCAAGCGGGTCGGGTTCGACCAGATCAACCTGGCCTCGCTCAGCATCAACTACCGGACGCCGGCAGAGGTCATGGCAGAGGCCGAGCCAGTCATCCGGGCCGTTCTCCCGGACGCCAACGTGCCGGTCTCCGTCCGCAGCGCCGGCGTCCCTGTCGTACGCGGACCGGTTTCGGATCTAGGCCCGGTCCTTGACGCATGGCTCACCGCGCATGCTGAGGGCGAAGGGATCGCCTGCGTCATCGGCGGTCCCGGGCTCGCGGGGAACGCCCGCGTCCGGTCGCTGACCCCGGAACTGGCCAAAGGCCTCGAGTTCGACCTGGTCGTCCTCATCGACCCCGAGACGTTCGGCGAGGGGATCGAGGGGGCGGTCGATCGCTATGTCGCTATGACCCGGGCCACCCAGCAGCTCGTCATCCTCACCGGCTCCCGGAGCCCTGCGAGCACTTAGACTGCCGCCATGCGCGTGGTCGTCATCGGAGCCGGGGTCGGCGGTCTCACCCTCGCGCTCCTGCTCCGTCAGCGTGGCATCGAGGCCGACGTCCTTGAGCGTTCGCCCGAGCTCCGTGAAGTGGGCGCCGCCGTTTCGCTCAGCGCCAACGGCACCCGTGTGCTCCGCCACCTCGGCCTCGACGGAAAGCTGGCCGCGATCTCGCTGGAGCCCGCCGCGGTCATCCACCGGGACGGCCGGGACGGACGTGTGATCGCGGTGACCAAGGACCCCGGCTGGTACCGCGACCGGTTCGGCGCCCCCATGTACAGCGTGGCCAGGAACGCGCTGCAGCGCCTGCTCGCCGGCGCTCTCGGCACCAGGCGGCTGCACCTGGGCAGCGCTGTCGATGCGCTGCGGGAGGGGACAGGCGGCGTCCAGGTACTGTGCGCGTCTGGTGCCGTGTTCGACGCAGACGTGGTGGTAGGAGCTGATGGTGTTCATTCGATGATCCGTGACTGGGTCAGCGGCGGCTCCGGACCCGTCTACTCCGGCGCATCGGGGTTCCGCGGGCTGGTGCCCGTCGATCGGGTGCCGCTGCTGCCCGACCCTGACGCGGCACAGGTGTGGATGGGACCGGGCGCGCACGTGGTGACTTACCCGGTTCCGGTCGATGACGTCCCGATGATCAACTTCCTCGCGGTGGCGGACGAGCCTGCCCAGTGGACCGCGCCGGCCTGGACGCAGGACGCCGGGCCGGGCTCGCTCCTGACGAGGTTCGCCGGATGGCATCCCTCGCTGCTGGATCTGCTCGACGCCGTCCCGCAGTCACCGCGCTGGGCACTGTTCGCGTCCCGGCCGCTGGTCCGGTGGAGCTGCGGGCGGGTCACGCTGCTCGGCGACGCCGCGCACGCGATGCTGCCGCACTACGGGCAGGGGGCGAACCAGTCCATCGAGGACGCCGCGGTGCTGACCGGGGAGCTGGACGCGGTGCTGGACAAGGGCACCGACCCGGCGGACGCCTTGCGCGGGTACCAGCGAAGGCGCCTGGCACGGACCCGCAAGCTGCAGAAGCTCTCCTGGGACGCGTCCGCCGAACTGCACCTGCCGGACGGGCCCGCCGCGCGCCGGCGCGATGCCGGCCTGCACGACCTTGTCGATCGCATGGCCTGGATTCACGCTTATGACGCGCTTGCCCGGTAACGGAATCCTGTCCGGTGACCGGTCCGCGTGACTGGCCGTGATAACGGCTTCGGTGCGCTGCCGGTCAGCCGCCGGTAAAACTCCGGCGTGATCTTCCCATCGCGCAGCAGGCGGTCAGACACTTCCTTGAGCCGTATCTCGGACGCCGCCCGCTCGGCAGCCGCCTCCTGCGGGTACTCGGCCTCGTACTCCGCCTCCGAGACCGCCTCCTCGGCCTCCTCGACCCGTTCCCACGCCCGGTAGGCGGCGTCATCGAGCTGCCTGGCGCGCTCCTGCCAGGTGCGCTCCAGCTCGGTGTCGCCCGCGGCCCGAGCCAGCCACACCTCGGTCTCTGCTTCGTCGAGATCCCGGTCCAGGCTTTCGCAGTCCCACCTGGCCCGCTCGGCCCGCCTGCGCAGCTCCTCGATCGTCACGACCTTCCCCTCTCCGGCTGGTATCGCTGCCTTGTTCGAGTCTAGCGTCGGCTGCTACCGCACGAGCTGTCCGACACGCCCACGTGCGATATCTGGTTGCCGGGAATCGCGGTGGACGCGGCGATCGCCTCGGGGTGAGTTCTGTCGTGCATGGGCGGGAGTGGCGGAGTAAAGTTGCCGGTGGTGGTGTCGGCCGCACCCGGGTCCGCGGGCAGAGCTTCAAGCTCACCGGTTTCGTTTGACTACATGCGCTGGCATGTCTTTCCCAGCCCGATGAACGCGGACCCGCGGGCGCCGAGGAAGGACTGCCGTGTCCGATCTGCCAGGGGCCGCTGCCCACGATGAGTTCCGTAACCTCCCGGACCGGCCGAGCCTGCGCCACCTCAAGCTCGAGGCGAAGCGACGGCTGGCCGCGGGAGAGTTCACCACTCTTCACGATGCTCAGCTGACCGTCGCCCGCGAGCACGGGATGAGCAGCTGGGCCGCGCTCAAACAGCACATCATCGTCGCCGAGGCCGAAGCCGGCCACGCGCTCGCGCAGGTACGCTGGCTCTTCGGCCGCTACGCCGAGGCCGACGCGCCGGGATGGACCCCACCGTCCCACGACGAGCTCAGCGAACACTGCACCGAGCACATGCTGGGCTTCGCGTCGCCTGAGACGATAGCCAAGGTCCTGGGTGGCCTAGCGGACAGGCTGCGCCAGGACCTGGTCGTCATCGACGCCGGCCCGTCCCGGCTGAGCGCGGAGGCTGGGGGCCTGCGGGTGGAGGCCGCCGTCGAGCCGGAGGCCCCGCACCGGCTCGACGTCTTGCGTGTGTTCTTCCCGGACGACGTGACCGTGACCGACGCGCGGGTCGCCCGGCCGCCGTCCGCGGTCTCCGGGCCGGTGCCCGAGCAGGTGCCCGGCCTCATCGAGGGCTCCTTCGCGAAGTTCGGCCTGGTCGGACTGATGGCTGCGGGTAACTGGGACAGCGGGCCCGCCGCCGAGGCGTGGACGTGCTCACGCGGCTGGGCCGACCTTGAGCGGAACGTGCCGTTGGCACCCGGTCACCGTTTCCCGGCCGGCGAGATCACCGCGCTCGTCACGTCTACGGCCGTGCTGTGCCTGGTGGCGGAGGGCGTTGTCGCGTTCGACGACCCGGTCAACGGGCACCTGCGATCGCTGCGGCTGGCCGATGACAGCATCACCGTGCGGGAACTGCTCGCGAACACGGGCGGCGTCGACAGCCCGCCGTCGCTGTCGCTGTGGGCCGACTCGGTGGCGGATGCCGCCGACGTGCTCGGGCCCGTTGTCGGCTGCTCGGGCCCGCGCGGCGAGTTCGTTTTCAGCAACGGCGGCTACGCGGTCCTCGGGCAGCTCATCACTGACCTCACCGGTACCCCGTTCGCACAGGCAGCGACCCGGCTCGTACTGGAACCGCTCGGCATGGCCGACTCGTGGTTCCCCGCCGAAGCCCCGGTCTCGCAGCGAGCGTCGTGCGGCTACCGGCTCACGGAGGAGGGCTCGCTCGTGCGCGAGCCACCGCGGGTATTCGCGCTCCAGAGCGCGGGCGGGCTCTGGTCGACCGGGCCGGACCTGGTCCGCTTCGGATCCGGCTGGAGGACGCTGCTGCCCGGGGAACTCGCCGGGCAGGCGCTGCGCCCGCAGGTCCAGCGGCGTGACGCGGCGGAGGAGACCGGGCTCGGCTGGGGCCTGAGACGCGCGATGGATGCCGCCGGCCAGGCCGGGGCCGGGCCGGGATTCGCGGCCTCGCTGATCATGCGTATGAGCACGGGCCGCACCATCGTCGTGCTGACCAACCGGCTGTTCACCGTCCTGGCGCTGAACGTCGAGCTGATCCGCTCGGCCGCCTGAGCGTCGGCGCGCGGCGAGCGTGACTGCGCTAGGCGACGAGGTCACGATCATGGCGCGACGCGCACACCGGCAGTCACAGGGGTTTGTGCCCCCCGTCCCCTTCCCGTAAGGAGGTTCGTGGCGCACGAAACCCCCTCGGGCGGCTCAGGCGCACATTTCGGGATGATAATGCTCCCCGGGGCAGGCTGATCACGCAGCCGCCGCCGGCCGGCAGCCGCCGTACCGGCGCAGAACGGACGTCCAGCGGCCGTTTCCGATTATCGTGTGTACTTGCACCCCCGATCAGGGGTGCAAGTACACACGATCATTCGCATAGCCTCTCCTGGCGGTACCAGATGCGGTCAATCCGCGTGGCGAGCCCGGCGGCCTCTTGCAGTTACCATCCCGTTATTTGGGCCAGAGCCCTTCGGGCGGGGATATAAAACGGCTCGGCGTGCAACAGTCTTAGGCGGTGCGTAATGAAGAAACCGGCAGCTGGCGGCGGCCGCTGGGTAGAGGTACAGCCGGATCGTTTCCCCGCGTGGGTCCGTGAGTTCGGCCGCCGTCACGGAGGTGCCTGGCCGCCGGAGATGGACGGGGCGGGCGTCGTGATCACCGTACGTGCCGCGGACGGATCGGTCGCGGAATGCCATCCCCCGTTTCCGCCCATGGGAACGATAACAGCAAGAAGCTTGGCTGAAGCGGAGGACCGTGAGCCTGGGACGGAGGACCGTGAGGCTGGGGCGGACGACGGTGCCTGGGCGGAGCGGGTCGCCGCGCACGCGCTGGCCGAGCGTACGGTTGGCGTGCTGCTGGCCCGCCTTGGCGGCTTCGCCGTCGGCGTGTTCGCCGGCTCCCCGCCGTGCTTGACGGCGTCCAAGACCGGTAGCCGCCCGGTGCACGGCCGGAGCGCGGCGGGCGGCTGGTCGCAGCAGCGTTTCGCCCGGCGCAGGGAGAAGCAGGCCAGTGAGGCCATGCAGGCCGCCGCTGATGCCGCCGCGAACATCTTCAGCCGGGCGCGCCTGGACGCCGTCGTCCTCGGCGGCGACCGTCGTGCGATCGCCGCCCTGGCCGGTGACCCGCGGCTGAAGGACTGCCTGGACAAGGCGGCCGGCCGGTTCCTCACCGTCCCCGACCCGAGGCTCGCCGTCCTGCGCGACGCCCCGCGGATGTTTCTCGCCATCAGGATCCGGGTCATAGAGCCGGAAACCCAGTCGCCCTAGCCCGCCGCCACCACGTAGAATGGCTTGCGTGATGCTCACAACGGACTGAGGACACCCGGCAGGGGAGCAGTGTGTCCATTTCCGTCCGTCGTAGGAGCAGGGAACCATGATCGTAGCCACCGATATCGAACTGCGCGCTGGCGCGCGCCTGCTGCTGGAAGCGGCGTCCTTTCAGGTCGCCCCCGGTGACCGCATCGGCCTGGTAGGCCGCAACGGGGCGGGCAAGACCACGCTCGCCAAGGTGCTGTCCGGCGAGGTGCAGCCCGCCGCCGGCGGCGTCCGGCGTTCCGGCTCGGTCGGGTACCTGCCGCAAGATCCCAGGACCGGCGACCTGGACACGCTGGCGATCGACCGCGTGCTGTCCGCCCGGGGCCTGGACATGCTCCGCGCCCAGCTCCGCGCCGCCGAGACCCAGATGATCAACGGCGACGAGAAGGCGATCAAGGCCTACGGCGCCCTCACCGACCGTCTCGCCGTCCTGGGCGGCTACGCGGCCGAGTCGCAGGCGGCCGCGCTCACCGCGAGCCTCGGCCTACCCGACCGGGTGCTGCACCAGCCACTGCGGACCCTTTCCGGAGGCCAGCGTCGGCGCGTCGAGCTGAGCAGGATCCTGTTCGGCGATTCGGGCACAATGCTCCTGGACGAGCCGACGAACCACCTGGACGCCGACTCGGTCGCCTGGCTCCGCGATCATCTCAAGAATTACCGGGGCGGCCTTGTCGTGATCAGCCACGACGTGGACCTGCTCGCGGATGTGGTGAATAAGGTCTTCTACCTGGACGCTAACCGCACCACCCTGGACATCTATAACCTCGGCTGGAAGGCGTACCTGGCCCAGCGCGAGACCGACGAGCGCCGCCGCAAACGGGAGCGGGTCAACGCCGAACGACAGGCCTCCGCGCTGCAGCAGCAGGCGGACAAGATGCGCGCCAAGGCAACCAAGGCCCAGGCCGCTAAGAACATGCAGCGCAGGGCCGAACGCATGCTGGCCGGCGTGGAGGCCGAGCGGCAGAAGGACCGCGTGGCCAGGCTGCGGTTCCCGGTTCCGGCCTCATGCGGCCGCACCCCGCTCATGGCGGAGGGCCTGTCCAAGTCGTACGGCTCGCTAGAGGTCTTCACCGACGTGAACGTCGCCGTTGACCGGGGCAGCAGGGTCGTCATCCTCGGTCTCAACGGTGCCGGCAAGACCACCTTGCTCAGGCTCCTGGCCGGCGTCGAACAGCCGGATACCGGAAAAGTCACTGCTGGACATGGGCTAAAGCTCGGATATTACGCCCAGGAGCATGAGACGCTGGAAACCGAGCGCTCAGTTCTGGAACACATGCGTACCGCGGCGCCGGACCTTATCGATTCCGAGCATCGCAAGGTACTGGGTTCATTCCTGTTCTCCGGTGATGACGTGGAAAAGCCCGCCGGCGTCCTGTCCGGTGGCGAGAAAACCCGCCTCGCCCTCGCGCTTCTGGTCGTGTCCGGCGCGAACGTGCTGCTTCTCGACGAGCCGACAAACAACCTGGATCCAGCGAGCCGGGAAGAAATCCTCGCCGCTCTCAGGGGTTTCAAAGGCGCCATAGTCCTCGTCACTCACGATGAAGGCGCGGTCGAGGCACTTTCGCCGCAGCGCGTTATCGTCCTCCCCGACGGAGTGGAAGACGCCTGGAGCGAGGACTTCGCCGACCTAGTGGCGCTTGCATAACCATCTCTTGCAAGTGCCGGCGATAAAGATACGCGATCAATTGCTGGCATCTGGGTGGCCAATCAGGCGCCTATGCCTGATCATTACGGGTGGGGAGGTAACGCAGTGGTGGCTCCAGCTAACGGGAGGTACATGTGGCCCAGGCCCTCAAGAAAGGTACGCGCGTTATCGGCGTTGATCGCAGCAGGCTAGGAACGCTTCTCGGCAAGAGATACGATTCTGGTGAGAGCATCCGCTCGCTCGCGGCATCGACCGGGCGCTCGTACGGCTTCGTGCACCGGCTCCTCACGGAGTCGGGGGTCGAATTGCGGAGGCGTGGAGGCGCTACCCGCAGTCATCCCGCTCGCAGCAGCAAGGGCGGTGCGAAGAGCGGTTTCGCCAAGAGCAAGGCATCGCGCTAACCGCAGGTCAACTGCCGGCCTGCAATGGCGCAGGACACCCCGCCCGGCAGACCACCCGCGGTTCGCCAGAAGCTTACGGAGGATCAGGGACGAAAAGTCCCCTGCGTCGAGTTAAATCAGAACATGTACGCACGGGGTCACGTGATGATGGGCTTCCGCATGGATCCCTCCGTCACCAAGCAGAAGCTCAAGCCCGGCACGGTCAAGCGGATCGCGGGCTACGCCAAGCCATACCGGTGGCTGCTCGCCGCCTTCCTGCTCGCCACGTCGGTGGACGCGATCATCACCGTCGTCAACCCGCTGTTGCTCCGCGACGTCATCGACAAGGGCATCCTGGCACGGGACGACACGGTCGTGGTCACGCTGGCGGCGGTCGTAGCCGGGGTCGCCCTGTTCGACGCCGGGCTCGGCTTCGCCATCCGCTGGTTCTCCGCCCGGGTAGGGGAGAACCTGATCTATGACCTGCGTACCCAGGTCTTCGGTCACGTGCAGAAGCAGCCGATCGCGTTCTTCACCCGGGCGCAGACCGGCTCCCTGGTCAGCCGCCTCGACGGTGACGTGGTCGGCGCGCAGCAGGCGATCACCAGCACGCTGTCGGGCGTCGTCTCGAACATCTTGTCCCTGATCGTCATCCTGATCACGCTGTTCTACCTGTCCTGGCTGGTCAGCGTTATCGCGCTGGTGCTGATCCCGCTGTTCATCCTGCCCGCCAAACTGGTCGGCCGCCGGATGCAGCGGCTCACCAGGGAGAGCATGCAGCTCAACGCCGAGATGGGCTCCATGATGACCGAGCGGTTCAACGTGGCCGGCGCGATGCTGGTCAAGCTGTTCGGCCGCCCGGAGGACGAGACGGCGAAGTTCGCGCGCAACGCCGCCAGCGTCCGTGACATCGGCGTGGTCACCGCCATGTACGGACAGGTGTTCTTCGTCGCGCTGACCATGCTCACCTCGCTCATCACCGCCGTCGTGTACGGCGTTGGCGGCTCGCTGGTCATCCACGGCGCGTTCCAGATCGGCACGCTGGTCGCGCTCACCGCCTTGCTCGCCCGGGTCTACGGCCCGATCACCAGCCTCACCAACGTGCAGATCAATGTGATGACCGCGCTGGTCAGCTTCGACCGCGTCTTCGAGGTGCTCGACCTCAAGCCGCTGATCGAGGAGAAGCCGGGTGCCGTCCCGTTGCCGCGCGCGGAAGGCGATACGGCTCCGGACATCACGTTCGACGACGTCTCGTTCCGCTACCCGCTGGCCAGTGAGGTATCGCTGGCCAGCCTGGAGTCCATCGCCCTGCCCGCGCCCGAGCGCTCCGACCAGGTCGCCGGCGTGCTGCACCATGTCACGCTCCGCGCCCCGCCCGGCCAGCTCACCGCGCTGGTCGGCCCGTCCGGCGCCGGGAAGACGACGATCACCCACCTGGTGGCCAGATTGTACGACCCGGATGACGGTACTGTGCGGATCGGCGGCTTCGACTTGCGCGATGTCACCCTGCGCTCGCTGCATGACGTGGTCGGCGTCGTCACTCAGGACGCGCACCTGTTTCACGACACGATCCGCTCGAACCTGCTCTACGCTCGCCCTGGCGCGACCGAACGGGAGCTGATCGAGGCGTGCGAGGCCGCACAGATCTGGGACCTGATCAAGGTGCTGCCCGACGGCCTGGACACGATCGTCGGCGACCGCGGCTACCGGCTGTCCGGCGGTGAGAAACAGCGGGTCGCGCTGGCCCGGCTGCTGCTCAAGGCCCCGTCGGTGGTCGTGCTCGACGAGGCCACCGCGCACCTGGACTCCGAGTCCGAGGCGGCCGTGCAGCGGGCGCTCAAGATGGCGCTGTCCGGCCGGACGTCCCTGGTCATCGCGCACCGCCTGTCGACGGTCCGGGAGGCCGACCAGATCCTGGTCATCGACCAAGGCGAGGTAGTGGAGCGCGGCAGCCACGACGAGCTCTTGAGCGCCGGCGGGCTGTACGCGGAGCTGTACCTGACCCAGTTCGCCAGGCAGGAAACTCAATAGCAGGAAATGAACTGACTGTGGTATCACCAACCGGTGACCGAACTTCCTCCGCTGGCCGTACGCGCCTTGACCGAAGCCGACGCCGATAGGGTCGTCGACCTCGACGAGCTGGTGTTCTCCGAGCCGCCCTACTCGCCCGAGACCCGCGCGTTGCTCTCGCCTATCACGGAGCTGGGCGTCGGCCGCGGCATTGGTGTCTTCGATGGCGAGGAACTAGCCGGCGTGGGCGCGCTGGGCACCATGGCGATGACGGTTCCCGGCGGGACGGTGCCGCTGGCGGCGGTGCTGCTGATCGGCGTCAGCCCGGTGTACCGGCGGCGCGGCGTGATGACCACGATAATGCGGCGCCAACTGCACACGCTGCACGAGACCGGTGCCGAGCCGCTGGCCGGCCTGACCGCGTCCGAGGCGGCGATCTACGGCCGGTTCGGCTTCGGCACGGCCCACTACTTCGCGCTGCTCACGGTCCCGCGCGAGCAATCCGCCCTGCGCCCCGTGCCGGGGACCGGCGATGTGCGGCTCCGCCTGGTGCCCACCGCTGGCAGCGGGGAGCTGTGCGAGCCGATCGTCGCCCGCCAGGCCGGCCGGCGGGCCGGGACGATGACCCCGCGTCCGGCACACTGGGCTCGCCTCGCCGTGGCCGACCCGGAACAGTGGCGCGAGGGCCGCTCGGTCCTTCGCACCATCCTCGCCGAGCGAGACGCGACCCCGGTCGGGTTCGCCCGGTACGCGACCAAGAGCGACTACGGACCGTCCGGTCTGCCAGCCGGCGTCACCGACGTCAGCGAGATCTACGCCGACGACGCGGCGGCATACGCCGCGCTCGTGCAGTACCTGTGCGACATCGACCTGACCGCCACGACCAGGTTCCGCCGTCAGCCCGCCGACTCCCCGCTGCGGTACCTGCTGCGGGACTTCCGTGCCGCGCACATGCAGGTCAGGGATGGCCTGTACCTGCGCCTGGTCGACGTGGACCGGGCCCTGGCCGCCCGGAAGTACTCGGCGCCGGTCAATGTGGTCCTGGAGGTCACCGATGCGTTCTGCCCGTGGAACGCGGGCCGGTGGCAGCTGACTGGAGACGAGAAGACCGCCGCGTGCGTCCGCAGCGACGCACCCGCCGACCTCGTCCTGGACGTGCACGAGCTGGCCGCGGCGTACCTGGGCGGTAACACGCTCGCCGCGCTCGGCCAGGCCGGCCTGGTCACCGAGCATCGTCCCGGTGCCCTCACCGACGCCTCCCGCGCGTTCGCCACCGACCTGGCCCCGCACCTGCCCTGGGGGATCTGACCGGCTCTGGCGCCCGACCTCACCGGTAGCCGGCGGCCTGCAGGGTGAACAGCTCGGCGTAGGAACCGCCGGCACCCATCAGCGTGTCGTGGTCACCCGTCTCCGCGACCTTCCCCTGGTCCATGACGATGATCGTGTCGGCCATGTGCACGGTCGAGAACCGGTGCGAGACCAGCACGGTGATCGTCCCGTTGGCCTCGGCGAGCCCGCGGGCCGCCTCCCGGTAGCGGCTGAACAGCGCCGCCTCGCTGGGGGCGTCGAGCGAAGCCGTCGGCTCGTCGAGCACGATCAGCAGCGGCCGTTCGCGCATCAGCCCCCGGGACAGCGCGAGCCGCTGCCACTGTCCGCCGGACAGTGACCGGCCGCCGACGTAGGGACCGAGCATCGTATCCAGTCCTTCGGGCAGCCCCGCCAGCAGCTGGTCCGCGCCTCCTCGCCCGACCGCGCCGAGCACGGCCTCGCGGTCATCCACCCTGGGCAGGTCCCCGGCGCCCACGCCGTCGCCGAGCGTCATGTGCATGCGGACGAAGTCCTGGAAGGCGCCGGTCGTGGCCGACCGCCAGCGCCGCGCGGCGAACGTGGCCATGTCCTGCCCGTCTACCGTGATCGTGCCTGAGTCCGGCCGGTACATGCCGGTGAGCAGCTTGATCAATGTCGATTTGCCGGCTCCGTTCTCGCCGACGATCGCGACCGTGCTGCCCGCCGCCAGCATCAGGCTGACATCATGCACCACGCGCGTGTCCTGGCCTGGATAGGCGAAGTTCACCCCCTCGAACCGGATCCCCTCTGCCAGGCGCGCCGGGACGGTGCCGCCGCCGTCCGCGGTAGTCTGCGCGACGTAGTCTTCCAGCCACATCAAGCGGGTGGCGGTGGCGGACGCGGTGGCGA
>Ga0335075_10010997_pt1 | contig 13700 bp, 13 predicted proteins | sample Lox_Sample_24_FD_206723 | JGI IMG/M metagenome (GOLD analysis project Ga0335075, IMG submission 206723) | Soil microbial communities from Loxahatchee National Wildlife Refuge, Florida, United States - Lox_Sample_2.4 | ecosystem: Environmental > Terrestrial > Soil > Wetlands | place: USA...
GGAGGCCGTCATCGAGGCGATCAAGACCTGGGCCGACACGGTCCGGACGATCACGCCGCCGATGCCCGAGCTGAGCCTGCCGTTCACCGACAAGCTGCCCAGGCCGGAAGATGTGGTCGGCAACGCGTACGACTTCGCCGAGAAGCTGCTGGCCGGCCAGCGGAAGTTCGCCGAGGACGTGCTGCGCGCGACCGCGCCGCTGCTTCCCGGCAGCAGCGACGGTGGCGCCAAGAAGAACTCAGCGGCCAAGTAACGCCCCGGCCCGCGCTGTCCGGGCACATGTCCCGCGGTAGGCTCCCCAGCCGCCGCGGGATTGTGCTTACTATAGTGAGCAGGCGCGGCAGCAAGCATTCAGGGAGCTACGGTGACCGATACCTGGAACGCGCAGATGGAGGCCCTGGGCTCCTTCATCCGCAGTCAGCGCAAGCTCGCCAACCTGTCGCTGCGCCAGCTCGCCGAGCTGACCACCCTGTCCAACCCGTACCTCAGCCAGATCGAGCGGGGCCTGCACCAGCCATCCGTGCGCGTGCTCAAGCTGATCTCGGGAGCACTCAACGTTTCCGCGGAAACGCTGCTCGCCCAGGCCGGCCTGCTCGACGCGGCCGCGGGTGGCGGCACAGCCGCGGGCGGCGGTGCGGACGCCGATGAGCCGTCGGCGGAGTCGGTGGAATCGGCCATCAGCGCCGACGCGCGCCTGGCCGACGAGCAGAAGGCCGCGCTGCTCGCCGTGTACCACAGCATGCTCCGCAGCTGAGGCTCATCCCGGCCGTCTGGCGGCCCGCCGCCCGGCCGCTGTTCGGCGGCGGCGCTGTACCGTGGGCCAGGTGATTACGGCGATTGTGGGCGCCCGGGTCGTCCCGGTGGGAAGTGAGCCCATCGAAGGCGGAACGGTCCTGCTTGACGCGGGAAAGATCGTCGCCGTCGAGGGACCGGGCTTCGCGGTGCCGGCTGGTGCCGAGGTGGTCGACGCCGCGGGCAAGTGGGTGCTGCCCGGCTTCATCGACGCGCACGCGCATGTCGGCCTGGCGGAGGAGGCCGAAGGCTGGGCCGGCCGGGACGTGAACGAGTCGACCAGGCCGGTCGCCGCCTCGGTTCGCGCGCTCGACGCGATCAACCCGGCCGACCAGGGCTTCCGCGACGCCATCGCCGGCGGCGTGCTGGCGGTGAACGTCAACCCGGGTTCCGGCAACCCGATCGGGGGCCAGACCGTCGCGCTCAAGTGCTGGGGCCGGGTCGTGGATCAGATGGTGCTGCGCGAGCCGTCCGGCGTGAAGTCGGCGCTCGGCGAGAACCCGAAGCGCACCTTCGGCGACCGGCACGAGACGCCCTCCACCAGACTCGGCACGGCCGCGATCATCCGCGAGGCGTTCGTTCAGGCCGGCAACTACCTGGCCAAGCTGGCCGCGGCCGAGGAGCAGCCGCCGGCTGAGCGCAAGCCGGTGGACCGCGACCTGAACCTGGAGGCGCTCGGCCGGGTGCTGCGCCGCGAGATCCCGTGGCGCCAGCACTGCCACCGCGCCGACGACATCGCCACCGCGATCAGGCTGTCCCGCGAGTTCGGCTACGAGCTGGTCATCGACCACGGCACCGAGGCGCACCTGCTGGCCGACCTGATCGCGGCGCAGTCCATCCCGGTCATCATCGGCCCGCTGTTCACCAGCCGGTCCAAGGTCGAGCTGCGGAACCGGTCGCTGGCCAACCCGGGCCGGCTGGCCGCGGCCGGGGTCACGATCGCGATCACCACCGACCACCCGGTGGTGCCCATCAACTTCCTGATCCATCAGGCCAGCCTGGCCGTGAAGGAGGGTCTGGACGCCGCGGCCGCGCTCCGTGCGGTGACGATCAACCCGGCGCGGATAATCGGCGTGGCCGGCCGCATCGGCTCGCTCGAGCCGGGCAAGGACGCCGACCTCGTGATCTGGTCCGGCGACCCGCTGGACGTGACCAGCCGCGCCGAGCGAGCCTACCAGGACGGCCGCGAGATCTACGCCTACGACTACGACCGCAGCCAGGGGACTGTGGCGGAGCCCTAAGCAGGCGCGGCGGCCGCAGTCAAGGGGGACGGGGCGGTGGGTGGGGCTGGCGTCCCGTTCAAGATCCTCGAAGACTTAGGGCCAGAACCGGACATCCGCATCCGGCCCGGTACCGGTCAGCCGAGGTCGCTCACATCGGTATTGGCCCCGCACAGGACCACCGCCATGCGCTCGCCTTCCCGAGGCCGGTACGCACCGGTCAGCAGCGCGGCGAGCGCGGCGGCCGTGCCGTGCTCGACGGCCAGCCGGTAGTTGTCCCACAGCAGCCGGCGGGCGGCGACGATGTCGGCGTCGTCGACGAGCACCGACCCGACGCCCTCCCGGGTGGCCACGGCATAGGCGATGTCGCCGAGGCGGGTAGCGCCCAGGGAGTCGGCGGCGACCCCGGACACGTCGACGTCAACGGGCTGGCCCGCGGCGAGGGCGGCGTTGAGCGTCGGGATCGTCATGGGCTCGACCCCGATCACGCGCGCCCGGGCCCCGAGCGCGGTGGCGACCCCGGCCATGAGCCCGCCACCGCCCACGACGAGCAGGACCGTGTCCAGCTCACCGCTGGTCTGCTCGAGCAATTCGAGGCCGAGAGTGCCCTGGCCGGCGCAGACCTCGAGCTGGTCGTAGGCGTGGCAGAACATGGCGCCGGTGTCAGCGGCCCGCTTGGCCGCGGCATCGTAGGCGTCCGCGTACCTCGACCCGATCTGCACTACGTCGGCGCCGAGCGCGCGCAGCCTGGCCACCTTCACCGGGGGCGCGGTCTCGGGCACGTACACGTGGGCGGGCAGATGGCTGCGCGCAGCGGCGTAGGCGACGGCCAGCCCGGCGTTGCCGCCGGAGGCGGTCACCACGCCAGCCTCGGGAATCGGGCCGCTCTCGGCGGCGGCCAGGATCCGGTTGAACGCGCCGCGCGCCTTGAACGAGCCGGTGTGCTGCAGATGCTCCAGCTTGAGCCATACCGCCGCCGCTGGCGCGAACGTGCCGGAGTCAAGCTGGGCCAGCGGGGTGGCGCGGATGTGACCCCGGACCCGGCCGGCCGCGGCGCGGACGTCCGATGAGGTGAGCATGCGGCCAGCCTGCCCGACCTCAGCCCTAAGCACCAGCGAGGTTTTCTAAGCTCTCATTAGAGATGCTTACTGCTGGCCAGGGAGGACGGATGCTTGACGCCGGCCGGCTGGCCGTGCTGGTGGAGATCGCCCACGCCGGGTCGATCGCCGGAGCCGCCCAGCGCCTGTCCTTCACCCCGTCCGCCGTGTCGCAGCAGCTGGGCAAGCTGGAACGCGACCTCGGCTGCCAGCTGGTGCAGCGCCACCCCCGCGGCGTGCGGCTGACCCCGACCGGCCGGATCCTGGTCACCCACGCCGAGACCGTGGTCGGTGAGCTCCGCACGGCCGAGCAGTCCGTGCGGGCCATGCTCGGCGAAGCGCCCGCTCCGCTGGCTCTCGGCACGTTTGCCAGCGCCGGTCAGTCACTGGTGCCACAGGCGCTGGCCGGTTTCCGGCGCAATCACCCGTCGGTGGCGCTGCGGCTGCTTGACCTGGAGCCTCCGGATGGCTACGGGCTGGTCAGCTCGGCGGATCTCGACCTGCTGATCACGCACCGCTATCCCGGCGCGCCGCTTCCCGGTCCGCGCGGCCTGCAGCGCCGGCTGCTGGCTAGTGACCCGCTGCGCCTGGTGCTCCCGGCCAGCCACCCGAAGGCCCGCGGCGGCCGGCTCACGCTCGAGGTGCTCAGCGCGGACGAGTGGATCTCCGGCAGCAGTGGCGTGCCCAACCGCGTGTGTCTCGAGCAGCTGGCCCGGTCGGCCGGGATCGGCCTGCACGTGGCCTTCGAGACAAAGGACTACCAGGTCACCCTGGCCCTCATCGAAGCAGGCCTGGGCATCGCGCTGGTCCCGGCTACGGTGCTCAGGCAGGTCAGCAGCCCGCGTCTGGCCGTCAGGGACCTGCACGGGTCTCGGCCGGCCCGCGACATCTATCTCGTGCACCACAAACGGCCCGCCGCGCTGGTGGCCGAGATGATCGCCGAGCTCCGGGGAGCGGCTGACGCTATCCGCGGTGGCGCTGCAGGAAGGCCAGGGTCCGCTGGTTGAACTCCTCCACGTTCTCGTAGATGGGAGCGTGCGCGCAGTCCTCGAACACGACCAGCTCGCTGTTTGGTATCCCCTCGCTGAGCGGGCCGGCGAAGCGGGTTGACGTCACCATGTCATGCCGCCCGAACGTGAGCTGGGCCGGCGCCGAGATCGAGCCCAGCACGGCCTGCGCATCGTGGGCCAGGACGGCCCCGGACTGGCGCAGAAGGGCATCGACCGGGGGCATCGGGCGGCCCCGCACAAAATCGGCCAGGGAGTCGATGTACTCGGGCCGGGCGGCGTACAGCTCAGGCGTGAAGCACCACGGGAAGACGCCCCTGATCACCATCTCGGTCACGCTGCCCAGGCCCTGGGCCATGACCTGCCAGCCCTCGACGACCACGCGCAGGAACGGGTCGGTGCGGGGCCAGGCGCTGTGCAGGGACAGCGACTTGACCCGGTCCGGGTGCTTGGCCGCCAGCCACATGCCGGTCGCCGCGCCCAGCGACAGCCCGAAGACATGGGCCGGTCCGACGCCGGCCGCTTGCATGAACGCGGCGACATCGTCGGCCAGCAGCTCCGTGGTGTAGCTGCCCTCCGGCTTGGCGGACAGGCCGGCGCCGCGCAGGTCCACGCTGAAGCAGGTGAAGTGCTTGGCGTACTCGGCGACCTGGAATGCGTAGCACGCCTGGTCGGCGGCCAGGTACGGGATGAGCACGAGCGGCTCGCCGTCACCCTGCACCTCGTAGTGGATGTCTATGCCGTTGGCCTGCACGCTGGGCATCCTGCGACCCCTCCCTGTCCTGCGGCTGGCACCCGTGGCTGCCGCTTGGGGTCAATTCTGCCCGGGCCGGACCGCAGCGGGCAGGCCCTCCGGCCGACCGGGGGGCCGGCGCCTTGCTGGTTCTGTAAACCGCTACCCGAACGGCCCCCGGCCAGACCGGCGCCGGCCCGCCCCTAAGATGCTGGCGTGGCGGCGGGGATCTTGGCGACGGGATGCACGGAAGCGGAGGCAAAAACGCGGGCCGACCTGATCGATGTTGGGTCCTACGCGGTGTTCCTCGACCTCGCCACCGATCCTGGCACGGTTCGCTCGCGCGCCGAGATCCGGTTCCGGTGCCGGGAACCCGGGGCGGCTACCTTCGCCGACCTGCACGCGCCCGCCGTGAACCGCGTGACCTGCAACGGGAAGGGCCTCGATCCTGGTGCGGCGCTGTCGGACGGGCGGCTGCACCTGCCCGGGCTGGCCGCGGGCAATGTGCTCACGGTCGACGCGGAGCTCGGCTATTCGCCCGCCGGCCGGGGGCTCACCCGGTTCGCCGATCTCGCCGACGGTATGGATTACGCGCTCGGCTACGGCTACCCGACCAGCGCCCCGAGCATGTTCTGCTGCTTCGACCAGCCGGATCTGCGCGCGGACATAACGCTCACCGTGTCGACGCCGGCCGGCTGGGAGTGCGTCGCCAACGGCGTGGTGACCGATCGCCCAGCCGAGGGCGAGGCGGGGACGTGGCGGTTCGCCACCGTGCCGGCCATGAAGCCCTATGACTTCGCGGTCTGCGCCGGCCCTTACGTCACGTCATCCGACCAGGACTACCGCGGCGCCGGGGGTGCGGTCCGGATCAGCGTGCGGACCCGGCGCACGCTGGCCGGGGCGGCCGGCCTGACCCGGGTCGTGAGCGTGGTGCGCCAGGCGCTGGCCTGGTACGAGCGGACGCTCGGCGTGCCCTGCCCGTACCGCAAGTACGACGTCGTGTTCGTGCCCGACCTTGGCCCGGGGGCCGTGTCGCTGCCCGGGATCATGCTGGTCAGCGAGACCCTGCTGCAGCGCATGGCCGACCCCGGCGATGATTTCAGCCCGCTGGTGCTCGCGCACGAGGTCGCGCACCTGTGGTTCGGCTGCCTGGTCGAGGGGCGCTGGTGGGATGACCTGTGGCTGGCCGAGGCCCTGGCGACCTACCTCAGCTACACCGCGTGGGAGGAGGTTCTCGGGCTCGACTCTCCGTGGCGCGCGTTCTGCATGCGAGAGCAGGCGGCCGCCTACCGGACCGACAGCCTGCCGAGCACCCAGCCGGTGTCCTCGCCGGTGCCGAACGCGGCCGGCGCTCTGGCCAGGCCGTCCGCGATCACCTACGCCAAGGGGGCCAGCGTCGTCCGGCAGCTGGCCGCGCTCATTGGCGGCCCGGCCCTGCGCGACGGCCTCCGCGACTACCTGACCTGCTACGGCGGGCGGGCCTCCACGCTCAGCGACCTGGTCGGGTGCTGGTCCCGGGCCAGCGGCCGCGACCTGAGCCGGTGGGCGGAGCAGTGGCTGCGGACGCCGGGGGTGAACACGCTGCGGCCGCAGCTGACCCTGGCCGCGGACGGCACCGTCCGGTCTCTGGCCATCATCCAGGAACCCGGCGAGGCGGCGGCCCGGCCCGGCGAGGCGGCGCGGCCCGGCGAGGCGGCGGTCCTGCCCGGCGAGACGGCGGTCCTGCCCGGCGAGGCGGCGCTGCGGACACACCGGGTCGCGATCGGGGCGTATGACCGTGACGGCAACCGCCTCCGGCGCCGCCAGGTGACGGCTGCGGAGGTCACGGGCACCCGAACCGTGGTTGCCGGGCTGGCCGGAACCCCGGCCCCGGACGTGTTTATCGTCAACGACGGCGACCTCACGTTCGCCCGGCTCAGGTTCGATGGCCGGACCCTGCGCGCCCTCCTGGCCTGCGACATGGACCTGGATGACCCGCTGACCGAGGCCGTGTGCTGGAACGCCGCCTGGGACATGACCACCACGGCCGAACTGAGCGTGTCCCAGTTCACTGAAATGGTGGCCCGCCGGGTCAGCGGCGCGCGCCCGCCCGCTGGCATCGCGGAGTTGCTTGAGCACGTCCGCACCGGAGCGGATTACTACGCCGCTCCGGCGCTGCGGCCCGGCCTGCGGCAGCGCGCGGCGGCCGCCGCCCTGCTCGGTGCGCGGCGCGCGCAGCCAGGCAGCCGGACCCAGCGGGCGCTGGCCGTGGGCTTCGCCGCCGCCGCGCACGGTGAGAGCCAGCTTGACCTGCTGCGCTGCTGGCTGAACGGAACCTCGCTGCCGGACGGCCTGCACGCCGACCTGGAACTGCGGGGCCAGATCCTGGCCACGCTGGCCGCCAGCGGCCTGGCCACCGACGACGACTTGGACGCATACGCCGCCGCTGACCCCGTCCGCGGCGAGGCGCAGCGCGCCACCTGCCACGCCCTGCGCCCGGATCCGGCGGCCAAGGAGGCCGCCTGGACGGCCGCCCTCGCCGACGACCAGCCCCGCCGCATGGCCCTGGCGCGGGCCAGGGGAATCTGGGCGCCCGGCCAGGAGCACCTCCTCGCGCCGTACCGAGACCGCTACTTCAGCGAGGCCCTGCCCGCCGTCAGCGGGCGCGAGGTCAGCGTGGCCGGACGGCTCGCCCGGCTGCTCTACCCCGCGACCCTGGCGGATTCCGCGACGATCGCCGCCACCGACGCGGCCCTGAGCCGCGGTGGGCTCAGCGATCCGCTCCGCATGGCGTTGCTCGAGCAGCAGGCGATCCTGCGCCAAATCCTCGCCGCCCGCTCATAGATCCACACCCCGCCACCCCCGGCCACGGCCATGAGAACCCGCCCGGCCGGGGGCGAACGCACCGGCCATCGCGCCGCGGCGCCCGGCGTGCCCCTCAGGGGATGGAAGTGAGTTTGGGCCACACCTGATTGCACCACTGCGCCGCGCCTTCGAGAGAGTTCTCTTGACAATTCACTCTCGAGAGGTAACTATCGAGACATGTCTCTTGACGATAGCGAGCCCGGCCAGCCCGGCCAGCAGCCCGCGGAGCCACAGCAACCGCAGCTGCCGGAGCTACGGAAGATCACCGACGCGCAGACCATGCGGGCCCTCGCCCACCCGGTGCGGATAGCCCTCATCGAGGAGCTGAGCTTGGGGGGACCGATGACGGCCACCGAGGTCGGCGAGCACATCGGCGAGTCACCGACCACCTGCTCGTTCCACCTGCGCCAGCTGGCGAAGTACGGGTTCGTGGAGGAGGCAGGCGGTGGCAAGGGCCGGGCCAGGCCGTGGCGGATGACCTCGATCGGCATGTCGTTTAGCCCTACCCACGACGACCCAGACGCCGAGATCGCCGCCACCGCGCTTTCGCGCGTGCTCCGGGAGCGTCAGCTGGCCAGGTACGAGACGTGGCTGCAGACGAAGGCCGCCTACCCCCGGCGATGGCGGGAGGCCGCCGATGAGAGCGAGTGGGGTGCCTACCTGACCGCCGAGGAACTGGAGCAGCTCAATGACGAGCTGGTGGCCATGCTGCGGTCCCGGTTCCATGAGCGGCTCGCCGACCCATCCAAGCGCCCACCCGGGGCGGCCCTGGTGGAGATGCTCATCTTCTCCTACCCGATCAGCCCCCCGGCGGCCATCGGCGACGGCCCTGCCGAGCGGGAGGCGGAATAGTGGCCCGCCCCGTCGTAGCCCGCCTGGCCGCGAAGCGTGGCCTGGCCCCGCTGCACCACCGGGGCTTCCGGCTGCTGGCGGCCGGCCAGCTCGCGTCCAACGTGGGGGACTCCTTCTACGCGGTAGCCCTGCCCTGGTACGTGCTCGCCGAGCATGGCGGCGCGCTGCTTCTGGGGACCGTGCTGGTTGCGTACGGCATCCCGCGCACCGTGCTGCTGGTGGTTGGAGGGCAGGCCAGCGACCGCTGGCGTCCCTGGACCGTGATGATGTCCACCGATGCGGCGCGGGCCATCGGCGTGGGTGTGCTGGCAGGCGCGGCGGCAATGGGACCGGCCCGTGCCGCTGTCCTGGTGCCGATCGCCGCGGTGCTGGGCGCTGGTGAGGGATTGTTCCTGCCCGGCTCGTTCGCAATCGTCCCGGCGTTGCTGCCCGGCGAGGACCTCCAGGCGGGGAACGCCCTGGCGTCGGCCGGAACCCAGATCGCCGCGCTGGCCGGCCCGGCCCTCGGGGGTGCCATGGTCGCGCTGCTCGGCCCGGCGCCCGCCTTCGCCCTGGACGCGGCTTCCTTCGTCCTGTCGGCGATGACGCTGCAGCGCGTGCGGGCCGCCATGCGCCCAGCCGCCGATGCCGCACCAGGTTCTCGCCCGCCAGCCAGAACGGTAAGCCACCCGGAGGCTGGCCAGCCCACCGTGCTCGCGCTGCTGCGTTCCGAGCGCATACTGCAGATGTCGCTGCTGATCACTGTGGCGGCCAACCTGGGATCCGCGGGCATGGACCAGGTGGCATTGCCGACGCTGGCGCACGGGCCGCTGCACGCCGGGGCCGGCGGCTACGGAGGCCTCATCGCCGCGTTCGGCGCCGGCGCCCTGCTGGGCACGATCGCGGCCGGCCAGGCGAGCCGGGCCCGCCGGCCCGCCATCGCCGGCTCGGTGGCGTTCCTCGCTCAGGCGCTGTTCATCGCGGTCGTTCCTTATCTCGGCGGTACGCTCCCGGCCGGTGCCGCCTTGGCCGCCGTCGGTGTCCTGAACGGCTTCGGCAACGTCGTGATGATCACGATCTTCCAGCGCTGGGCCCCACCGGAGATGCTGGGCCGGCTGACCGGCTTGCTGCTGACCACCAGCTTCGGCGTGTTCCCGATTTCCGTGGCGCTCGCGGCCCTGGTGGTCCATGGCCTGGGGCCGGCCCCGTTCTTCCCCCTCGCTGCCGTCGCCGTGGCCGTCCCTCTGCTGGCCGGCCTCAGTCAGCGAACCTGGCGGGACTTCGGCATGGCCGGCGGGCGCGCAACGGCGGCGGCCGGCGGCAGCTGGCCTGTTTCGGGAGCGGCGGACGTGCTGGGTGGTGCATCATGAACCCGTGGCTGGCCAGTGCCGTGGCCAATTCCCGCTGCCGGGAAATCCGCAGCCAGGCCGCCTCGTGGCGGACCGGCAGGCCGCACCCGAGGGCACGGCCCGCGGGTGGTGGACTCCGCCGGTCGCGCATGCGCCGCCAGGTCGGCTACGCGCTGGTCGAGGCGGGATTGCACCTGCTGGCCACGGCTGGTCCGGCTTCGGCCGGGCCGACATCCAGCTTGCGGCCCTGAACCTGAGCGAGCTGACCCCAAAAACCCCCTAGGGGGATCATACTGGTATTCCGTGAAGACAGCTCGCGCCGCGACCCGGCGCCCTCTGCCCGGAAGCCACGTCGAGCACTACGCCCTCAATGATCAAGTAACACACGACCGGTACGGGCTCGGCGTGGTCATCGGTGTCGAGGAAGAGGTCGCCGTCCTCGTCGACTTCGGCACGCAGCAGGAGCGGATCCCCTCGCCCTACAGCAAGCTGACCAAGCTCTGAGACGGTCGCGGTTCCCGGATAGCGCGGCTGCGGCGCACGCCGTCCGGGACGGCGGCGTCGCCGCTGTGGCCAGCGGCTGAAGACGGTCGTTACGCGGGTCAGTTCTGGTCGCCCGCCGGGACGACGAGTTCGTCTCCGTGCTTCCTGAGTTCGCCGACCGTGGTGATGCCGAGAAGCTGCATAGTACGGCGCAGCTGCGCGACCAGCAGGTCCATGGCGTGCGCGACGCCGGGTTGCCCGGCGACGGCCAGGCCGTACAGGTACCCCCGGCCGACCATACACAAGTCCGCGCCACGCGCGATCGCGACCGCGATGTCGGCGCCGTGCCGGATGCCCGAATCCACAACGACGGCGACCTGCTCGCCGACTGCCTCGCGGACGGGCCGGACCAGATCGATGGCTGGTATGCAGCGGTCAAGCTGACGGCCGCCATGGTTGGACAGATGGATACCGTCCACGCCGGCCGACACCGCGCGGGCGGCGTCCTCCGGGCCGAGCGGGCCCTTCAGCACCAGCTTGCCCGGCCAGCGGGCACGGAAGCCGGCGAGGTCCTCCCAGGAGAGAGTTGGGTCGAACATCGCCGTGACGTCGGCGATCGTGCTCGCACCACCTTCTCCGGGCGCGGAGAAGCTGGCGTACCTGAGCGCGGGGGCGCGCAGCATGGACATCCAGTAGCCGGGTCGCACCGTGATGTCGAGCAGGGCGCGCGCGGTCAGCATGGGCGGCGCCGTGAACCCGGTCCGCAGGTCGCGGGTCCGGCGCCCGCCCACCGCCGTATCCACCGTGATCTCCAGTACCCCAAAGCCGGCCGCGGCCGCCCGGTCGACGAGGGCCGCCGTGAGCTTGCGGTCACGCAGCACGTAGAGCTGGAACCACAGGCCCGGGTGCCCGGTCTCGGCCAGCTGCTCGATCGTGTACGTCCCGCACGTCGACAGGCAGTACGGCAGCCCACGGGAGGCCGCCGCGCTGGCCACCGCCAGTTCCCCGGCCGGGTGGAAAACGCGGGTGAAGCCGGTGGGGGCCAGTCCGACCGGGGCCGCCAGATCTGAGCCGAGTACCGACACGCGGAGATCCGGCTCGGCCACGTCGCGCAGTACCCGGGGCTGGAATCGCCAGCGGCGCAGCGCCTGCTCGTTGGCGCGCAGCGTGAGTTCGTCGTCGGCCGCGCCATCGACGTAGCCGAAAACCGGCCTGGGCAGGCGGCGCTGCGCGGCTCGCCTGAGGTCATTGAGGTCGTGGCACCGGCGCAGGATCCGGCGGTCGCGATCCACCTCGAAGCCACGCAGCCGCACCAGTTCGCGGATCTCCCGGGGCTTCATGTGGCCCGCCTCTCTGTGCCGTGCACGCGACTTGGCGCTTCTGCTGCCGGTCCCCGCCTTCCCCGGCCCGCTCCGCCATCATCCGGGGATCGCGCCACGATGTGAAGGGCGCCGGTACCGGTTGTTTCCGCAGCAGTCGTCCGCCCACCCCGCCCGCGCTCCGGGCCTGGGCGAACGTCTGACGGCAGGGGCCGTCTAGTGGTCGATGTGAGGATGCGGGCGCGTTCGCCTGGCTTCTTCGCGCGCCGGGACCGGCCGGGAGCCGGCGCCGCCGGATCGCGGTGGCCGCTGCTCGATCACGAACGTGCCGCGGCCCGGGACGGTCTCGACCAAGCCCTCCTGGACCAGGATGTTGATCGCCCGGCGGACGGTTCCCACGGCGAGCCGGGTGTCCTCGGTCAGCTTGGTGATCGACGGCAGTTGATTCGCGATCTTGCCGGACTGGATGTCCGCCCGCAGCAGCCCAGCGAGCTGCAGATACGGGTGCTCCGGCGAGGTCTCGTCGATCTTCACGCCGGTAACCTAACCGGCTGCGACATGCGGAAACCAGACAAGCCATTGTTTGACATGGCTTAGCATGGCCTATAATGCAAGCCATGGAACCCAGCAATGACACCGTCCAGATCGCCGGGGAGTTCCCGGGCTGGGAAGCTTGGCAGGGCATCGACCGGATCTGGCATGCGCGGATCCGGGGTGCCACCCCGCCGGGGATGGTCCACGGATCGGATCTGGTCGACCTGCGCGACCAGATCATCCGCTACCTGAAGCAGGCCGAGTCCTACTGAGCCGCCCTGCTCGCCGCCGCGTCGCCCCCCGGCGACGAATACACCCCCGCGTCACGTAATAGCCCAGTCGTCACGTTAAGGTTCGGACGTGGCCAACCGAGCGATCTTGGTGACGGGAGCGTCACGAGGCATCGGCCGCGCGATCGCCCAGGCCTTTGCGGCCGCGGGCGACCGGGTCGCCGTCCACTACCGTGACTCGGCTGCGCTCGCCGCCGAGGTGCTGGCCGGGCTGCCCGGCGCCGGGCACGTGGTGGTCCAGGCCGACCTGGCCGACCCCGAGGCGGCGCGCCGCATGGTGGACGCCGCCCACGATGCGCTCGGTGGCCTGGACGTCCTGGTCAACAACGCCGGGGTGTTCACCCCGCACCCGATCACCGATGTGTCCTACGAGCAGTGGCAGGCGGCCTGGCAGGACACACTGGGCGTCAACCTGATCGGCGCGGCCAACGTAACCTGGTGCGCGGTCCACCACATGATCGGCAGCGGCGCCGGCCGGATCGTGAACGTGTCCTCCCGCGGCGCGTTCCGCGGCGAGCCGGGCCAGCCGGCCTACGGGGCCAGCAAGGCCGGCCTGAATGCGTTCGGCCAGTCGCTAGCCCGGGCCCTCGCCCCCCAGGGCATCGCGGTGGCCACCGTGGCCCCAGGGTTCGTCGACACCGACATGGCCGCCGGGCACCTCACCGGCGCCAGGGGCGACGAGATCCGGGCCCAGAGTCCGTTCGACCGGGTGGCCACGGCCGCGGAGATCGCCGCGGCCGTGCTGTACCTGGCCTCACCTGAGGCCGAATGGGCCAGCGGCGCCATTCTTGACCTCAACGGCGCGTCTTACCTGCGGTCCTGAACCCGAGTCAATGGTCGGCCCATTGGGTACAACCAGCCGGGTAGCCGATCAGAGTAGCAGAGCATAGCGCTTGCGATCGGGACGAGACCGGCCAAACCGGCCTGGGTTTTTTCCCGGTGCCGGGAGCCGCTCGCGAGAGCTGCGACAAGGAATGACGGAAGATTGTCCAATATCACCTCGTATTATGACGCCGCACTCGAAGACACCGCCGATGAGCGCAGCGAGCCGGCCGAGCAGTCGGCCGCGCAGAACAGCATGGCCAGGAAGCAGACCAGGGCCGGCGATCTCGCCCTGTTCCTGACCTCGGCCGACCGCACCAGGATCGGGTCCTACTCCGAGCGTCAGCGGTACATCACCATCGGCCTGCTCATGCTGGTC
>Ga0335075_10010998_pt1 | contig 13695 bp, 12 predicted proteins | sample Lox_Sample_24_FD_206723 | JGI IMG/M metagenome (GOLD analysis project Ga0335075, IMG submission 206723) | Soil microbial communities from Loxahatchee National Wildlife Refuge, Florida, United States - Lox_Sample_2.4 | ecosystem: Environmental > Terrestrial > Soil > Wetlands | place: USA...
GGCGACTCCCGCTCCCACTATCAGCACTCTCATGCTTCAATGGTATGCACTCGGTTTCGCGGCTGTCCAAATCGGCTCTAGGATTCTGACTCAGACGATGCGGCACGCGCCCGCCGCTCTTCTTCCGTTAACGGCGCATTTACTTCCAGCAACCCTGGCGGCAGAGTCAGTTCCAGACGTCGACCTGCAACGTCGATTTTGACGACATACGCCTTCGCGAAGGGAATTTCATATTCGACTCCATCGGGGTTGGCAACAATCAGCAGATCCGCGGTCTGTTCCTGTCGAACGACATCTTGAATCGTACCGAGGACGCGACCGGGGGTGGTTCCGTCAGCGGCTACATTCAGGCACTCGCAGCCGATCAGGTCACTGATGTAGACTTCGTCCGGCTGGAGTGGCATGCGTTGCTGAGCGCAAATCACCAGATCGGCACCCCGCAATGCCTCTGCGGCAGTGATGGAATCCACCTGGGCAAATTTCAATACTATTTTGCCTTTGTGCAGCCAGGAATTTTCAAGGAGGATTGGGGTTACTGGATGACGGTCGCCGCGCCATAGAAATGCGTTGCGCATTTCCACAAATCGATCGGGAAAATCCGAGAGGATCTCCGCCAACACTTCACCACGCCGTCCCTGAGGTCGAATCAAGCGGGCAACATGGACCCAGGTTTGCTCTGCGGCTGGCTTTGAATCTGTCACAGCGTAATTGTTGCACGTGGGGGGAGCACGATGCATGCTGCGGGTTCAACCGGGAAAAATACTACGATGAAACGGAATCCGCCTTGGCTTCTTCCACAATCTCCAGGCTGTAGCGATGATGTAGCTTGACGCTGACTGCTCCGAGAATCGTTCGTAACGATCTAGCGGTACGTCCTTGCTTGCCAATCACCTTTCCGACATCCGTCGGATCGACCCTTAGTCGTAAGACGGTGCCAGTTTCATTCGATGTTGCGTTGACTGAAACTTCTTCCGGCTTATCAACTAACGAACGGGCGATTGCCGTAATTAACTCCACTGCAGACGGCTCCGCAGAACTCTCTGACATGCTTAACCCCACAAAGTTGAAACGTTTGAAATCTGATTGCGTTTATACCGAATTAAGATCGATTTGTCTGCTTATTTATGGTTTACTCATTAGTCACTAACAAGGTTACTATTCTGAAGAAACAGGCCAACTCAATTCTAGAAATTACATATTTTGGGCAGAAAAGGAGATTCCGCAGGCCAGAAGAGGCAATTTGAGGGACCAACTGAAGAGCGCGGCCCGAGGACCGCGCTTCTAAACTTTCGGCGCTTCTGTTTGCGCCATCAAAACCTTTGGAAAGAATCTTGCTTATGTCGTCTGCACTACTGACGGCACAGCCGCAACCAGTTTGTTCACCCGTTCGGAGAGCTGGGCACCCTTGCCCGTCCAATAGTCCACGCGATCTTTCTTCACATCTACGGTGGCAGGACTCGTGCGGGGATCGTAGGTTCCTATCACTTCAAGAGAGCGTCCATCGCGGGCACGGTCTTTCTCGATCACAACGATGCGGTAGTACGGTTTCTTGCGAGCGCCTACGCGCGAAAGACGAATCATCAACACAGCTTATGTATTCCTTTCTGATATCAGGAGGCAGGACAACGCGACCTCTGCCTGGACAAACCTCGTCCGTTGGGTCCTGAACCTATATAGTATCGTGGATTTTTGGCCTCGATGCAAGCGGAGCACCCACCCCCAAGAGCCACGAGTTGCATGTTCGGGCGGAAACATTCTCGTAACAGCACGGTTCATAAGAATATCGCGCGCGCCCTATCGCTACATCAAAGTTGGGGTCAGCCAGCCGGGACAACCGGTTGTTACACGCCCTCTTCCTACTTAGCAGTGGGGTAAGTCATTCCGCGTGCCCACATACGCGCTCCGATTGAATTCAATTGAACACTTCCCGGTCAGACGCGAGTTGAACAATTCCAATCGAGATTCAAGGAGTGAATCCAATGAAGAAGAAGTCGATATTAGCATTGACCGCAACTACGGTGGTGGCATTCGCAGTCACTGCCTCAGCAGAAACCAACCCGAGCAGTGCGCCAATCAACCATGAACTGAACGAGGCCGCCCAAACCATCCGGCAGATGACAAGCTCGTCTACCACAGCCGGGATCCCATCGGACGTGCTAAAGAACGCCAAATGCATTGCTGTTATACCCCACCTGATCCAGGGAGGATTCATCGTGGGTGGACGACATGGATCGGGAGTCGCGACCTGTCGCACCAGTTCTGGCCAATGGAGCCCGCCAGCCCCATTCAGCTTGACCGGTGCCAGTTTCGGCGCGCAAATTGGAGGGCAAAGCATCGATCTGGTGATGATGGTGATGAACAGTCATGGCATGCAATCGCTTGAGTCCGGCCATTTCAAGCTAGGCGCCGGAGTTTCAGCCGCCGCGGGTCCGACTGGGCGTCAGGCTTCCGCATCGGGCGGATGGAATGCTGCCATCCTGACCTACTCTCACTCGAAAGGAGCATACGCGGGCGCCACGGTGAAGGGCGCTGAGTTGCAACAGGACCATAGCGCAACAAAGGCACTCTATGGACATAATGCGAGCTTCAGCAGCATCCTGAACGGACAGGTTCAAATGCCAAGCAAGATGCCCGCACAGCATTTTGTGTCGGCAGTTAAAACCGCCGTTCACCACGCCGAACAGGCTTCCTAGAATTCTCGCGACGGTTACGGTTGTGTGCCGAAAGAATGGGAGGAATACGGTGGAGGATGTTGAGTTCTTCAGATTCCTCCCTCACGTTTCCAACTGACAGTAGTTGCGTCGGTCACCGGGTATGACGCTCGCAGAACAAATTCGGCGGCGTCCATCCCATGGATCCCGCGTCTGCTTAACCGGCTCTCTATTCCGGAGCAAGATATGTTTTGCTTTGACCAGTGCGCGAGTTGTAGACCACCAGCTTGCCGTCCGGATAAGCGAGCAGTCGAATGTAGTGCCCATCGGTGCCGCCCTTTACGCTCGCTCCTCTCACGTTTGCGATATAGGACGTCGCTACATTGTGCTCCGCACCGCCTTCGTCTGAGTAATGCAGCTGCCACAGGTCCTTGAGCCGCGGCGATTTCTCGATGGTCTCCCAGGGGGCTGGCGAACCGCCCTTGTGTTCCCCGTTGTCCATGATCGCCACTCGAGGCGCGATGCCGTTGACGAACGCGGGACTGCTGCTGGGATACCAACCATGATGCGAAACCACATAGACATCCATCTCGCCTAATTTGTTGTTGGGACACATGAGCTGCATCTCCTTGTCCCAGGTCAAGTCGCCCAGGTCAACCAGCCGCATCTTGCCGTACTGCATCACAAACCCGACTGAGCGGCCATTTTCGGTTTTGTCCGGCGGTCGCGTCGGGCAACCTTTGCAGTAGGGATTCGGCTGGCCCGCGCCGGGCAGTGCCGTGGCAATGGTCTTTCCGTCGGCGCTGACAATCGTCGTTGTCAGACCGGTCAGCGGAATGGTTTCGCCGGGTTTTGCCAGGATGTGCCTGGCATGGGACTGCGCCAGCACCGCCTGATACCGCTCAAAAGCCTGCTCGGTTACAGCATCGTTCGTTTGGCGATTGACTCCGTGATCGATGAAAGTGTCAACGTGAATCTTTTTGACGAGATTCGGAACGCCGCCTACGTGATCGACATGAAAATGTGTGATCAGCAAATAATCGATATGGTCGAGACCCGCCAGTTTCACCGCCTGCATGATGCGATCCGCATCGCGGTCATCATTGTCAGGCCAGCCTGTATCGACCAAAAGAGACTGATGCGATGGGGTGACAAATAATGTCGACTGTCCGCCTTCGACATCGATGAAATATACGGTCAGAGGCTTGCCAACGGTAAATGCATGCCTGCGGAAGTTTGGGCTCTCCGTCTGCGCTCGTAGGCGAACTGCGCCGGCAATGGTCACGAAAAGCACTAAGCCAACCGTGGCGAGAATGAATTTCTTGTAGCTTTGGAATGCGTTCGATGGATACTTCTGATTCGAGTGAACCATGCTCTCTCCTGTTTCGCTTCCATCTGATTAGGACGATGATTTAGCCTTTTTCGCGGGCATTGCGCGCATCGCACCCGTCGAAATTCCTCCGTCCACCAGCAAGGTTTGTCCGGTGATGTAGCGACTCTCTTCGGACGCGAGAAAGACGATCGCGCCGTCCAGATCGCCGGGCGCGCCGGGGCGTTTCAACGGAATCCGGTCAGCTAAATACTCGACCCACTCCGGGTCCTCATAAAGAATTCTGTTTTGATTGGTCTTGAACCATCCGGGGGCGAGACAGTTCACGGTAACACCGTATTTGCCCCAGTCGTCGGCGAGACTCATCGTTAGCTGGCGTATACCGCCGCGGCTGGCCGTGTAGGGAGCGAGTCCTGCATACCCTGCAACGCTGGTCACAGAACCAATGTTGATGATGCGACCATAGCCGCGCGCAATCATCTGCGGCGCAATCGCCTTGGCTACAAAGAAACTGCCACGCAGATTCGTGTCGAGCACCTGGTTCCAGTCCTGCCAGGAAACGTCGAGCGCAGGCTTACGCACATTGCAGCCCGCGTTATTCACCAGGATATCGATGGCGCCAAACGCGGCGAGTGCCTGTTCGGCCATCGTTGCGATGCTGGCTTCGTCGCGCACGTCGAGTTCGAGAGCGACCGCCTTTCTTCCCATCGCGAGAATTTCTTCTTGAAAAGGCAGCAGATCTTGTGGCTTGCGGCTAGTGAGAATTAAATGCGCGCCGCAGCGCGCCAGTGCTCGCGCGAAGGATTGTCCGAGCCCGCGGCTGGTTCCGGTGACCAACGCGACACGACCTGTTAGATCGAACATGGGTGGGGCCTGGTGCGGTTTTGGCGATTTGGCGTTCATGCGATCGACCCCGGCGTTAGAACCACCTTCATCAAATTTGCCTTGCGCGCGTATAGGCGTTCGAACCAATGTGGACCTTCTGTCAGAGGCGCAATTGCCGACAGCATGGGCGCGACATTGATTTTTTTATTGGCCATCAACTCAATTGCCTGTGGATATTCGCCGGACGAAGCGCACGAACCTTGCAGTCGAAGTTGCCGGGTGACGACCACCTGCAGCGGCAGCGGCACTTCTGGTGCAAGATTGCCGACCAGGGTTACTATCGCATTTTTTCGCGCCGAGGCAATTGCAGTTCGCACTGTGGCCGCTGTGCCTACAGCCTCCAACACAACGTCAGCACCGGTGCCGCCGGTTTTGCTGCGCACCTGTTCAGCAATTTCATCGCTGGTCGTTGCCGCGCCGGCTAAGATGGTTTCCGTCGCGCCGAGTTTCTTCGCCAATTGCAATCGCCCGGCGTCGATGTCTGCGACAAATATGTTGCCGCAACCCGCCACGCGCAGCGATTGCAGAATCAGCAATCCAATCATTCCGGCTCCCACCACCAGCACGCTGCTTCCCTTCTCCGGCGCCGTGAGCTCCACCGCATGTAATGCCACAGAGACCGCCTCAATCATCGCGGCATGTTCAAAACTGAGCGAGTGCGGCAGTCGATACACGATTCGCGCTGGAACCGTAACATATTCGGCGAACGCTCCGTTGCGACGATAATCCCCGCAGGAAACACCCAGCACCTCGCGACGGTCGCAAAGATTGATCGCGCCATCTTTACAAAAGCGGCAGTGTCCGCAAGAGATGGTGGAATCGAACGTGGCGCGGTCACCGATGGCAAACTCGCGAACAGCACTGCCCACGGCGGCAATGACACCCGCTGCCTCGTGACCCATCACCAATGGAGGAATGCGGCGACCTGTCGAACCATCGAACCCGTGAACGTCACTGCCGCAGATGCCGCACGCGGCCACCTGGATCAGCACCTCGTCTGCCGCAGGGGATGGTACTGGCAGATCCACCAGTTGCAGCTTCCGGTATTCCGTCAATTGCAGCGCGATCATCGGTTGACCAACGAAGCCATGGTAAACGATGGCCGGCGGGATTCGAAATTACAGCATCCTATGTGTGCGACGCGCTCAAAACACCGAGCTTCTCTGTGTATGAGGAACGCTCAAGGCGGGTCTGCGACAATGTAACTCCTATGCATCACCACCCAGCCCAAATTGCGATCTGGATTTCCACGTGGCTGCTGTGTGGCACGGTTTTCTTTCTAATTCTGTGGCGGCCGCGTCGCATTCCAGAATATGTCTGGGCGGTTACCGGAGCGGTGCTGCTTGTGCTGGTCCGCCTGTTGCCGGTTCGCGCGGCGTGGTCTGCCGTCCGCAGCGGAACCGACGTATATTTGTTCCTTGCCGGCATGATGCTGCTGGCAGAGCTTGCACGCAACCACGGGGTCTTCGATTGGCTGGCCGCCGAGGCCATGGGCCACGCTCAGAGTTCTCAGACGCGCCTATTTGTTCTCGTATATGGCATTGGCATCGTGGTCACGGCGCTGCTGTCTAACGATGCTACAGCCGTTCTGCTGACTCCGGCTGTACTGGCCGTCGTCCGCCGCGCAAAAACTTCCCCGCTGCCGTACTTGTTCGCCTGCGCCTTCATTGCCAACGCTGCCAGTTTCGTTCTACCCATTTCGAATCCGGCGAATCTGGTCGTCTTTGACGGCCAATTACCCGTGCTGGGCGAATGGCTACGAATCTTTCTGTTGCCCTCGATGGCAGCCGTTGGAATGACGTTTCTCGTACTCTGGTGGCACAGCCGGAAGAATTTGCTTCCACCGATTCATGACGGCGCATCGCCCGCGACGCTCGATGATCTGGGCCGACGCGCAGGTATCGGGATTTTGCTGGCCGCGAGCGCCCTGCTAACCACTTCAGCTCTGGGTGGGCCAGTCGGTCCGGCGACTTTCCTGGCAGGTATTCTGGCGATGTTCTTCGTTGCCCGCACGGATGGTCGCGTGATGGCGGCAGCCCTGCGTTCGGTTTCCTGGAGCATAATTCCGCTGGTGGCGGGTCTGTTCGCCATGGTGGCCGCATTGCAACGGGTAGGAGCGCTAGCGATCTCAGCATACTCGTTAAAAACCGCAGCTTCGTGGCCACCCATAGCGGGCTTCAGTGCAGTTGCGTTTGGATTTGGCATTGCTGCAAACGCGATCAACAACCTTCCCATGGGTCTGATCGGCGCCGCAGCCGTGATAGTGGCTCACAGTTCCCGCACGCTTCATGCCGCGGTGCTCCTAGGCATCGATCTGGGTCCGAATCTCTCCGTCACCGGGTCGCTGGCAACCATCCTATGGCTGATCGCGATGCGCCGCGAAAACATTGAAGTGAGCGGTTGGCGATTTCTTCGCGTGGGTGTTCTGGTGATGCCACCGGCATTATTCCTCGCCGTTCTCGCACTCTTGTTGACACAGCATTGACGCACGTTCTTTGGTGGTCGTCATTGCGCCCAGGAAAAGTTTTGTGAAATCACAGGTCTCTACGAGTTCTTCTCCACGTAGATCGCTTTGGGTGCGGTCAGCTTCAACCCCGAAACTTTGGACTGGACCTGCACTGTCTGGCGGCCCGTGTTGCTCGCCGCGAAGGTTAACAGGTACTGGCGTTGCAGCGATTGCTTAAACTGCTTCAAGAACGGCTCAAATGAAACCGGACTCGACATGGCCATGCTGTAAAACTGACCGCCGGTTTCATTCGCCAATCGTTGCAGGTAGCTCTGACCCATCAAGGTGCTGAAACTGGTCGATCCACCGCCGAAGGTGTTGCGAAAGTAGATTGAGTACACCAGAAGGTTTGCTTTTTGAGAGTCTTGAATTGCGGCCGCAAGATAGGGATCCTGCAGATCACGGGATCTGTAATAAGGATCCTCACCGTTCGTTACCATAAAGACCACGCGACGAGCCTTTTCTTGCGAAGGCCAATGCTTCGCCAGGTCCGACAAGCAGAAATACGGGCTGCCCGTGATGCCGGGAATGCCGTTGGTCAGCCGTAAGGAATCGGCCGCCTTCTTGTGATCTGCAGTCATCTTTTGTGCCATGACCGCCACGCCATTGTTCATGTACGCGACCGCAACTTCGGTCGACGGCGGCAACGCCATGATGAACTTCTTCAGATCCGGAATCTGCAGCGCCAGATAGGACCTGGCGGATTCGTCAAACATGAATACCAACTGCGTCGGCTCATTCGCGTCGTTAATAGGGGTCACGCTCTCAACTGCGGCGGGACGCCCTTTCACTTTCACTGTGATGTCGCTCTGCTGAAGGGCCGCAGGTGATTTCGACTGGTTCGCGTTCACCGTAACGATCACCTGCGCCTGCCCGGCGACGTTCTCCGTCTGCGCCATTGCTGAAGACTGGATTGCCAGACCTGAGCCTGCAATTGCCGCGACTAGAAATACACTCGCAATGCGATTTGTTTTCATATTTCCCTCCACCCTGTCGCTTCCCTTGTATTCCTCCAACACTTCGCTAGGCAAGCCGTTTGACGCCGCTGGCCCATCGGGAAGAAACTCCATCCCTGCGAGATTAGACGCCAAGAAAACTCAGGTGCTGAAAAACTCTCTTTCACCATTCGCATTTGGAAGAGCAACCCAAGCGCGCTCTAGCCAGCCGACTTGTACCGCAGCTGATGCCACTGCCACGCATCCGCAATGATGTCATCCAGGCGGATGGACTTCGGCTGCCAGCCAAGTTCGCGGCTGATTTTGTCGGAACTCGCCACCAGGATAGCCGGATCTCCGGGCCGGCGCGGACACTCCTCGACCGGGATGGGATGACCGGTGACCCGGCGAACTGCCTCAATCACCTCACGCACAGAGAAGCCGCGGCCATTACCAAGGTTATAGATCATGCGGTCCTTTTCCTCGAGTGCAGTGAGCGCCAAAAGGTGGGCGTCGGCAAGGTCGCGGACATGAATATAGTCGCGAATGCAAGTGCCATCCGGTGTCGGATAATCGGTGCCGTAGATGCGAATACTCTTCCTTCTGCCCAACGCTACGTCCAGGACGAGAGGGATCAGGTGCGACTCCGGTTCATGCGATTCCCCGCGTCCTGCAATGGCTCCGGCGACATTGAAATACCGAAGGCTGGCGTAGCGAAAGCCATGAATGCGATACATCCACGTCAGCATCTGCTCCACCAGCAGCTTCGATTCGCCGTAGGGATTGGTAGGGTGCAGCGTCGCGTCTTCTTCGATTGGGGTGCGCTCCGGTTGGCCGTAAACCGCGGCGGTGGAAGAGAAAACCAGCTTCCGTACCCCCGTTGCCAGCATGGCTTGAAAAAGAATTAACGTGGACGCGCTATTATTGCTAAAATACAGCTCAGGACACTGCATGCTTTCGCCCGCTTCAATAAGGGCAGCAAAATGCAGGACAGCATCAATTTTGTGGCTTCGGAGAGTGGCTTCCATCTTCGTTCGGTCGCCGACTTCCCCTTCGATAAAGGCCGAGCTTGCTGGTACCGAAAGGCGTTGGGAATGGGACAGATTGTCATAGACCACGACACGATGCCCGGCAGCCGCAAGCAGGTGGGCGACGGTGCCCCCAATATAGCCAGCGCCACCGGTGATGAGTGCGTTCAATTGGATTATCTCCTTATATATCAATGAACTTTTCCGTTGTCGGTGCAGTAAGCTGGAATGGTTGGTCGCTAGAGATGGTTGAAGGTTGAGGAAGGGAGAAGATTTGTTCCTGGACTCACCGAGATTCCCTCAGATAAAGCGAATCAACTATTTCCCGTTTGATGATAGGCCGAAAGCGCAAGTTTGCATATTTTGACGGGTCGGGTCCCCCCACTGGTTAATGTAACGATACCCGCCTCTGATAGACATGCGAGAATTTCATTTCAAAATTTCTAAGTTATGGCATACTCATTGGCAAACATAGCCAATTACGCAGAGCTTAGGAGCCTTTTCCCGGGCTCTGAGATTCACAGCATTAAACAGGCTGAAGTGCGGCCGTATTGCACTTTGACCTGGCAAAACTGTACTCGTCAAATTCGAGCAGCATCCTACGTTGTATGGCTGCTCGGCAAATTTGGCAGAGATGGATTTCACGTTGGATTTGAACTTTGTTCTCTGCTGTGGTTCTTGAATGACTCTTTGCCTGTGCCAATTCGGAGTCGGCAGTATTTCAAAAGATACCCTGACTGAACAGCCAGCCGGACGTGCCGGTACCGAAGAAAGATGTTGCTCCAAAATATTCTGAATCTGCGAACGTTTGAACGCGTTGAGGTAAAAGCGGTATGACAAGTTTTGCGACAAGAGAGCATTCAGTCCGGCCTGATACCGGGCTGCCCCCCCGCCGCTCGAGAGATCGAGAGCGCGTACCTTCCAGTCGACAACTAGCCACGTTCGGACTGTTGCCAGAACCAGAAGGAAGAAACAAATCCTTCATCGTAAGCCTGATCGTCAATGCTTCGGCAATCGCGCTGGTTCTGATTCTGTCCATCTTCATGGTTCATCAAGTCGTACAAAAGCCTGTGATCGAGACCGACCTCCTGCTTCCCATCACTCCCGTGAAGCCAGTGCGGCCGACGATTCACGTCAAGCCTCCGATCGTTCCTCCAACTCCGGATTTGCTGAACCGGATCGCACCCAAATTTACGTACCGCCGGCCCACGGAGAATGAACCTCAACCGAAGCTCGCTCGGGTCCATCTGAATAATGTCAGTGCACCCGTACTGCCACCGTACCGTCCTGACTCCGTTGCGTTGCCAGCGCAGCCGAAGGTAGGTCTGTTTCACACCAATATCCCAACTTCAGTCGCGAATAACATGGGCCAAACGTCGACAAAAACCGGCGGCTTTGGAGATCCCATGGGAGTTCACCCAAACCCGGGTGCAAATCGTCCGGCAAACATCGCAGCCTACGGTAGCTTCCAGAGTGCAGTGGGAGATTCTGCGGGCGCCGGCTCTGCACGTCGCGGGAAGGTTGGCGGGGTGAATTTTGGTTCCGGGTATGCGAATGGTGTCCCAGGCGGCAGCGGACGAGGAAAAGTTGCCTCCGTAGGATTCAATGACGGCGTTACAGGGGGCACCGGACATGGCCCTCATGGCAAGGTCACGGAAGGCGCCTTCAAGGACAATACCGCAGTCGAGACGCCGAAGGTGATGGTGGCCAACACCGGTAATGAAACGACGGTCGAGGTGATTTCTCACCCCACACCGCAGTACACGGCAGAAGCAAAGCAGCTGAAAATCCAAGGCGACGTCGTTCTGGAGGTTCGCTTCTCGGCTGACGGGCGGTGCCATGTCATCCGTGTCGTTCGTGGTCTAGGTCATGGGTTGGACGAGCAGGCGATTCGGGTGGCGGAAGCGACTCATTTCAAGCCTGCAACTCGCGATGGCCGGCCCGTCGACATTACCACATATTATCGAATTGATTTCCAGCTAGCATAATTGTTGGGAAGACGTGTTTAAACTTACGTAACATATGGTATTACCATTTTGAAATTTTTGGTAACGTATCGGTAATGTTCACGTATGATTGGATCGGCTTCCAGTGTGCGCATTGCGAGCAAACAACCCTCAACCAGGTAACTCAAGGAACACAATGATGCGATTTTCGAAACTTATCCCTCGAGGTTCACGCAACAGAGGACTGGCCCTCCTTCTGCTGGTGTCCATCACTCTCCCTGCCTCGGCCCGGCACAGAAAAGATCAACAGCCTATGGGCAAGCTGACCCCCCAGATGGTTCGCCTCATCGATTTGGCCTCTGGCCATGAAAGGGGTGTCCTGCAGGCGCTGCAACAACGCACGCCTGTTGTCGAAACCTACATTCAGGACTTCAAGCCGGATACGCAATTGAGCGCTGTGCCCACCGACGATCACTATTTTCTGGGCCGCGTGGATTTCGGCAAGGTCATCGAAGACAATCGCTATCAGGAAGCTGGCGCCAAGAAAACCGCTCTCAAGGGCTCAGTCATGTTTGTCAATGGACTGACGAAGGCGTTCAAGATCGAGTATGTCGCCCAGGGGTTCGTACAAATGCTCCTGCTGGATGCCAATCACTTCGATCGCCAGCATTATGATTTCGTGTTCGTCCGTCGCGAATTCCTTGGCGATACCCGAACCGATCTGTTTGATGTAACGCCCAGGTCAGGTTCTGGCACGGGACGCTTCATCGGCCGAGTCTGGATTGAAGATACGGGCGGCAACATCGTCCGCTTCAGTGGCACATACACCAGCAATAATGGCCACCAGGTCTACTATCACTTTGACAGCTGGCGCACCAACGTGCAGCCCGGCCTCTGGCTGCCCACTGCGGTGTACGCAGAAGAGCATGGACCCGGTGTAGTCCCGGACCAGGCTGGCTTCTTCCGCGCGCAGACCTGGATTTGGGGCTATTCGCTGCGTCAACCAGCTTCCACCAGCGACAACGCAACAGTGAAGATTGACGCTGTGTCCGATCAAAGCGAAAGCGCGCAGGATGTCAGCCCACTGCAGGCCTCTCGCATGTGGTCGCAACAAGCGGAATCGAACATTCTCGATCGTCTGTTTCAAGCCGGCCTGCTAGCAGCGCCAAGCAGCTTTGACAAGGTGCTGGAACAGGTCACCAACAACCTCATCCTCACGAACAACATTGCATTGGCTGAACCCGTACACTGCCGCGTTCTCTTGACCTACCCTCTGGAAAGTCTGACCATTGGAAACACGATTGTACTCAGCAAAGGCCTGATCGATACCCTCCCCTACGAATCAGACCTGGCCGCAGTCCTTTCATTCCAACTGGCTCACCTCGTGCTGGGGCATAAGGTCGATACTGAGTTTGCATTCCCTGACAACCTGATGTTTGCTGACCAGGCGACCATCCGCCGAGTGCCTTTGCATCATAGCGACGCGGAGAACCAGGCTGCTGCGAAAAAGGCCATTCAACTCCTGGAGAACTCTCCGTATAAAGACAAACTGGCCGATGCCGGCCTTTACTACAAACTTCTACTCGCTCGCGCCAAGGCACTACCATCCTTGATGCAGCCCCAACTTGGAGACTCGTTGTTCACCAGCCCCGCCGACGATCAGGTCTGGATGAACGCATTGGTCGCCAAAGCACCCAAACTTGATATGGACAGCGTCCGCCAGATCGCAGCTCTGCCTCTCGGAAGCCGCGTTCGTGTGGATTCGTGGAACGATTCTGTCGAGTTACTCAACTCCAAACCCGTTGCGGTGTTGAGCCCAAGCGATAAGATGCCACTCGAATTGACGCCTATTTTCTTTAGGCTCCGCCCCTACGGGCAGGCAGCGCCAATTCCTGTATCTACTGGAGCAGCCTCCCCGAGTGACAGTACATCTAATCAATGACGTAGACTTACACTAAGAGGCAGACGCAAAACAGTGTCTGCCTCTAGACATACAAGTTCTTCTTGCATTGGGGAGGGTTTTTACGGTGGGGAAAAAACTTTTTAGTGGGCTGGCTTTTTTATTTTGCCCGATATTTCTGCTTGCTCAGGCAGTTTCTCCAGTCACGCCGAAACAAGCGACCATCACCGCGGGAGGTTATTTCTCCTTCGGACAAACAGATTACGGCCAAAGACATGCATTCGGACCCGGAGTATACGCAGATTTCGATTATCACATTTGGCGCAACATTGGGGTCGGCGTAGAAGGAGAAGCACGTTTTCTGAATTTTCTTACGGATTCAAGCTCCGGTGCGGGAATCTCGGAACAGAATTTTTTGGGTGGACCTCGGGTCACCTATGAGGTTGGCCGCAAATGGCTACCCTACGTCAAATTCCTCGCCGGTGGAAGCCGTTTCCACTATCCAAACTTCATT
>Ga0335075_10010999_pt1 | contig 13695 bp, 9 predicted proteins | sample Lox_Sample_24_FD_206723 | JGI IMG/M metagenome (GOLD analysis project Ga0335075, IMG submission 206723) | Soil microbial communities from Loxahatchee National Wildlife Refuge, Florida, United States - Lox_Sample_2.4 | ecosystem: Environmental > Terrestrial > Soil > Wetlands | place: USA: Florida...
TATCTTCATCAGGGCGTCATTCCGCGGAATCAGGCGGACTCCGAGGTGCAAAGGCGGCCTGCGGCCGTGTGACTGACTGTGGATCTGGACGTACGTTCGCAGGGGGAAGACCGCCTCGGGGGCGGTCGCGGTGCAGGTCGCATGGTCATCGCGCGGATCGCGGAAGACCGGCACTGCTGGCAAGCACATGACGAGGCCGAGTTGGAAGTGCTGACGCCCGCGGCCCGGCAGCAGGTGGGTCAGCCCCGGCGGAGCTTGACACCGGCCTGGGCCCGGGCTGGCCGAGAGGCTGTATTTGCGGCCCGGGAGCGCGTATCCCGCTACCTCAGGTGAGCGCGCTGAGCGTCAGGGCATGCCTGGCCGCGCCCCAGATCGCCAGGTTCCCCGGCGCCGCCTGGATGACGGGCAGCTCCGGCAGGCCGGCCGCGGCCAGTGCCTGCTGCATGGCTGGCCTGAAGAGGTCAAGTGCATGGCTGACGTGGCCGCCGATGACGATCTTCTCCGGTGCGAACCGTTGCAGGACCGGCGCCAGGCCGCTGCCAAGCGCAGCGCCGATCGCCCGGTAGGCCTCGATCGCGAGCGGGTCACCCCGAAGCGCGAGGTCTTCTATCTCCTTGGCGCTGGGCTGATCTCCCGGCTCCTTGGCGCTGCGCTGATCTCTCGGGCGCAGGCTGCGGTACCGCGCTGTCACGGCACGCGCCGACACGTGATCTTCCAGGATGCCGTCACCGAACGGCAGGTTCCACACCTCGCCGCCCGGCGGGACACGGTCACCGGCCGGGGCAATGGCGCCGTCCTCGATAAATCCGGCGCCCAGGCCCGTCCCGATCGTGAGCGCGAGAAACCGCTTCGTGTCCGGCAGCTGACGCCAGCTGACACCTAGTCCGAACGCGTCACCGTCATTGACGAAGTACGTCGGCAAGCCGGTCTTCTCGCGTAGCAGCGCTCCCAGGGCGACGCCATTGATGGCCTGGAATTTATGCACCATGTGCGAGACGCCCGCCAGGTAATCAAACGGAGCGGGCATAGCCACGCCGCAGGCCGTCACCTCGGCACTACCAGCTCGGCCGCGCGCCGCGTCGATGACGCGCGCCAGCTCGTTCACGATCTCGTCTTTCGTCCGGGCTGAGGGGCTGCTGGTCTCGCGCAGCTCCCCGATTACCTCGCCGTCAGCCGATACACAGGCCGCATCGACGGTGGTGCCACCGACATCCAAGGCTGTAGCAGCCCGTTTTGACATGCCATAAAGCTAGCGGGCGAACTCGATGGCGCGGGACTCGCGGACGACGGTGACGCGGATCTGGCCGGGGTAGGTGAGCTCCTCCTCGACCTGCTTGGCGATGTCGCGGGCGATGACCTGAGCCTGGATATCGTCGACCTGCTCCGGCTTGACCATGACGCGGATCTCGCGGCCGGCCTGCATCGCGAACACCTTCTCGACGCCCTCCTTCTCGGCGGCGATCTGCTCGAGGCGCTCCAGCCGCCTGACGTACATCTCAAGGGACTCGCGCCGGGCCCCGGGGCGGCCGCCGCTGATCGCGTCGGCGGCCTGGGTGAGCACGGCCTCGACGGTGCGGACTTCGACCTCGTTGTGGTGCGCCTCAATCGCGTGCACCACGTCGTCGGACTCGCCGTACCTCCTGGCGATCTCCGCGCCGATGAGCGCGTGGCTGCCCTCGACCTCGTGGGTCAGCGCCTTGCCGATATCATGCAGCACCGTGCACCGCTTGAGCAGCAGCGGGTCGAGGCCGAGTTCGCTGGCCATCATGCCCGCTATGTGCGCGGACTCGATGAGGTGGGTGAGCACGTTCTGGCCGTAGGAGGTGCGGTAACGCAGGCGTCCCAGCAGGTTAACGAGCTCGGGGTGCAGGTCGGTGATGCCGAGGCCGGTCATCGCGTCCTCGCCGGCCCGGCGGCAGATCTGCTCGATCTCGGCCTTGCCGCGCTCGTAGGCCTCCTCGATCCGCTGCGGGTGGATCCGGCCGTCACTGACCAGGCGCTCCAGGGTGAGGCGGCCGATCTCGCGGCGCACCGGGTCGAAGCACGACAGCAGCACGGCCTCCGGCGTGTCGTCGATGATCAGGTTGACGCCGGTCACCGACTCGAAGGCGCGGATGTTCCGGCCCTCACGGCCGATGATCCTGCCCTTCATCTCGTCCCCAGGCAGGTGCATGACCGAGACGACTGACTCGCTCGTCTGCTCGACCGCGACCCGCTGGATGGCGAGCGTCACGATCTTGCGCGCGCGCTTGTCCGCCTCCGTCTTGGCCGTCGCCTCGATGTCCCTGATCGACACCGCGGCCTCGCGCTTGGCCTGGTTCTCCATGACGGCGACGAGTTCCGCCTTCGCCGCCTCGGCGGTCAGCCCCGCTACCCGCTCAAGCTCCTTACCCGCCCTGGAGTCCGCCTCAGTCAGCGACTTGGCCCGCTCATCAAGTTCGCTTCTGCGCTGTTCGAGTGCCTCGCCGCGAGCCTGAAGGCGGCGGCTCTCGTCGTCAAGCCGGCGCTCGCGCTCGCCGATCCGCTGCTCGCGCCGCTCCAGGTCGCCGCGAAGCTGGCGTATCTCCTCCTTGACGGCGCGCATCTCGTCCTCCACCTCGCGCCGTCCGTCGGCGGCCTGCTGCGCCGTCTGCTCGGCCGCCTCGGTGGCCCGGTCGAGAATCCTGTCGGCGTCGGCCTGCGCGCGAGCCCGGATCTGCTCCGCCTCCGCCTGGGCGGTTAGCTCGCTGGCGCCGACGGCTGCCGCACCACGGCCGGGATACCGGCGCAAGACGACGGCGAACGTGCCGAATGCGAGGGCCAAGGCGACGAGCCCGATCACCAAGAGCGCGTCTGCGCCGCTCACGGTCACCCCTTTCGTCCCGTTGGTCACGGAACCCTCGCGTGATGGGTCAGGCGTCTGGCCACGGCTGCGCCGCGCGCTGGCCGGCTCGGGGTCGGGCGTGCGGGCACCCGTCCGGCGCCAGATAACGCCTCACTGCCGTGAGGTTAAGCGTTGATAACGTTTTGAGCAAGGAGATACGCACTGTGGAAACCAAAGTTTCCATTATGTAGTTACATGACCTCAATATGTAACACCATCGTCATCGTCAAGGTGCGGTTCGCCCTCTGGGACCGCCACGTCCCCTTCGGTCTCTAGAGCCGCACGGATGACACGGAAGGCGAGCCCAGCTGGATAACCCTTGCGGGCGAGCATTCCGGCCAGCCGCCTGGTCCGCTGCTCCGGCGGCAGCCCGCGGGTCGCGGCCAGTTTCGCCTCCACGAGGCGTCGCGCGGCACCGACCTCGGCCTCCGGGCCGAGCTGCTCGTCGATCGCCGCACGGATCTCGTCGGCCGCCACCCCGCGCTGTCTGAGCTCCGCGCTCAGCGCCCGTCCGGCCAGCCCCCGGCTGTAGTGCCGCGATTCGACCCAGGCCCTGGCGAAGGCGGCGTCGTCGATCAGTCCGACCTCCTCGAACCGGCTGAGTACCTCTTCCGCGGCCCCGTCCGGAATCCCCCGCTTGCGCAGCGCGTCGGCGAGCTGTGCCCGCGTCCGGGGCGCGAGCGTGAGCAGCCGCAGGCACACCTGCCGAGCTCGCGCCTCCGGATCGCCGCGGTCCTCCGGTGGTGGGTTCTCCCGGGGAGCCCGGGGGGTGTCTCCCCGGGAGAAGCCGTCTGCACCTACGGGGCGGCTGCCGGAGCCAGCCGACCATGGCGGTCCCTCCCGGGGGGTCTGGGGGGCGTCCCCCCGGGAAACACCGTCGAGATCACGGGGAAGGCTGCCGGAGCCAGCCGACCATGGCGGTCCCTCCCGGGGGGTCTGGGGGGCGTCCCCCCGGGAAACACCGTCGAGATCACGGGGAAGGCTGCCAGAGCCAGCCGACCATGGCGGTCTCTCGTTGTGGTCTGCCACAGAGTGTTCTGTCAGAGAACAGTCGGTGCGGGAGCGACGGCCGTCGCAGCCGCGGGGTCATTGTCTAGACGCGGACCGACGCCGAGCTTCTCCTTGATCTTCTTCTCGATCTCGTTGGCCACGTCGTCGTTGTCGCGCAGGAAGTTCCGTGCGTTCTCCTTGCCCTGGCCGAGCTGGTCGCCCTCGTAGGTGTACCAGGCGCCCGCCTTGCGCACGATGCCCTGCTCCACACCCAGGTCGATGAGGCTGCCCTCGCGCGAGATCCCGATCCCGTAGAGAATGTCGAACTCGGCGGTCTTGAAGGGCGGGCTCATCTTGTTCTTCACGACCTTGATCCGCGTCCGGTTGCCGACCGCTTCGGTCCCGTCCTTGAGCGTCTCGATCCGCCGTATATCCAGTCGCACCGACGCGTAGAACTTCAGCGCCTTACCACCAGTCGTGGTCTCGGGGCTGTTGTGCACCATCACCCCATCGACGAAGTAGTTGTGCAGCCCCTCCACCTCGATGTCGAAGCGCTTCATTGACCGAGTCGGGGGCTTGATGTGGATGTTCTGGATGCGCGCGGGCACCAGCCGCTGGGTCTCCGGCGTGAACCACGGCTCGACCGCGAACTGGCCGCGGAACCTCGGCAGCAGCTTGTAGTCCATCGACGGGTGGACATACGGAGCGACGAGCTTCTGGAACTTCTCCGATGCGGCGGTGGTGAACAGGATCGCGCTCACTTGCCGGGCGCCCTTCGAGATGAGCTTGACGTCCAGCTTGCGGGTGTCTCTCAGGTACTGGACAAGCCGGTCGCGGGAGCCGGGCGACATCGCCTCGACGCAGATCTCGATCCGGCCGGTGCCTCCAGCGGTCCGCTCCTGCACGCCCTTGGACCGGACGGTGAAGCAGCCGTCGTCCATGTACCAGATCGCCAGTGCCAGCGGCGTGAGGCTCTTGAGGTACTCCCAGGTGAGGTGCTTGTGCCCGTCGCCGAAGTAAACGGCGTCGTGCAGCTCGGCAAGTTCCGGCAGCGGGGTGAAGTCGGCGAAGACCGCGCCCTTGGCGTTGACCGTCCGCGCGTGGCCGATGTTAGCGAGGAGCGACGTCTTCCAGTCCAGGTACTCGGCCTGCTTGGCGCCGTGGCTCATACGGAACCGCGTTCCTGACCGGCCACGGCGGTTCGGTGACAGGTTCCCGTCACCCATCAGGGCACCGAGGACAACCTGAATCTGCTGCTCGCTGAGCAGGTACTTCTCCGAGACCATGACCCGGTCGCCGGCGATCAGCTCGCCCGCCTCGCGCCAGCCGCCCGGTGTCCGGATGAGATGGTTCTCGGTCGCGGCGAACTGCGCCCGCCCGTTCTTGCCCGACTTCGCGACGGTGAACTGGAGGAACCGCTCGGCGTTACCGTTGTCGAACCAGTTCACGATCTTGCGCGGGACCATGCGGTCGGTCTCCACGTCGTAGGAGAGAACCTCGACGTCCATACGCTGGTTGACGATCTTGCCGATCTTCTCCTGCGTGCCGTCAGCGAGGGTGACGCGGGTATTTGCCTGCATGCACCCGAACATCACGCCGACCTTTTCACGCAGCTGGTTGATGAAAATCGCCGTGGTCTTCGTGGAGTTGAGTGCGCCGGTGATCTTACGGAGGGCCTGGGACATGAGGCGGGCCTGGAGGCCGACGTGGCTGTCGCCCATCTCGCCCTCGATTTCCGCCTTGGGGACGAGGGCGGCCACCGAGTCGATGACCACGACGTCGATCGCGCCGGAGCGGATCAGCATGTCTGCGATCTCCAGGGCCTGCTCGCCGGTGTCCGGCTGGGAGACCAGGAGGGCCTCGGTGTCGACGCCGAGCTTCTGCGCGTACTCGGGGTCGAGCGCGTGCTCCGCGTCGATGAAGGCCGCGATGCCGCCCGCCTTCTGGGCATTTGCCAGGGCGTGCAGCGCCACGGTCGTGTTGTGGGACAGGATGCCGTTGGCGATGAAACTGTGCGTAAGCGGCATGACCACGTCGAAGGTGGGCTGCAAGCCGCCGTCCTCGATCGCTGTGACTTGCTCGTAGGTGTACGGGAGCGATAGCAGTACCCGAAGGTATTCGGCGATCGTCTCCGCACCAGGAGACAGCCGGGCCTGGTTCTGCTTGCACCAATCGACGATCCGCCACAGACGCTGCCGAGAACACGCGAGATCCATGCCTGGCCGCAGCAAATCCCCGACGACATCGTCGAATTCCCGGTCACCGCCGCAGTCGTCACGCAGGTCACGGATCATGCCGGCCAGGTGCGGGATGTTCTCGAACTGCGGGTCGCGAGATGATTCCTTGAAATGCTTCCGTACCTGCCCGGCACGGCGCTCCGAACGGAAGCCGATCTCCCTGAGGAACCGCCCCGCGACCGACGGGTTCACGGTGACGGTCCAGTAGTCGCGTTCGTACTCCTGGTTGTAGCTCGACGAGACAGTCGCTGGGATACCGAGCCCGTACAGCAGCAACTGAACCTGCCTGGCGAGTTCCTCCGAGGCTGTCGCCAGCCCGATTGTGGACGTCGGGTCGATCCAGCCGTCACCCTCGAAGAGCGCAGACAGGAATGCACGCTGTGCCTTGTGCCCAGCCGTCCGGACACAAGCGGGGACCGTCTTGCCAGCCGCCCGTACATCGTCGAGTCCGTATTGCTCGGCGAACCGTTCCCTGATCGCCTTGCCCTGCACGGCGAACTCCTTGTCGCCGTAGTTACGGACAGTCTCGCCCGAGATGTGCTCCATGAGCCGTGTGAACTCACCGCTCACTTCAGGATCCCAGTTGGTGAACCTGACCGACGTTTCGTAGCAGAGGGTCCCCTCGGCTACGAGGTAGCCCAGCAGCACGGCCTCATCTTCGCTGAGGCCGTCACCCGCCGCTGCTTCGACGGCACCGAGCTTCGCCGAGACGATGGTGTCGCCTTCCCGGATGTCGCCCGCCTTGCGCCACACGATGAACCCGCGGTCGCTAACTACCCGAAGCGGGTGGTTGTGGGTAACGCTGATCACGCGGCCAGACCGCAGCCGCAGCCGCAGCACGGGCTTGCAGTTGTTGTGAGTGAGGGCCGCTACCGTCTCAAGGTCACCCCACTCGTTGACTAGCCGGATGCCCGACTCGCTGACGTCGGTGACACGAGACGTGCAGCTTGCCTTCATGCCCGCCCGGGCGAAGATCTCAGCGATGGTTTCGAGCCCGCGGTCCGACCAGACATACGTGTCGGCCGTGAGACACTTACCGCTCGACTCCGGGCCATATATTTCGACGATGCGGCCGCGCGGGAGGCCGCCGATGCCGAGGGCCACGTCGAGGGCGATCGACCCGGTGGGGATCACCTCGACCGGGGTGCGCGTCTCCTCGCCGAGCCGCATGACCGAGCCCTTGCCGAACTGCCGCTCGATCTGGAGCAGCGCGGCCTCGAGCGCCTTGCTCTTGTCGCTGGCCCGGTCCGGGGCCGTCTTGCCGCTAGGTGCCATGGGAACTCCCGTTCGCTTGAATGCCTCTGTCAGGCTGGCTGCGACCTTCGGCGCTCTGGCGCCCGCTGCCAACACCGCACACGCTACGCGTCACCACTGACATTTCCTGGGCCGCGCCGTCTTCCGAGCTGCAGGTCTTCCAGGCTGCAGGTGTCTGCATAACCGCACGGCCAGATCAGCGGGGAAACGCGTCACCGACGCGCGGTGCCCCGACAGTCATCACTCTAGTGGAACGGCTGTTCGATCGCGGGCACAACACGCCGGCTTGTTCGATCAGCATGCGGCGGCGGCATCGCCGACGCCTGGAATGCCACCCCTCGCGCGACCTGGCACTGCGCCCTCGACCTGGAATGGAGGGAGGCAGCAGGCGCGCCTCGCCGCTAAGCCCCGGCCGCGCCGTCGCCGACGGCAAGAAGCCGAAGCCATCCACGCCTGGCGACCCGCTCCGTGGCCAGTTAGCGCCCTCGCCGAGGCCAGCCAGGAGCATCGAGGACGGCATTATCCGCGAGTAGCCAACTGGGAAGCTCGTGGAATGCGACAAGCCGGCAACTGGCCCGGATGTTTACCTCGACTTGCTTGGACCGTCGATTTATCGTGAGTTGTCTGGACAACTTGGCGCGTCATCGTGAGGGCATGGGCAAGAGCCAGTATGCCGAGATCGTCGACACTCTCGTCGACGACCTCGCGGGATGCAGACCCGGGGCGCGCGTTGCCAGTGAGCACGAGCTCGCCGCGCGCTTCGCGGTGAGCAGGGCCGTCGCCGGGGCGGCGCTGCGCGAACTGGAGAGCCGGCTGCTCGTGCGCCGGGTCCGCGGCTCGGGCACGTTCGTGAACGGGCGCATCGACTACGTCATCTCCGCTAACCGGGCACCGTCCTGGCATGCGGCCGTGCGGGCGGTGGGAGCGGAGCCGCGCTCGACCGTCCGGTCGGTCACCGCCGAGCCGCTGCCCGCTGACCTCGCAGCCCGCCTCGAGCGGGCCCAGGGGAGTCCGGCCCACCGCGTCGTCAGGCAGGGCTGGATCAACGGCATGCCGTCAGGCTGGGTCACTGAGTGGATACCCGACGACGTGTATCCCGACGGCGCCGAAGTGGCCTTGCGCGCCGTGGAGTCGCTCGATCAGGTGCTGCGCCAGATGGCGAACGTCGAGCCGGTGCGGGCCTGGTGCCGAGTCAGCATGGAACTGCCGCCATCCGAGGTCGCGGCAGGGCTCGAGACCGACCAGGGACGGCACGTCTGGCTGGTCGAGAGCGTCAACCGCGATGTCAGACACGGGTTCCCCGTCATGACCAACATCTGGTGGGCCAGGCCGGACGTCGTCCGGATCATCGTCGAAATGGGTAATGGATGACCACTGCAATGAGTCGTGAGGAACGCCTGGCGCTGCTCGCCGGGGCGTCCTGCGACGAGCTGATCGACGCCGCCGACGCCTGCCTGGCCGCCGCCTCGTCGTTTGCCGTCGTGACCCCGCCTGCGGTGGGCTGCGTGCCCGCCCAGGTGCGCGACCCGGTCCTGCGGCAGCGGTTCTTCCTCGGCGACGTCCTCGCATGCACCGCCGAGGTCGAGTTGGACGGCACGCGCGGCTGGGCGATGCGGCTCGGCGACGACCGCGCGGCGGCGCTCGCCATGGCGGTACTCGACGCCGCCGCGGCCTGTTCTCCGGACCTCGCCCGCGAGGTCGACGCGTTGTGCGCGCGGACGGCCGAGCGGGACCGGGAAGCCGATGCCGTGGAGTGGGCGGAACTCTCCCCCACCATCGTCCAGTTCGAGGAGCTCTGATGACCACGGTCACGACCGCCATCCCTACGGCGCTGACACCGGAGGGCGCGCAGGCGGTGTTCCGCGCGACGCTCGACGCGCTCGCCAGGCCCGGCACCGTCAGGCGGCTGCCGGCCGCGGCCGACGAGCCGCTGGCAGGCTTCGTACCGGCGGCGCTGCTGCCACTGCTCGCGCTGGCCGACCTGTCCACCCCCGCCTGCGTGGTCGGCGATGACGCCGGCCTTGACAACGGCACCGACCTCGACAACAGCACCGATCTTGACAGCGGCACCGGCGCCCAGACCAGGTGGGACGAGATCGTCCGGGTCGCGACCAACGCGCCGCGGACCGCACTCGCGGACGCGCGGCTGGCGGCCGCGCTGCGGCCGCTTACCGCCGACGAACTGGCCGGGCTGCGCACCGGGACGGCCGCCGCGCCCGAGGACGGCGCGCTCGCCTGCCTCGCCGTGGCCGGCATCGCGACCGTGCACGGCGCGGTCTGGTCCGCGGCCGCGGACCGACCGGACGCCGAAACAATCGCGGACGGAGCGGACGGCAGCCCGGTCGCGCACCACACGGACGGCAACGCGAACACGGACGAAGCGGACGGCAGCCCGGTCGCGCACCACACGGACGGCAACGCGAACACGGACGAAGCGGACGGCAGCCCGGTCGCGCACCACACGGACGGCAACGCGAACACGGACGAAGCGGACGGCAGCCCGGGATCAGGCAGCCAGACCGGGCGGCTGCTGCTGCGGCTGTCCGGGCCTGGCGTGCCGGGCGAGCGGGCGGTCATCGTGACCGGGCTGCCCGCCGGGTTCGCGGCGGCGCGGAGCCGCCTGGTGGCCGGGTTCCCCGCCGGGTCCGATCTGCTGCTCGTCGCGCCGGACGGCGCCATGACGGGACTGCCGAGGACCACCACGGTGCACGAGGAAGCCGTCTGATGGGCCTGTCTTACAGCTGCCCTTCCGGCTGGGCCCAGAGTTTGACTCCGCTACCGTGCCGCGGTCCTGGCACTGAGCTCGTTTCTCAAATGGTGCTGAACGAGGAGACCATCTAGTGGGTTACTCCGGTGTCAAGGGCGGCATGGATGCGATCCTCGCCGCCGAACGCCTGGTGCGCCGCAAGCGCGCCGCCGCGCCGTGGTCGGCCACCACGCAGATCATCGAGTCGTACCGGCTCGCGGTCGACCGGATCATGGGCGAGGCCGGCCTCTACGACGAGGCGATCGCGGCCGACGCCTTCAGGCAGGCCGAGGGCGACCTGCTTGAGTCGGCCCACCTGGTGCGCGCCTACCGTTCCTCGCTCCCCCGGCTCGCTGTCTCCGCGCCGGCCGACCCGGACGAGATGACCGTGCTGCGCCGCATAGTGCCCGCCAGCCGCACCCCCGGGGGCCCGCAGCTGCTTGGCCGGACCACCGACTACACCGCGCGCGTGCTCGAACGGCCGGACGGCTCGTCCGCCCCGGAGACAGAGGCGGGGAAGAGGACGGGGGCCGGACCGGAGACGGGCACGGCGCTGGGAACCGCCCTGGCGACGGGAACGGCGCTGGGAACCGCCCTTGCGACAGGAACGAAGTCCGGCACCGCCCCGAAGGACGAGACCGGGAGCAGGACGGGGGCTGCCCCCGAGACGCAGACAGAGAAGACGACGGGGACCTCCTCCGAAACGCCGACCGGAACCAGCGCCGGAGCACAGACCGCGTGGGGGAACGAGCCGCCGGCAGCCGAGGTCACCCCGCATGCAGGCGACGGAAGGGTAGCGGCCGACCGGGAACGCGCCGACCTGCGACGGCCGCGCCGGTTCTACGAGCAGCTGCTCAAGGCCGATCTCGCTGTCGTGCACGAAGAGTCGGCCGACGACCCCGAGCCGTTCGACGTCTCCCGGGGCGCCGCACGGCCGCCGGCGCCGCGTTCGGCCGTGCTCGCCAGCATGGCGCGCGCCGAGACCGGCGCCCTGGTGGCGCTCTGGTACCGGTCCATCCGCGGACCGGACGGCGCGTTCCACGAGGTCACGCTGGGCGAGGTGCGGCACGGCAGGCTCCCGGTCCGGGTCGTCCACCCGCTGACCGGCAACCCGGTCGAGATCGGCAGCGTCAGGGCCACCGAGGCGGAGGCGATTGAGGACCTCAACGGCCCGGCGGAGGACAGGACCAGGCTCGACGTGGGCTACGGCCTGTGCTTCGGGCACAACGAGCGGAAGGCGATCGCGATGGCCAACCTGGACATCGCGTTCCGCCGCGCCGACGGCGACGAGCTCGAGCAACTGCTGCTGCTCACCACGGACGGCCTGGACTCGAGCGGCTTCCTCGAGCACCTCAAGCTCCCGCACTACGTCACGTTCAGGTCGATCGTCGACAGGAAGCTGGCCAGCCGCGCCGTACTGGCCGACGCCGAGCGCGCCGACAGCGCAACGAGCGATGACTTTGCCGGCAGCGGCAACACTGCCGGCGGCCACCACTCTGCCGGCGGCCACGACTCTGCGGGCGGCGACGACGATGCCGGGAGGGATGACTCTGCCGGCGGCCACACTGCCGGCGGCCACCACTCTGCCGGCGGCGACGACTCTGCGGGCGGCGACGACGATGCCGGGGATGACTCTGCCGGCGGCCACGACTTTGCTGGCGGCGACAACTGTGCGCGCGGCGATGACCGGGCAGAGCGTGCCGATGGTGGAGGCGCCGGCCGGGCGCCCGGCGGGGACGGGGCCGGCGACGACCGGGGGCAGGCCACGCTGCGACGGAAACGAATGTTGAGAGTGCTGCGCGGCACTCGTTCGGAGGAGGGTTCTAGGTGACCACGGCAGTGCGGCAACTGCTCGATGACCCGCGGGGCGCGGCGGCCGGCATACTCGATGAGGGTGCCAAGCGCGAGATCAGGCGCGCGACGCTGACCGCGGTGTGCGTACCCGGCTACCAGGTGCCGTTCGGTTCGCGGGAGATGCCCGTGGCGCGCGGCTGGGGATCCGGCGGGCTGCAGGTCACGCTGGGCGTGATCGGGCCCGGCGACGTACTCAAGGTCATCGACCAGGGGGACGACGGCGGCGTCAACGCGACCAACCTGCGGCGGATCGTGTCGTCCACTTCTCGCTGCGCGGCCGACACCGACGCACGCGAGGCGACGGTCATCCAGACCAGGCACCGCATACCCGAGGAAGCGCTCGGCGAACAGCACGTGCTGGTGTTCCAGGTGCCGGTCGCCGAGCCGCTGCGCGGCGTGCAGCGGTCCTCGGCTGAATGCGACCGGATGCACGCCGAGGCCGACTACTCGGCGATCTGGGTGTCGCTGTACGAGGACATCGTCCGCAACGGCATCATCACCATGTCGACCGGCTACCCGGTGCTCGTCAACGGCCGGTACGTGATGGCGACGAGCCCCGTGCCGCGCTGGGACGTACCGCGGCTGCACCAGGCCGACCACCTCAACCTGTACGGAGCGGGGCGGGAGCGGCGCATCTACGCGGTGCCCCCGCACACCGCCGTCACGCCGCTGACCTTCGACGACGTGCCGTTCGAAGTGGAGCACGTGCCCGGCGCGCGCTGCGACTACTGCGGCAGCGACGACTCGTTCCTGGTGGAGGCCGCGGGCGGCCGGTTCGTGTGCAGCGACTCCGACTGGTGCTCGCGCACCGCTGCCGGCGACTCGGACACGGCGGCACACCGGGCGCGGGCGCCGCTCGCCTGGCTGCCTGACCCGTCGCGGCGATCCCTCAGGTCACGGCCGAAACCAGGGGCACCAGGAACGGGCGCGGCTGCCCCGGAGCCGCAGCCGCTCCCCGTCAAGACGGGCACGGCCGCCTCGCCGAGGGATGGCGGCGACTGGATGCTCAAGGTGGACAGAGTCGGCAAGATCTTCGGCGCGGGCGGCGAGCGTGCCGTTTCCGGGACCGGGCCCTCCTTCGGTACCGCGGTCTCCCCGCTGACCGGGGCGATCGTCGCGGCGTGGGACATCTCCTTCGACGTCGCCCCCGGTGAGGCGCTCGGACTGATCGGCGAGTCGGGTTCCGGCAAGTCCACCGTGCTGAACTGCCTCATCGGGGACGAGCGGGCCTCCTCCGGGACCGTCAGGCTGGCATCGGTGGACGGCGGCGAGACCGACCTCTTCACGCTCAGCCCGGCCGAGCGCCGCAAGCTGCGCATCGACACCGTGTCGATCGTCTACCAGGACCCGGCGGCCGGGCTCGACCTGCGGGTGTCGGCCGGCGGCAATATCGCCGAGCGGCTCACTGCGGCGGGCTGGCGCTCGTACCGCGCGATCCGCCGCAGGGCCGCCGAACTGCTCGACCGGGTGGAGGTGCCGCTGTCCCGGATGGACGACCCGACCTCGACCTTCTCCGGCGGCATGCGCCAGCGCGTGCAGATCGCCAAGGCACTGGCCACCGGCGCGCCGGTGCTGCTGCTCGACGAGCCGACCACAGGGCTCGACGCGTCGATCGCGGCGGGCGTGCTCGACCTGCTGCGCGGGCTGCTGCGCGAGCGGGACGTCGCCGCCGTCGTGGTCAGCCACGACTTCGCCGTCATCGAGGCGCTGACCGACCGGTCCGTGGTCATGCAGCTCGGCCGGGTGGTCGA
>Ga0335075_10011000_pt1 | contig 13695 bp, 10 predicted proteins | sample Lox_Sample_24_FD_206723 | JGI IMG/M metagenome (GOLD analysis project Ga0335075, IMG submission 206723) | Soil microbial communities from Loxahatchee National Wildlife Refuge, Florida, United States - Lox_Sample_2.4 | ecosystem: Environmental > Terrestrial > Soil > Wetlands | place: USA...
GAACTGGCCCGCCACGGCGCACACACCTTCTGGGGCCTGCTCACCCGCACCGCCGCGACCATCGCCGCACACACCCTGCTACTCGTCTGCCTCACCGAGACACAGCAACCCACATAACCCGCCTAAGACGACTTGACCACTCACCCTGCAACCCGCAAGCAGGATGGCGCGTCGTCTCAGGTCGCAAAGCCAATGTCCGGATATTCGCTGGCGCGTGCCGTCTGAGCGCTTCTAGCATCGGGCGGTGATCTATCAGCATCCGCTGGCGTTCCTGCTCGGCCTCGAGGGAATCGCCCTGATGCGCGCCTTCAACGGGGACTACGACGGGGAATTCACGCGTGCCCGCCTGGCCGAGATCATGGCGCTGCTGGACTCCGCCGACCAGTTTGGCGAAGGCGCCGAGACCCGGCCCGTCACGATAGCGGAGGGCTATGCCGCGTGGTCCGGGGACTACGACGAGCCCAACGACCTGATCGACTTGGAACAGCCGGTGATGCGGCGGATCCTGGACGAGCTGCCGGCCGGTACCGCACTGGACGCGGCCTGTGGGACCGGGCGTCATGCGGCCTACCTCAGCTCACTCGGCCATGCCGTAGTCGGCGTCGATATCTGCCCGGAGATGCTGGAAGTGGCACGGGCGAAGGTCGGTGGCGCGGATTTCCGCGAGGGCGAGCTGCACCAGCTCCCGGTGGCCCGCCAGAGCGTCGATCTGATCGTGTGCGCTCTGGCGCTCACGCACGTGCCGGACCTCGGGCCGGTGCTCGCAGAGTTCGCTCGCGTGTTGCGGCCCGGCGGGCACCTGGTGATCTCGGATTCGCGCATGAAGTACCGCATCGTCCAGGCGCTGCCCGACGGCGGCTACGGGTACTTGCCGCACTACAACCGGTTCACCAGCGAGTACCTGGTAGCGGCGCTGCCGCTCGGCTTCCAGGTCCGCCATTGCGAGGAACTGCGGGCCGGGTGGAGCGATCCGAACGAGGCGCCACCACCGGTCCGGATTCTGCCCGAACACCCGTCGGACATCTGGACGCTCCAGGATTGGTGCCCGGTCGCCACGCAAGCCTCGAGGAACGGCGACCCGCTCCTGATCTTCTGGCACTTCCAGCTCGTGCCCGGCAGTGGCTAATCCGGCAGCAACACGAGCCGCTTCCGCCGCAGCCGGCCCGGATTGGCGATCACGTCGAGCCTGATGATCCTGTGTTGTGGTATGGCGTCGAGCAAACCCCATGCCTCGGGTGGCTTCCGGCGGTGTGGACCGACCACGGCCCGATCCCGGGGGCATAACAGTGGATCTCGTGCACCGGCGCCGACCGGCGCAAAGTCGCTAAGCGTGATCCGATCTCCGACCCAACGCGCGACCGGATCGCCGACTACGGGGCAGTTGGTGATCACATTCACGCGGGCGTGGCGGGGCACAGATTGACCCGTTCGGTACGGTGCTGCCACCGCATCGCCGCGCCCGGGCTGCCCGGCTGCTTTCCCTCCGTTTCCTCTCCGCGGCCCGCCGCTGCTTCCGCGGCGTCGTCCGCCCTGGCAGGTCATCCGAGCTCGGCGGCATCGAGGAGTTCCCGCTGTTCCGCGACTCGGCCCGCACCGCAGCCTCCAGCTGCTCCCGCAGGTCAGCGACCAGCGCCTCCAGCACGGGCGGCGCAGGTGGGAGCCATCCTGAGCCGGTGTGGTCGCATGCCTACTCCCATGCGCTGCGTCGACCGATGTTGTGACGGCCTGCTACGCGGCATTGCCGCTGGCTGTCAGCGCAGGGCGTCGGCGATCAGGACTGCCAAGGCGATTGAGGTGAACAGGAGGTAGGCACCGAGCGCGCGGCCGCGGTCACCGTGGCGTAGTTGCCGCGACAGGATCCAGCCGAATACTGCGGTCTCCAGCCCGGCGCCGGCGACGCCGGCGCCGGGCTGGAAAAGGCCGACGATGACTGCTGCGCTCCCGGCCAGGTGCGCCGCGCCGAGCAGCGGGGCTGCCCGCAGGTTGCGGCCCTGGAGCAGGCCGAGCCGGGTGAGCTGATCGAGCCGGGTCAGCCCGGCGCGGGAACGTGATAGCCCGGCGGCCGCGGATGGCAGTGTTTCCAGCAGCAGCAGGACGGTCAGCGTGGCTGACAGCGCGAACATCGATTCTCCTTCTCGGGGTTGGCCGGGTGCCGGTCGGGAAGTGTGGCGCACGGTCATGGATGGTTGTCTGCCCGCGGCGCGGTGGCCGGCTCGCCTGGTGCCAGCCGCGCGGGCCGCGGTCAATGAAGGCGACTGCGGCACCTGGGGCTGCTCCGGATCGGGCCCCGAGCCGATCGGCCAGGGCCGTCTCAGTTCGCGATGGCTACGGCTTTGCTGATCAGCGAGGCATCGCCAAGGGAGGCGAGCATGACGGCGGCGAGGTCGGCTCGCCGCAAGCTCCAGCATCTCGGGAGTGGCTTGCCGACTGCCGTTCGGTAGCGGTTGGTCAGCGGGCCGTTGGTGAGCCGCGGCGGCCGGAAGATGGTCCAGTCGCACTCGGAGTGGGCCAGGACCCGTTCCATCGCCTGCATGTCGGCATAGCCACCGCCGAAGAAGCGCCACAACAGAGGATGAGCGAAATAGCGGTCCAGGGCTGACTTCTCCAATGCCGGCGCGACCGGCGCCGCAGTCACTCCGACGAATCGGGCGACGCCCGCTGCTGCCATGGCGGAAACGATCGTCGCCGTGCCCTGTGAATAGAGCTTCGTCGGCTGCTTTAGGTTCGCAGCGCCAAGCGCGGAGAGGACCGCTTCCGCATCGATGACGGCGGCAGCGACGGACTCGGGGTCCATGACGTCCCCGCGAGCGACCTTGAGAAGGGAATGACGCACATCAATCACCTCCGGTCGCCGGGCCACGGCGACGACACGATGGCCGGCGGCGGTTGCCTGCCCGACTATCTGGCGCCCGGTTGGCCCGGTAGCGCCGAACACGACGAGCCGCATCAGCCATCCTTCCCCTTCGGCTCAGCTAGGGTGGGTGAATGTTCACTAACCTAGTCGTTCGCTGAAGCCTCAGCAAGGAGAAGTGCCCGATGATGAGCGGCAGAGAAAAGATCTTGGATGGTGCGCTGCAGGTTATGCGCACTCGTGGCCTCGCCCGGGCGACGACCAAGGAGATCGCCCGGGCAGCCGGGCTGTCCGAAGCGGCTCTCTACAAGCACTTCCAGGACAAGGAGGACATCTTTCTCTGTGTCTTGAAGGAGCGCCTCCCCCCGGTCACCCTCTTCAACGGCGGCATCGACGAGATCGCCGGCACCGGCGATCTCGCGGAGAACCTCCGCACCATCGTGAGGGAGATAGCCCACTTCTACGAAGAATCGCTGCCGATCGCCATGTCGCTGTTCTCGGATAGTCAGTTGCTCGCACAGCACCGACGCTCGGTGCGGGCCAAGCACGCCGGTCCCGAAGCGCTCATCGACCGGGTGGCCGGGTACCTGCGCGCGGAACAGGCCTGCGGCAAGATCCGCTCCGGAGCCCCAATCGACGGTGCTGCTGCGGCACTGGTCGGCGCCTGTATGCACCTCTCCTTCCTCGCCCGCTTCGACCAGATCGGCAAGCGGACAGAGCGCGACTCGACCTACCACCATGCCCTCTCCGAGGTTGTCGATGCTGTTCTGCCCGGCTTGGCGGCATGACACGGCCCGCTGATTCGCCCGGCCCCAGCCGACACCAGCCCGGGGGTTCGTTCCAGCGAGGGCCGCTCCATAACGATCCTTCTGGCACAACCTGCGCGGCCGGATCGACGGCGAGCTCGCCGCGCAGATCGGTGGTGCAGGGTGACGTCCAGATCTAGGTGAGCCAGGCGCACCAGGAACCTGAGGAGATGGCGGACCGGCCAGTCACGATCGAGGACCTCGCGCGCGACCAGCACGCTGAGCCGGTAGCTGATCCCGGGGAGTTAGTTGCGACCCGAACCTGTGGTGGGCCGACGCGTGCACCCTGGTGGCCTGGCGGCCCATCGGGGTCACCTCGTCGATGCGCCCCCACTGGAGGATGGCTGTGCGGCTGTACCTGTCGTCGTTTCGTGGGCGACCATCAAGACCATCTGCGGAGCCAGTATGGGACGGCCTGGCGGTGCTCCAGGAGGCGTTCGTACCGCACTATCAATCACCGGCCATTCCGAGACAGCCGCAATGAACCGGGTCGTGGACCAGCGCTCCCTCGGAACGTCAGGAACCCGGGGCGCGGGCCGGGTCGAGGACGTCGAGGTCGCGTACGGTGTAGCGATGGTGCTCCCACTCCTCGTTTAGGAGGACGTGGAGGCACTGGAGAACAGAGTGCTCGCCAGTGGGGTGGCCGGGAGCGTCAGGGGCCGCGCGGACCTCGGCGAGCTCAGCATCCGTGAGGTTCTCGAGCGTCTCATGAACCGCCTTCTGATGGTGGCGCCGTACCGGCATGACCTCCTCGAGGCTCGGCGAGGCCGATGTGTCCACGCCAACCGCATGGGTGAACTCCGGGCCGGCGCCCGACCAGGGCAGGCCCCATGGCTGGTACGGACTTGGTTCGAGCCTGATAGCTCGGAACAGCCAGCAGTCGGTCGCGAAGACCAGGTGCCGCAGCGTCTCGACGATGCTCCACTCGCCACCGACCCGCTCGCGCTGGACGGCCTCGGGCAGACGCAGCGCCCGGTCGGTCGTCGCGGCCCAGAGCCGCTCGACCATCGACCACGCCTCGCGCAGCCCGGCGACATCGCTTGCGCGGAGCTTCACCCGATCCGGGTACAGGCGGTCGAGCTCAGCCCGGACGAGAGGCTCAACCTCGACTCCATTCAGCCTCAGTCCCTCGATATCTCCGGAGATGTCGGCGTCCATGAGATAGGCATCGGTCAGCCTGGCACCTTCGAGGTTGGTGCCGTGCAGGTGTACGCCCGACAGATCCAGGTCGTCCACCCGGCTTCCCTGGGGAAACCGGCGCTTCTCTGACATCGCTCCTCCGCTAGCGTCGGCGCTCAACAGACCAATCTATGCGCGACAGATCCCATTGGGCGCAGACCAGCCAGTTCGGGCCGCAGCGAAAGCGGTCACTTGATGGCGGAACCGCCGAGCATTAGGCAGGGGCGAGAGTGGGTCAATGCGGACCAGGCCGCGGGGAGTTCCGGTGCCGCCGAGCATGTGCTCGACATCGGCTGCGGGACGGGCCGGTCCACCCGCGTCGTCGGCCGGGCCGCGGCCGGGCGACGCGGTGGCCAGCCTGCTGCGCGCGGGCGCGCCCCGGGTCGCGGTGGCGACCTATCTGCTGGCGCCCGGCGTGTTCGCCGACCAGGTCCTGCAGACCTCGCTGGCCGCCGGCGCCAGCGCGGTCTCCGCGCCGCTGGGCGCGGCGCCCGAGGTCGCCGACGTGGTCCTCGAACGCTACTGGCAGGCGTTCCGGCGGCTAAGCCCTGGTCTTGCCCCCGGCTCGCTTGCGCTCCGGCGCGGCGGGCGGTAGCCCAGGCAGGCCCGGACGGCGGCCAGGTCCAGGCCAAGCGTGCGCCGAGGCCCAGCATGGTGCCCGCGCTGTTGTGCCGAGCACGGTCGTGGTGCCCGCGCTGTTGCTTCTGGCGGGTGCCGAGCACGGTCGTGGTGCCCGCGCTGTTGCTGGAGAACCAGCGTGGTGCCCACCACCGTGCTGGCTGGTTCACGCTGACGGGCTGGGCAGCTCGCGGGAGCGGAGCGCCTTCTCGGCGACGTCGCGGCCTTCGCCGACCACCCGGGCCAGCGCCGGGTCCAGCCGTGGCTGACCGAGGAACTCGTCTGCCCGCTGCAGCAACTCCGGGGAAGCCGCGGTGTAGGGGAACAGCGCCTGACCAAGAAAAAGGCGCAGCAGCCCGTCCCGGCTCGCCCAGATCTGCGGCAGCGCCTGAAAGTACTTCTCGGCGTACGGCCTGAGCAGGTCGGCATGCTCTGCCACGTTGAACGCGCGGGCGACTCTGACCGCCTCTTCCAGCCCGAGCTCGGCCGACTCGGCCACCAGCCGCCAGGCGGCGGCTTTATGTTCCGGGTCGCCGATCGCCGCCCTGCACTCGGCGGCGTGGCGGCGCCCTGCGTCGGTGGCGTCGCGGGACAGCTCGGCGTCGATCTCGGCATCCCCTGCGCGCCCGGCCACCGCGAGCCTGCACAGCAAGCGCCAGCGCAGCTCGGTGTCGACCGCCAGGCCTGGAACGTTCACGTTCCCGTCCAGCAGGCCCGCGACGAAGTCCAGCTGCTCCGGGGCGGTGGCGGTCCAGCCGAGCAGCTGGGCCCACGCCAGCTGATGGTCGCTGCCAGGCTCGGCAGCCAGCAGCAGCCGGAGGCCCTCGGCGGCGAGCTGCCGCTTCCCCGCAGGCACCCACGCCGGATCGGCGAATACCGTCATCAGCCGCTCGGCGGCGGCATGCACGCTCTGCAAGACGGAGATGGCCGGCTCGGCGCCCATTCCCGACACCAGCACGGCGACGAACGCGGGCACCGGCAGTTCCGCCTGGCTCGCCATGTCCATCAGGGCGCTCCAGCAGATCGTCCGCGCCAGCCCGTCGGCGAACCGGCCGATCGACGCGGTCAGGGTGCGCAGCGACCGGTCGTCAAACCGGACGATCGCATAGGTCAGGTCATCGTCGTTGATCAGGATCAGGTCCGGCCTGGCCAGCCCGGCCAGCGATGGAATGGCCGTCCTCGGCCCGGCGATGTCCGCCTCGGCCCGGTGGGTCCGCACCAGCCGCCCCTCGGCATCGGTGTTGTACAGGCCGATCGCGATGTGGTGTGCCCGCAGCGTTGGATGCGCCGCCGGTGCCTCCTGCAGCACCGCGAACTCGGTGAACCTGTCCGCGTCGTCGACCGCGATGGCCGGCCGGAGCGTGTTCGGCCCGGCCGTCTCCAGCCACGCCTTGGACCACTCCGCCAGGTTGCGCCCGGAGCTGGCCTCCAGCGATCCCAGGAGGTCGGCCAGCGTGGCGTTCCCCCAGCCATGCTCGGCGAAGTAGCTGCCGATTCCCGCGAAGAAGTCATCCCGGCCGAGGTATGCCATCAGCTGCTTGAGCACGGCAGCACCCTTGGCGTAGCTGATTCCGTCAAAGTTCGCCTCGGCTTCGCTCAGCGTGGCGACGTCAGCAGCGACCGGATGCGCGGACGGCAGCTGGTCTTGCGTGTAACCCCAGTTCTTGATCCCGCCGCAGAAAGTCGTCCAGGCGTGAGTGAACCGGGTTGCCTCCGCGGCCGACTGAAACGCGGCCAGCTCGGCGAACGACTCATTGAGCCACAGGTCGCCCCACCACTTCATGGTGACCAGGTCGCCAAACCACTGGTGCGCCATCTCGTGCAAGATCACCGTCGCCCGCTGCTCCCGCATGGTGTCGGTCACCGCAGACCGGAACAGCAGCGACTCAGTGATGATCACGCACCCGACGTTCTCCATCGCGCCCGCGTTGTCCGGGACGAAGACCTGGTCGTACTTGCTGAACGGGTAATCGATGCCGAACAGCCCGGTGAAATAGTCAAGACCCTGCCTGGTGACGCCGAGGACCTCCGCGGCGTCCAGGTAGGGCAGCATCGACCGGCGGCACGCCAGGCCGAGCGGGATGACCTGCCCGGCCGTGGTGGTGTGCGAGTCGCTGAGCAGGTGGTACTCCCCCGCCGCGATGGCCGTCAGATAGGTCGAGATGCGCGGCGTTGCCGGGAAGTGCCATGTCGATCTTCCTGGCCCGGCGGGGCTCGGTTCCAGCGCGGGCTGGTTAGAGATGACCACCCAGCCATCGGGGACGACGACGTGGAAGGTGAAAGCCGCCTTCAGGTCGGGCTGCTCGAAGTTCGCGAACGCGGTGCGCGCGTGCGCGGCCTCGAATTCCGTGAAGGTGTAGACCCGGCCGTCGGCTGAGTCGACCGACCGCTGCAGGCCCGAGCCTCCCGTGCCGTAGCCGCAGTCAGCGGCGACCCGCAGTTCGTTATGGGCCGCCAGGCCGGTGAGCGCGAGTCGGCCTCCCGAGTAGGCGGTCGCGGGGTCGACCGCCGACCCGTTCAGCGTGATCTCATGCACGGTCTCCGCGACCAGGTCGGCGTAGGTCGAGGCGCCGGGCTCGGCGCAGTCAAAGATGATCAGTGATACCGAGCCGAAGACGCTCTCGCCGCGGGTCAGGTCCAGCTCGACGTCGTAAGACTCTACCCGCAGCAGCCGGGCCCGCTCGCTGGTCTCGTTCCTTGTTATCTCGGCAATGTCCACGTTGTCCCCGTTCGCGTCTGGCCGATGCTGGTCCGCCTAAATCGAGTAATAACGTATTACAGAGGATGATCGAGTCACAACAGTGGGCCGGTGCCACGGGTTCTATATGGTTTAGGGGCTCTGCCGTGGCCGCCGTGGCCGGTTCGCTATGTCGGCGGGTGATGCTGGAATGGGATCAGGAGGTGGTCATGACGCAGGTCGCGCCGCATGTCACGCACGAGGTGGTCAACCAGGTCCCGCCGCTGGCCGGATACGACGTGGCGGACAACCCGGCGCTCGCCGGGGCGCTGCAGCGCGAAGGCGCCGGGGCGGGTGCCGCGGGCGAGCTGCACGAGCTCGGCAGGCGCGCGGGCTCGGCGCAGGTGCAGGAGCTGGCCCGGCTGGCCAACGAGCATCCCCCGGTGCTGCGCAGCCACGATCCGCGCGGCAACCGGATCGACGAGGTCGAGTTCCACCCCGCATGGCACGAGCTCATGGCCACCGCCGTCGGCCACGGCCTGCACGCGACGCCCTGGCTCGAGCCCGCGCCGGGCGCGCACGTCGAGCGGGCGGCCAAGTTCTACGTGTGGTCCCAGGCCGAGGCGGGGCACGGCTGCCCGGTCTCGATGACCTATGCGGCCGTTCCCGCGCTGCGGCACGAGCCGGGCCTGGCGGCGCGCTTCGGGCCGCTGCTCGCATCGCGGAGCTACGATCCCGGTCTCCGGGTCCCGGACGGCAAGGCCGGCCTGCTGGCGGGGATGGCCATGACCGAGAAGCAGGGTGGCTCCGACGTGCGGGCGGGCACCACCAGGGCCGTGCCCGACGGCGACGACGGCTACCTGCTCACCGGGCACAAGTGGTTCTGCTCCGCGCCGATGTGCGACCTGTTCCTGGTGCTGGCCCAGGCGCCGGAGGGGCTCACCTGCTTCCTGCTCCCCCGGGTCCTGCCGGACGGCACCCGCAACGCCATGCACATCCAGCGGCTCAAGGACAAGCTCGGCAACAGGTCCAACGCCTCGTCGGAGGTCGAGTACGACGGCGCGTTCGCCTGGCGGGTCGGCGAGCCCGGCCGGGGCGTGGCAACGATCATCGACATGATCAGCGCGACCCGGCTGGACTGCGTGATCGGCAGCGCGGCGGCGATGCGGCAGGCCTGCGTGACGGCCGTGCACTACGCCGGCATCCGGCGTTCGTTCGGCGCCATCCTCTCCGCGCATCCCCTCATGGCCTCGGTCCTGGCCGACCTGGCGCTGGAGTCGGAGGCCGCCACCACGCTGGCCATGCGCCTGGCCGGCGCCGCCGACCGCGCGGCGCGGGGCGACGAAGCCGAGGCCGCGCTGCTGCGGCTGGCGCTGCCGGCGGCCAAGTACTGGGTGTGCAAGCGGACGCCGATCGTTGCCGCCGAGGCGCTGGAGTGCCTGGGCGGCAACGGGTACGTCGAGGAGTCCGGGATGCCCCGGCTGTACCGGGATGCCCCGCTCAACTCCATCTGGGAGGGCTCGGGCAACGTGACCGCGCTGGACGTGCTCCGCGCGCTCGCGCGCTCCCCTGGCTCGGCTGAGGCGCTGCTCGCCGAGATCGACCTGGCCGCCGACGGCGACCAGCGTCTCGACGTGACGTTCAAGCGGCTGCGCGACGAGCTGGGCCAGATCGCAGCCGCCATGAAGAGGGCAGGGGAGGCGGGCGGGGAGCAGGCGCAGTACCGGGCGCGAAGGCTGGCCGGCCTGATCGCGGTCACCCTGCAGGCGGCGCTCCTGGTGCGGCACGCTCCCGCCGCCGTCGCCGGCGCGTTCTGCGCGTCGCGTCTTGGCGGCGAGCCCTCCGCGGGCCCGGCGCAGCCGTTCGGTGCCCTGCCGGACCGGCTTGACCTGTCCCCGGTGCTGGACCGGGCGAGGGTCGCCATCGGGGGATAGCGTCTGCGATGCAGATCTGGCCGGGAACGCCCTACCCGCTCGGTGCCACCTGGGATGGCGCCGGCACCAACTTCGCCCTGTACTCAGAGGTCGCCGAGCGCGTCGAGCTATGCCTGTTCGACGCCGATGAGGCCGGCGGGCACAGCGTGGAGACCCGGATCAACGTCACCGAGGTCGACGGCCTCGTCTGGCACTGCTACCTGACCGGCGTCGGGCCGGGCCAGCGGTACGGGTACCGGGTGCACGGCCCGTACCAGCCGGAGCGGGGACACCGGTGCAACCCGGCCAAGCTGCTGCTGGACCCCTACGGCAAGGCTGTCGACGGCGAGGTCACCTGGCACCAGGCGGTGTTCTCCTACCAGCACGGCAACCCCTCGGTGCTGAACTCCGACGACAGCGCGCCGTACATGCCGCGGAACGTGGTGATCAACCCCTACTTCGACTGGGGCGACGACCGCCCGCCGCGCACGCCGTATCACGAGACGCTCATCTACGAGGCGCACGTGCGCGGCCTGACCATGCGGCATCCCGAGGTCCCCGCCGACCAGCGGGGCAGCTACGCGGGCCTGGCCCATCCGGCGGTCATCGAGCATCTGACCAGGCTCGGCGTGACCGCGGTGGAGCTGCTGCCGGTGCATCAGTGCGTGCCGGAGCCCGCGCCGGTCCGCCGCGGGCTGACCAACTACTGGGGCTACAACACGATCGCGTTCCTCGCGCCGGACAACCGGTATTCCTCGTCGGGCACCTCGTACGGCCTGGTTGCCGAGTTCAAGGCCATGGTCCGGACGCTGCACGCCGCGGGCATCGAGGTCATCCTGGACGTGGTCTACAACCACACCGCGGAGGCGGGCGCGCTGGGCCCGACCCTGTCCTTCCGCGGGATCGACAACGCCGCCTACTACCAGCTCGCCCCGGGCAACCCGCAGCACTACCTGGACTACACGGGGTGCGGCAACAGCCTGAACGTGCGGAACCCGCACGCGCTGCAGCTCATCATGGACTCGCTCCGCTATTGGATCCTCGACATGCACGTCGACGGGTTCCGCTTCGACCTCGCCGCGGCCCTCGCCCGCGAACTGCACCACGTCGACCGGCTGTCCGCGTTCTTCGACCTGGTCCAGCAGGACCCGGTGGTCTCCCAGGTCAAGCTCATCGCGGAGCCCTGGGACGTGGGCCAGGGCGGCTACCAGGTCGGCCAGTTCCCGCCGCTGTGGACCGAGTGGAACGGCAAGTACCGCGATACGGTCCGCGACTTCTGGCGCGGGCGGGCCGCGACGCTGCCCGAGTTCGCGTCCCGGCTGACCGGGTCCAGCGACCTGTACGAGGTCAGCGCGCGGCGCCCGGTCGCCTCGGTAAACTTCGTGACCTGCCACGATGGGTTCACGCTGCGGGATCTGGTCAGCTACGGCCGCAAGCACAACGAGGCGAACGGCGACCACAACAGGGACGGCAGCGACGACAACCGGTCCTGGAACTGCGGCGCCGAGGGCCCGTCCGACGACCCGGCCATCAACGAGCTCCGGGCCAGGCAGGTGCGGAACTTCCTCGTCACGCTGTTCTTCTCGCAGGGTGTCCCGATGCTGCTCGCCGGCGACGAGATGAGCCGCACCCAGCAGGGCAACAACAACGCGTACTGCCAGGACAACGAGGTGTCCTGGATCGACTGGGAGGCCGCCCGCAAGCAGCAGGATCTGATCGACTTCACCTGCATGCTGTCCGAGCTGCGCCGGGCCCACCCGGTGTTCCGCCGCCGCAGGTTCTTCAGCGGGAGGGTGGCACCTGGCCGCGGCGACCACGCGGACCTGCGGGACATCGTCTGGCTGACTCCGGCCGGGCGGGAGATGACCGACAGCGACTGGCACACGGGTTACGCCAGGTCGCTGACCGTGTTCCTGAACGGGGACGCGATCACCGAGCCCGGGCCGCGCGGCGAGGTGCTGCGGGACCAGAGTTTCCTGCTGCTGTTCAACGCGAACCGCGAGGCGGTCACGTTCACCGTGCCGGACGGCCGGTTCGGGCCCGGCTGGGACGTGCTGATCAGCACGGCCACGGCGGCTGGCACGGTCGCGGCCATGAAGGGGGCTGGGGAGGCGGGCGGGGAGTGGCCCGGCACCGGGACCATCACCGTCCCGGCCGGGCGCAGCATCGAGCTGGCCGGCCGCTCGATGATGGTGCTGCGCAGCGCCGAGGGCGGGCAAGCGCCGCACGCGTGGTAAGGCCGCGGCGGCCCGGGCCCGTCTGGTTGACTGCTTGCCGTGCGCCAGATCTTCCCGCAGGGCTCAGCCGCGCCGGACCTCGGGACCGTTCCCGGTGACAGCCACAAAGCCCGGCCGGAGGCGGTCGCCGCGCTCGCGGCGCTGTACGCGTACCCGGACACCGCAGGGCGCGCCGCGCCCTGGCTCCGCGCGAACATGATCTCCAGCGTCGACGGGGCTGCGACGCTCAACAACCGCTCCGGGCAGCTTTCCGGGCCTGCTGACCGCCTGGTGTTCGGGATCCTGCGCAGCCTCGCCGACGTGATCCTGGTCGGGGCCGGAACGGCCAGGGCCGAGAAGTACCAGCCGGTCAGGGGGCAGGAGGTGTGGCAGAGCCTGCGGGAAGGCAGGCCGCCCACGCCGCCGATCTCGGTCGTGACCAGGGAACTCGATCTGGACCTCGACGGCCCCCTGGTCACCGGGGCCAGCGGGGAGGCCAGGACCATCCTGCTCACCACGGATGCGGCGCCCGCCGGCCGGCGGGCCGCCGCCGCCGAACACGCCGACCTCGTGGTGGCCGGGCATGACTCGGTGTCGCCCGCGGCCGCCGTCGGGGTCCTGGCCGACCGGGGCTACCGCAGGATCCTCGTTGAGGGAGGCCCGAGCCTGCTGCGGCAGATCACCGACGCCGACCTGCTCGACGAGCTGTGCATGACGTTCAGCCCAGTGCTCGAGGGAGGCCGGGCGGGCAGGATCCTGGCCGCGCCCGAGGCCGCAGGGCCGGGGCGGGGACGGCGGACGGGCACGGCCGCCTGGCACGGCGCGGCCGCCAGGCTGGCCCTCGCGCACGTGCTCGAAGACGACGGCAGCCTGCTCTGCCGGTACCTGCGGTGCCCGGGCTGAGCCGATAGCGTGACCCCGACGGCGGGCAGCGGGTCCGCCCGGCCCGGGAACGGGAGCGACGGATGCCACTGCACCGGAAGGTCGACGAAGCCGAGGCGGACGACGAACTCGAGATCAACCCCGTGTACGTCCGCGAGGTCAAGATCACCGTGCCGCGCAACAAGATCGCGGAATTCGGCATGCTGCCCGAAACCGCGCTGCAGGCGGTGCGCGACGAGCTGATCCTGGACGGCAACGCCAGGCTGAACCTGGCGACGTTCGTGACGACGTGGATGGAGCCGCAGGCGCAGCAGCTCATGGCGGAGACGCTCGACAAGAACATGATCGACAAGGACGAGTACCCGCAGACGGCCGAGATCGAGCGGCGCTGCGTCAACATACTCGCCGAGCTCTGGCACGCGCCCGGGTGCGAGCCGGGGCCGGACGGCAAGGCGCTCGCGACCGGGGTTGGCTGCTCCACGACCGGGTCGAGCGAGGCGTGCATGCTCGGCGGGATGGCCCTGCTGTGGCGCTGGCGGGCCCGCCAGGCGCT
>Ga0335075_10011001_pt1 | contig 13695 bp, 12 predicted proteins | sample Lox_Sample_24_FD_206723 | JGI IMG/M metagenome (GOLD analysis project Ga0335075, IMG submission 206723) | Soil microbial communities from Loxahatchee National Wildlife Refuge, Florida, United States - Lox_Sample_2.4 | ecosystem: Environmental > Terrestrial > Soil > Wetlands | place: USA...
ACTCCTTCATAAGAATCCCAACACGCTAGCGGCGAAAGTTATATCACAGCACGTTGGCACTGGGAGATGACAATGCTTTGCCCCGCGAAGAACAATGCGTCGGCGAACCAAGTGATTGACGGGCCAGCGGTACGACTGGTTTCCGTGCGCGCCAAATATATTTCAACTGTTCACTAAGGCAATCAGACGCTGTACCAATTCCGGCTAGAACGATTATTCTGAGTCGTGCCTGAAACACTCGATGCGCCCGCCTCGACCTTGCCTCGCCGAAGGTCTCTCCGATCCTACGCTCGATGGTTTCTCCTCGGAGTCGCGCTCGTTTGGTCTGTTGCTGCGCTGACTCTTGTGGCTGCTCGATGGATCGACCCGCCAACGACGGCCGTGCACATGGAACGCCGCTTTCAAGCCTGGTTTCACCATAAGCCGTATCACGAACGATACGAATTCGTCCCGCTAAGCCGAATCTCGCCCGAATTGCAGCACGCTGTGATAGCTGCCGAAGACGCGCGTTTTTATCGGCATCATGGATTCGATTGGCACGCGATCGAAATCGCTGCTCAAGACGACATGGAAGGCGGCCGCATTCGCGGAGGGTCCACGATTACGCAGCAACTGGTGAAGAATCTTTTCTTCGGAACGGGCCGCTCGTTCCTCCGCAAGGGAGCCGAAGTCACGCTCGTACCAGTGGCGGAATTGGTGCTCGGCAAGCGCCGCATTCTGGAGCTGTATCTCAACGAAGTCGAATGGGGCCCGGGCGTCTACGGCGCGGAGGCGGCCTGCCGCTACTACTATCGGACCTCGGCACGTGATATCGACCGCGACCGGTCGGCCCGTCTTGCGGCGATCCTGCCGCTGCCTCTCAAGCGGAGACCCGATCGGATGAATCACTACAGCGCTCTAATCCAGGAGCGAATGCGTCAAATGGGGTGGTAATAGGGCAAGGGCAAATGGTTCGTAAGAAATTTGGCCGGCGCTAGTCCGCAGTAGCGGGATAGCTCACGCGGCCCACGCGCTTGGCTAGCCGTCTTTTATGGCCGAAGCAGAGGCGCCAGATCGAGGCGCCGATAACAATTAAGCAGCAAATCTCGACGAACACTTTACCGCCATCGAGATAGTCCACCGGGCCCCCCGTTAGATTGGGGTCGGTGAGAATGCTATGAATGAAGACCGCCGGTGCGGCAGCGTAGGCGAGGTAGTGCAACAGTTTCCAGAAATGGCGGCCGATCTCGATCCGATAAATCGACGTGACGACGATGACTGCCAGCAGATACAGCGCAACCGCGCCGATGGTATTCCACAGGGGCTGCAGCGGCGACCACACGGGAAACGCGATGTCGAGGACGCGAAAATGCGGTTTGCCATTGAGCAGCAGCGGAAGAGGGTGCAACAACGTGAAGCCCAGCGTCGCATAACCAGTCCAGCGATGAATGCGAAAAATATCGAAGCGGCGATGCGGCCAGTAGCGCACCGGGCTGTAGCGCCCAAAAATCATCAAGCCGATCAGAATGTTTGCGGTGGCAAAACCGACGGCGGTCAGTCCAACATACGCAGACAGATCGAGGACAGTCACGCGAAAACCGGCTCAAGCCCGCCGACAAAACTCTTGGCCGCGAGCGACGTTGGAATAAGGCCCATCTGCGCCACCCGAAGCGCGAGAACTCTCGTGTACGATGATCCGGATCTGCGGGGTCTCGGAATGAGGTCGCCTATTGTATTCAATTCGCTGCGAGGTTACAGCACGAATTGCACCTACTACCATGTGTAGTAATTCGTCCTGCCTCAGCCAAAAATTCGCCCGCCAGGCGGGTTGCCGCTTGAGTCAAGCGCACCACTGCCGCACAAAATGCCGATTGCCCGCGTCCAACCCATAAAGTACGATAGCTGGGGATCGCTTCCCACAGATATGTCACGGAGCGCAAAGCGAAAGCTCGTAGCGCTGGTCGCGTTATCGGCGATCCTTCTATTTACCTACGCGGCCGCAAACCACTGGCACAGCACTCCCGTTCAAGACGCTCAGTGCCAGGTTTGCCACCTGGCCCATTCCGTCTCACTGGGCGTCGCTCCCGCAGCGCCTCTGTGCCTTCCTGCCCGGGTCGGCCGTTTGGTCCTTCGCACCTTCGCGCAACCCGATTTCGACGCTCACGAGCGTCCGTCCTCGCCACGCGCACCTCCAGCCTTCTCCCAACTCACTTAGTCTCCCAAACACTCGCCGCTGGCTAGCGGCGTGTCTATCCCACTCATTCGGCACCGGCCTATGCGCCGATTGCCCCATTGCATATTGGGAGAAAATTCATGAAGCACTTTTGTCTCGTCATTCAGACGTTGCTCGTGGTGTTTTTCTTCGGCATCGCCCCGTCCGTTTTCGCTCAGGCCGGCAATTCCGGCACCATCAATGGAACCGTCACCGATCCTTCGGGCGCCGTAGTCGCAGACGCCACGGTCACCATACACAATCCGGTCAGCCAGTACGACCGGTCCACCACCACAGACAGCTCCGGGAATTTCAGCTTCACCAACGTCCCATTCAATCCCTATCTCTTATCTGTCACCGCCAAGGGATTCGCTTCTTACGCCGAGAACGTCGAGCTTCGGTCGAACGTGCCGCTCGCACTACCGAAGATCAAATTGCAATTGGCCGGGGCATCATCGACGGTTACCGTGCAAGCCGGGGGAGAGTTGGTGGAGAACGAACCGACCACTCACGTGGACGTGGACCGCGATCTGTTTAATAAAGTCCCCCTGGAAAGCGCTTCGTCCTCGATTAGTTCGCTGGTTACACTCGCGAGTCCCGGCGTGGCTGCGGATTCGAATGGTCTGTTTCACGGGTTTGGCGACCATGCTTCCAATTCCTTTTCGGTGGACGGGCAGCCCATCACCGACCAGCAAAGCAAGGTGTTTTCGAATCAGATTCCAGTAGATTCTGTCCAGTCGCTCGAAGTGATTGAGGGCGCCCCGCCAGCGGAATATGGAGGCAAGACAAGCCTGGTGATCGTGGCTACTACACGTTCGGGACTCGGTGAAACGACTCCGCACGGCGATGTGACAGCTTCCTACGGCACCTTTGGCTCATCGAACGGGGGATTTGATCTCGGTTTCGGCAGTAAGAGCCTGGGAAACTTCATTTCCGCCAACGGTCTGAACACCTCGCGATTCCTCGACGGGCCCGAAGTAGCCGTCTTTCACGATCGCGGCAACGAGGAGAATCTGTTTGACCGCATCGACTATAAGCCGTCCGATGCGAACACCCTCAGCCTCAATTTTCAGTACAGCCGGTCCTGGTTCCAGACGCCCAACTCCTGGGACGCAGAGGACGCCTCGGAATGGAGCTTTAACGCCATAACCCCAACCTGCCCCCCGGGACAAATCGGCTCCTGCGGAGGCCTGGGACCAAACGGCCTGCCGGTCGGGCCGGCAGATCAGCGCTCGAAAATCGGGACATATAACATTGCGCCGTCTTGGTCCTATTTGATCAACCAGGACACTGTGTTTTCCCTGGGCGCCTGGACGCGGCACGATCAATATAACTACTACCCAAGCGCAGACCCGTTCGCCGACGCGTCGCCCGACCTGCAAACCTCTACCGTGGGTCAGAACCGCTCGCTCACGGATGCCGGCCTACGCGCAACGGTCTCGTATACCAAGGGAATCAACAACATCAAGGCTGGAGCCATCTGGGAGAGCGAATTTCTAAACGAAAACGACCAATACGGCATTGTGGACCCGGGAGTGAATCCTGTTTGCTTGAATGCTGACGGGAGTCCGGACACCAACCCGGCAATCACCGACCCCGCAGCGTGCACAGGAACGCTGACTCCGAACCCTGCGTTCGTCCCGCTGCTCGGCTGCTATGACTTGACGAGGACGGCTCCGCTGCCCGTGTCGGACGGGTGTCCAACTGGGCAAACCGCTAGCACCTTATACGACTATTACGGGCACGCCGATATTAAGGAGCCGGCGTTCTATGGCGAGGACATCATCACCAAAGGCCAGTGGAATTTCAACCTGGGAGCACGCGTCGACTTATACCGCGGCATTTCCCGCGCCCAGCAACTCGAACCTCGCGTGGGAATCGCCTACAACATCAAGGCCACCGGAACTGTACTGCGAGTTTCTTATGCCCGCACGATGGAAACTCCATTTAACGAAAACCTCGTTATTGCCAGCACGGGCTGCAGTAATCCAGTGATTTTTGATTTCCAGTTGGACGTGGCCGGGGCCTCGTGCTCTTCGCCGAACTCTCCACCGCTGAGCCCGGGAAAGCGTAATGAGTTTCATGTCGGTTTCGGCCAGTCTTTTGGAAGGCATTTAGTGGTGGATGCCGAGTACATCCAGAAATACACGACGCGCGCCTTCGATTTCAGCGTGTTGGACAACACCCCCATCACCTATCCGATCGAATGGTCCAGGTCGAGAATTCCCGGATTCGCCCTTCGTGCGGCGGTTCCGGATTATCACGGCTTCACGGCCTATGTGGTCATGTCGAGCGTCGGCGCGATTTTCTACAACCCGCAGGTCAGTGGAATTGGAGCCACGCCTCAGGCGCCGGCAGGGGCCGCGTTCCGCATTGATCACGATGAGAGATACAACCAAACGACGCACCTGCAATACCAACCATTTAAGAAGTTTCCCTGGATCAGCCTCAATTGGCGCTACGATAGCGGGCTCGTCGCCGGCGCGCTTCCCTACGCGGGATGTCAGGGGTACGATCCGGTCAGCATGGGCTGCCCCGATGGCACGGTCACAAATGGCCCTATGGGAATTAACGGTCAGGGAAGCGCTGACGTCGTCGACACTTCCGGGATAACGGCGGATCAGCAGTTCGAGGCTGGGCTTTACTGCGGCAGCGTCCGCGCTACGCCTTTCACGCCGATCAGTTCGTCCCTCGGCGCCAACCTGTGCCCGGTAGCCAGTTATGGCTCTAACCTTGTATCCATTCCCGCGCCGGACACCGAACAGGACAATTCGAATCCGCCCCGCATCGCACCACGCAATTTGTTTGACCTTGCGATCGGCGACGATAACCTCTTCAACCAAGAGCACCACCAGTGGAGTCTGCGGCTCACCGTCATTAATATCACGAACAAAACCGCGCTCTACAACTTCCTGTCGACGTTCAGCGGCACGCATTACGTGACGCCGCGAGCGATCACAGCGCAGGTCGGCTTCCACTTCTAATCACTGTTTTCCGGGATGCCCACCCTTCGGCCTTTTTGCGGAGGGTGGCGGACCCCTTTTTCTGACGGAGGTTCGGGTGGAATTCGCTCCGGCACTCGCGCTCGCGGGGCTGCTCCTTTCAACGGGTGCGCCGCCTGCTCAGCGCCTCTCCTGCAAGTGCTGCGTCCAAACGGTTTGCGCATGTTGGCGTGCGTCACGTGCTCCTGCTGTGCGCGGTGCCGAAAGCGGTTCCCAGCAGATGTCGAGTATGCAGATGCCGAGCGCATCGCAGCACATGCAGATGAATGAAAACGGTGCAATGTCTGCACCAACCACGTTCATCCAGGAAGTTCTACGTCACACAACTTCCGGCACAAGCGTCGAGCCGGATTCCACACCCGTGCCGATGCTTATGACGACCACGGGCGCGTGGACGCTGATGTTTCACGCGAACGTTTTCGTCCTCGATCAGCAGCAGACGAGCGAGCGCGGCGGCGATAAGTTTTTTTCAACGAACTGGCTGATGCCGATGGCGCAGCGCAATCTCGGTCCTGGGGTTTTCACCGCGCGAGTGATGCTCAGCCTTGAGCCTGCCACCATCACGGATCGCCGTTATCCGTTACTGTTCCAACAAGGTGAGACCGCTTATGGCGCGCCAATTGTCGACGGACAGCATCCACACAACTTCTTCATGGAAGTGGCGGCGCTTTATGATTGGAAGCTCGGCGAGAAAAGCCTCCTCTCGTTCTACGCTGCGCCTGTCGGCGATCCCGCAATCGGTCCTACCGCGTACCCACACCGCGCATCTGCATCTGAAGATCCCGTTGGCGCGCTTGGCCATCACCAGGAGGATTCAACGCACATTTCAGACGACGTCGTCACCGTGGGTATGACGCACGGCATAGCGCGCCTTGAAGCATCTGGTTTCCATGGCCGCGAGCCCGGTGAAAATCGCTGGACGATCACTCAGGGAAGCATCGATTCGTGGTCGACACGATTGACCATTCAGCCTGGCAAGAATTGGAGCGGCCAATATTCCTACGCGCGCATCGTCAGCCCCGAAGCAGTCTATCCCAGCGACGATCAGGCGCGAATGACCGCCTCCATCATGTACAACCGCCCGTTGGGCAACGGCGATTGGGGAAATTGGGCGAACACGATTCTGTGGGGCCGCACCAGTTCCCTCCAGGCGAATTCGATCTTCAACAGTTACCTGCTCGAGTCCACCCTGCAGTTCGCCTCGCGAAATTACGTTTGGAGTCGGATCGAAGATGCGACTCGCTCGAACGAGCTGCTCCTCGGCGAACAGCTGCTGCCGCCCGGCTTCGTCGAACGGCCGATCGGACGCGTTCAAGCTTATACGTTCGGTTACGACCGAGATTTCCGCTTCGTCCCGCGTCTTTCGTCGGCGGTCGGCGGCCAATTCACTACGTACGGTGTCCCCGCGATCCTCCAGCCCATCTACGGCTCACATCCGCTTGGCGTCGCAGTCTTCGTTCGCCTTCGTCCGATTAGCGCCCATCGCGATGGGATGTCACAATGAATACAGCGAAGATCGCCTTGATGATGTCGCTCGCGCGAGACAAAGGCGGGCTGTGCCTTTCCCCGCGCTATGTGAACAATTCATCGAAATTGTTATGGCGCTGCGCGGCGGGTCATGAGTGGTCTGCTGCGCCTCTACAGATCAAGAAAGATCACTGGTGTCCCTTCTGCTCCCGCGTTGCGCCACTAACCTTGCACGCCCTACGACAAGTAGCGGGTGCGAGAGGAGGCCGTTGCCTTTCTCTGGAATACGTGAACTCGGAGCATCCTTTGCGTTGGCAGTGTGCCGCTGGCCACGAATGGATGGCGCAGCCTAAGTCGATTCGAGGCGGACACTGGTGCCCCTTCTGTGCTCGCAACAAGCCGTTGACTCTCGAAGAAATGCAGCAGATCGCGCGCCAACGTGGCGGGAGATGTCTTGCGACTGGTTACAGGAACGGGCGATCGCCGCTCTTGTGGGAATGCGGATACGGCCATCGATGGAAAGCGTCCCCGGCGAGCGTGAAGGGCGGTTCTCGACGAAAAGGGTCTTGGTGCAGGGAGTGTTACAAATTGCGTCGAAGGTTCCATGCAAGACACAGCATCGAACTCATGAGGGATCTCGCAACCTCTCGCGGAGGAAATTGTTTGTCGCCGGAATATGGCGGCAGCAAGACCAAGCTGGTTTGGGTATGCGCTTTCGGTCATCAATGGCAAGCTCAACCGGTCTCTGTTATCCAGGGCACTTGGTGTCCGATGTGTGCCCACAACCGGCGCCTCAATTTATTTCAGTTCCAAGACATTGCGGCACGCAGAGGTGGACTTTGTTTGTCTCAGATATACGTCAACGAGCGCACTGCTTTGTGGTGGCGTTGTGCTGAGGGTCATGAATGGAACGCTATGCCGAGCAAGATAAGGCGGGGTTCGTGGTGCCCACAATGCGCTTGTATTCGTAGAAGAAGCACATGGATGCGGCAGAGACAAGATGGCGCGCAGAAAATCACGGCGCGCGCGCCAAATCGTTCCGTCAAAAGCGCCGATTCCCTCGCGGCGCGCTAGCCTCGCATGGCCGAGTCGCGACGCTCGATCCGAAATTACTGGTGCGATTTCTCTTTTTCATCGAGGATGCGATTGAGAATATCGGCGGCGAGATGGTAGAAATTATCCCACGAGGTGGATAACGCGCTGATGGCGTTTCGCACATCGTCGGAGGTCAGGCGGGGGCGCGCACGTTCCTGCAGGGCGCGCAGGTACCCATTCTGCCAGAGCTCCACGGCGTGAGGGCAGTCTTCGGCCCAACTCGATTTCTGCTTAGCGCACTCCGAGCAAACTAACGGCCGAACGAGCTTGGTCATCGAGTTTTCGTTGTGCCGCAGCATAGGACCGGTCGCATGAAATTACCACTGGTCTTCAGGACAGGCTACGGTCATCCTTCTCGGACAGCGAACAGCCGGATTGGCGGGACGGGCCCAACCCGATGGCCGAACGAGCAGGGCGAACAGTTCATGCTCGCGCCCGACACTTATTGGATTACGCGACTCCCGTGAAGATTCGGCTTGTTGGGCTGGTTTCCAAGGGTCGCGCCCTGCGTTGCCGGAGCGGATGATCCGACGATGATGCTGGCCAACACTTACGTACGGGGGAAATTCGTGAATGTGAATGAAGTTCGCTTTCGCTTGCTGCGCAGCGATGATATTCCTGCGACGAATCCACACAAGCTGGCCTACAAGTTCGGACTTCAAAGCACAAAACAGCAGATCATGGAAGGCGCCCGGCAGCCCGATGGCATGCTTGCGTTTGATTTCACGCTGACCGTGAGAAAAGGAAACGACGCGAAATGCCCTATCTTCACCGGACGGTATGCCAGCAGTCCCGTCGATGACCGCTTCGTATATTTATCCTGGCGGGCGGTCAAGCGTGGCGACTACATTAACCGCGTCAAGGCGCGTCTCTCGACGATCGACTGGGAGATGGTTCGGGAGTCGCAACGACAAGACAGGCCGATCACCGCGGACATGACGGGACGCGGCCCCGGTGATCCGAGAAAATACGTGACGTGGTATTTAGGATAGCGCCCCGAATGCAGCGCGAGGTATCGCGTGCTCGCAGGAGCTGCGCTGGCAATTCCTCCATCGCAGGTGCTCATCGTTACGGCAGAAATTGTCACGATCGATCCTAGGTTCGAGCCCTGTAAGAGCGCGTTTCGTGCGCGAAAATAGGCAATCGACGTGGCACCGACCAAGTGAGTTATCGCCCAGACCAGGAGGTATCCATCCAGCGGGGCCGCAAGCAACGCAGTTCGTCCTCGGCCTTTTCCGGCAACTGCCCCGAGCATCGCAATCCCGGCTAGAAAACCGCTAACAATTTCAAGCTCATCGCGCATCTTCCAGCTAAACACGTTGACTGGGTGAAGTCTCACCCATTCGACGAATATCCAAAACAGCGTCAGCGCCATGGAGCGTTTCAAGGACGGCTACAACTACTTCGGACGGTATCCGGACAAGGTCATCGCTTTCTTCGACAGATATATGAAGTCGGCGGCGGAGCGCGAGAAAAAGGTGGGCGCAACGGGCAGGTAAAGCTGCCGGCCCCGCGCAGTGGAAAAAAAAGCTGATCGTCGGCTTGCTGGAAGCCGCACAATGGCCGCAAGCGAGGTGAGGCGAGATGCGTATCGGCATCCTGGGTTCGGGATTGATGGGCGCCAAACTCGGGACAATCTTTGCGCGAGCCGGACACGAAGTGGTGTTCAGTTATGCGCACCGCAAAGACAAGCTTAAGAAGCTCGCGCGCGAAGCCAAGGGCAATGCGCGGCCCGGCACGCCGGCCGAAGCGGTCGCGGAAGCAGACGCAGTGTTGCTCGCCGTGCATTGGTCGCGGATCAACGATGTGCTGAAGAAAACCGGCCGTCTCGCCGGCAAGGTGGTGCTAACCTGCTGCATCCCGATGGATGCGAGTGACACGAAGCTCATCATCGGCACTAAAACATCGGGAGCGGAGCAACTCGCGAAGAAAATTCCGCGCGCTCACATCGTCTCCGCTTTCAACACTGTTCCCAGTGAAGCGCTGTTCGGTGTATTCGAAGCGAAGAACGCGGCGACTCGCCCGAGTCTCGTCTATTGCGGTGACGATAAGAAAGCCAAGATCGTGGCAGCCAAGCTCATAGAGGACGTAGGATTCGATCCAATCGATGCAGGTCCTCTTCGAGTCGCACGGTATACCGAGCCTTTCGCGCTGTTCGTCGCGCAGCTTGCGTACGAGGGCAGCGGCGCGCCAGAGCTCGCCTACCGGTTCGAACGATTTGTTAAGTCACGATAAGAGATCCAGCTGGTCGGGATGACAGACAGACGATGGAACCTCCGATAGCGAGCGGCGGGCGAAGCGAGGACCGGCACAATTCCGCCGAGGTCGTCTAACTAATGACTCCGCTCGACGGATGGGAAAATTTCTACGTGATCGTCGGTTCGTCCCGCTGGCGCTCTGATCGGCTTGCAGTTCGTCGTCATCACGCTGATCGCGAACACCCCGGCCGCACCCGGTCAGGCACTAGCCGGCGACGCGTTCGCGACGCCGACAATCGTTCATTTCTGCGTTGTGCTTTTGCTCGCGGGAGTCCAATGCGCGCCTTGGCACACGGTCGACCCCGCGGCGACCATTTGGGGCGTTCTCGGAGTGATTGGGATGGTGTACGAGATCATCGTGGCTCGCCGTATGCAAGCGCAGAAGGTATACGCGCCTGTCTTTGAGGATTGGTTGTTTCATGCTCTGCTTCCCTTTGCCGCATACGCAACCATGGTCGTATCAGCGGTCATCGCCCCTCGGAACTCCGACGCTGCGCTTTTTGTCACAGCCGCCGTAGCGCTGTCGCTGCTGTTCATCGGCATTCATAACGCATGGGATGCCGTCACGTATCACGTCTTTTCAAAGCGGAGGCAGCAAGACAAGGTTGAATGAAAGCGGGGCACTGTCGAGGGTCGTCTGGGCCAAGCATGACCCCTCTCGCGCGACCACACTTCGCGAGCACTTCCTGCGCCGCCACCTGGGCAAAACTGAGCAAAACTCGCCGCAAACCGGTGCAACCACGGTCCCTTTAAGAGAATCCAACGTGAAGGCAACCCAGTGATGGCACTGGAGTTAGCCCAGATTTGAGTGCGAGGCTGCCTGACCTGCCTATCCTTTCGTACAGGTTCACAGCAGATCATCTGAGGGGTGGTCCGGAGAGAAAAGCTGCGACGTATCAGCTAAGCTTTTCCTAAAACATTAGAAAAGTGTGTCCGACGGCGGTCCCAGGAGACTTGCAAGAGCACTTTGAGGAACGATAGGCGCTATGGGAATAGGACATATCGGCCTTTGGCTCGACGGCAAGAGGGCAGCCAAGTTCGCCATGGCGAAGCGTGCCGCTGCGCTGATGCTATTTGCGTTCCTATTCGCTTTCGTCGGCTGCCCGCGCACCTATGCCGACGTGGGGATCGTTTTGAATGAGTCGCTCGACACCAGCGTAGCGTGGATTACCGGTTCGGGACACAGCGCCGTTTACATTTCCCGCGCGTGCCCGGAAACGCCGGTCAAGCTGCGGCTGTGCCGGCCCGGCGAAGAAGGATCGGTCATCAGCAACTACACTACTCTGGGCGAGGATCAACCGTACCAGTGGAACGGCGTCACGCTGAGCATGTACCTGTACGGCGTCGAAGATGCGCGCAACCGGCCCCTGTTCGGGTCACCCAAGGTAAAGAAGGTGCTCGAAGAGCGTTACCGCGAGAAGTATCTGGGCGCGTACTGCACGACGCAGACGTGCCTGACCAGCGGTAAATCGGAATGGCGCGAAATGGTGGCGGCGACGATCTCGCGAAGCGTGTACATCTTTATCGTCAAAACGACGCCCGAACAAGACAAGAAGTTGATCGATCAGTTGAACTCTGAGCCGAACGTCAACCATTTCAACGGCGTGACGCGGAACTGCGCCACATTCACCCGACATATCATGGACACTTACTTCCCCGGATCAACCAAACCGGATTACATCACCGATTTCGGCATGACCAGCCCTAAGTCGATCGCAAGGTCGTTCAGTCACTATGCGGCGCGGCATCCCGGCATGGAGTTTCGCGTCCTTCACTTTGCGCAAGTTCCCGGCACGTACCGTCGCAGCAGCGAATGCCGCGAAGGAACCGAACAGCTATATCACTCGAAGAAGCTCCTGCTTCCGATGGCGATTTTCGCTTATCACGAATTGCCGGTGGCCTTTGGCTCGTACGTGTTGATGGGACGGTTCAATCCAGAGCACGAGTGGGAAAAATATCCGACTGCGCAGGTGACCGAGCTTTCTTACCGCATCCAGGCCGCGCAACGCGAAGACGACAATTCGCTCGCGAACCATCTCGCTGCGAAACAGAAACGCGCGCGGAAGGAAGTCGTCGGAACGAAGAAGGAGTGGAAGGGCTACCAACGCCAATTCGGCGATGTTCTGAACGAGGCCGTGGCTCAGGAAGCGATTCCTGATGCCGATTACGTGAAGCGCTTCTTCAAGTACATCGACGAGAAGGGCGAGCCGATGGTTGAACCCAACGGCAGCGTCTGGATGAGCCTCCCCAGTGCGGACGGAAGCACGCGGCTGGGGTTGAGTGCGAGTAATCTGCTGGCTCCATCATCGGACGAGGCGCTGGCCAACGATTTCATGCTCGCGCGAGTCGCGAGCACCCTGAAGAGCCCAAAGCACAGCCGCGAGACAATGCCAGAGCTGAAGACGGATTGGTCCCGACTCAAGCGCTTGCGTTTCGAACGCCTTGCATGGGCTGCTCGGATGGCGGCTAGCGGTGAAAAAACCGAGTCTCTTCACGCCGCGACAAATGTTGGCTCGAAACACAGCCCCAACGAAAATTGAGTTGCAGCATCCGTGCCGAATTGGAGTATCCTCTCATCGGCGTTTGGGCTCGCCTGCCTGTCGCAGGCAGGTTCTAGCGTCGTCCCCAGCTAGACTCGCCGCGCTAAAATTGCCTGCTATGGTGCCTTTGTTGAATCGTCTGCGAAACGTCTGTGTGTCTTGCACACTTCTCCTGCTGTTTTCCGTTCCTGAATCATTCGCTCGGGGCGCGAAGCGTGAGAATTCGCACAGCTTTGCCGATCGCTCGCCCGTAATCGTGATCGGCTTTGTCGGCGGCTTCGTGCGTGCTACGGATCCCGTGTTCGGCACCGTCCGGCTGGCGAACCTGCTGCGGCGCGACTATCCTTCAGGCGTAGCCATCCGCGTTTTTGAGAATCACCGCGAGGACAGTGCGCGCCGCGAAGTGCTGCGCCTGCTCGATATCGATAATGACGGCACGCTCTCGTCAACTGAAAAAAAGACTGCGCGCATCGTCATCTACGGACATAGCTGGGGCGGATCGGAAACCGTGCAGCTTGCGCGGCAACTCCAGCGGCAAGGCATTCCCGTGCTGCTCACCGTCCAGGTCGACAGCGTACGCAAACCCGGCGAGAACGACGCGGTGATCCCTGCGAATGTCGAAGAGGCGGCGAATTTCTATCAACCCGACGGAATCATTCGTGGAGTTTCAGAAATTCACGCCGCCGATCCCGGCGCAACCGACATCGTCGGGAATTTTCGGTTCGACTACAAGCAGCATCCTCTTTCCTGCGAAGACTATCCCTGGCAGGATCGCATCTTCATGAAAACCCACATGGAAATCGACTGCGATCCGAACGTATGGAGCAAGGTGGAATCTCTGATCCGATCGAAGCTGCCCGACGAAGCTAAAGGTTCGTGACCCGTCTCCTGCACGCGGGCTAACGCCGCAGTACAAGTCCTGCGATCGAAATTACAAGCGCCGACAGGGCAACGATTCCCCCTGGAACCGCGATCCAGAAAATAGCGCGCACCCGTCGGGCCAGGGATTCTGTAATGGCAGACGCGTCCTCCAGTCCAACCTCCAAATCTTTGATCGCGGCGGCCTGGCGGTGAGTGACGCGCTCGAGGGTATCCACTCTTCGGTCGAGTTCGTCGAGGGCGTTCGGGCGTATATCTTCAAC
>Ga0335075_10011002_pt1 | contig 13694 bp, 8 predicted proteins | sample Lox_Sample_24_FD_206723 | JGI IMG/M metagenome (GOLD analysis project Ga0335075, IMG submission 206723) | Soil microbial communities from Loxahatchee National Wildlife Refuge, Florida, United States - Lox_Sample_2.4 | ecosystem: Environmental > Terrestrial > Soil > Wetlands | place: USA: Florida...
CGGCCTGCCGCTTGTTTCCTGCGGCCAGTAACCGGCGTCTGAATGTCCGCCTGCCCGCGCGATAATGGGGCGAACGCGTTGCGAATGAGATTTCCGGGAGTGCGTTCCCATGCAGGGACCGCCAATCACGCTTCACGGAAGGCGCGCGGGATATCGGCGCTCACGCGGGCAAGCGCAAGGCCTTCTTCAATGCCTCGCGGAAAAGCCTGAGAGAGGGAGCGGCGAACGGACGGTGAGGGTGCCACTGCCTGACACGCGGTTATTGCGTGCCATTCCACCAACTGCGTGCGCGTCCCCGGACCCTGAACTCGGCGCTGTTATGCCTCGACCCAGCGCAGCGGGCCGCCTCACGCTGATTCAAATCCCGGTACCCCGAACAGCATAACCAGGGCTGCGCTGGCTTCATTCAGCCACGACCGGGCCGGCCCATCGGTGAACCATCTCGGCGGCGGCGGAGCCGAGGTGACCAAATGCCAGAACTCCCTCAACCGCGATACACGCCTCTCGGGCGAGTCGCCTGCGATCAGTGCTGAGTTGGATGGCGCCGATCGAAATGCCCGCTGCCCAGTCGGGTTTTATTTCGCCGGTGTGCATTACGCAGTCATATCCAGCAGATCGGCGAGCAACTTGGCACTGCGGCCGCGGGCGAGCCGACGGCTGTGGCGGCTCTCTTCGAGGCACTGTTCTCAGGGCTCCTCCCGGCGGTGATCGGTCGGCTGCCTCTCCGCGCTGGCGCAACTCGTCTTCCGAGAGTTCACCGCCTTTGCGATGATCAACCACGTTCCGCGCCGGCTTTCGGCTTGCGCTGGTTGCGCTTCGGCGGATGGGCGATGACGATGTTGGGGCGATTGGTCAGCAGAACTCGGCTCGGCTAGCCGCCGGCACGTCTCGCTTCTTGTCCTCTCTAATCCAGGCTTCGGCCTCGGCCTTCGTCTTAAACCCGAGCAGGGTTTGACGGGCGCCGTCGTCGCCTATCACCCCAACGTCGAACCCTGTGCGATCCAATCTGGGATTAATGGTGTAAGTGGCCATAGCCAAATATGGCACGCCCGGCGATCGGCCGTCACCAAGCAGAGCAGCGTATCTCGCCATCTTCTCGCAGGTGGCGACGATCTCAATCATTGTTTGCTTGTCGGCCTGATCGCGCATGTCCTCGGCCATTGCCCGAGCTTGTTCGGCGCGGAGCAGCCAGGAATCAGAGCTGTGCGAGCGAGCATTGAATTTTTTGCTTGCCCCGAGGCCGGGGGGTTCGATTCAACCTGACCGTGGTCACCCCACCCAAGCGTTACTGGGATGGCGTCCTGTGCTGGTTCGACAGCAGATCACCAACGGACTGATCGGGGCATCAACCGCGTGGTGCAAGCCGCCAACCAGGCCAAAGGCGAGGGGCTACAGATCGACCCGCTGCCTCACGGCAATGGCCTATCTTTCGCCGCAAAGCCAATAAGCGCCTCGCATCACGCCCTCCACGATGGATGACTCTCCTGCCAGACAGCCACTTCGTCAGCCTACCGCCTCGCAGTCGCCGATACTTCGGGTCCACTGACACGCTGCCCGTAAGGGCTGTCGGCCTAAAGAGTTGCACCGGAGCTTGAATACGACCATCTAACGCTCTAAATGTTAAACACTCCCAGGACCAGAGTGCCAAACGACCTGCAGCTGAAGCGTGCAGGCCAGGTATGGGGCAAGCCGACCAGCCTTCGACGGCTGGCACCAGGGTAGTCAAAATCCGATGAAATTTCGTCCGTTGCACGATCGGGTGGTGATCCGTCGGCTCAATGCCGAGGAGAAGACTGTGGGCGGCATCATCATTCCCGACACCGCCCAGGAGAAGCCGATGGAGGGTGAGGTCGTCGCTGTCGGCCCAGGAGCCCGTAACGAGCAAGGTCAGATCGTCGTCCTCGAGGTGAAGGCTGGTGATCGCATCCTGTTCGGCAGGTGGTCGGGCACTGAGGTGAAACTCGATGGAGAGGAACTCCTGATCATGAAGGAGTCCGACATTATGGGCATCATTGAAGGCAGCAGCCCAGCGATCAAGAAAAAGGCCGCATGATCAGGCCGCCTCATCGATTTCAGAAAGGATAAGCAAATGACAGCGAAAGACGTTCGGTTCGGCGGCGATGCCCGTCAGCATATGCTGCGTGGCGTCGACATCCTTGCCCAGGCGGTGAAGGTCACGCTCGGCCCGAAGGGTCGCAATGCGATCCTGCACAAGAGCTTTGGTGCGCCGCGCATCACCAAGGATGGCGCGACGGTTGCCAGGGAGATCGAACTCTCCGACAGGTTCGAGAACATGGGCGCGCAGATGGTGCGCGAGGTCGCGTCAAAGACCAATGATATCGCCGGCGATGGCGCTACCACTGCCATAGTCCTGGCACAGGCCATCGTGCGCGAGGGTGGCAGAGCGGTCGCTGCGGGGATGAATCCGATGGATCTGAAGCGTGGCGTCGACAAGGCGGTTGTTGCGCTGGTCGATGAGCTGAAGAAGCGTAGCAGGAAGATCACCACGCGGGCCGAGACGGCGCAGGTCGGCACAATCTCAGCCAATGGCGAGGCCGAGATCGGCGCCATGATCGCCGAGGCGATGCAGAAGGTCGGCAAAGAGGGGGTCATCACGGTCGAGGAGGCCAAGAGCATGCTAACAGAACTCGACATCGTCGAGGGCATGCAGTTCGACCGCGGGTACATGTCACCTTATTTCATCACCAACACCGAGAAGATGAACGTCGAGTTGGACCAGCCCTATATCCTGATCCACGAAAAGAAGCTCTCCGGACTACAAGCCTTGCTGCCATTGCTGGAGGCTGTGGCACAATCGGGCCGCCCGCTGCTCATCGTCGCAGAGGATGTCGAGGGCGAAGCGCTCGCGACCCTGGTGGTGAACAAGCTGCGCGGGGGACTGAAGGTTGCCGCGGTCAAGGCACCTGGCTTCGGCGACCGCCGCAAGGCGATGCTCGACGATATCGCGGTACTCACCGGCGGCCAGATGATCAGCGAAGAGCTGGGCATCAAGCTGGAGAATGTGACGCTCGATATGCTGGGCAAGGCAAAGAAGGCGCTGATCGACAAGGAGACCACCACAATCGTCGAAGGTGCCGGCAAGAAGCACGACATCGTCGCCCGCTGCAACCAGATCCGCGCACAGATCGAGGAGGCCACCTCGGACTACGATCGCGAGAAACTGGAGGAGCGGCTGGCGAGGCTGGCTGGCGGCGTTGCGATCATCCGTGTCGGGGGCTCCACTGAAGTCGAGGTGAAGGAGCGCAAGGACCGAGTTGATGACGGTTTGCACGCCACACGGGCGGCCGTAGAGGAAGGTATCGTGCCGGGTGGCGGACTCGCCTTGGCCCGTGCGTCGTTGATCCTGGCCAAACTGAATGCCGAAAATGATGATCAGCGCGTCGGCATCGAAATCGTACGCAAAGCGGCACAGATGCCGCTGCGCCAGAGTGCCGAGAACGCGGGCGAGGACGGTGCTGTGATCTCGGGCAAGGTCCTCGACAAGGACGAGTACAACTGGGGCTTCGATGCACAGACCGGCGAGTTCAAGGACATGGTCAAGGCTGGGATCATCGACCCCACCAAGGTCGTGCGGTCCGCTTTGCAACATGCCGCGTCGGTAGCTGCGCTGATGATCACCACCGAGGCGATGGTAGCGGAGCAGCAGGACAAATCCCCTGTCGGCGACGGCTCATCCGGCGGCATGAGCGATGCGGGCTACTGAGCGAAGCGAGCTCGCGGCACGAGCCCCCGGGGAGCATCCGATGGTGGATCAGGGCGCACCCGATCCGCAATGGGTTCGCATGTTGCGGCGCGAGGCACTGCGCTGCGCAGCCAAGGAGCCGAACACCACATCGGAGCCAGGGCTCGAGGAGGTCCTGGCACGGATCTCGGCTGAAGTCGCGGCCGAGGCTGCCTACCGGAAGCGTGCTACTGGCGCCGACCATGCCGCTACCCATGCGGCACCTATCCAAAAACTGCCGGGATAGGAACGAGCTCCAGTGGCGCGTGAGACCATCTATCTCGTCCAGGCGTTCAAGGCCGGCAAGGGTGCGCGCCTGAATGCTGACACACCGATACGATGCAAGTCGTCGGACGCTGCGCACCGGACTGCGGAGAGCCTCGCGCCGACCAAGGCCGGTGTCGTCGCGTTCTCCACATCAGGCGACGCTGAATTGGGCGATTACGACGAAGAGCCCACGATCATCTTCAAGGCAGGCCGCCTGCCGGCACCGTTTGAGGAGGCATGAAGGCGGAGCAGAACCATGTCGAAGGCTGCCGTCGATAGGTTCCTTGCCTGCCTGTGTTGGCGCAGGCAAGTGCACATGATAGTACTCATTCGCCGCACCCTCGGTCGTGCTTCATCGGACTCGACCTGGGATAGTCGGAAACCTGTTCGCGAAGAGCTGTTCAGCGCCGAACGCCTTGAAGAGCACGCCCGAAGCCTCGCGGTCGCGCAACCAGTTACACCGAAGCCGACCAAGGGCCTTCCATTGTCTGGCCGGCTCACCGACAACGGCTCTGTCCTGCTCCGCGCCTATCGCACGATCGCCAAATCGATCGATGAAGGCCGCGCCATTACGCCAGCGGCCGAGTGGCTGGTCGATAATTACTACCTCGTCGAGCGTCAGATTCGTGAAATCCACTCCGCGCTGCCGCCCGGCTATTACCGGCAACTCCCGAAGCTGGCTGACGGGCCGTTCATGGGATATCCGCGGGTGTTCGGCGTGGCCTGGGCCTTTGTCGCCCACACCGATAGCCACTTCGATGCCGAGATGCTGTGCCGTTTCGTGCGCGCCTACCAGGAGGTGCAGCCGCTGACTATCGGCGAACTCTGGGCGGTTGCCATCACGCTGAGGATCGTGCTGGTCGAAAACCTCAGACGTCTCGCCGAACTGATCTTGCAGAGCAGCGTCGCGCGGCAGGAGGCGGACGGTCTCGCCGACCGCTTGCTGGGTGCTGGCGGCCACGCCGCTGAGCTGGCACCGATCGTGCTCGCAGAGCGCGAAGGCACGATTTTGCCCGACGCATTCGCCGTCCAACTCGTGCACCGGCTTCGCGATCAGGATCCCAGGATCACCCCCGCGCTGACGTGGCTCGACCAGCATCTGGCCGCGCAAGGATCGACGGCAGACGCGGCCGTGCACGACGAACACCAGAGGCAGGGCGCCGGTGTCGTTACGGTCCGCAACATCATCACCAGCATGCGCCTGATTTCCGACGTCGATTGGCCTGAGCTGTTCGAACGTATCAGCCTGGTGGACGGTGTGCTCTCCGCGGACAGCCAATTTCGGGACATGGATTTCCCGACGCGCAATCTCTATCGCACCGCCATCGAGGAACTGGCACGGGGCGCCAACCGCATGGAACTCGACGTCGCACGCGCTGCCGTCCAGGCAGCGAAGCGGGCGGCATGCGAGCCGGGGGGCGTCGAGGCAGACCGCCACGGAGATCCCGGCTACCACCTCCTCGCCAGGGGACGCCGTGCGTTCGAGGCTGCCATTGGCTTCCGCCCGTCATTAAGCGCTTGGCCCGGACGTCTGAGCCGGAAGCTCGGCATCGGCGGCTACGTCGGCGCCGGCGCTATTGTTGCCGCCGTCCTCCTCGCCATACCCCTGTTTGCGCTGCACGCCCAGGGTCTCGGCCCGTTGCGGATCGGCCTGCTCAGTATCCTGGGCCTAGTGCCGGCCATCGACGCGGCGGTCGCTCTGGTGAACCGCTCCGTGACGCGCGGCTTCGGCGCAACGCCGTTGCCCGCTCTGGAACTTCGCAGCGGCGTGCCAACACATTTGCGAACACTGGTCGCCGTGCCGACGTTGCTGACAACGGCCGAGGCGATCGAAGAGCAGATTGAACGTCTGGAGGTCCACCACCTTGCGAGCCTGGAAGGCGAGTTGCATTTCGCTCTCCTCTCCGACTGGCTCGATGCTACGACGCAGCATGTCGATGGCGATGAGGCGCTGCTGGAAACGGCGGTGGCTGGCATCGCTCGACTCAATCGGCGCTACGGCCCGGCACCCGGTGGCGACCGCTTCCTGCTGCTTCATCGCAAGCGGGTCTGGAACACCGGCGAGGCGCAGTGGATTGGCTGGGAACGCAAGCGCGGCAAGCTGCATGAACTGAACCGCCTGCTGCGTGGTGCGATCGACACCAGTTTTCTGCACATCGGCGGGCAATCGCCAAGAGTGCCCTCCAGCGTCCGCTACGTCATCACGCTCGACGCCGACACCAGGCTGCGGCGCGATTCGGTTCACCGGCTGATCGGCAAGATGGCACACCCGCTCAACCGGCCATATTTGGACGCCGCCGCCGGCCGGGTCGTGGCTGGCTATGCGGTGCTGCAGCCACGGGTCACGCCGTCATTGCCGGTCGGCCGCGAGGGTTCCCTGTTCCAGCGGGTATTTTCCAGCATGAACGGCATCGACCCTTATGCCACGGCCGTCTCCGACGTGTACCAGGATCTGATCGGCGAAGGCTCCTATGCCGGCAAGGGTATCTACGAAATCGACACTTTCGAGGCCGCGCTTGCCGGCCGGGTGCCCGACTCGACACTGCTCAGCCACGATCTGTTCGAAGGCATCTTTGCCCGCGCCGGTCTCGCGTCGGATATCGAGGTGGTCGAGGAATTCCCCGCCCGCTATGACGTCGCTGCGCGGCGCCACCACCGTTGGGCGCGCGGCGATTGGCAGTTGCTGCCGTGGTTGTCGGGTCGCGGACCGCATGCCGGCACCGATCGGACACGTGACGCCGTGCCAGCGATCGGCCGCTGGAAGATGCTCGACAATCTGCGGCGAACGCTGTCCGCACCGGCGTGCATGCTATCGTTATTGGCAGGATTGGCGTTGCCGTTCGCTGCGGCATCGGTGTGGATCGGCTTCGTTCTGTCGACGATCCTGCTGCCGACCTTCATTCCCGTTGTCGCTGCCATATTGCCGCGCCGCGCCGGGATAACGCCACGTAGCCATCTTGGGGCACTCGGCACCGATCTGCGCATGGCGCTCATCCAATGGGTGCTCGTCGTCACGTTCCTGGCGCATCAGGCGTGGCTGATGGGCGATGCGATCGCGCGAACCCTGCTGCGGCTGTTCGTCACCCGCCGGCATCTCCTCGAATGGGTTCCAGCGGCACAGGCGGCGGTCGGTCCCCGGCTCGATCTCCTCGGCTTTTATCGCGTGATGGGCAGCGGGGTCGCGCTCGGTGTTCTGGCGTTGGGCGTCTCCCTGCTGACTGGGCATGGCACGTGGCCTTTGGCCATGCCGCTCGCTGCCCTCTGGATCGCATCGCCTGCGATGGCGCGCTGGGTCAGCCGGTCTCCCCGGATCGCCGGCCGGATGTCCCTATCGGATGCGGACGGTCAGGCCCTGCGTGTGATCGCACGGCGGACCTGGCGGTTCTTCGAGACCTTCGTGACGGCAGCAGATCACATGCTGCCGCCGGACAATTTCCAGGAGGACCCAGTCCCCGCCCTGGCCCACCGGACCTCCCCGACCAATCTCGGATTGTATCTCCTCTCAGTGGCGACCGCCCGCGATTTCGCATGGCTGGGAACGGCCGAAGCGACTGAACGGCTGGAGACGACGCTGGCCACCATGGGCAGCCTTTGCCGGTTCCGTGGCCATTTCTACAATTGGTACGATACGCGCGACCTGCGCCCGCTTGATCCGCCCTATGTCTCGACAGTCGACAGCGGTAACCTGGCCGGCCATCTGATTACGCTTGCCAACGCGTGCCGGGAGTGGACGAACCTGGCGCCCACGGCGGCGCAGCGGCTGGCCGGAATCGCTGACGCTCTTGGCCTCGCCCGCGAAGCGACGGACCGTTTGCGTGACGGGCGACGCACACTGACTGTGACGTGGCACCAGCTCGACGACACACTCGCCGCACTTTCCGCCAGAGTGAGTCGGGCGCGGCTGGACAGTGAGGGTATCGCAGAGCATCTGGCCGATCTCGCTGCGCAGGCCGAGATCATGGCCGACGCCGCATCCGCATTCGCAGCCGAACGAGGCGATGACACTGGCGCGGATATGCTGTTCTGGATGGCAGCGGCACGCCGTTCGATCGAGAGTCATCGACGGGACATCGGTCAGTCGCCAGAGGCGGCCACCGTCCTGGCGGAGCGCCTTGCCTTTCTCGAAGCGACAGCGCGAACGATGGCGCTCGAAATCGGCTACGGTTTTCTGCTCGATCCCGCTCGCAAGCTGCTATCGATCGGCTATCGGGTGGCCGAAGGTACTCTCGACCCAAGCTGTTACGATCTTCTCGCCTCGGAGGCGCGGCTCGCGAGCTTCATCGCGATCGCCAAGGGTGACGTCCCCGCGCGCCACTGGTTCCATCTCGGTCGTGCAGTTACACCGATCGCGAACGGCGCCGCGCTCATCTCGTGGTCGGGATCGATGTTCGAATACCTGATGCCGTCGCTGATCATGCGCGCGCCGGCGGGGAGTCTCCTGGAGCAGACCAGTCAGCTTATCGTGCGGCGGCAGATCGCCTACGGCAAGTCGCTCGGCCTGCCTTGGGGCGTCTCGGAGTCCGCGTACAACATCCGCGACCTGGAGTTGACCTATCAATACTCGAACTTCGGCGTCCCGGGCCTCGGACTGAAGCGCGGCCTGGGCGAGAGCGCCGTGGTGGCGCCCTACGCGACAGCGCTTGCCACAATGGTCGATCCATCGGCGGCAGCGCGCAACTTCGCGCTGCTTGCCAGCATCGGCGCAAATGGTCGCTACGGGTTCTATGAGGCGCTGGACTATACGCCGAGCCGGCTGCCGGAGAATGCAGCTGTGGCGATCGTGCGTACCTTCATGGCGCACCACCAGGGCATGACGATCGTGGCCATCGCGGATGCGCTGCTGGATGGCGTGATGCGGACGCGCTTCCATGCCGAACCGATGGTTCAAGCGACCGAACTGCTGCTGCAGGAGGGCACACCGCGCGACGTTGCCGTGGTGCGTCCTTGGGCAGCGGACGCGAAGTCGGATGTCAGGCCGCGGCAGATTGGCCCTCATGGCGGCCGTCGACTGGCCACCGCGCATACCGCGGCAGTCGCCACCCATCTGCTGTGCAACGGCCGTTACGCAGTGATGCTGACGGCCGCCGGCTCCGGTTACAGCCGCTGGGGAGGGTTGGCCGTCACGCGTTGGCGTGAAGATGCCACCTGCGACGACTGGGGCTCATATGTTTTCCTCAGGGACCTCCGCAGTGGCGACGTGTGGTCGGCCGGCTTGCAGCCGGGCGGCATCGAACCCGACGCCTATGAGGTCGCCTTCAACGAGGATCGTGCCGAGATCACCCGGCACGACGGAACTGTGACGACAACGTTGGAGGTGCTCGTCTCGGCCGAGGACGACGCCGAGGTCCGCCGCGTCTCGATCGCGAATTCAGGCAACCGAGTGCGCGAGATCGAAGTGACGTCCTATGCCGAACTGGTGCTGGCGCCACAGGCCGACGACCTCGCGCATCCCGCCTTCATGAAGCTGTTCGTCGCCACTGAGTATCTCGTCGGGCAGGGCACCCTGCTGGCAACGCGGCGGCGACGCGCACCGACCGAGCAGCAAATCTGGGCGGCGCATCTGGCCGTCGTGGATGGCGAGGCGGTCGGAAAGCCGGAGGTGGAGACCGACCGGGCCCGCTTCCTCGGCCGCGGCCACAGCATCCACCGGCCCATTGCCGTGACCGACGGCCGGCCGTTGTCCAACACAGTCGGCACGGTACTGGACCCGGTCTTCGCACTGCGCCGCCGTGTCCGCGTCGCACCGGGCGCCACCGCGCGCATCGCCTTCTGGACGGTGGTTGCCGCATCGCGGGAGGCGGTGCTCGATCTCGTCGACAAGCATCGCGATACCGCCGCATTCGAACGGGCAGCCACGCTGGCATGGACCCAGGCGCAGGTGCAACTCCATCATCTCGGCATTAATCCGGGCGAAGCGGGCCTATTCCAACGCGTCGCCGGCCACCTGCTGTACGCCGGGCCGACGCTGCGGCCCTCCTCCGATACCATCCTACGCGGCGCCGGCGGACAGCCGGACCTCTGGCCCTTGGGCATTTCCGGCGACCTGCCGATCGTGTTGCTGCGCATCGCCGACATCGAACACCTCGACATCGCCCGCCAACTGCTGCAGGCGCATGAGTACTGGTGGATGAAACAATTCGCTGTGGATCTCGTGATCCTGAACGAACGCGCGTCTTCCTACGCCCAGGACCTGCAGATCGCCCTTGAGACCCAGGTCCGGGCGAGCCAGTCGCGACCGCCGGTCGGCGAGGAGCGACGGCAGGGCCGCGTCTTCGTGCTGCGGGCGGACCTCATTTCGCCGCAAGCCCGCGCCCTGCTCGCGTCGGTCGCGCGGGTCGTATTGGTCGGACAACGGGGGTCCCTCGCCGATCAGCTCGACCGTGTGCCGGAACCCGATGGGGCTGTCCGGACCACGCGAAAACGGGCGATGGACCCGACTGGGCATCCGGCTGCGCCGCCGCTCGAATTTTTCAATGGGCTTGGCGGCTTCGCCGAAGATGGGCGGGAATATATGACGATCCTTGGCCTGGGCCAGGCCACGCCGGCTCCCTGGATCAATGTGATCGCCAATCCCGTCTTCGGTTTTCAGGCGTCGACAGAAGGCGGCGGCTTCACGTGGTCGGTCAACAGTCGCGAGAACCAGCTCACGCCGTGGTCGAATGATCCGGTCTGCGATCGCCCCGGCGAAGTCTTCTATTTGCGCGATGACGACACCGGCGATCTGTGGTGTCCGACGGCACTCCCGATCCGCGATAACATCGCCACCTATGTAGCACGGCATGGTTGGGGTTATAGCCGATTCGAGCATGCGGGGCAGGGCACCGCGATCGAACTACTCCAGTACGTTCCGCTGGGAGATTCGATAAAGATTTCGCGGCTGACATTGCGAAACACATCGCGCCGCACCCGGTACCTCTCAGTGACCGCTTATGCTGAATGGGTGCTCGGCCCGTCGCGCGGTGCCTCCGCGCCGTTCGTGATAACTGAGATCGATCCCGACACCGGTGCAATGTTCGCGCGCAATCCATGGAGTGCAGCCTTCGGATCGCGTGTTGCCTTCGCTGATCTTGCTGGGCACCAGACCGACTGGACGGGCGACCGGCGGGAGTTCATCGGCCGCAACAGGACATTGGAAAGCCCGGCAGCGCTCGCCAGTGCGGCGCCACTCTCGAACATCGTGGGTGCCGGTCTTGATCCCTGCGGCGCGCTGCGACGACCGATCGTGCTGTCGCCAAACGCCAGCATCGAGATCGTCTTTTTCCTCGGCGAAGCCGCGAGCGCGCGGGATGCGAGCGCGCTCATAGCACGGTACCGCGAGGCAGATCTGGATGAGGTGCTGTCGGAGGTCCGCCGCCACTGGGACGCTGTCCTCGGCGCCGTCCAGGTGAAGACCCCCGACCGTGCGGCGGACATCATGCTGAACGGCTGGCTGCTGTACCAGACGCTAGCCTGCCGCATCTGGGCCCGCTCGGGGTTCTATCAAGCGAGCGGTGCCTATGGCTTTCGTGACCAGTTGCAGGACGGCATGGCGCTGGTCGCCACGCGGCCGACCCTGACGCGCGAGCACCTGCTGCGCGCGGCCGCGCGACAGTTCGTCGAGGGTGACGTTCAGCATTGGTGGCTGCCGCATTCGGGTCGGGGTGTCCGCACGCGTATCTCCGACGACCGGGCGTGGCTCGCCTACGCGGTCGCGCACTATGTCCGCGCGACCGCGGATGCAGCGGTGCTGGACGAAGTGGTCCCTTTCCTGGAGGGCCAGCTGCTGCAGGCGGACGAGCACGACAGCTTCTTCCACCCGACAGTGTCCGACGAGGTCGGCACGCTGTTCGAGCATTGCGCCCGCGCCCTCGATGCCAGTTTGAAAGTCGGCGCTCACGGGCTGCCGCTGATCGGCACTGGCGACTGGAACGACGGCATGAACCGCGTCGGCGAACTTGGCCGGGGCGAGAGCGTCTGGCTCGGTTGGCTGCTCTATGCGGCGCTCAGTTCGGTCGCACCCCTCGCCGATGCACGGGGTGACCGGGCGCGCGCCGCGACATGGCGAACGCACGCCGCGGCGTTGCAAGCCGCGCTGGAACGCGAGGCCTGGGATGGTGAGTGGTACCGGCGCGCCTGGTTCGACGACGGTACCTCGCTCGGTTCGGCGACCGACGAGGAGTGCCGGATTGATGCAATCTCGCAGTCCTGGGCGGCGATCTCGGGTGCGGCTGACCGCGAACGTGCCGCTTGCGCGATGGCGGCGGTCGAGCGCGAACTGATCCGGCCGCTGGATCGCGTGGCGCTGCTGTTCACTACCCCGTTCGACAAAACAGCACTCGATCCGGGCTATATCAAGGGATACCCACCCGGCATTCGCGAGAACGGCGGCCAGTACACGCATGCCGCGCTGTGGTCGGTCATGGCATTCGCTGCACTTGGCGAGGGCGACAAGGCAGCCGCGCTGTTCTCCCTGCTCAATCCCATCAACCACGCCTGTACGCGGTCCGATGTGCACCGTTACAAGGTCGAACCTTATGTCGTCGCTGCCGACGTCTATGGCGCTGCTCCACATGTCGGACGCGGTGGCTGGACGTGGTACACTGGCTCGGCGGGGTGGATGCAGCGGGCCGGCGTCGAGAGCATCCTCGGGCTGCGCATAGAGGCCGACGTTCTGCATCTGAACCCCTGCATCCCGAAGACGTGGCCGCGCTTCGCGATAACAGCACGGTTCCGTTCGGCACACTATGAAATTCTCGTCGAGAACCCCAACGGGGTCTGCCGCGGCGTTGTTGCCGCCACGGTCGACGGGGCAGTGGTCGAGCAGAGGCCGCTGAATATGAAAATGGTGGACGACGGCGTCACCCACCATGTCTTAGTGCGGCTCGGTTGACGCTTGAGGTAGTATCGGCAGCCTCCGTCCCTGGCCGACGGAGCTATTAGCGATCGCATGAGAGGGGAGACGCATTGATGATAGTCGAATTGGCGCGATGGTCCATGTGGCAGCTTCCCCTGTTCGCTCTGACTGCCATCGGCGCTCATCTGGTCGTGTCAGGCAGCCAGACACTGCTGCATTACAGCCTTGGTCATCATCGGTTGGGTGGTGTCTTCTTCCGGAACCACATCAGATTTCACCATACGTACTATGCCAGGGGCCATCTCGTGTCGCCCATCTATCGCGGCACCGAAGGAAACAACACCCCTTACTTTCTTGTCCCCACCATTCTCGTTGGCGGCGTGATGTTCCTTATTCTCCCATTCGATCTTTTCCTTGTGGTGACCGCCTCGAGCGCCGCGTCATTTTATGCCCATGTCTTCTTTGACTGGACTTGGACAGTGAGATTCTGGAAGTTATTGAGGGAAACGGGGAATCCGGGAAATTCGGGGCGACGTGGCACCACGCCGTGGCCGGCCCCGGCGTTTCGGTGATGGCAGTGATTTCGCCGCCGGCGGCGATGTCTTGTTCGGTAGTTGGCGGAGCAATGGCGGTAGAGCGACCCCGACGGCCTGAAACAGGCTGCCGGCGCAGCCGGGTGCCTGTGGTCTTAGCAGGAACCGCTTGCTGCCCTGCTCGACGGTGAGTTGTTCGACGCGATCGAGGTCGCGCACGATGTCAGCCCATTCAGCGGTGACGCCTGCCGCGGCCAGCCGTTCATCGAGATCCTTGCGCAGCAACAGAGCGAGAAACGAACAGAACAGGTGGCCGGCG
>Ga0335075_10011003_pt1 | contig 13693 bp, 9 predicted proteins | sample Lox_Sample_24_FD_206723 | JGI IMG/M metagenome (GOLD analysis project Ga0335075, IMG submission 206723) | Soil microbial communities from Loxahatchee National Wildlife Refuge, Florida, United States - Lox_Sample_2.4 | ecosystem: Environmental > Terrestrial > Soil > Wetlands | place: USA: Florida...
CCGCCGATCCGGTCGGATGTCTCGAAGGTGGTATACGGCACCTCGTAGTCGTTGAGCATCTTCCCGGCCGTCAGGCCGCTGATCCCGGCGCCGATCACCGCGGTGCGCGGTCGACGGTTGGTCATGCGGTCGTCGCTTCGTACTCGCCGATGAGTTCCAGGGTGCCGAGGTCGCGGATCGCCTGGCAGCCGCGCGCCAGCATGGTCAGCACCATGTCGTCACCGCGGTCGGTGGCGGTGGCGAACGCGAATCCCAACGCCGAGATCAGCAGTGCCTGCGGCATGCCGAGTCGGTAGTCGCGCCAACAGGTTTCGCGTTCATAGCCGGTGACCCCGTAGCCGGACAGAGCCTGGTGGTAGTCGTCGACAAGCACTTTTTCGATCGCGGAGCGAAGTTCGGGCTTGAGGCTGGTCGCGGTGAAGTAAGCCAGATCCCTGGCCGGCAGCCCCACCCCCAGCGTCTGCCAGTCGACCACCGTGACCCGGCTGGCGTCGGGATAGAACAGCATATTGTCGAGGCGGTAGTCGCCGTGTAGCAGCGCGAACCGGTCCTGTTCGGCGAGCAGCCAGGGCGTCACCAAACCCGTTGCGGTGGTGAACGTCTCCCGGTCGGCCGCGCTCATCCGATCGCCGAGTTTTTCCAGGGTGATGTCGGCACTCATCCGCGCGACCTCGCCGAGCCCGTTGGCCGATCCGTCGTCGGGCCGGGCGAAGGCGATTCCGGGAAAGTCCAGCCACACCGGATCACACCAACTGGGCCCGTGCAGTCCGGCCAGCGCCGTGACCGCCAGCCGGGCCTCCTGCTCGCCGCAGCCGGCGAGTTGATCGCCCTGCTCAGCGGGTGCTTGATCGGCGAGCAGCAGGGCGTAGTCAAGAGCGTCGTCGCTGATCTCGCAATAGAAGCACTGCGGCGTCGGCACCCGCACCCGGTCGGCTACCCCGTTGTAGAACGCGCATTCACTGCGGTAGCCGATCGTCACTCGTTCCCGCACCGTGTCATCGGCAGCAGGCAGTTTGATCACAAAGGTGTCCGGCAGACGACCCGCATCGCCCGCATAGGTCACCGACACCCGATACGTTGCCCCGGTCTGTCCGGTACCGATGGCCACCACGTCCACGTCGGAGACCCGTGCCGGGCTGTCGCGGCTGCTCAGCACCGCCGAGAGCCACTCGCGGGTGATGTCGCCCGGGTACCGGGGAATGGACATGGCGACGTCACTCCTATGTGCGTAAACCCGACTGATTCGACAACTGTAAGCCATACGGCATGAGTTGCGGCCGCGTTGCCTCGGAATGCTCTCAGCCCTGCGCCGTCGGTGTCCAGACGCGGGTGGGCTCGGAGCGGCCACGCAACATGGTGTCACCGTGTGCGACCCAATGTCCGCGCTCGGCCGCGTCGGCACGGTCCATCGCAGCCGCCGAACACACGACCCGCCCGTCCAACGCTTTTGCGAAGTCCGCAAGCCGGGCGGCCTCGTTGACCGCGTCACCGACGACGGTGTATTCGTAGCGGTTTTCGGCGCCGATGTTGCCGGCGAACACCGGCCCTGCCGAGACGCCGATGCCGAAGTCGACCACGGGTAGCCGACGCAGCTGGCTGCGCAGGCTACGCGCGGTCGCCAGCGCGGCCGAAGATGCGTCGTCTGCGGGCAGCGGCGCCCCGAAGATCGCTAAGGCGGCGTCTCCTTGGAACTTGTTGATCGAGCCGTGCCGCTCATCGACTGCGCTGACGACGATCTGGAAAAAGTCGTTGAGTACTTCGGCGACCTCGTGCGGCGACCGGCTGGCCGCCAGCGTCGTCGAGCCCACCAGATCGATGAAAAGGATTGCCGCTTCTCGTACATCGCCGGACAGTGACGTGCCTTCTTCGAGGGCACGCCGGGCCACATCCGCCCCGACATGGCGGCCGAACAGGTCGCGCAACCGGTCGCGTTCGGCGATTCCGGCGACCATCCGATTGAAACCGCCTTGCAGACGCCCGATTTCAGAGCGTTCGTAGACTCCGACGACAATGTCGATCCGACCCTGCTCGACCTGCGCCATCGCTTCGACGACCTCCCGAATCGGATCGGAGATCGACCGAGACGTCAGGATCATGATCGGGAGCCCCAGCAGCACCGCGGCAAGGGTGACCACCAGGATCGGCATCTCCACCGACGACATCTGCTGGATGATCCAACCGTTCAAACGCATGATGATGAGGGACACGATCGCCGCGCAGGGCAGTCCACAGCCCAGCAACCACATGCCCATGAGTCGAGTGAGCACGCGCGGCGCGATCACGACACCGTCGGAGCCCTGGGTCGCGGCGACCAAGATCGGACGAAGCGAGCGCTGGGTGAGCAGCAGGCTAAGGCCTGCCGCCGCACTGCCGCCGAAGACGACCGCCAGCAGCGTTGCCACCGCAAGCGTCAGGCCGCCATCAAGGTTGAACGCCAGGAATATCACGCCGCTCGCGGCCCACGTTGCCGCCAAGATGAGTGACTGTCGCCGCACGAGTCTGGTGGCCGCACGCCGTTGGCCCGGATCGGGTCGCTCCCCGCGAACAAACCACCGCAACACCGGCGCGAGGTTCAGCCACCCGCCGACTGCGACAGCAGCGGCCCCCAACGCGACCAGGACCGCAGCAACGATCATGTTCTTTGCACCGAAGTAGGCGTGTGCTGCGCTGGCCATCCGGCCGTGCAGCGGTATCACGATCGCGGCGGCATCGGCGACCGCCAGCAGGTGGGCACCCGCCAGACCGGCCGCATAGTGAATCGACAACCTGCGCGCGCTCGTTCGCCGCGCCTGCCCGGCGGCCGAACGCACGTTGGTCACCGGAACAAGGTAGCCGAGCCCCGCCGAGGAAGCGGGTAACGAACTACCCGGCGGGATACCCCACGGACTTGATCTCGGTGTACTGGTCGAATCCGGCGACACCGTTCTGGCGTCCCACCCCGCTGTATTTGTATCCGCCAAACGGTGTGTCGGCGCCGTACGGTGCACCGCCGTTGACGCCCATGAAGCCGGCCCGGATCCGGCGGGCCACCGCCAGTGAGTGTTCCAGCGAGCCTGACATCACGTTGCCGGCCAACCCGTAGCGGCTGTCGTTGGCGATCCGGATTGCGTCCTCTTCGTCGTCGAACGGGATGACGGCCAGCACCGGGCCGAAGATCTCCTCCTGCGCGATAGTCATGGCATTGTCGACGTCGGTGAAAAGCGTTGGCCGGACGAAGAATCCCTTGTCGAAGCCGGTGGGCGCATCGGGTCCGCCGACCAGCGCCGTGGCACCTTCGTCGACGCCCTTCCGGATGTAGCCCATCACCCGGTCGCGCTGCCGTTCCGAGATCACCGGGCCGCACAGCGTTCCCGGATCCTGCGGGTCGCCGCAGGTGACGTTCTCGTAGATGCTCTGCAGGATCGCCACGCCCTCGTCGTAGCGGGACCGTGGCAGCAGCATCCGGGTGGGGTTGGCGCAGCCCTGCCCCGCGTGCATGCACGGCGCGATACCGATCGCACACGCCAGCCCGAAGTCGGCGTCCTCCAAGACAATGGTCGCTGACTTGCCGCCGAGCTCCAGGAACAGCCGCTTCATGGTTGCCGCGCCCTTTTCCATGATCCGCTGGCCGACCACCGTGGAGCCGGTGAACGAGATCAGGTCGACCTTCGGCGACAGCGTGAGCTCCTCGCCGACGAAGTGGTCAGATGCGGTGACGACGTTGACGACACCCGCCGGGATGTCGGTCTTCTCGGCGATCAACCGGCCGAGCCGGGTCGCGTTGAACGGAGTGTTGGGCGCCGGCTTGAGCACCACCGTGTTGCCGGTGCCCAGCGCCTGACCGAGCTTGTTGATGGTGACCTCGAACGGAAAGTTCCACGGCACGATCGCGCCGACCACGCCCACCGGCTCCCGCCAGACCTTGACGGTGGTGTTCGCGCCGGTGAGGCTGATGACTCTGTCACCGAGGTCGGTTTCCCAGGCGTACTCGTCGATCAGCCTGGCCGGATAGCGCAGTCCGTCTTCCAGGGGAGCGTCCAACTGAGGACCGAACGTAATGGCACGTGGGGAGCCGACTTCGAGAATGAGCTCCTCGCGCAGCTCTTCCCTCTCCGATTCGATCGCCTCATGCAGCTGTAGCAGGCAGCGCTTGCGCAGCGCACGGTTGGTTGACCAGTCGCTCTCGTCGAAGGCCCGCCGAGCAGCGTCGATGGCCCGGTGCATGTCCTCTTTCGAGGCGTCGGCGACTTCGCCGATCGGCTCCTCGGTTGCCGGATTGATGTTGGTGAACGTACCGGCCTGGCCGTCGACGAGCTTGCCGTCGATCATCATCTTCGGCTCGAAGCGGACCTTTACAGCCTCAGTCATGTCTGTCACTCTCTTTTGACTCGTTAGACCCCTACGGAGAGCCTTACTGGAAACTAGCCGATTGGCAAGGTGCAACCGTTGCGGGGTTGCCTACTGCGCATCGAACAGCACCGGGACCGAGGTCGGCGAGCGGAAGACTTGCCCGCGGACGTGCGGGTCATTCGCGTCAGGGTCCAGCCGGAGATTCGGCAGCCGGTCAAGCAAAAGGTTGATGGCGGTGCGCATTTCGAGCCGTGCCAGATGCATGCCCAGGCAGACGTGCACACCATGTCCCCAGCCCAGATTGGCTTTGGCCTGTCGGTGAATGTTGAACGTGTCGGGGTCGGGGTAGCGATCTTCTTGCCGGTTCGCCGAGCCCAGCATCGGCATCACCGTCGCCCCGGCGGGGATCGCCACCCCGCCCAGTTCGGTGTCACGGGTCGCCACCCGGGTGATGGTCAACAGCGGCGGCTCCCAGCGCACACCCTCTTCGATGGCCTGCGGAAGCAGCGAGCGGTCTGCGCGGATGGCGTCCAGCTGTGCCGGATCCGACAACAGCGCCAGGAGCAGGCTGCCCAGCGCCCGGTAGGTCGTCTCCACGCCAGCGGGTAACAGCAGCCGAAGAAACGAGAAGATCTCCTCGTCGGCGAGCTTCTCCCCGTCGATCTCGGCAGCACCGAGCGCGCTGATCAGGTCGTCCTTCGGCTCGGCGCGGCGGGCCTCGAGGATCGGCGCGAAGTAGTCGCACAGCGCCGCCGACGCCGCGAGCCCGCGCTCCGGATTCATCAGCCAGCTCAGCAGCGAAATCGACCACCGCTGGAACTGCGGGTAGTCCTTCTCCGGCAAGCCCAACAGGCCCGCAATGATCTGGCTCGGATAGTCGAAAGTGAACTCCTTCACCAAGTCCGCCTTGCCGTTGGGTGCAAACTTGTCGATCAGGCTGTTCGCCACCCGGCCGACCAACTCGTCTTGCCAGCGTGCTAATGACTTCTGCGAGAATGCCTTCGACACCAACGAACGCAACCGGCCGTGGATCGGCTCGTCCATGCCCAGCATCACGCCGTCGCCCAGCACGGGACCGAACGCGGCGATGACGGCCGACGACGAGAACGTCTCGTTGTCGCGCAGCATCTGCTGAACATCCTCGTGGCGATGCACGATGAACATCGGCAGCGATTCCTCGTGCGGAAGCGCGCCTGACGTCTCGAGTCGCTGCACCGGTTCCTCGCGGCGCAGCCGCGCCAGTTCGGTGTACGGGTCCCGCACATCACCGGAAATCGCATCGTCGAACGAGCCGAAGTCTTCGAGGTCGTCGAAAAGCTGTTCCATAGTTACCCTTCAGTCCTTTTCAGTCCGTCGGCGGCGCCGTCCTGCCAACGACGCCAAGCGCTGTAACACCGGCTGCGGCACAACGCGCGTGACCAATGCAATCCCCCGTTGGGCTGCCGTCAACGGCCACGCCCCGCTCCGCATCGACCCCTGTCGCGGTATGCCCAGCACGATCCGCGACATGTGGTGCATGCCGGCAGCCGGAAGAATCCTGTTGAAAATCAACAGCATCGAGGCATCGGGACCCACGCCGCGGCGGCGGAACGGCTTCTGGTCAGCCAGCGCCCTGACCAGCCCGTCGGTGAACCGCTCCGCGGGCCGGGCGAAACTCACCGCGAATCGGCCGCGGGTGTTCATGGTGTTGTGCAGCCGCGCGTACGGCCCCTCGAAATTACGATCGTCGGTAGTGCCTGCGTCGGTGATGATGTCGGTGTCATAGGTGCCAGCGACCAAAACAGTCACACCGAGACCGAAAGGCGCTATCTCGCAAGCCATCGACTCGCCCCACCGTTCCACTGCTCCCTTGGCCGCCGAGTAGGGCGCGGTGCCCGGCTGGCCGCGTACCCCGGCCGCGCTGGATACCAGCACGATGCGCCCCTCGCCCTTCGCCCGCATCGACGGAAGCAAAGCCTGGGTGAGGGCGACGGGGCCCAGGACGCTGGTAGCAAACATCCTCTGCCACAGTGCCGTATCGGTTTCCTCGACCATTCCGGCGGCGGAAATGCCCGCGTTGTGCACCAGCGCGTAGGGTGCGCCGACAGCTTCTTCAATCGCCTTGGCCGCCGCGGAGATCGACGCGGTGTCCAGCAGGTCCAGCTGCACACCGATCAGCCGGTCGTCGTCTTCAACTACCCCGGTCGCCTGCCGTAGCAGTGGAATTCCCCGGTCGGGTATCCGCACGGCCGCGATCACGCGCCACCCCTCGCGATACAGGCGCACAGCTGAGGCGAACCCCAGTCCGCGGGACGCGCCGGTGATGACAACGGCGCGCGGCTCAGCCATTCGTCCTCGCCGGAGCACAGCCACCTAGGCCGGCCGGCGGCGGGTTGACCTGCGGCCGCCCGTTTGGCTCGCCGCTCTCCCAGGTCGACCAGATGCCGACCGAGTAGGGGCCTTGTGCGCCCGCTTTCTCGTAATACCCCTGCGGGTCATACACTTTCGCCTCAGGATACGGCCATGGGCACGCCACCGAGGTGGCGGCGTGAGTGATCTTGATGACGGCGAACCACGCGCCGTAGGCGAAGTAGGACACGTTGATGATGGCGAACATCACCAGGAAGGTGCCGAGCACCGGACGCGTCGGGAAAATCTTCGCTTTCGCGGCCAGCTTTTCGGCCACCGACTTCCCGGTGTCGTCGCGGTAGCAGAGGATCGCCGCGGGGACCATCACGAAGGTGACCGAGAACGATTCCCAAATTAACGGGAATTGGAACGTCGTGCCGGTGAACACCGAGCCCCACGGAATCACCTGCGAATAGATGTACATGCCGGCGTGGACAAGCTGAATCTCCAGCCACGCGTCGAAGACAAACCCGATCGCGCACGTCAACAACCCCAGGCTGAGGAGCGGGTGTCGCGACACGAATGCCGTCGGCCCATACCTGGCCTGCAGTTTTCGCAAAATCCAGATTGCCGGGAAATATGGACCGAAATAGAAAGTCACGTAACCGAATACGACGAAAGGCTCGACGGTCGGCGACAGCGAGACCAACGGCCACGACTCCGGCCAGTGGATGAGGTCGGGGTTGTAGACAGCGAACGGCGACCAGTTCATGATCGGGTCTTGCCACACGATCAGCGTCGTGCACAGGAACATCAGCATCACCGGACTGCCCGGGTTGCGGCGCCAGCCCCGGATGAACACCACGAGCAGCACCAGCAGCATGATGACCGTGGAAATGTGCAGGAAGGTGATGTAGTCCAGCCCGAAGAGGAACTTCACCGGCCGCGGCCGGCCGTGCACGTTCGGGTTGGCGACGCGCGGGTCGAGGGCAACGCGGCAGTTGGCGATGAAGAAGAGGGCGAACGCCGCCAGCGCAGCACCGGCGATCCAGCCGCCCCATCCGTGCTTCTCGCTTCGCTGCCGTGATGACGGTTTCTCCTGCGCGGTAGGCGAAATGGATTGGTCGGTACTCATCTCTTGTCAGCCTCACTCTCCGAAGCGATCGACCAGATGCGAGTTGACGCCATCGGGATCTAGTGTCCGGGCCACCAGGTAGCCGGCTCCCATCCAGGCCCGCCGCGTCCACTTGCCGAAGGACACTCGGGTGCCGGGCGCACCCGAGGCGGCGGGCATCATCTTGATCCGCTCCAACGCCTCTTTGACGCCACGCGGGCTGAGCGGATGCGCGTCGGTGAAGGCACGCACGAGGGTGGCGGCGACGTCACGGTTGACCACCGGTACGCAATATTCCGGGCGCCTGCCGCCGTACTTCTTGGCGTAGCGGTCGAGGAAGTCCTGTCCGACCAGGTTTGTTTCGTCGTATTGATCGACCCCGACCCAGCCCATGAACGCGTTCCACATGATCGGGTTCACCCACGCGTTCTGGAAAGCCGTTGTGGTGAACCTTGGCGGGTCCCAGTCGACGGCCTCCAGCGCGGGGTTGATGAACACGATCCCGAAGCCGAATCCCAGATGCACGATCGCTTCCGCTTTGGCCTCATGCAGCGTCCGCACCGCGTCGTTGATGTCCTGCGCGGTCTGCGCGATCGCCGCTTCGGCAACGATGCGAATACCCTTGCGCCGACACGCGCTTCGCAGATTCTTCAGATAGCTCTCGCCGATTAGGTTCTGCTCGACGAGGACCCCGATTTCGGACAGTCCGCGTTTGGCGACGAGATCTGCGATGAAAATCGGCTCGTCGGTCATCGAGCCCTGCGGGAACGCGAACGTCCACTCACCTAGCCAGTCGTCGGTGCCGGTGACGGCGATCGCCGGAACCTTGAACCGCTCTTCGATCGCTTCGCGAGTGGGCACGCAGTTGTCGGTGATGTGTGGCCCGAATACCGCCAGGCAGCCTTCGTCGACGAGCTCGCCAAAAGCATCGATCACCGCCTTGACCGATCCCTTCGGCAGCCCCTCCACCTCGCGGTACACCATCTGGACCGGCCGGTCCATCAACCCGAGTTCGACGGCCTCCTCGAAGATCAGCTCGAAGCACTGGGTGAAGTCCGCCTTCATCTCCTCGGGGAACATCGGTGGCAGCGTGAAGTCCATCAGATAGCCGACCTTGATCGGCTCAGCGGTACTTTCGTAGGACATCTGACCTCCCGGGTGACAACTCGCGCGCCCGATTCTCCAAACCTAATATTTGTTCAGATTGTTCAGACCCTAATGGCGGCGGTATGCAGCGTCAATCATCAGACCTCTGCCCGGCCCAGATAGATCTCGATCATCTCGCCCAGCGCCTTGCCCACCGCCACATCGTCGGTGAGCGGACCGGCGATCGCGGCCCGCGCCGCCTCTGGCATCGTCAGCCCCTCCGCGACGAGCCGGCCCGCCGCGATCAGCACCCGGGTCGACGCGACCTCACGCAATCCGCCGGTTTCCAGCCGCCGGATGGCCTGCCCCAACCGCACCAGCTCAGCCGCGGTGGCAGCATCCACACCCGCCTCGTGTGCAACGATGCCCTCTTCGACATCGGCTGCGGGAAAGCCGAATTCGACGGCGACCATCCGCTGACGTGTCGAATCCTTCAGGTCCTTGAGCACGCTTTGATAGCCGGGGTTATAGGACACCACCAGGCCGAATCCGGGTGCCGCATCCAGCGTCACACCGAGACGCTCAATGGGCAGCTGCCGGCGGTGATCCGCAAGCGGATGGAGCACGACGGTGGTGTCCTGTCGGGCTTCCACCACTTCGTCGAGGTAGCAGATCGCGCCCTCACGCACCGCCCGCGTCAGCGGACCGTCCACCCAGACCGTCTCGTCGCCCTTGAGCAGATACCGGCCGACCAGGTCGGCGGTGGTGAGGTCGTCGTGGCAGGCGACGGTGATCAGCGGCCGGCCCAGGTCGTAAGCCATCGCCTCGACGAAGCGGGTCTTGCCGCAACCCGTCGGCCCCTTCAGGACGAGGGCCAGACCCTGGCGGTACGCCGCCTTGAAAACGGCCTCTTCGGTGCCAAGCGCCTTGTAATAGGGCCGCATGCTCTCCGCCTCGGTGGTCGCGCCGTTTCGACTGGCGAGCCCGGACTCGTTGGCCATAGTGCTTGGAGCCTAACCGGAACAGATGTTTGTTTCAACCAAGCCGGGTCGTCCCCGGCAAGCCGGAGGTGCCCCCAGTACCGACCCACACGCCCGTGGACGTTTGCCGGCGGACCTCTGCCGATCGCAGGGCCGACCTGAAGAGCGGTCCGATCACGCCGGCGAGTTGGTCTGGGCGTGCGATGCTCGCATGCGCGGCGCTACCGAATACTCGGCGGAGCGATTGCACATCGGTTCCCGCGCCAATCGTCAGGCACACCGAACCTGTCCCCCGGCGGCGCGCCTCGGTCAAAGCGCGCCGCGCGTCCGCGGCCCCGTACGGCCGCTCGTAGCCGTGGTCGTATGCCAATCCGTCGGACAGCACCACCAACAGCCGGCGCGAAGTTCCTCCCCGTGCCTCCAGAACTGCCGAACCGTGCCGAATGGCCGCACCGAGGCGGGAGTACGCACCGGGCTGAAGGCTGTTCAGCCGCTTCATGACGATGGAGTCGAGGTGGTCGTTGAACCGTTTCACCGGCACCATGCTGACCGCGCCCCGACCCTGAGAGTAGTAGGCGTACAACGCAACTCGGTCCCCGAGGTCGTGCAGCGCGACGGTGAGGTTGGCGACGGCAGCAAGTTGTTGTTCGTGCACCGTGCGACCGACCGTCCCGGGCTCCGCCGCCGACCCCGACACATCGAGCAGGAGAAGCACCGACAGGTCACGTCGGCGTCGCAGGCTGTCGAGGTAGACCGCCTCGTCGGGCACCGATCCGGCCAACACCTCGACTCGGGCCTCGACTGCCGCGTCGATGTCGATATCGTCGCCCTGCGACTGCCGGTGGCGGCGGTGCAGACCCATCCCCAGTCGTGACAGCGGGCGGCGCACGCCGATGGCTTCGTCGATCGCGTAGGTCGCCGACTCCTTGATCGTCGGCTCGACCTCGCGCACCGTGCACCACGCCGGCCGGTAGCTGTTGCGGGTGGCATCCCATTCCGGATACTGCACGCCGTCAACGGCGGTTAGCGTCCAGTATTCGTCGCCGTCCTCATCGGAGGTCGAGGCCAGCGACGACACGGCGTGCAGACCGCGGTTGCCCGAGTTCGTGCGATGCGTGGGATCGTCCGCGCCGGGTGGCCCGCCGCCGCTACCGGCCTTGCGCGCCGAAGACAGCATCTTCTTCAACCACTTGCCGATGAAACCGGCCCCACCCACGGGGCTGGTGAACAGGTCGGGGTCGTCGGAATCGTCGATGTCAGCCTCATCGATTTCCTGGAGTTCCTGCGCGCCGCGGCCACGCGGGACATGCTCGGCGATCGCCTGGTCGTCTTGTTTGGCCGCACGGGAACACGCGGCCACGACCTTGGCCGCGCGGATCACGCCGAATTCCGGAGCTGGATCGTCGATCGCTGTCCGTCCCGCCGCAAGGCTCAGCGACGCAGTAGGTGAGTCGCTGCGGCCCGCAATACGGCGATCGCCCATCGACGCCAAAACGCCTGGTAGCAGGTCACTATTGGTGACCAGTGCGCGGTGAGCCTCGATCGCCAGATATCGCCGGGCCAGTCGCGGATGGCGGACCAGCGGACGCACCACATCAAGATCCAGGCTGCCGGCGGCGAGCATCGACGCTTGCACGGCAATGGCCTCGAGTTTCGCGGATGCATCGACGAAAATCGTCTGGCCGTCCGTCCACGACGGTTCGCCCGGTTGCAGTTCGGCCACCGCGACGGCTCGCCCTGCAAGTGCAGAGGCGAGCATGCCCAGGGCCTGCAACCGATCGCCTGTCACGGCCGCCCTCCGAGCACCTCGTTGACCAAATATCTGTTCCAACGTAAAGTCCGGCTTGGCTGCCGTCAATTACGCGAGGTAAACAAGAGGACGTGGATTTCTCCGACCCACCAGAGGTGGAACAGGTCCGCAAGGAACTGCGGGCGTGGTTGGCCGCGAACCTGACCGACGACGTGGTGGCCGCCGGCCGCCAGCGGGCCAAGGACGACGCCACGTTCGAAAAACTCCGGATGTGGAACGCAACGATGGCCGACGCCAGGTGGGCCGCTGTCTCGTGGCCGCAGGAGTACGGCGGCCGTGGTGCTACAGTGCTCGAGCAGTTGGTGTACGCCGAGGAGACGACGCGGGCTCGGGTGCCCATGCCGCTCAACGTGATCGGGATGAACAACATCGCACCGGCGATCATGCAGTACGGCACCGAAGCGCAGAAGCGCACGCTGCTGCCCCGGATGATGCGAGCCAACGACATCTGGTGCCAGGGAATGTCGGAGCCCGAAGCAGGCTCAGATCTCGCATCGCTGCGGACCCGCGCGGTGCGCGACGGCGATCATTTCGTCGTCAACGGCCAGAAGATCTGGACCTCACTGGGCTACCGCGCCGATTGGTGTCAGTTATACGTGCGCACGGATCCGGACGCACCGAAGCACAAAGGGATTTCCTGCCTGATCGTCGATATGTCATTGCCCGGCATCGAAGTCCGGCCGCTCGTCACGCTCAGCGGTGAGGCAGACTTCGCGGAAGTCTTCTTCAACGACGTGCGGGTGCCCGCGGATGCGCTGCTCGGCCCGGTGAACGGAGGCTGGCGGATCGCCACCACGACGCTGAGTCACGAGCGTGCCGGCGCGGCGCGCCTCTACACCGAGATGCAGACTCGGCTAGCGGAACTCGTAGCCGATCTCGCCGACGTCAACGTCGATGGCCGACCGGTGCTCGATGATGCCACCACGTTGCGGCGCCTCGGCAAAATCGCCTTGCGTATCAAATATCTCGAGATACTGTGTAAGCGCTCGATCTCGGCGATTCTGCACGGCGGCGACGCGTTCGGGTCGGCGAGCCTGGCCAAGACCATCTGGGGGGAGGTCGGGCAGGAGATCGCAGCGCTGGCGTTCGACCTACTCGGCACGCACGCCGACGGCCGCCGCTGGGCCGACTATCGCTTGACGTCGCGCTCACTCACGATCGCGGGCGGCACGACGCAGATTAACAAGAACATCACCGCGCAACGCGTCCTCGGCTTACCGCGCTCATGAACCTGGAACTGAGCGACGAGCAGATCGCGCTGCGCGACACCGTGCGACGCTTCCTCGCCGAAAAGGCTTCGATCGCCGAGCACGTCCGCCCGATGCTCGAGGATCCCACCGGCACGACCGAGACGGTCTGGCGCGGGCTTGCCGGCTTGGGGACTACCGGGCTGCTGGTCCCACCGGAGTACGGCGGTGCCGGCATGACGATGGTCGAGGCCGGCATCGTCCTCGAGGAACTCGACGCCGGATTACACCCCGGGCCTTGGCTGTCCACCGCGGTCGCCGCGACTCGCGCGCTGACCCGGATCGGTGTGGATAGCACCACAGCAGCAACGCTTTTCAGCGGTATCGCCGACGGCTCTACCATCGCCACGGTAAGCCCACTCGACGGCGCTCGCCCAACTGCCGTCGAGCAGGGCGACGGAAGTGTGCTGCGCGGCACGATCGACAACGTCTGGGATGTCGCCGCCGCTGACGTGCTGCTCGTGCTGGCTGACGAACAGCACAGCAGTGGGCTTTTCGCCATCGAGACGTCGACGGACGGCATCGAAGTCACACCGCAAACCGGAATCGACCAGAACCGCAAGCGGTTTCGCGTCACACTCGATAACACGCCCGCGCAACGCCTCGCCACGGCGGTGCCCGACGCCATCGATGCGCTCATCGATGACGTAGTCATCGCGTGGGCCGCCGACGCCCTCGGTGCCGCACGGGCTGTCTTGCATTTGGCCGTCGAATACGCCAAGGTGCGACAGCAATTCGGACAGCCGATCGGCGCGTTCCAGGCGGTCCAGCATCTTTGCGTCGACATGTACGAGACGGT
>Ga0335075_10011004_pt1 | contig 13691 bp, 13 predicted proteins | sample Lox_Sample_24_FD_206723 | JGI IMG/M metagenome (GOLD analysis project Ga0335075, IMG submission 206723) | Soil microbial communities from Loxahatchee National Wildlife Refuge, Florida, United States - Lox_Sample_2.4 | ecosystem: Environmental > Terrestrial > Soil > Wetlands | place: USA...
CTCCGCCCGCCCGGCCGGCTCGGCCGGCGCAACTTCGGCAACCGGCGAGGCAGCCTCCGCCCGCCCGGCCGGCTCGGCCGGCGCAACTTCGGCAACCGGCGAGGCAGCCTCGGCCCGCCCGGCCGGCTCGGCCGGCGCAACTTCGGCAACCGGCGGGGCAGCCTCGGCCCGCCCGGCCGGCTCGGCCCGCTCGGGTGCCGGCGGCGCCTCTTCCACCCGGGCGGGAGCCGCCGCCCCGCCCTCCGGTTCGGCTCCTTTCTGGCTGTTCTGGCTGCGGGAAAACATCCGGGTGAACAAGCGTGCCATGCCAACCTCCCGCGCCCGTCCGCCAGGACCCTCACGCGCCGCACGCGAGTATCGTGGGACCGGCCCCGCCATGTCTATCGTAACCCGCTTCGCCCCGAGCCCGACCGGTTTCCTGCATCTCGGCCATGCCTACGCCGCGCTGTTCGCCTGGCGGCGCGCGCGCGAAGCGGGCGGGCGCTTCCTGCTCCGCCTCGAAGATCTCGATCAGGCGCGCTGCCGGCCCGAATATGCGGCGGCGATCCTCGAGGATCTCGCTTGGCTCGGCCTCGACTGGGAGGGCGAGGTGCGCGTCCAGTCCCGGCATCTGCCGACCTATCGCCGCCTGCTCGAAAGCCTCGAAGTGCGCGGCCTCGTCTATCCCTGCTTCTGCACCCGTGCCGCCATCCGCGCCGAGATCGCCGCCGCCTCCGCCGCCCCGCACGCCGCCCCCGATCTTGCCCACCCCGAGAGCCCGGACGGAGCCACGCGCTATCCCGGCACCTGCCGCCGCCTCGATTCCGGCGAGCGCCGGGCACGCCTTGCCGCCGGGGAACCCCATGCGCTCCGGCTCGACATGAGGGCGGCGGCAGGGCTTGCCGGCCCGCTCGCGTTCCTCGAGAACGGACGGCAGATCCCCTGCGATCCCACGCCTTTCGGCGACGTCGTGCTGGGCCGGAAGGATGTCCCGGCGAGCTATCATCTCGCGGTGACGCATGACGACGCCTTGCAGGGCGTCACCCTGGTCACCCGCGGCGAGGACCTTCGCTCCGCCACCGCGGTGCACCGCCTTCTGCAAGCCCTGTTCGGCTGGCCCGCACCCGCCTACGCGCACCACGCGCTGGTTCGCCGGGCCGGCGGTGCGCGGCTCGCCAAGCGCGACGCCGCCGCCACCTTGCGGAGCCTCCGCGCCGCCGGCCTGACACCGGCAGCGGTGCGCGCCATGGCAGGCATGCCGGACTGAGGCCGGCCTGCGGTTGCCGCCCGGGCGGCGCATCATTAGGGTGCGGTGGCGAAGTCCCTCCCGCAACGCCCGGCCCGGATCTCCCATGCACCTCACCGCAGCGCGGCTCGATCGGATCAACCCGAGCCTCACGATCGCGATCGCCACCAAGGCCCGCGCCCTCAGGGCCGCCGGCCACGACGTGATCAGCCTCTCCGCGGGCGAGCCCGATTTCGACACCCCCGAGAACATCAAGCAGGCGGCGATCCGCGCCATCGAGGCGGGCGAGACGAAATACACCGACGTTTCCGGCACCCCGGCGCTGCGCCAGGCGGCCGCGGAAAAATTCCGCCGCGACAGCGGCCTCGACTACAGGCCGGAAGAGATCATCGTCTCGACCGGCGGCAAGCAGGTCATCTTCAACGCCATGCTGGCGACGATCGAGGCCGGCGACGAGGCGGTGATCCCGGCGCCGTGCTGGGTGAGCTATCCGGACATCGTCGCGCTCGCCGAAGGCAATCCCGTGCTCGTGCCGTGCAGCCAGAACCATGGCTTCAAGCTGCGCGCCGAGGATCTCGATGCGGCCATTACGCCGAAGACGAAATGGTTCCTCCTCAACAACCCCTGCAACCCGACCGGTGCGGCCTATTCCGCCGCCGATCTTCGGCCGATCTGCGATGTCCTGCTCCGCCATCCGGATGTCTGGGTGTTCTCGGACGACATCTACGAGAAGCTGGCCTATGACGGCTTCCGCCCGGCCACGGTCGTCGAGGTCGAGCCGAAGCTGCGCGCCCGCACCGTCACCATGAACGGCTGCAGCAAGGCCTACGCGATGACCGGCTGGCGGATCGGCTTCGCCGGCGCACCGGTTGCCCTCGTCAAGGCGATGGACAAGCTGCAAAGCCAGTCCACCACCAATGCTTCCTCGATCAGCCAGGCCGCCGCGGTCGAGGCGCTGAACGGGCCGCAGGATTCGATCGGGCGCATGGTGCAGGTCTATAACGAGCGGCGCGATCTCGTGGTCTCGATGCTGAACGCAGCCCCCGGCATCACCTGCCATAAGCCCGATGGCGCATTCTACGTCTTTCCGGCGATCCACGGCTGCATCGGCAAGACCAGCCGCAACGGACAGACGATTTCCGACGACGAAAGCTTCGTGACCGCGCTGCTCGAAGAGGAAGGCGTGGCGGTGGTACATGGCGCCGCTTTCATGTATCCCGGCCATTTCCGCATCAGCTACGCGACCGCCACCGAGCTTCTGCGCGAGGCCTGCACGCGCATCCAGCGTTTCTGCCGGAACCTTTCCTGAGCCGCACCGTGCCGGCGCTCGCACGAAGGCTCGCCGCCGCGCCGGTAGCCGCGACCACCGTGATGGCGGTGCGCGCGCGCGAGCTCGACGGCGCCGGCGCCAAGGTCATTTCGCTCGCCATCGGCGAGCCCGATTTTCCGAGCCCCGCCCACGCGATCGAGGCCGCGCATCGCGCGGCGTTGGCGGGGGACACGAAATATCCGCCCCAGGACGGCACCCCGGCCCTCAAGGAGGCGGTTAGGCGCAAGTTCCGCCGCGAGAACGGTCTCGATTTCGCACCCGATCAGGTCATGGTCGGCAACGGCGGCAAGCAGGTGCTCTACGATGCGGTCATGGCCACCGTCGATCCCGGTGACGAGGTGGTGATCCCGCGTCCGTGCTGGACCGCCTATCCGCTGATGACGAGGCTCGCCGGCGGCGTGCCGGTTCCGGTGAACTGCCCGGAGAACAACGGCTTCAAGCTGCGCGCCGAGGATCTCGAGGCAGCGATCACGCCGAAGACCAGGCTCGTCCTGCTGAACCTGCCGAACAACCCGACCGGCGCCGCCTGCACCCGGGCCGAGCTTGCAGAGCTGGCCGCCGTCCTCCGGCGCCATCCGGAGGTCTGGGTGGCCGCGGACGACATGTACGAACATCTCGTCTACGACGACGATTTTTCGCTCGTCACGTTCGCCGCCGCGGCACCCGACCTCGCCGATCGCGTCGTCACCGTGAGCGGGGTCTCCAAGACCTACGCGATGACCGGCTGGCGGATCGGCTTCGCCGGCGGACCGCGCGCCCTGATCAAGGCGATGGCGAACATGCAGGGCCAGGCGACCGCGGGCGTATCCACCGTCGGCCAGGCCGCTTCGGTCGCCGCGCTCGACGGGCCGCAGGATCTCGTCGCCGAGCGGCGCGCGATCTATCGCCGGCGGCGGGATCTCGTCGTGGCCCTGCTGAACAAAGCGCCGGGCATCACCTGCCGGCGCCCCGAAGGCGCGTTCTATGTCTATCCCAATATCGGCGGCTGCCTCGGCCGCACGAGCCCCGGCGGGCGCCGGCTGCAAACCGACCAGGATTTCGCCTTGGCCCTGCTCGAGGAGGCGCACGTGGCCGTCGTGCATGGCGGCGGCTTCGGCATGAGTCCCTACGTGCGCATCAGCTACGCCACTGACGAGGCCTCGCTCGCCGAGGCCTGCAGCCGCATCGCGAGCTTCACCGGAGCGTTGCGCTAGGGCAGATCGCGATCAGACGGAACCGGCTGATCGCGTGAAGGCGCTCGCCAAAACAAAAGGGGATTATCCCCTTGACACACGTATCAGAGTGGGGTAGAAATGGCGTCATTGAAAGGACGCTATCATGTCTCGCAAGCCTCGCTCTACTACCGCCGGTACTAGGGTAAGCAACGTCCAACCGTTCTCGGTCCGCGAGTTCTTCGGGCGGTTTCCTAGCGATGATGCGTGCCTTCAGCACGTCATGGAAGTGCGCTACGGACTGCGGCATCAGTGCACGAAGTGCGGGAAGGATTCGACGTTCCATCGTCTCGCGGATCGCCCCGCTTATTCCTGCGCCCATTGCGGGCATCACGTTTATCCATGCGCGGGAACGATCTTCCAGGACAGCCGGACACCGCTTCAGGTGTGGTTCTATGCCATTTACCTCTTCATCGCGACACGCCACGGCGTCAGTGGCAAGGAGCTACAGCGCACGCTTGGCGTCACCTACAAGACCGCTTGGCGTATGGGGCAACAAATCCGGAAACTCATGGATAAGGCCGATGGCGAGGCACTTCTGCGTGGTCACGTAGAGCTTGACGAAGCGTATGTTGGCGGTCATCGCCCCGGCAAGCGTGGCCGTGGCGCAGCGGGCAAGACGATTGTCATGGGAATGAAAGAGCGGGGCGGCCGGCTAGAAACAGCCATCATTCCAGACGTAAAGAAAGATACCCTGCGGGAAGTGATGCTGGAGAACGTCGAGGCAGGCACAGTCGTGTCAACTGATGAACTCTATTCCTACGGCTTACTGGCTTTCGACGGATACCAGCACGGCGCTGTCAAGCACGGCGCCAAGGAGTGGTCCTACTATGACTGGCGCCACGGCGTGAATCATAGAAACCTGGGCGATTCGTGATGCCGCTGTGGTAGGGTGGCGGGATGACGGAAGCCGAACGCTATGCTGCGGCTTGGAAGGATCGCCGTAAGCGATGGCGATTGCTGTGGGTGATCTACGGCATATGGGCCGCGCTTCTGGTGATCGCAGTATGCGTCATCCCGAACCCTGGCGATCCAGCTTATCCTACGGACCTCACCCGTTGGATTGGGGGCGCCCTGTGGTTGGCGTTCCCCATACCCGTTGCGGTGTACGTGATATCGTTCCGCTGCCCACGCTGCGGGCACCTATTCTATATCAGCCAGATACCATGCACCGACAAACGGTTCCGGCCAACTTGCAACTACTGCCACTTGCCAGCGAACACTCCGTATGAGGAAGCCCGTCGGCTAGGCGCCAGTTCCTAATCCTGAATCTACGTGCGTCAAGGGGATAATCCCAAACAAAAACGAGAGCCGTTTCCGTGAGCCATTGCGAGCAGAAGCTGCTCTGGCGTCCGATTGCCGCCGGCACGCTCGCGCCGCCGCCGGCCCGGTTTTTTCGCCTCCGGCAAGGCCCTTGCTGCTATGCTTGGCCCGACGGAGGTGGCGCATGCTTCGCACTCTGCTGATTGCCCTCTTTTTCCTGCTGCCGGCCATCGCCCAGGCGCGGCCGGTGGTGATCGAGCTCTTCACCTCGGAAGCCTGTTCCTCCTGTCCGCCCGCGGACGCGCTGCTCGGCCGGCTGAAGCAGCATGAGCCGGACCTCCTGGCGCTCGATCTTCATGTCACCTATTGGAACGGGTCCGGCTGGACCGATCCCTTTTCCCTCGCTGCCGCAACGAAGAGGCAGCAATGGTACGCTTCGCTCGGCGACAGTGAAGACATCTACACGCCCGAGGCCGTGGTGGATGGCCGGGCAGAGATGGTCGGTTCGGACCGCGGGGCCATCCTTTCGGCGATTGCCCGCGCGCGGAGCGAAGCCGCGCATTCGGTTCCCCTCGCCATCGTCGCGGACGCCGAGAGCGTGCAGGTGAAAGTGGGAAGCGGCACGGGAACGGCGACGGTCTGGCTGTTCGGCTTCGACGATTCCCATACCACCTACGTCCGCGGCGGCGAGAACATCGGTGCCACGCTCACCGAGGTGAACGTGGTCCGCTCGGTCAATGCGCTCGGCACGTGGCACGGCGAGGCCGGCGGCTTCCGGCTGGCGCGGCCGGCGGGCATGCATCTCGCCGTGCTGCTGCAGAACGCCGACGGGCACATTCTCGGCGCCGCCGCCGATTGACAATCGCCGCCCGGCCGGGCGTCCCGCCCGGTCGTTCAGCGGCCCGGCGTCATCGGCCTGACCGTTTTCGTTATTGACATCTCGGCGCGGCGGTCTGCTATTCTTGTAAACGCGTTTACTAATCCGCTTCACGAACGGCCGCGCCATGACCGTCCGCCCCAACGGCGCCCGCATTCGCGACGTCGCCGCCGCCGCCAAGGTCTCTCCGGCAGCGGTGTCGCGCTACCTCAACGGTTCTCTCAGCCTGCCCCGCGACACCGCGCAGCAGATCGACCGCGCCGTCCGCCGGCTGAACTATCGACCCAACCCGCACGCGCGACGCTTGAGCCTCGGCCGCTCCGAAACGATCGGCCTCGTCCTGCCCGATATCGCCAACCCGTTCTTCGCCCGGCTCGCCGCCGCGATCGAGGAGGCGGCCGATCGCGCCGGCTTCGGCCTGGTCCTTTCGGCCACGCTCAACCGCCAGGGCCGCGAGCTCGACTACATCGAGCGCATGCGCCGCAATCACGTGGACGGCCTGATCTTCGTCACCAACCACGCCGACGATGGCACGCTCCGCCGGGCGCTCAATGCCGGCCCCGGCGTGGTCCTGGTCGATGAGGACGTGCCCGGCGCGCGCGTGCCCAAAGTCTTTTGCGACAATGAGGAAGGCGGTTTTCTCGCCGGCCGGCACTTGCTGGCGGCCGGCCATCGCCGCATCGGCTTCATCGGCGGCCCGCCCGGCCTGATGAGCACCCGGGAACGCCGCGCCGGCCTTGCCCGGGCCGTCGCCGGGATGCCGGACGCAGCGGTGGTCTTCGAAAGTTTCGGCCCCTACACCGTCGCCGAGGGCGCCCGGGCCGGAGCTGCCCTGCTCGGCGGGAGCAAGCCGCGCCCGAGCGCGATCTTCGCCGCCAGCGACGAGCTGGTGCTCGGCCTGCTGCCGGTCCTGCGTCAGGCCGGCCTCGGCGTGCCGGGTGAGATCTCGATCCTCGGTTTCGACGATATCGGGCCGCTCCATCTGCTCGATCCGCCGGTGAGCGCGATCCGCCAGCCGGTTGCCGCGATCGGCGAACGCGCGCTTGCCCTGCTCGCTGCATCGCCCGTCGATCCCCCGCCCTCGGAGCGGCTTGCCGTCGCGCTTATCGCGCGCGGTTCGGTCGCCGCCCCGCCCGCCTTGCCCAGCCGTGCCTTCACCAGAACAGGGAGACAGCCATCATGACCCGCTTCACCCGCCGCACCGTGCTCGAAGGGCTCACTGCCACGGCACTCGCCGCACCGTTCGTCAGCGCGGCCGCAGCGGCCGCCGGCCCTACCTTCGCCCTCGTCACGATCAACGAGCAGGCCCTCTTCTTCAACCAGCTCAATGACGGCGCGAAACAGGCCGCCGCCAAGGCCGGCGTCAACCTCGTCATCTACAACCCGAACAACGACCCGACCGCGCAGAACAACGCGATCGACGATTACATCCAGCAGAAGGTGCAGGGGATCATCGTCGATGCGATCGACGTCAACGGCATCATGCCGGCGGTGCAGAAGGCGTCCGCCGCCGGCATCCCGGTGGTCGCGGTCGACGCGATCCTGCCGCCCGGACCGCAGAAATCGCAGATCGGCGTCGACAACGAAGGCGGCGGCGCAACGATCGGCAAGTACTTCGCCGACTACGTGCAGAAGGACATGGGTGGCAAAACCAGCCTCGGCATCGTCGGCGCGCTCAACTCCTTCATTCAGAATTTGCGCATGAAGGGCTTCCAGGACGCGATCAAGGCCGATCCCGGCATCAAGCTCGTCCAGGTGGTGGACGGGCGCAACATCCAGGACAACGCGATGAGCGTCTCCGAGACGCTGCTCACCGGCAATCCGGAGCTCTCCTCGATCTACGCAACCGGCGAGCCGGCACTGATCGGCGCGATCGCGGCGGTGCAGAGTCAGAATCGCACCAAGGGCGTGAAGATCGTGGGCTGGGACCTGTCCGCGCAGGCGATCGCCGGCCTCGATGCCGGCTTCATCGTTGCGGTCGTGCAGCAGGATCCGGTGCTGCTCGGCGCCGCCGCCGTCGATGCCCTGGTCGCGGTCAGGGCAGGAAAGCCGGTCGCCAAACGCATCAACACCAAGCTCACGATCGTCACCAAGGAGAATGTCGGGCCGTACCGCAAGATGTTCTCGTGACGGCTGGGCCGCTCGTCACGCTCAGCGGGATCGAGAAAACCTTCGGCTCGATCGCCGCGCTCCGCGGCGTCGATCTCGACCTCTTCGCCGGCGAGTGCCTCGGCCTCGTCGGCGACAATGCGGCAGGCAAGTCGACGCTGACGAAGATCCTCGCCGGCGTCCACGAGCCCGACCGCGGGCACATCACCATCGCCGGCGAAGAGGTCCGCTTCCCCGATCCTGCCGCCGCCCGGGCGCGGCGGATCGAGATGGTGTTCCAGGATCTGAGCCTCTGCGACACGATCGACGTCGCGGGCAATCTGTTCCTCGGCCGCGAGCTCGCCCACAGCGGATTTCTCCGCAAGCGGGCGATGCTCGCGGCGGCGCGCGAGATGCTGGCTTCGTTGCAGATCCGGATCCAGAATCTCACGGCCACCGTCGGCAGCCTCTCGGGCGGCCAGCGCCAGTCGATCGCGATCGCCCGCGCCGCCTCCTTCGATCCGCTCGTGCTGATCATGGACGAGCCAACCTCGGCGCTCGCGGTCGCCGAGGTCGAGGCCGTGCTGGCGCTCATCGGCCAGGTCAAGGCACGAGGCGTGGCCGTGGTCCTGATCACCCACCGCTTGCAGGACCTCTTCCGCGTCTGCGACCGGATTGCGGTGATGTACGAGGGCCTCAAGGTCGCCGAGCGCCGGATCGGCGAAACCAGCCTCGAGGACCTGGTCTCCCTCATCGTCGGCAGCGGCGGGGCATGAGGCCGGGTGTCCGCCCGGCCGGCTCGCGCCGCGCCGACTTCCTGATCCGCCACGCCCCCGTCCTCTCGATCGCAGGCTTCGCCCTGCTCTGCCTCGTCTTCTTCGCCTGGGGCAGCGCCTACTTCCTGAGTGGCGGCAATATCCTCAATCTGCTGCGGCAATCCGCCCCGCTCCTGATCGTTTCCATCGCCATGACCTTCGTGATCACCACCGGCGGGATCGACCTCTCGGTCGGCTCGACGATCGCACTGGTGAATGCCCTGGCCGCGATCGCGCTCAAGGCCGGCCTGGCCTGGCCGCTGGTGGTCGTCGCCATGCTGGCGCTCGGCGCCCTCGTAGGCGCCGTGCAGGGGTGGTTCGCTTCCTACCAGGGCATCCCCTCGTTCATCGTCACGCTCGCCTTTCTGACCGGCTTGCGCGGCTTCGCCCTTCTTCTCACCCGCGGCTATTCGATCCCGATCGCCCCCGGAACCTGGTTCGACGTGCTCGGCCGCGGCTCCCTCGGCCCCCTGCCGGTGCCGGCGGTGCTGGCGATTGCGACCACCCTCGCCGGCTTCGTCGTCCTTGGCGGCACGACCTACGGGCGGCACGTGACCGCGGTCGGCGCCAATCTCGAGGCCGCGCGTCGCGCCGGCATCCCGGCCCGGCGAATCGCCGCCTCGGTCTTCGTTCTGACCGGCCTCGCCGCCGCGCTCGCCGGGCTGATCCTGGCCGCCCGCCTCGGTTCCGGTTCCTCGAACGCCGCAGTCGGCTTCGAGCTCGAGGTCATCGCCGCCGTCGTCCTTGGTGGCACCTCGCTCTTCGGCGGCACCGGCACGATTGTCGGCACCCTGCTCGGCACGCTCACCATCGCCATGATCGGCAACGGGCTTATCCTCATGCACGTCTCGCCCTTCTTCACGCAAATCGCGACCGGCGCGATCATCCTCGGCGCGGTGTGGCTCAACGCCCGCGTCTTCGCCCGCCTCGCCGGGCCGGGCGGCCGCCGCTGATGCGCGGCCAGGCGGTCACGGTGCTCGGGCCGGTGCCGGCCGCCGAGCTCGGCGTCACCCTGATGCACGAGCATGTGTTGAACGATTGCCGCTGCTGGTGGCACCGGCCGAAGGCAAAGCCGCGCAGCCGGCTCGCCTGCGAGCCCGTCAATCCCGGGATCATCGGCGAGCTGCGCATGGATCCGTTCGTCAATCTCGACAATCTCTCGCTGGATGACGAACCGCTCGCCGCCGCCGAGCTGATGCTTGCCGCGGACGAGGGCTGCCGCACCGTCGTCGATCCGACCTGCCGCGGCATCGGCCGCAACCCCGAGGCACTGGCACGAATTTCCCGCTTGACCGGCCTCAACATCATCATGGGCGGCGGCTACTACCTCGAGGCATCGCACCCGCCGGCGCTCGCGGCGATGAGCGCGGACGACATCGCGGCCGAGCTCCGGCGCGACGCGACCGAGGGCGTGAACGGCACGGGCGTGCGCATCGGCCTGATCGGGGAAATCGGCGTTTCCGCCGATTTCACGCCGGCCGAGCAGAAATCCCTGCGCGGCGCCGCGCGCGCCGCGCGCGCCACAGGGCTGCCGCTGATGGTGCATCTGCCGGGCTGGGTCCGGCATGGCGGGCGCGTGCTCGACCTCGTCGAGCAGGAGGGCGCGGACCCCCACCGCACCGTGCTCTGCCACATGAACCCCTCGCACGACGATCCGGCCTACCAGGAGGCGCTCGCCCGGCGCGGCGCCTTCCTCGAGTACGACATGATCGGCATGGATTACTGGTACGCGGATCAGGGCGTGCAATGCCCGTCGGACGAGGAGAACGCGCGTGCCGTCGCCGGCCTCGTTGCGCGCGGCTTCGTTGCCAACCTGCTGCTCTCGCAGGACGTGTTCCTGAAGATGATGCTGACACGCAATGGCGGGTTCGGCTATGCCTACTTGCAGCGCCATTTCCTGCCCCGGCTGCTCCGCCACGGCGTATCGCCATCCGCCATCGAGACGATGATGCTCGGCAATCCGCGCCGGCTCTTCGCGGGCTGATCTGAGGGGAGAAAGATGGCTGACCGCATCGAGGTCTTGCTGGCCGGAGAGAGCTGGGTCAGCGCCGCGACCCACTACAAGGGCTTCGACCAGTTCGGCAGCGTGACGTTCCATCTCGGCGCCGAGCCGCTCGTCCGCGCGCTTGCAGAAAGCCCCTTCGCGGTGACCTATCTGCCCTCCCACGAAGCCGCCGAGAGCTTTCCTTTCACGCGCGAAGGGCTCCGCCGCTATCGCGCGATCATCCTCTCCGATCTCGGTGCCAACACGCTGCTTTTGCCGCAGGCGGTATGGCTGCGCGGCGAAACGGTACCGAACCGGCTCAAACTGATCCGCGACTGGGTTGCAGAAGGTGGCGGGCTGGTGATGGCGGGCGGCTATTTCAGCTTTCAGGGCATCGACGGGCGGGCCCGCTGGCGGCGAACCCCGGTCGAAGATGCGCTGCCGGTCCGCTGCCTGCCGCACGACGACCGGCTCGAGGTGCCCGAGGGCTTCATCGCCGAGTGCGCCGGACCGCATCCGCTGCTCGCCGGGCTTGCCGGCCCTTGGCCGGCGCTGCTGGGTGCCAACGAGGTGATCGCCAAGGAGGGCGCAAAGGTGCTGGCGCGCCTGCCGGCGGCGGAGGGCGGGCATCCGCTGCTCGTGGCCGGCGAGCACGGCGGCGGGCGCAGCGTCGCCTGGACCTCGGATATCGGGCCGCACTGGCTGCCCGAGACGTTCGTTCGCTGGCCCGGCTACACGCGGCTCTGGACCAACATCCTTGGCTGGGTCACCGGCCGGTGAGCTCGGCCGCATCGAGCAGTGCGGTCATCGCCGCACGCGTGGGGAAGGAGGCGAAGGCGCCCCGCGCCCCGACCGTGATCGCCGCCGCCGCCGCCGCCGCGCCGAGCGCCGCCTTCCAGGAGAGCCCCCGGCCAAACCGCGCCGCGGCCAGCACGGCGGCGAAGGTGTCGCCGGCGCCCGTCGTGTCGACCGCCTTGGCTGGCGCGGCCGGGCTCGCCTCCGCCCGACCTTCCCCGACCAGCACGGCCCCGCGCGCACCCTGCGTCACCACCGCCGATTGGGCTCCCGCCGCAACGATGCGGCGCGCCGCTTCCGCATCGGCAGCGCCTGTCAGGCGCTCGGCTTCCTGTTCGTTGAGCACCGCAAGGTTCACCAGCGGCCAGAGGCAGCTGAACGCGTCCTTCACCGGCGCCGGATTGAACACCGTCACGAGCCCCCGCGCGCGGGCCGCAACCAGGGCCGCACGCGTGGTTTCGGACCCGAGATTGCCCTGCAGCAGCAGGAGCGCGCCCGCGGGCCCGTCCCCGACCGCCCGCTCGGCATCCGCCGGCGTCATGGCGCCGGCGGCGGCTGCGGTGGTGACGATGCAGTTCTCGCCCGCCCGGTCGAGCAGGATCAGCGAACGGTCGGTCGGCTCCCTGCCCTCGATCAGCCCGGCCGCGAGACCCTCGGCCGCGAGCCGCCCGCGCAGGAACGCGCCCTCGGGATCGCGGCCGATCCGCGCCACCAGTCGCACCCGGAGCCCGGCACGGCAAAGCAGCAGCGCCTGGTTGGCTCCCTTCCCGCCCGGATCGCGCGTCGGGGGGCCGGCCAGCAGGCTCTCCCCCGGCCGCGGCAGCGCGGCGAGCGAGAAGGTCTCGTCGATCGTGGCATTGCCGATGACAATTGCCTCAGTGGCTGGCGCGCGCATGGAGGCCGGACGGTGAGCAAGGAAGGGGCGAAGCCGGTCGCGGCGACCGGTGCGGATGCGATACGCCGCATCTTCGGCCGCGAAAAGGTGGTGATCGGCGTCGTCCATTGCCTGCCGCTGCCCGGCACGCCCGAGCATGGCGGCCGGCCGATGTCAGCCATCATCGAGCGTGCCCTCGCCGACGCGGCATCCTATGTCGATGGCGGAATGGATGGCCTGATCATCGAGAACCACGGCGACATCCCGTTCCTCAAGCCCGGTGAGCTCGGCCCCGAAACCTCCGCCTGCCTCGCCGTCATCGCCGACCGTGTGCGCGGGCGCTTCGCCGTGCCGCTCGGGATCAATGTCCTGGCCAACGCCGCACGGCACGCCTTCGCTGTCGCCAAGGCCGCCGATGCCGCCTTCATTCGCGTCAACCAGTGGGCCAATGCCTATATCGCCAACGAGGGATTCATCGAGGGCGCGGCCGCGCCGGCGCTACGCTATCGCGCGGCGATCGGCGCCCGGGGCGTCGCCGTCTTCGCCGACGCGCATGTCAAGCACGGGGCGCACGCCATCGTCGCCGATCGGCCGATCGGCGAACTCGTCCGCGACGTTGCGTTCTTCCATGCCGACGCCGTGATCGCCACCGGCGCGCGCACCGGCGATGCCGCGAGCGGGCAGGAAATCGACGCGATCCGCACCGCGACCCACCTGCCGGTGCTGGTCGGAAGCGGGGTGACGCCCGATAACGTCGCGCGGATCCTTGCCAAGGTGGATGGCGTGATCGTTGCCAGCGCGCTCAAGCAGGACGGTCTCTGGTGGAACCCGGTCGAGCCCGCGCGCGTCACCAGATTCATGCAGGCGGCCGCCAAGGTCCGCGGGCGCGTGCCATGAGCCTGGCCTTCCATGAGAAGCTCCGGGAGGCGAACGGCGCCGCCTGGGACGCGATGCAGGCCCACCCTTTCGTGCGGGCGATCGAGGAGGACCGTCTCGAACCCGCGGCGTTCCTTCGCTACCTCGCCTACGAGCGCGATTTCGTCGGCGCGGCGATCGAGATTTTCGCCGAGGCGCTGATCAAGGCACCGGACTTTGCCGCAGAGCGCCGTCTGATCGCCGCACTCGGGGCGCTCGCCGAGGAGCAGGTGCCGTATTTCGACGCGACTTTTGCCGCCCTTTCCGCCATCCCTCTGCCGCGTGAAAGCTTCCCGCCGGCCGTGCTCGCTTTC
>Ga0335075_10011006_pt1 | contig 13691 bp, 9 predicted proteins | sample Lox_Sample_24_FD_206723 | JGI IMG/M metagenome (GOLD analysis project Ga0335075, IMG submission 206723) | Soil microbial communities from Loxahatchee National Wildlife Refuge, Florida, United States - Lox_Sample_2.4 | ecosystem: Environmental > Terrestrial > Soil > Wetlands | place: USA: Florida...
GCCCACTTGCCGGCGACATTGGCGGGCGTGTCCTGAGACGTGGCCGCACCAGCCAGCGGCGTCCACGGCGATCCGACGCACAAGGCCATGACGATCGTGAGGAGCAAGGTGAGGTGCTTCATGGGCGCGATTATAGTGGCGCGGCCGACAGGTGTTTCGAGAGGTGGCTCAGGACTGCGACAGGCGGCGAAGCCCGAGCCACCAGAAGAACAGCGACGCGAGCAGGGCGACCAACGCCCAGCTCACCTGCGACCAGACGATGTGGCCCACCCACACCGGCGGATGATCGATGAAGGGATTGTGCCGCGGCACGTCGTAGCCCAGTAGCCCGCCTATTCCATAGAGCAGGGAGACGGCCGTGAGTGTGAACGCCGTCCACAGTGGGTTCCACAGAGGCCGGCGCGAGCGCCTGTGCTGCACATAGCTCCAGCCGATCAGCAGGACGAAGAACGCGGCAACCATCGCGATAGCCGTCATGGACCGTACCCTCGGCTGGATCGCGCTACTGCGGCTTCAACGTGCCGTCGGCGTCGTAGAGGTCGACAGCCCCCCGCTTCTTCAGGATCTCCGCGATCTTCGCGTCGCCGACCGCCACGACCTGCAGCCGGGCAGGATCCCAGTACTTGCCTGCGGCGGCCTGCGCCTCGGCCGGCGTCACGCCGTTGATGCGCGACGGGTAGCGGTCCCAGTAGTCGGCTGGCAAGCCGTAGAGCCAGCTCTGGACGTAGTAGTCGAGCAGCTGCTCCGGCGACTCCAGCGACAGCGCGAAGCCGGCAACGATCGCCCGCTTGGCGTCGTTCAGTTCCTTCTCCGGTACCGCCGCCGTCCGCATCGCGTCGATGTCCGCGAGCAGGTCGTTGAGCGCGGGTTCGGTGACCTCGGTACGCACGCTGGTGCTGGCTGACCACTGCCCGCGATGCAGCGGCGCCGAGAAGAAGCTGCCGACACCGTACGTGTACCCCTTCTCCTCGCGCAGGTGCCGGAACAGCCGCCCCATCGTGCCGCCCAGGACGCGGTTGGCGACGGTCAAGGCGACGTAGTCAGGGTCTGTCCGTTTCATCGACTGTGTGCCCACGACAAAACTGCTCTGCACCGAGCCGGGACGCGTGATGAGGTAGGTCTTCGCGGGACCTGCCGCCGCCGGATCGGTCACCTGGGGCTTCGCCGCATTCGCCTTCTTCCAGGCGCCAAGCTGCGACTCGACGAGCGAGCGGGCCTGCGCCAGCGTGATGTCGCCGGCGAAGGCAATCAGCGCGTGGTCGGGGACGAATCGCGTCTGGTGGCACTGCACCATCGCGTCGCGGGTGATCGCGTCGAGCGTGGCCGGCGTTGCCGACATGCGCCCGGCGGGATGGTCGCCGAAGACCACCTTCCCGAATCGCTCCTGGGCCAGGAACATCGGTTGCGTGCGCTGCTGTGTCAGGGCGGCGCGCGTCCGTGTCTTCAGGCGCTCCCATTCGTCCGCCGGGAACGACGGATGCAGCAGGACATCGGCCGCGAGTTCGAACAGTGGCCCGACGTTCTCGGTGAGCGCGTTGCCCGAGATCGTCGCGTTCGTGCCGGCGGTGCCGCTGCCGACATTGAGCCCCGCGGCCATCGTCTCGAGTGCCTGCGAGATCTGCTGCGACGACCTGGTCGTCGTCCCCTCACGCATCATCTGCGCGGTCAGACCGCTCAGACCGATTGCCGTGTCCGGGTCGTAGTAGCCACCGGCGCCGGGGATGATCAGCTGGAACGACACACGCGGAAGGCGATGGTCCTCGAGCACCATCACGCGCAGACCGTTGGCGAGCGTCGCCTCCTGCGGGCGCGGCAGCTTGACGCTCAGGACGTCGTTGGAGACCGGCGCTTTCCCTTTCGGCACCATGCCGGCCGTCGATGGTGGCTGCGGCGGTTGTCCGGCATGACCCACTGCGGGATCGACGGCCACCAACATCGGCACCAGGAGTGCGAGCGCGGCGCGAGGTGTCCTGCTCATCACAGCGCTCCCTTCGCGGGCGTGGCCTTCGGGACGGTGATCACGACCGTGCGACCGGTCTTCACCAGGTACTCGCGGGCGACGCGCTGCACGTCGTCTGCCGTCACTTTCGCGATCCTCGACGCCGTCGTGTTGACGCGGCCGGGATTGTCGTAGAACAGCGCATCCTGCCCGAGCGTGATGGCGCGCCCCAGCGCACTGCCAAGATTGTTCACGAGCTGACTGCGCGCGTTGTTGCGGGCCTTGTCCATCTCCCAGGCTTCGATGGGGCCCGACTTCACCCGCTCGATCTCCGCGTCGATGGCGGCTTCCAGTTCCGCGACGTTGCGCCCGGGCGTCATCATCGCGATGACCGTGAAGAGCCCCGGGCCGCGACTCTCACCGGAAAAGGCATTGACGGTCGGCGACAGTTGCTTCTGGCGCACGATCGCCTCGTAGAAGCGTGACGATCGGCCGCTCGAGAGCACGCTGGAGAGCACCTGCAGCGCGTCGGCATCCGGACTGGAACTCGGCGGGATCTTGTAGACGATGTCCAGACGAGTCAGGCGCGCCAGGCCGTCCTCGAGCGTGGTGCGGCGCTCCTCGGTTTGCGCGGGCTCGGTCATGTCGACGGCGGCAGGCGCCGGCTGCGACGGGATCGACTCGAAATAGCGGCGCACCTTGTCCAGCGTGGCCTTCGCGTCGACGGCACCCACGATGCTGAGGACCGCGTTGTTGGGTGCGTAATACGTCTTGAAGAACGCCGCGACGTCGTCCACCGTCGCCGCGCTGAGGTCCGCCATCGATCCGATGACCGAATGCTCGTAGGCGAAGTTCTCGTACGCGAGTTCGTCGCGGACCTCGAACGTCTTGCCGTATGGCTGGTTGTCGACGCCGAGCCGTCGCTCTTCCTGCACGGCCTGCCTCCAGGAACAGCCCGAGATCGAGCTGATTGGCCGGCAGGATCTCGAAGTAGAGGGTCCGATCCTTGTTGGTCGTGCCGTTCATCGAGCCACCGTTGGCGAAGATCAGATACGGGTGCTCGCCAGGGCCGACGTTCTCCGAGCCCTTGAACATCATGTGCTCGAACAAATGGGCGAAGCCGGTTCGCCCCTTCCGCTCGTCGCGCGAGCCGACGTTGTAGTTGACGGCGATGGCGACGACGGGCGCGGCCTGATCCTCGGAGATGATCACGCGCAGCCCGTTCCGGAGCTTCGTGTCGGAGAAGGTGACGTCCTTGATCGCGGTCTGCGCCGACGCCGTCGCCACGCACAACATGACGCTGCACGGCAGCACCGCTGCGAGCCGGAACGCGCCGAAGACCACCGACGGCCTGACGAGTCTGAGCATGAACCCTCCAACGGACGGAGCCTGCAACATACTCCAACTTAGCGAGGCGTGGCCACAAGCAGTTAGAGCGCAGTCATCACGTGTCTACCTTGGGGACGCTCTATCTGTCGGTCGCCAACTCATGTCGCGACTGGTCCCAGCGCCAGTTCGGCGCCGCCGGGTCGATCAGCACGCCGCCGACCCAGCGACGTGGGGGCTGCAGGGACAGCCAGTCGGTCACGCCTTGCAGGACTTCGCGGCCGGTCCGGGTGATGGTCAGGCGATCGCGAAACGGATTCTCCGGATCGACCACCGACCGTTCGTACACGGCCGGGCGAGTTCGTCCCATCTCGTTCAATATGTGCAGGAACATCGTGTCACCGAGGAACGGCATCGGCTCGAGTTCACCCTGCGACACACGCCACACGTCGCCGACGCTTGCCGGCCCTCTCGCCAACACCCGCAGCATCAACGATTGCGTCAGGCCGAGGCCATTCACACGTGACGGCAGCTCCTGCAGATGGCGATCCAGCGCTGGGGCAAGATGTGGCAGTGCCGGTGTCCGGGTGCGAGCGATGGCCGCAAGTTCGCGTGGAGCGGGTGCGACCAACGCGGCCCAGGCGGCAGCGCCAACGGACAGCCGCTCAGCATCGACTGTCTCCCGACGATTCCAGAGCAGGCGCATCGCTTCGGGAGGGAGCTGGCCGAGCCCGACGAACCGTCGCGAACCAGGGAAGTGATCGATGGAGATCAGTTCGAGGACGGTTGGCGGGCCCGTACGTGCGTACTGCGCGAGACAGCGGATCAGCGCAAGTTGATCGTGGCTGTCGTGCTCGCTCCAGATGACGACACGCGCATAGCGCTCGGCGGATTCGGAGAGCCGGCGATCGGCGTCGGTGAGTTCGGCGAGAAACATGTCGTAGTCGACATCGCTGACCGTGCCCGTATCAGCATGGAAACGGGCGCGCTGCGTAATCCAGTCCGTGGCGTCGGTCACGGGCCCCACTGGAAACGAGTCCCACAGCGAGAGGAAGTCACCGCCGAACCTCGCGTGCTGAAGCGCCTCCTGGATGTCCGAGCCGCAGCGAACGTGCAGTGTCGGCATGTCGGCGTCGACAGCCGGACCGGGCTGCGCGATCGCCGCGCGCGCCGCATCCTGCGTTGTCACGTGCGCACGCAGCTCACGCCAGGTCCTGAACCCGAGTTCACGGGCGATCGCGAACTGCGCATCCGCCAGCTTGATTGGCGTCTCCGCCGACGGTGGGTGTGCGACCGCGTCAGCGAATCGGCGACGCGCCGCCGGATCCTGGGCGCGGACGGCGCGCAGCAGATCCTTCGCGCGCTTGCGTTGCTGTTCGAGAGTGAGCCGGAAGGCGGCGTACGGGTCGGACGGGCCGGGCATGCGGATCCCCTTTCACGGGCCTGCGTCCGCACCAGGCTGAAAGAGGACGATGGATCGCGCGTCGCGAGTCGATCGTGGTCGTGGGCGCTGCCCTTTACGCGGACGTGAATGCTCCGACCGAGCGCCTTCATTCTGCGACCGCCGGCCCGCCACGGTCAATCGCCCGACAAGATGCACGTTCTTCCCTGCCTCAAGTCAGCAGCGACGCGACGATCGCAAGGCTGATCAGCCCCCACCACAACGTGGCTGCTGCAAGGAGAAGTCCAGCGAACGAGGCCTGTCGGACGACGAGCGCTGAGCCGAACAGGAGCAGCAGCGGCGCGCTCGCATGGAGATACGGGACCAGTTGGCCTGGACTCACCAGCAGGATGATCGCGGGGCCACTGAAGATTGCCATCACAGCGATTGCCGGGCCAATGACGCCCAGGACTGGCAGTGCCGTCTCGCGTCCATGGAACGACACCGCGACATTCCAGAAGATGAATGCCAGCAAGCACTGCAGAGCGACCAACGCCACCGTGGCGACACGGGCGTTCCTTGCATCGACCGTCGTTGCCGTCGGGGCACCGCGACGTCTCGCGACGTTCTCCCGACGGAGTAACTCGAAGCAGTGGACGACGTAGGCGAGCCAGGCGGTCACGGCCGCCACCACCATCGCACCGGCGAAGCGCGGGATCCGCGTCACCACCAGGGCCAGGCCGCAGCAGACCCAGACCCCAGCTGACACCTGGAAGACCCGCAGCGGTACGGTGAAGGGCTGCGGATGACTCGTCGTCGAGTGGCCGTCTCGTTCAGGCACCGTTGGTCACTGTACGTCCAAACGGCGCATGCGACGTGTGTGAACCACAGAGTTCCGTGATGGGGAACTTCGAATCAGCTCCAGTCGTAGCCTGTTCTGGCCAGCGGGTCTTCGTTGGCGCTAGCAACGACGTCATCACCGTAAGGATCGCGTCGACGGTCGCGGAGGTCGTGTAAGTCGATGCTGATTCCTGATCTCGTCCTGCTGGCCGTGGTCCTGGCCCTGGCCGCGTGGCGACTGTTCGCTCCGGCTGGTCGGCCGGCGCTGCGGATCGCCGCGGTCGCCGTGGGAATCGTCGTGGCGGTCGCTCAATGGGCGCTGTGCGGGTTCACCTGGCAGGCACTGCCGGCCTACCCAGTGCTCGTGCTGAGCGCCGTGCCGCCGCTGCGCACGCGACGTCTGCTGTCCTGGTCCGGCCGCCTCGCCTTCGTTGCGATCGCCGCCGCGACGGTCGGCGTCTGGATCCTGCCCGCGGTGCCGACGCTGCCGCCGCCCGACGGTCGTCACGCCGTTGGCACTCAGGTCTACCGCTGGACCGACACCGCACGCGAAGAGCCGGCGACGCCCGATCCGTCGGATCGGCGCAGCGTGATCGCCCAGGCGTGGTATCCGGCGACGGGGGGCGAGCACGCCAGTGGCGCACGCGTCCCCTACATCGATGGGACAGGCCGCATGCCGGCTCAGGTGAGCGTGATGCCCGGCTTCATGCTGAGCCGCTACCACCAGATCGACACACATGCCGAGATTAAGGCGCCGCTCGCGTCCCGCGATCGCCCCTGGCCCGTGGTGATCTTCTCGCCAGGCTACGGCGCGCCGCGCGCGGTCTACACGGGGCTCGCCACCCAGCTCGCCAGCCGCGGCTTCGTCGTCGTCGTGCTGGACCATCCCTACGAGTCCGCGGTCACCCAGCTTCCGGACGGGCAGGTGGTGGGAACACGCGAGACGGTGCGACCCGGGGAACGGGACCGAATCCCCTACATGACGCGCCAGCAGGCCGTCAGGGTCGCCGACGTGCGCTTCGTCGTCGACCAGCTCGCGCGTCCGGAAGTGATGGCGTTACGAGGGGGACGGATCGATGCCTCCAGGGTCGCCGTGATAGGCCACTCGTTCGGCGGCGCTGCGGCGATCGCGGCATCGAGCGAAGACCCGCGCGTCGTGGCCGCCGCCAACATCGACGGCACGCCGTATGGCGACCTGCCCTATCGCCAGCTGACCCGGCCCTTCCTGCTCTTGCAGAGCGACTACGCGGAAACGCACCACAGCGATTTCTTCGTCAACGGCAACGGCCAGTTGCTGGCCCATACCACCGCGCCCGGCTTCCGCTACGAGATCAAGCGCGCCAACCACTACAGCTTCACCGACGCGCCGTTCTTCTTCGCGTCGCCAGGCCGATGGTTGCTGGCGCAGGTCATGGGCGGCGGACGTGGTCCCGCAGCCACCCAACAGGCCACGGCCGACATTCTGGCGGCCTTCCTCACCGGTCCGCTGACGGGTGCGGCTGCCGACCTCGCCGCGACGGCGGCGCGCTACCCTGACGTGGCGGGCGGCGCGGTGGAGCCCACGGCTGCTCGCAGCGCGTCAACTGCTAGACATTGACCTACGGCGTGCTGCCTTCCGGCATCAGCACGACCTTGACGTAACGCTTCGCGTCCAGGTAGGTGTTCGCGGCGTCGCGCAGCAGCGACGCGCTCAGCTGATCGTACAGCGCACGCGAGGTCGAGACATCCGGCACTGGCTCACCGTACTGGTAGGCGAACGCCAACCGGTTCAGAAGCGTGCCGTTCTGGCGGCTGTCGATCTCCAGATCACGCCGCAGCGCGGCCTGCGCATCCGCCACCTGGCCGGCGCTCGGACCGCGCGTCTTGAAGTCGTCGACGACGGCGAACAGCGCCTTGACGAGATCCGTCGCGCGAGCCGGGTCGCAGGCGAACATGATCGAGACGCTGTACTGTTCGACCGGCTGCTTCGTGAAGGCGGGCACAACGCTGACGCCGTACGTACCGCCCAGGTCCTCACGCAGCACGCGCTGTAGATTTCCGGCAAGCGTATCCGCCATGGTCCGAACGACCAGGCGGTTCTTCGGGTTGTTCTCGAACGGGCCGGTGAACACGACGCCGACCTGGCTCTTGGGCGTCGTGCCCTTGGTCACGAGCTTCTCGACAACAGTATCCGGCGGGCGGATGCCGACGTCGCGTCCCGCTTCCTTGCGATGCAGCGAAGGCAGGCTCGCGAGGTAGCGCTCGACCAGCGGCTTGATCGTCGCGACGTCGAAGCTGCCAACGAAGACGAACGTGAAGTCACTGGCATCGGCGAAGCGGTCCTTGTAGAACGCCATCGACTTGTCCAGGCTCATCTGCGCGATCGACTCGCGCGTCAACGGCTGCGCGCGCAGGTGGTTCTGGCTGACCGCCGCCGTGAGCGCGTCCTCGAACGCCGTCTCCGGAAGCGCCTGTCGATTGGCAAGCGCCGCGTTCAGCTGTACGACCGCCGTGCGGAAGGCCTCGGCATCCGGACGTGGCTGGGTGAACGTCAGGTAGATCAGCTGGAACATCGTTTCCAGATCGCGGTTGAGCGCCCGGCCGTTCAGGCCCTCCGACATCTCGTCGATGTCCGGACGCACGACCGCCGCCTTCCCGGCGAGCTTCTTGCCCACGTCGATGGCGCTCAACGTGCCGAGCCCGCCCTGCGCGACGATCCGATCGGCCATCTCGGCGGCGATGAAGTCGCCATCCGCCGCCAGTGAGGTGCCGCCGGGACTGAAGGCGCGGAAGAGCACCTCGTCCTGCTTGAACGTCGTCGGCTGCAGCACCACGCGCACGCCATTCGACAACGTCCACTCGGTGAGGCCGGACGGCTTCGAGTCGGTCTTGGCGACCGTGCCCGGCTTCGGCAAGGGGTCGAGCAGCGGTGTCGTACTCACCGTGTCGACATAGGCCGTGAGCGCCGCCGCGCCTGCGTCCTTGATGACGGCCGCCAGCGACGCCTCGGTCGGGATGGCCACGCCGTCCCTGCGGGGCGCGGTCACCGACACGACGCGGTTGCGCGCGGGCACCCAGTCGCGCGCCAGCACATTGACGTCGGCCAGCGTGATTTCCGGCAGGAAGCGTCGTGCGAGCGCGTATTCGTAGGTGATGCCCGGGATCGGCTCGCCCTGCGTGAAGCTGCGGATGAACTCGTCGGCCAGTGACTCCGACGTGTGCTCGTCGGTGGACGAGGCGAGCTGTTCGAACACTCTCAGGATGGACAGCCGGTAGCGATCGAGTTCCGTCTGCGTGAACCCGAAGCGGGCGACACGGTCAGCTTCGGCGAGCAGCGCCGCCAGGCCCTTCTCGGCGCCGCCATCGGCCACGAGCGCGTTGAGCGCCGTGACTTCGGTGGACTGGACGAAGATGCCCCGGCTGGTCTGCGCGGCCAGGAACGGCGCGTCCGGCTTCCGCGTCATCTCCGCGAGCCGGGCCGACAGGAGCGCCGCGAACGTACGCTCGATCGTCATCTGCCGATAGGCGCCAAGCGTCGACTGATCTCGCGCCGACATGGTGCTGGAGACGCGGACCGTGGTTCGCGTGGCCTCCGGGTCGGACGCGATCGTGTACCGCGTGCCCGGCTGTTCGGGTACGTCGTACACCGGCCGCGGCCTGGGGTTGGCGGCGGCCGGAATCGCGCCGAAGTGCGCCTTGATGCGCGTTTCCATCGCGACCGGATCGAAGTCGCCGACGACGATCACGGCCATCAGGTCGGGGCGGTACCAGTCGGTGTAGAACTTCTTCAGGCGATCGTGGGAGAACGTGCGCAGAGTCTCGGGCGTCCCGATCGGCAGGCGCGCGGCGTAGCGGGAGTCCTTCAGCAGCACCGGAAGCTGCGCGTCGAGAATCCGGGCGCCGGCCCCGAGTCCGGTGCGCCACTCCTCGAGGATGACGCCGCGCTCCTTGTCGATCTCGGCCGGTTCGAACGACACGTCGGTCGCCCAGTCTTCGAGGATCAGCAACGATTTGTCGATGACGGCCGGGCTGTCGGTCGGAATCCGCAGCTCGTACACCGTCTGATCGAAGCCGGTGTTGGCGTTGATGTGGGCGCCAAAGCGCATCCCGGTCGACTGCAGGAACGCAATCACCTCCTGCTTGGGGAAGTTGCGCGTCCCGTTGAACGCCATGTGCTCCACGAAGTGCGCCAGCCCTCGCTGGTCGTCGTCTTCGAGCACCGAACCGGCGTTGACCACGAGCCGGATCTCGGCGCGGTTCTGTGGCTGGTTGTTGGCCCGGATGTAGTAGCGCATCCCGTTCGGGAGCGTCCCCACCGTGATCCGCGGGTCGACGGGTACGGTGTCCGTGAGGGGCGCGTCGTGCGCCCCGGATACCACGGCGCGCTGGCCCGAGGCCAGGCCGGTGCCGACGGTGAGCGCCAGGAGGATCGCGATCGACGGAGTGCGGGTCCACACGGTCATGGACCCATCGTTCCACAAGTTGCCTCAGCCGTCAGCGCGGATGTGTCCGGGTGGTCATTCCGGCTTCCAGTTCGCGGTCACGCGCGCGATCTCGCCGCCGGGAGCCCAGACGACCAGCACCTTCGCCCCGGCTGGACCGCTCTTGTGCCGGACCTGATCGGTCGACCGGATGCTCGCGGACATGCCTGGCGTGAGCCTGACGGGCGTGCCGTTGATCACCTGTTCCATCAGCCCCTCCAGCACGTAGAACGTCTCGGTCACGGCGTGCCGGTGGTCGCCGGAATCGCTGTTGGCGGGGAACACCAGTTCGACGATCTCGACCTCGTTGCCACGGACGTCAGTCCCGTCGGTCAGCACTTTCAGACGGACGCCGGAGGCGCTGACGAACGACCGCGGCTTGCTCGCGGACGCTGCCTTCGGCTGGGACGGACTGGGCACCTGTGCGGGTGCGCCACCGGTCTGCGCAAAGAGTGTCGACGTCATTGCGGCAACGATCAGGAATGTGAAGCGGACGCGCATGCTGGATGTCCTCCTTCTTGGCGTCTCTCGAGGGTCGGACGGCTCGGCGAGCCGTCCCTACCGCTTCGGGAGCCGTGACGACGTCAGGCCAGGATGCCCTTGACGACGTGTGCGGGTTCCTCGACGCCCACGAGTTTCTGGTCGAGGCCCTGGTAGCGAAACGTGAAGGCGTTGTGGTCGACGCCGAAGAGATTCAGGATGGTGGCGTGCAGGTCCCGCTGGTGCACGGGGTCCTTGACGATGTTGTAGCTGAAGTCGTCGGTCTCACCGAACACCGTGCCCGGCTTGACGCCGCCGCCGGCCATCCACATCGAGTAGCAGCGTGGGTGGTGATCGCGCCCGTAGTTGTCTGCCTTCAGCGTCCCCTGCGAGTAGACGGTGCGCCCGAACTCGCCACCCCAGATGACGAGCGTGTCCTCGAGCAGGCCGCGCTGCGCCAGGTCGGTGATCAAGCCGAACGTACCTTGATCGGTGTCCCTGGCCTGCAGGCGATGCTGGTGCGGCAGGTTGTTATGGGAGTCCCAGCCGCGGTGGTAGATCTGCACGAAGCGGACCCCGCGCTCGATCATGCGGCGGGCCAGCAGACAGTTGGCCGAGAACGTCCCGGGCGTCCGCACGTCGGCTCCATACAGCCCCAGCACTGATTCCGGCTCACCCGAGACATCGGTGAGTTCCGGCACCGAGGACTGCATGCGGAACGCCATCTCGTACTGCGCGATTCGCGTCTCGGTCCCCGGATCGCCGAGCGCCTGGGCCTGGCGCGCGTTGAGCGCCTGCACGCCATCGAGCATGCGGCGGCGCGCCGTCCGGTCGACGCCGTCAGGATCGCTGAGGTAGAGGACCGGGTCGCCTGCGCCACGCACGTTGATGCCGGAGTGTTTGGCAGGGATGAAGCCACTGCTCCACATCCGTGCCGACAGCGCCTGGACGTTCGACTTGTTCGTGTAGCTCGACGTCATCACCACGAACGTCGGGAGATTCTCGTTCAGGCTCCCGAGGCCATACGAGAGCCACGAGCCGAGGCAGGGGCGGCCCGGCAACTGGTTGCCGGAGTTGACCGCGATGGTGGCGGGCTCGTGGTTGATGGCGTCAGTGTGGAGCGACTTGACGACGGACAGCTGGTCGACGAGCTTCGCAGTCCAGGGGAAGAGCTCGCTTACCCATGTGCCGCTTTGCCCGTGCTGCGCGAACGAGAAGAGGCTGGGCGCGACCGGGTAGCCCTTCTGGCGAGCCGTCATGCCGGTCAGGCGCTGGTTGCCGCGCACCGATCCCGGCAGTTCCTTGCCGAACATCTGGCGCAGTCCTGGCTTGTAGTCCCAGGTGTCGAGCTGCGAGGGCGCGCCGGCTGGGAACAGCCAGATGGCGCGACGCGCGCGCGGCCGGAAATGCGGCAGGGTCGGCAGGCCGTTGACATCGCCGGCGAACAGACCCGCACCACCGAACATCGAGGCGAGCGCCACCGAGCCGATGCCCCGTCCGGCCTGGCCCAGGAACTCGCGTCGGCTCATCGCCACGTCGTCGCCGCCGGAGCAGCACGCCGCATACATCTTCGGGTTCACTTGTTGAGCGCCTCGTCGAGATTCAGGAACAGGCTTCCCACCATGGTCCACGCCGCGAGTTCCGCGGTCGGGATCGACGCGTTGGCCACCGAGTCGCCGAGGGTGACGAGTGCCTTCGACGCCTTGCGATCGGCGGCGTAGTGCCCCCGAAGGTCACGCACCACAGGCTTCATGGCCTCCTGTTCGGCCGCCGCGAGCGGCCGGCTCAGGACGCGCAGCGCAATCGCGTCGAGACGGCCGGCATCGTCGTCCCGTTCGCCGATGACGACCTCCGCGAGGCGGCGCGATGCCTCGACGAACTGCACGTCGTTCAACGTCACCAGCGCCTGCAATGGCGTGTTCGTCCGCTCACGCTCCACGGCGCACTGCTCGCGCGTCGGCGCGTTGAAGGTCTCCATCGACGGCGGCGGGGCGGCGCGCTTCCAGAAGGTGTAGAGACTGCGCCGATGGTTCGCGTTCCCACGATCGGCGACGTAGATCTTCGTGTTGCTCTCCTCCATCGCCACCGTTTCCCAGATGCCCGGTGGCTGGTAGGGCTTGACACTCGGTCCGCCCACGGACGCCGAAAGCAGACCCGAGGCACGCAGCGCGAGGTCGCGAATCATCTCGCCGTCCATACGGAAGCGTGGCCCACGGGAAAGCAGGCGATTGTCGACGTCCTTCTCGAGCTTGACCTTGCTGGCGACGGCGGATTGACGATAGGTCGAGGACGTCACCATCAGCCGGAACAGCGCCTTGACGTTCCATCCCGACTCACGAAACTCCACCGCGAGCCAGTCGAGCAGCTGCTGATTGGTCGGTGGCTCGCCGGTCGTGCCGAAGTCGCCGGCGGTCGAAACGAGCCCTTGTCCGAAGACCTGAGACCAGAAGCGGTTGACGTTGACGCGGGCAGTCAGCGGATTGTCCGGCAGCGTCAACCAGCGGGCGAGGCCCAGCCGATTGGCGGGCGCGCCCCTGGCCATCGGCGGCAGCACCGCCGGCACGGCAGCACCCACTCGATCGCCTTCCTGGTCGTACTGGCCGCGAATGAGGATGCGCGCGAACGGCGTGCCCTTCTGCTCGGCGGCAATGAGCGTCACCTTCGAGCGGGCCTTCACCGCCTCGTATTCGGCCGCCGACGTCTCCCACGTCTGCTGCCGTTGCCGTGCATCCGCGTCGACGAAGGCGAAGTAGTAGTCGCGCAGCGGCGCCAGCATCTTCTGCGTGCGCGCGGCAGGCGGCGTTGCCAGCGCCAACTCCAGCTCGCCTTGACGCGCCAGCAGCTGCACTTCTGACGTCGGCAGCGCGCGTCGATAGAGGCGGACGTCCTGCAGCGCGTGACCACCGGCGCCCTCGCCGCGACTGCGGCGGTTCAGTCGCAGCGGCGTCTTCGTCCGGATGGACCCGCGCAGCGAGTCCACCTCCTCATAGACGCTCTGTGGCCTGCCGTCGTAGTAGATCCGCACGCCTTTGGCCCGTCGTGAGCCGTCGTACGTCACGAAGACGTGGTGCCAGCCTTCCGACGACACCGGTCCGCGCGCGATCACCCGGATCGCGTCCTGATTCCAGGCGCTGATGATTTGCAGCCCGACGCGGCTGCCCTTCATCGAGACGTCCCACCCGCGGTAGCCGTTGGCGACGTCGGTACGCGCCACGAGCGCGCCGTCGACGTTGTCGGTCACCTGCACCCAGGCGCCTACCGAGAA
>Ga0335075_10011007_pt1 | contig 13690 bp, 13 predicted proteins | sample Lox_Sample_24_FD_206723 | JGI IMG/M metagenome (GOLD analysis project Ga0335075, IMG submission 206723) | Soil microbial communities from Loxahatchee National Wildlife Refuge, Florida, United States - Lox_Sample_2.4 | ecosystem: Environmental > Terrestrial > Soil > Wetlands | place: USA...
TCCGGCCCGCACTTACCCGTTCGGATTCTGGTTGTAACCGGTGATGGCGCTGTAGAGCTCGTTCACCTCGTTAATCTGCGACGGAATCTGCTGCAGCGTGTAGTTGGCCTCGGTCAGCTCGGTGGTGAGCAGCGACTGCTGCGAGCTGATGTAGGCATTCTCATTGCTGAGGTTCGTGTTGAGCTGCGACTCGCTGCTGGAATTGTTCTGGAGGGCCAGGTAAACCACTCCATCCGAGGATGAGCTGCTGCCCAGCGTATTCAGCGTAGTGGTGAAGTTGCCGCCAAAGGAGGTGTAGCTGGCGCTGGGCTCGAGGAAGTTCACTACGTCCTGGTAGTTGCTGTCGAGCACGCTGTCCAGAGTGTCGTTGTTCAGGCTGAGCGTGCCGTCATCATTCACCGAAACACCCAGCTGGGTGAGCGAGGTGATGGCGTTCGACTGCGGCGAGCCGAAGGTAACCGCGCTGCCGGTTGTCGTGTCGGTCAGGCCGCTCGAGTCGACGGTGATCGCGCCGCTCGAGCCGGACGTCGGATTGGCCAGGCTCAGCGTGGCCGAGGTTCCCGAGGTGATGACGCTGGCGGTCACGCCCAGGTTGGCCGAGTTGATGGCCGTGGCAAGATCGGCCAGCGTGCCGTTGGTGGGCACGTTGACGGTGGTTGCCGATCCGCCGCCCACGGCAATCGACACGCTGCCCGAAAGCACGTCGGAGCTGCCGATCGAGGAAGTGGTTCCCACCGCGTTCGCGGCCTGGGTGAAGTTCAGCGCCGCCTGGAGATCCTCCTGCAGCGTGGCCACGGTCGGATTGCCGAAGAGCGGCTCGGGATTCCCCGACGAGTCGTTGCCCTCCTGCTTGTTCAGGTCGCCGACCACGGTGTTGTAGGCCGAGACGAAGCTGCTCACCGCCGACTCGACCGAGCTGTTGTCGTTCGTGATCTCGACCTGCACCGCGGTATTCGCCGCCGCGCTCACCAGCTGAAACGTAACCCCGGGAATCGCCCCGGTGATGGTATTGGAGGCGCTGGTCACCGGCACCCCGTCGACGGTCAGCGACGCATCCTGCCCCTGCTGGCCCTGGGTGAAGCTCACCGCCTGCCCGGTGGTCGAGTCGGTGAGGCTGCCGCCAATGGTGATCTCGCCCGCCGCCCCGGAGATATTGCTGACCAGCGACAGCTCCTCTCCGCTGCCGGTGGTGATCACGCTGGCCGTGACGCCATAGCTGCCCGCATTGATGGCCGCGGCAAGGGTGGACAGCGAGTCGTTCGAAGAGTCGATGGTGATCGTCTGCGCCACGCCGCCGACGGTCAGAACCAGCGTGCCGCCCGACGCCAGCACATCGCCGCTGGCAAGGGCGCTGCTGTAATACGAAGAGGTCTGGGCCAGGTTGCTGACCTCAACCGTGTAGCTGCCGGCGACGGCATTCGAGGCCGCCGAGGTTAGCGCCAGAATATCGGTATTCGAGCTCGAGCCCTCCTTCTGCGAGAGCACCCCGGCAAAATCCGTCAACGGCTCGAGCGCCGTTGAGAGCGAGCTCAGGTCGGTTCCGATGGAGGTTAAGACCGTATCCTGCGACTCGAGCGCCGTCAGTTGGGTATTCCATGGAGTCTCGACAGCCTGCAGGTTGGCAATGATCTGACTCACCGTACTGCTGACATCAAAACCCTGGCCGCTGGTCGGCGAGCCAAACGAGATACCTACTGTGCTCATAGTGCCCCTATCGTCAACTGCCGGCTAAGACTTCATCTGGATGCTTTCCTTGCAACGGCCGCGCCGACCGTAGCCACGCTTCGATTAGAACGGTTTAAACAAGAAAGGCCGGGGAGCCGAAGCTCCCCGCCTGGTGCCGGTACGGGACAACTACTGCAGCAGCTTGGTTACCAGCTGTTCGGTGCTGTTGGCCTGGGCCAGAGCGCTGATGCCGGTCTGCTCCAGGATCTCGTACTTGGAGAGGTTGGAGGTCGTCGAGGCGTAGTCGGTCGCGGTGATCGAGTTCTCGGCCGAAACCACGTTTTCCTGCTCCGTGCTGTCCACACTGCTGACCGCATTGAGGGTGTTGATCTGCGAGCCGAGATAGCCGCGCTGCGCGGCCACCGCGGAGATCGCGCTGTTGATCGCCGTCAGGGCGGCCGGCGCGCCGGTGGTGAGGTTGGTGGCGGAAAGATCGACCTGCGTGCCCACGGCATAGGTGATGCCGTTTGAGCCCGTGCCCGGAGCCGTGAAGGTCAGGGCTGTCGCGGTTCCGGCGGCGGTCAGGGAGATGTTGGTCGCCCCGGCGCCGGTGAAGTTCTGCAGGTTGGCGCCGTTCTCCTTGACATCGAGATACACGTTCCCATCGTTGGTGCCGTCGCTGACCACGCTGGCCGAGACGCCGCTGATGTTGGCGTGGTTGATGTCGGCAGCGATGTCGTAGAGCGTCGAGCCGGCCGCGATGTCAACCACCACCGGCGTCCCGGTTGTGCCCTCCTGGAAGGTGATCTCGTCGGTGGCGCTGCCGTAGGTTCCGGTCGGGTCCTGCGCATTGCTCTGGTAGATGTCGCCGCCGGAGGCCGTGTAGGAGACGGTGCCGCCCGAATCGCCCACCGTCGCGCTGGTCAGCCCGGCGATGTTGAGGGTGTCGGTCGAGGAGCCGGCGGTCGAGGAGTCGCCACTATAGATCTCGACACCGCCGCCGCCGAACACGGCGTTGTTGTTGTACGTGGTCGTGGCACCGATATTATTGATTTCCGCCAGGATGGAGTTGTATTCCTGGTTGGCGGCCTGCAGCTGGGCGGTATTCAGCGTGCCGTTGGAGGACTCGGTGGCCAGGGTGATGGCGCGATTGAGCAGGTTGGTTACCTGGGAGAGCGCGCCGTCGGCGACCTGCAGCAGGCCTACACCTTCGCTGGCGTTGGTGGCGGACTGGGTGAGGGCCGAGGAGTTTGCCTGCAGGCCATTCGCAAGCGAAAGGCCGGCAGCATCGTCGGCTCCGGAGTTGATGCGCGAACCGGACGAGAGCTGGGTCAGCGTGTTCTGCAGACTGTTCTGCGTCGTGTTCAGGTTATTTTCCGCATACAGCGCGGCGATGTTATTCAGGACACCCAAAGACATTTGGTTTGCTCCTCTATCGGTTGCTCGATGGGTTCCTGCTCGAGACGCTTTGCCGGGATCAGAAGCACGGAGCTTCAGCCCGGTTCGCCCTGGGGAAGGAACCGTCTGATACACCCCCTTCATCGGCGTCGGCCCAAGGCGCCTTTATCCGCTCGGAGCGGTTTGGCATCCGGCGTGCGTGGCCATAAAAACCACCTCAAATATGAACCTTTCCCGCCCTCCGCCGATAGACGCTGGGTGGGGGAAAGCGCACGTGATTGAACTTACTCGTCTCAATGGCACCCGGCTGGCGCTCAACAGCGACCTCATCCAATCCATGGAGTCGTCACCCGACACCACCGTGACCCTGATCAACGGCGAAAAGCTGGTGGTCCGCGAAGACACGGCAACGGTGATCGAGCTCACCCTCCACTACCGGGCCCGGCTTCTCGCCGAGGCCGCCCGCCAGTGCCCGGGAGGGCTGGTAGTGGCCTCCGGCTCCGTGTGGCGCGCCCAGGCCGCCGGGCAGAGCGCCGCGCCTCATCAAGAGGCGGGCGCCGGTCTCTTTGCCGGCCGCCGCCGGGCCGAGCACAGCTAATCTCTGTTCACCAGGAAATGAGCAGCCATGGACATCGGTAGTTTTCTGGGCATTCTGGTGGCGCTGGGCGGAATCCTGGTCGGCCTGCTGATCGAAGGCGGCCGCCTCGGCCAGGTCCTGCAGCCGACGGCGGCGATGATCGTGCTGGGTGGCACCATGGGCGCGGTGATGCTGCAGTTCCCCCTGCGCACTGTCTCGGCGGCCTTTCTCCGCCTCTTCAAGCTCTTCTTCTATCGCGCGCCGACCGGAGACGCCACCCTGAAGCAGCTGGTGATCTACGCCAACAAGGCGCGGCGCAGCGGTATCGTCTCGCTCGACCAGGACCTGCCCGGCATTCAGGATTCCTTCCTGAAACAGGCCCTGATGCTGGCCGTCGACGGCACCGAGCCCTCGGAGCTGCGCAAGATCATGGAGCTGAAGATACAGAACGCCTTCGAGATGGAGGAGAAGATTCCTGCCGTCTTCGAGGCCGCCGGCGGTTTCTCCCCCACCATCGGCATCATCGGCGCGGTGCTGGGATTGATCCAGGTGATGCAGCACCTGGATCACATCGACGAGGTGGGCCGGGGCATCGCCGTGGCCTTCGTGGCCACCATCTACGGCGTCGGCGCGGCCAACGTCATCCTGCTCCCCGCGGCCGGAAAACTGCGCCTTCGCCTCAGGGAAGAACAGGCGCTGCGCGAGATGACCCTGGAGGGCGTCATCTCCATTCTCGAAGGCATGAACCCGCACATGATGGAGATCAAGCTGGGCAGTTTTCTCCCCCCAGCGCAGCCCAAACGCAAGGGCCCGGTGGAAGTGAAGAAAGGCGCGGCGTGAGACGGCACCGGCACAAGCCTCACGTAAGCCACGAACGCTGGCTGGTCTCCTACGCCGATTTCATCACCCTGATGTTTGCCTTCTTCGTCGTCCTTTACGCCAGCTCGCAGGCCGACAAGAAGAAGCAGGCCCAGGTCTCGCAATCGATCAACCAGGCCTTCAAGGTGCTGGGGCTCTTCCCGGCCTCGTCCACGGTTGCGCGGTCGCACGCCATGGCCCCGGCCGCCGACCCCGAGGCGTCGACGGTCAACATCGTGCTGGGCGAACAGCTGGCCGCCTCGCAGGAGGTCAAGCAGGACCTGACCCGCATCGAGCACGAGCTCCAGGGCAAGCTCTCCAACCAGATCGCCAAGCACGTCGTCGCCATGCACCTGGGCCACGACGGCCTGGTCATCTCCCTGCGGGAGGCGGGTTTCTACGACAGCGGATCGGCGACCCCGCATCCCAGCTCGCTGGGCAGCCTCGGCGAAATCGCCTCTACGCTTGAGCCCACGCCCTACGACGTCCGCATCGAAGGCCACACCGACAACGTGCCCATCCATACCGGAGAGTTCCAGTCCAACTGGGAGCTCTCGACGGCCAGGGCCACGCGCATGGCGGAGATCTTCATCGACCGCTTCCACTTCGTCCCCGGCCGGCTTTCCGCTTCCGGCTACGCGGAATTCCACCCCGTCGCCTCCAACCTGACCCCGGAAGGCCGCGGCCAGAACCGGCGCGTCGACATCATCCTGCTCTCCCGCATCAGCACCCCTCCCAACACCGCGGCCGCCCCGGCTCCAGCCGCCGCCGACGCAAAGCCCACTCCCGGGAGGTAAGTCTGTATGTCTTTTGTCAGAGCCGCACGGAGCGTTTCTCCTGTGGGCAGGAGGAAGACATGAAGCAGACCAACAGATCGTTCGTCGGTATGGACGTGCACAAGGCGACCATATCCATCAGCGTTGCAGAAGACGGCCGGAGCGGTGCCGTGCGGTTCCTTGGAGTGATCCCGAACACGGCAGACGATGTCGCGAAGATGGCGAAGCGGCTCTCCAAGCACGGCGAACTCGACTTCTGCTACGAGGCTAGTGGATGCGGATATGGCATTCATCGCCAACTGACTGCTCTCGGTCATCAGTGCACTGTGGTCGCGCCGTCGATGATCCCCCGTAAGCCTGGCGAACGGATCAAGACCGACCGGCGCGACTCCGAGAAGCTGGCCATCCTGCATCGCTCCGGCGACCTGACTCCTGTGTGGATTCCGGACATAACTCACGAAGCGCTACGCGACTTGGTCAGAGCGCGTGTGGATGCATCGATGCACCTGATGCGTGCGCGCCAGCAGCTGCTCGCTTTCTTGCTGCGGCATGGTCGTAGCTACCCGACAGGCAAGCACTGGACTCAGCGACACCGTAGTTGGCTCGCAGGTCAGAGGTTCCAAGAGCACGCCCATAGCATCGTCTTCCACGACTACCTCGAGACGGTCTGGACGGCACAGCAGAGACGAGATGCCTTGATCGAGCAGATTTCCACGATGGTAGGAGACTGGTCGCTCGGACCGCTGGTGGAAGCACTCCGTGGCCTGCGCGGCATCGACATGATCTCAGCAGCAACGTTCATCGCATCGACTGGCGATCTCAGTCGTTTCGAGTCACCACGACTTTTGATGGGGTATCTCGGCCTCGTTCCATCCGAGCATTCCAGCGGCGGAACGATTCGTCGCGGAGGTATCACGAAGACCGGCAACAGGGAGGCCAGACGGATGCTCGTCGAGGCGGCATGGAGTTATCAGTATCCAGCACGCATCGCGAAGGAAAAGGCAGAGATCCTCGTTCGGCTGCCTAAGAAAATACGGGATATCGCTTGGAAGGCACAGACCAGATTATGCGCTCGTTATCGATCGATGATTGGCAGAGGCAAGAAGCCTACGGTCGTCGTCGCGGAGATCGCAAGAGAACTCGCCGGCTTCATCTGGGCCATAGGCCAGGAGATGAGGATTTACGCGGTGACTAGCTCGGAGGGAACTTTTGCTTGATGAGGCTGATGCTAAAAAGAGCCGGATCAGAGATCGAAGGGTCTTCTGCGGCCTCATACAGCGCAGCAAGAACGCGCGAGTGGTCGATGGGCCGATTAAAGAAAAAGGCTAAGTCCCCGAGACAAGTCGCGGCAGCCCAACGAACCTCCGTGGTGGGAGCTTTCAACAGCATCAAGCATTGCTCTTGAGTCCATCGCCAGTCTTCATCATGGCGAATCGCACTTGCCAGTGCGTCTGCCATGCGAAGTGGATCGCCACTGGCTAGCTCAGTGACGATCTCAGATCGAGTGAAGATCGGAGGTTCGCGATAAATTCTCTCGCTACTCATCTCGACATTCTTTCATGTCAGAGCTCGATGAGCCGGAAAGGAGATTCTTCAGTTCTATGGAGTAAGGAACCGGGCAACCGGTCATGGTGATCCTCGTGAGCCCCTTGGGCCGGATAGAGTCCGACGCCCGCGCTAAGTCCGAGGCAAGCCTGCGACGACACACGTTCGTGCGGTAACCAACCCGCGTATGGAAGTTTGAGCGACTGTCGCTAATCGTTGCCCGGTTCCTTACCCCATCGATTCGCAAATCACACACCCGCATCAGATGCAGGGGCTGACGCCCCTGCTCCTAACCATTGACAAAAGACATGGAAGGGCGCGCTGCCCCGCGCATGCTTCCCGCGCAGCGATATCATGGAAGCAGTGATGTCTTCGCCTCCATCCCCGGCCATAGAAGCGCGGCGGCAGGCCGAGAAACGCTATGACCGCGCGGTCGAAGACCTGGCCGGTGGCGATGTCGATGCCGCCATCTCAGGATTTCGGGCCTCGCTGGCCTCGGACCCCGGCTTCGCCGACGCCGCGCACGGACTGATCCACGCCCTCAAAGCCGCGGGGCGGCTCGATGAGGCGATCGAGGTCACGCGGGCGCTCATCGAAGCCGATCCCGACGACACCCTGGCCCACACCAGCCTCTCGATTCTCTACCAGCACCAAGGCCGGATCCCGGAGGCCGAGGCCGCGGCCCTCAAAGCCAAGCTGCTGGGATGGAAACACCAGCTCCGCGAGCAGCCGCCGGGTGAGGACGGGCGGTGAGCCGCAGCCTGCCTGGCGAAAAAAGAAAAAGCGCATCCCGGCCCGTGCTCAAGCCCGCTCCCGGCGCGTCACGGCGATTGCGCGATTTCTACGATCGCCTGGTGCGGGTCTACGGTCCGCGCCAGTGGTGGCCGGCGAAAACTCCGCTCGAAGTGGTGATCGGCGCGTACCTGACTCAGAATACGGCGTGGACCTCGGTCGAAAAGTCGATTGCCAATCTTGAGGCGCGGGGGTTATTCACCGTGACTGCCCTGCGCGAAATTCCGGAGGCGGAGTTGCGGGTTCTGATCCGCCCCTCCGGCTACATGATCCGCAAGGCGGCGGCCATCAAGGCCTTTCTCGCCTTTCTCGACGCCTGCTACGGCGGCTCGATCGAGAAGCTGGCCGCGGCCCCCGCGGAGATTACGCGCCCCCAGCTGCTGGCCCTTCCCGGCGTCGGACCGGAAACGGCGGATGCGATTCTTCTCTACGCCCTCGGTCAGCCGGCCATGGTGGTCGATGAATATCTGCGCCGCGTCGTCACCCGTCACGGCCTGCTCCCCGTGAAAGCACGGCACGCAGAGATTCAGGCGCTGGCCGAGAAGTCCTTTCACGGCGAAGAGGCTGCGAGCCTGGCCAGGCACTTCAACGAATTTCACGCCGTCATCGTCGAGACCGGCAAGCTGCACTGCCGCCGGACTCCGCAATGCCACCTCTGTCCGCTGGCCTTCGATCTCGCCCGGATCGGCGGCGAGCCGATTCTGTCTTGACCGGCGGCGAGCCGATTCTGTCCTGAGCAGCGCTATTCTGGAATCGCACACCATCATGCCGAGGTTTTTCGTCGCCACATCCAATCCGGGCAAGCTGCGCGATTTCGCCGCCGCCACGGAGAGCTCCGATGCGCTGCTCCAGCCTCTGCCCGGGTTGAACGGGATTCCCGCGCCCGCCGAAGACGAGCCCACCTTCGCCGGCAATGCGTGCACCAAGGCCATTTACTACAGCCGCTTCGTTCCCGGTGAGATGGTGCTGGCCGACGACTCCGGCCTCGAGGTCGATGCGCTGAACGGCAGGCCCGGCGTGCGCTCGGCGCGCTACGCCGCCGATGCCCGTTTCGTCGCGCCGGGCGAATTCAGCATTGATGCGCGGAACAATCTCTACCTGCTCGATCGCCTCGAGAACGTGCCGCCCGGACGCCGCCAGGCCCGGTACCGCTGCGCGCTGGCCGCTGCGCGCGACGGCCAGTGCCTGTTGACCGGCGACGGCACGGTCGAGGGTGAAATCCTGATCGCCCCGCAGGGCGCGGGCGGATTCGGATACGATCCGCTGTTTTACCTCCCGGAATTTGCCCGCACCATGGCCGAGATCGACCTGGCGGCCAAGCATCGCATCAGCCATCGCGGCAAAGCCCTCCGCGACCTGCTGCAGAAGATGAAGGCCGCTCAGGCCTCCTGAATGTTTGCGCGCCGATCGCGGCCCGTCCTCTGTTTCGCAGCGCGGGACTTCGCTGCACCCGACGGAAATTTGTGGCCTCTCTTTGCGCCGCGGCGCACCGTCTTCCTTGACGATGCTTCCTCCGGGAACCAATAATAAGTGTTGACACTTCCACAGTTTCAACGGCAGTAATGGCATCGCGCCATTCCCTGCAGCGCGCCCGGAGGCGGCTGCGTTCATTTCTGGCTCTGCGCCACAAGAGGCCGGTAGTGGAACCCGGCCGCTTCCGCATCGGCGCAGCCATCGCGTTACACGAGGGACAAGAGTGCAAACGGCTCATTCGCTTCAAGCTGAAAATCTCCACGGAGCACAACTGTGAGCGCTGCTACAGCGGTTACGCCAAACGAAAATCGAGCGCCCGGCTTCTGGCAATCCACCAACGGCAAAAAGGTGGTCATGGCCGTCACCGGCGCCCTGATGTTTCTCTTCATCATCGGGCACGTCCTCGGCAATCTGCAGATCTTCGAAGGCCGCGAGAAGCTGAACGCCTACGGCCACTTCCTGCACAGCATCGGCGAAGTCCTGTGGATTGTCCGCATCGTGCTCATCGTCGCCATCATCCTGCACATCACGGCTACCGTGCAGCTGGCGCTGCGCAACAAGGCGGCCCGCCCGGTCGGCTACTCGCGCAAGGAGGCCATCAACTCCTCCTACGCCTCGCGGACCATGTACTGGAGCGGCCCCATCGTGCTGGCCTTCATCATCTTTCACCTGCTTCAGTTCACCGCCGGCTACATTCATCCCCAATCGCAGTTCATCGAGGGCGATATCTACCACAACGTCGTCGCCGGCTTTCAGGTGTGGTGGGTCTCGGTCTGGTACATCATCGCCGTCAGTCTGCTCGGGCTGCATCTGCGCCACGGCATCTGGAGCATGTTCCAGTCCATCGGCTACAACCATCCGCGGCACACGCCGCTGCTCAAAAGAGCGGCCCTGGTGATCGCGCTGCTCATCACTCTCGGTTACATCTCCATTCCGATTAGCGTTCTGCTGGGGTTCGTAAAGTAAATGACACTGGATTCGAAACTTCCCTCTGGACCCATTGAGACGGCGTGGGAGCGCACGCGCTTCGACCTGAAGCTGGTCAACCCGGCCAACAAGCGCAAGCATTCGATCATCGTTGTGGGCTCGGGCCTGGCCGGCGGCTCTGCTGCCGCCACCCTCGGCGAGCTCGGTTACAACGTCAAGTGCTTCTGCTTCCAGGATTCGCCCCGCCGCGCGCACTCCATCGCTGCGCAGGGCGGCATCAACGCCGCCAAGAACTATCAGAATGACGGCGACAGCGTCTATCGTCTCTTCTACGACACGGTGAAGGGCGGCGACTTCCGCGCCCGCGAAGCCAATGTCTATCGCCTGGCCGAGATCTCCGTTTCGATCATCGATCAGTGCGTGGCCCAGGGCGTGCCCTTCGCCCGCGAATACGGCGGCGCGCTCACCAACCGCTCCTTCGGCGGTGCGCAGGTGTCGCGCACCTTCTACGCCCGCGGACAGACCGGCCAGCAGCTGCTGCTCGGCGCCTACCAGGCGCTCGAACGGCAGGTGCACGAAGGCACCGTCACCATGTACGCGCGCACCGAAATGCTGGACCTGATCGTCATCGACGGCAGGGCCCGCGGCATCGTGGCCCGCAATCTCATCACCGGCGAGCTCAGCGTGCACATCGCCGACGCGGTCATTCTCGGCACCGGCGGCTACGGCAACGTCTACTATCTCTCGACCAACGCCAAGGGATCGAACGTGACCGCGAGCTGGCGCGCACACAAACGTGGCGCACTCTTCGCCAACCCCTGCTACACGCAGATCCACCCCACCTGCATTCCTGTCTCCGGCGATTACCAGTCGAAGCTCACCCTGATGTCCGAGTCGCTGCGCAACGACGGACGCATCTGGGTGCCGCTCAAGAAAGGCGACAAGCGTTCGCCCGATCAGATCCCGGAGAGCGAGCGCGACTACTATCTCGAGCGCCGTTATCCCAGCTTCGGCAACCTCGTCCCGCGCGACGTGGCATCGCGTAACGCCAAGGCGGTCTGCGACGAGGGCCGCGGCGTGGGAGAAAGCGGCCTGGGCGTCTATCTCGATTTCTCCGACGCCATCAAGCGGCTCGGCGAGCACACCATCCGCGAGCGTTACGGCAACCTCTTCGACATGTATCAGCGCATCACCGACGAGGATCCATACAAGGTACCGATGCGCATCTATCCCGCCATTCACTACACCATGGGCGGGCTGTGGGTCGACTATCACCTGCAGAGCACCATCCCCGGGCTGTTCGTTCTCGGCGAAGCGAATTTCTCTGACCACGGGGCCAACCGGCTGGGCGCAAGCGCGCTGATGCAGGGCCTCTCGGATGGCTACTTCGTGATTCCCTACACCATCGGCAACTACCTCGCCACCAACAAATTTGCCGGCGCCGACGCCTCCCATCCCGAAGTGCGCAACGCCGTTGCCTGTGTGCAGGAGACCATCAACAAGCTGCTCTCCATCAAGGGCAAGCGCACCGTCGACTCGTTCCACCGTGAGCTGGGCAAGATCATGTGGGATGAGTGCGGCATGTCGCGCACCGCGGCCGGCCTCAAAAAAGCCATCGGGCAGATTCGCGACCTGCGCGACGAATACTGGCAGAACGTGAACGTGCCGGGCTCGAGTGACGACCTGAACCAGAGCCTGGAGAAGGCCGGCCGCGTCGCCGACTTCTTCGAGCTCGGCGAGCTGATGTGCATCGACGCGCTCGAGCGCAACGAATCCTGCGGAGGCCACTTCCGCGAGGAGTACCAGACGCCGGAGGGCGAAGCCCAGCGCGACGACGATCACTTCTCCTACGTGGCCGCATGGGGCTATCGCGGACCGGGCAACCCGCCGGAGCTGACCAAGGAGCCGCTGGAGTTCAACTACGTTCATCCCAGCCAGCGGAGCTACAAATGATTCCCCGCCACCGGCCCGCAGCAGCCCGGCAAAAAAGGCTGCAAATGACTCCCCGGGAAAATGGATAAATTATGAAATTGACTCTGAAGATCTGGCGGCAAAAGAGCCGGGACGCTAAAGGTAACTTCGTCAGTTACACAATGAACGACGTGAATCCGGAGATGTCGATGCTCGAGTGCCTCGACGTGCTCAACGAGACCTTGATCGAAAAGGGCGAGGAGCCGGTGGCCTTCGAACACGACTGCCGCGAGGGCATCTGCGGCTCGTGCGGCTTCATGATCAACGGCGTGGCGCACGGCCCCGAGCGTGCGACCACCGTCTGCCAGCTCACCATGCGCCACTTCAAGGACGGCCAGGAGCTGGTCATCGAGCCCTGGCGCGCAGGCGCCTTTCCCCAAATCAAGGACCTGGTCGTTGACCGCCGCGCCTTCGATCGCATCATCGCCGCGGGAGGCTATATCTCCGTCTCCACGGGCAATGCGCCCGACGGCAACGTGCACCTGGTCGGCAAGGACACCGCCGATCGCGCCATGGACGCCGCGGCCTGCATCGGCTGCGGAGCCTGCGTCGCCGCCTGCCCCAACGCCTCGGCCGCGCTCTTCACCGGCGCCAAGATCGCCCACCTCGGCATTCTTCCCCAGGGCAAGCCGGAGCAGGACCGCCGCGCACTGGGCATGGTCGCGCAGATGAACACCGAGCCCTTCGGCAGCTGCACCAACATCGGCGAATGCACCGGAGCATGCCCGAAGGAGATTCCGCTCGAAGTCATCTCCGCCATGAATCGCGACTACCTGCGCGCCAGCTGGAAGAAGCGCGACGACGATGTGCGCACCGTCCGGCCGATGACCGAATGGAGCACCGGCTCGAAGCTGAAGATCGATCCCAACGCCACCAGCTAGGACTGGCCGTCCAGGCGTCCGCGCCTTCGGCGCCTTTCGAAATTGCGCAGCACGTGAAGAGAAAGGGTTTGATAAACTCTTCGAAAAATTTCAAGCGAAAACAGCTATGGCGATAGAAGGTAGCAGTTCAACCGTAAGCGCTCTCATTGGCCTAATTGGAGTCGCGGTCGGCCTTTTGGTTAAGCCAATTTCCGAGTATTTTTCGTCAAAAACCCGCGAACATGAGACAAACTGGCGCAGTCTCAGAATTGAGTTCTACAAGGAGTTTGTACTGTCGTTAGCTGCTCTGGAGCATGCCGACGCGACTGCCGAAGAAAGGTTGCGCTTTAACCGGGCATCAAATTCACTCCCGCTCGTAGCCTCCACTAGAGTTCTAAACGCGATGATTGGACTCAGGGAGGAACTCACCACGCCTGTTAATAAGCGGCGACCCGGTGTTGAGGATGAAATTCGGAAGAAGCTTATTTGGGAAATGCGCAAAGACATTGGTTATTTGCCAGCCAAGGCCCGCTACGAAGATTTCTCTGCTCCTTTTTGGACGTCGGGATTGAAGCGAGACGACTCGAATCAAAGACCTCCTACTCGATAGACGAACAAACAGTTTGCGATCTTCGATATATCATCGAACGCAACCCATGAAGATTCTTTCGGCTGCCCTCATCGCGTCTCTTCTTCCTCTTTCGGTTTATCCGCAGACTGGAAATTCCGTGACCAAGACCGCGCAGCAAGTACACGACTCCGCCATCGTCATCGATACTCACGCCGACACCACCCAGCGCCTGGTCGACGAAAACTACGACCTCGCCGATCCCCTCAACGGCGGCCAG
>Ga0335075_10011010_pt1 | contig 13688 bp, 11 predicted proteins | sample Lox_Sample_24_FD_206723 | JGI IMG/M metagenome (GOLD analysis project Ga0335075, IMG submission 206723) | Soil microbial communities from Loxahatchee National Wildlife Refuge, Florida, United States - Lox_Sample_2.4 | ecosystem: Environmental > Terrestrial > Soil > Wetlands | place: USA...
CGGCGATCCGTCGATCACCCCCACGAGGCCGCGGCCGCGGCCGGTGGTCGCGATCAGGATCTCGACCTGGTTCGCGGTGGCGCAGAAGATCGTGCAGACCTCTGGGACTGCCTTGATCTGGTTCATAACGTTGACCGGAAACCCGTCGGCCAGCATGATCACGAACACGTGCCCGGCGGCGATTGCCTCGGCCGCTGCCACCGCGAGGCGGATAAGTTCCGTATCGTTACCCGAGCGCCGGATCAGCCGGGCAGCTGACGACTCGCAGAACGCAATGCCGAAGCGGAGATGCGAACTGACACCGACCAGCGCCTCGTGCAGGTCCTCGACGGTCTTGATGAAATGCGCCTGACCGACAATGACATTAACGTCGTCGGGCTTATCCAGCAGTACCGCATCGGTCGATATCGCCATGGGCCCCCCGTTTGCGATACATCGGCTGGGACGGTGACTGACGTGGCCGACTGCGCGCGCATCAGCCACTTCAGGGACCTCGCGCTGACCCAGCGCCAGGCAGTAAAGGCCTGCGGGGCGATTTCCCTTCGCCGGTATTGTCGGGTCAGGTGCTGAGGGCCGCTTCCGTAAGCCTCTCAGCCTTTTCCGCCGGCCTGGCGCTCAACCCGATCGGTTCGGCTGCCCCGCTCGTCCCGCAGGCACTTTTACTTTCGCAGCGTGCTGATGGTCATCGCTACGGACCAACGTCCTGCTCTCGACGTCCTTGGTCCCATCGTGCACCCACGTCGCCGACCGCTATGCGAGCGCCGCTGCGGTCGTGACCTCCGTGCCACCCTGCAGGTGGCGACGAGCTACGCGGCTAGCCGGGAGAGCGTCCGGTCAGGAACTTGACGGTGCTGGCCTTGGTGGCGAGTTGCGGATAGTCGTCCTCGTCGATCCGTTCGCCGGTGCGCTCGCTGAGGATTTCGACGAAGCGGAGGAAATCGAGCGAGTCGAGTTCGAGGGTGTCGCGCAGGTCGGCATCTGCGGGGAGCGAGATTACGTCGGCACCTGGCGTTACCTGCCCGAGTGCCTCGTTGATAGCAGTTTCTGCCTGGTCTGGTGTCATAGCTCCTCCGGGCGCTGGAGCAGGTCTGAAATCGTGGTGAGATACCGCGCGCCGGTGTAACCGTCGGTGGCGCGGTGATCGGCGGCAAGCGTGTTGATCACCACCGGCCGGGCGCCAACCAGACCGCCAACGGCGACGGGTCGCTCGGTGACCCGGCCGAATCCGACGAGCGCGACCTGCGGCGGGTAGATCACTCCGTAAACCGACTCGACGCCCTGGTCGCCGAGGTTGGTCACCGTGATCGTCGCGTCGGCCAATTCAGAGCCGCGCAGCCGTCCGCTGCGCGCCCTGGTCACCAGATCACGCATCCGCGCCATCAGCTCGCCCAGCTGCAGGTCAGCAGCGTCGTGAATGGCCGGCGTCAGCAGGCCCCCGCCGCGAATGGAGATTGCCACGCCCAGGTGGACGGCCTCGGCCGGCCGGAAGGCGTCGTCCACCCAGTAGCCGTTCAGCTGCGGAACCTGCCAGGCCGCCAGCGCGGCGGCCTTGAGCAACAGCGCGGCCGGCACTACCCGCTGGCTGACGTCCAGCTCGCGGTTGCGGTCGTGCAGCCAGCTTAGAGCTCGTGTCATATCGGCCGTATTGCTCACGTAATAGTGCGGTACTTCCCGCTTGGATCTGGCCATCAGCCGGGCAATGGCCTGCCGCATGGACCGGGTCCGGTCCTCGGCTGACCGGGCAGCCGGGGCAGCGACGGCCGTCGGCGGGGTCGGCTTGCCGGCGGGCCCGGCGAGGCGAACATCGGCTTCCCGGATCGCGCCCGCCGGCCCGGTTCCTGTCACTGCGGCCAGGTCGACGCCGAGCTCCGCCGCGAGCCGACGGGCCACGGGCGTCACCCGCCGGCGTCCGGCCTGTGGCCTGGGCTTCTGCCGGGAACGGGGAGGCTTCGGGCCGGTGTCCGTCGGAGGCGCCGCAGCCGCCGGGAGACGAGCGGCTGCGACGTGTTCTACGTCCGCCCTCGTGACCGCGCCAGCCGGGCCGGTGCCATGCACGGTGGCCAGGTCGATCCCGAGCTCATGCGCGCGGTGGCGGATCACCGGGGACGGCGGGCGCGGTGCGGGCACTGGCGGAGCTGGCCGTTCCGCTTTGACGGGTTGCCCGTGCGTGAGTTCCTTTCTGGCGGCCGCAGGAGCGGGCGCAGCGCGTTCCCTTCCTGGTTCAGCGATGGCGGCGAGCACGGTGCCGACGGGCACGGTCTCGCCGACGCCGACCACGAGCCGGTCGATTGTCCCGGCGGAGAACGACTCGACCTCGATGGCCGACTTCTCGGTGTCGATGACGGCGATCACGTCGCCCTTGTGAACCTCGTCGCCTGGCTTGACGAGCCACTCCAGGACGGTTCCCTCGTCCATGTCCGCGCCGAGCACCGGCATGCGGAACTCGGCCACCTCAGCCCACCGCCCGCCGGGCGGCCGAGACGATCGCGTCGGCCTGCGGGAGCGCCGCTTGTTCCAGGTGCCGCGGGTAGGGCATGGGGACTTCCGCACCGCAGATGCGCTCTACTGGCGCGTCGAGGTCCCAGAATGCCTGTTCCATGATCCGCGTGCTGACCTCGGCTGCGAGGCTGCCGGTGCGCCAGCCCTCGTCCACGATGACGACGCGGTGCGTCTTCGCTACCGAATCGGTGATGGTCTTGTCGTCCAGCGGCCGCAGTGACCTCAGGTCGATGACCTCAGCGTCCATGCCATCTGTGGCCAGCGTGTCGGCTGCTGCGAGGGTGGTGCCGAGCGTGCCGCCGTAGGTGATGAGGCTGATGTCGGTGCCGGCCCGGCGCACCGCTGCCGAGCGGATGTCCACGGCTCCGGCGTCTGCGGGCAGGGTGCCTTGCAGGTTGTAGAGCGACCCGTGCTCGAAGATCAGTACCGGGTCCGGATCCTGCAGCGCGGTCCATACCATGCCGCGGGCGTCTTCCAGGGTCGCCGGCGCGAGCACCCTGATGCCAGGGATGTGGGTATACCAGCCCTCCAGGCTGTGGGAGTGCTGCGCGGCGACCTGCCGGCCGGCCCCGGTTGTCATCCGGATGACCAGCGGCACGTTGCACTGGCCGCCGGACATGTGCAGCACCGTGGCCGCGTTATTCATGATCTGGTCGAGCGCCAGGAGGCTGAAGTTGACCGTCATGATCTCCACGATGGGCCGCATCCCGGCCATCGCGGCGCCGATACCCGCGCCGACGAAAGCCGACTCCGAAAGCGGGGTGTCCCTGATTCGCTCGGGCCCGAACTCCTCCAGCAGGCCGCGGGTCACCGCAAAGCAGCCGCCGTACCGGCCCACGTCCTCGCCCATCAGGAACACCCGGTCATCGCGCTGCAGGGCCTCGCGGATCGCGGCGCGCATGGCCTCGCGGTAGGTCGTCTTCACCATCTCCGTGCTGCTCATGACGGCTCCGGGCTGTAGACGAACCTGGTCAGGTCCTCGACCGGCTCGGCCGGTGCCGCGCGAGCAGCCGCGATCGCCTGGTCGACCTCGCCTGTCAGCTCCTCGCTCATCGCCTGAAGGTCGCCGTCGGTTAGCTCGCCGCCGTCACGCAGCCGGGCGGCCAGCAGGTCGATCGGATCGCGTTTCTTCCACTCCTCGACCTCGGCCTTGTCCCGGTACAGCTCCGGGTCATACATCGAGTGCGCCCGGAACCGGTAGGTCCGCAGTTCGAGGAAGTGCGGGCCGCCTCCGGCCCTGACAGCTTCGACGGCGCTGCGAGCGGCATGCTCGACGGCGAGCACATCCATCCCGTCCACCGGCCAGGCGGGCATGCCGTAGCTGCCCGCCCGCAGCGCCAGGTCGGTCTGCGCCTGCGCGCGTTCCAGTGCCGTGCCCATGGCATACAGGTTGTTCTCGCAGCAGAACAGGACCGGCAGATCCCACAACGCGGCCAGGTTCATGCACTCATGGAACTCGCCCTCGGCTACCGCGCCATCGCCGAAGAAACAGGCCGTAACCCGCTGGTCACCCCGCAGCTTGCCGGCCAGCGCGACGCCGATCGCCAGCGGGAGCCCGCCGCCTACGATGGCGTTGCCTCCGTAGAACCGGCGGGAGACGTCGAACAGATGCATTGATCCGCCCCGGCCGCGACTGCAGCCGCTGGTCTTGCCGTACATCTCCCCCATGACCGAATCGAGCGGCATGCCGCGGGCTAGCGCGTGCCCGTGCTCGCGGTAGGTGGACACGATGTTGTCGTCAGCAGTGAGGGCCTGGTTCACGCCGACAGCAACGGCTTCTTCGCCGATGTACAGGTGCACGAAACCACGGATCTCGCCAGCGCTGTAAAGTTCGACGCACTTGTCCTCGAAGGTCCTGATCAGCAGCATCTGCCGCAGCAGGTCATGCCGGTGGGCTGCCTCGGACCGGGTTACCTTGGTCGCAGTCCGGCTCATGTCGACTCCCCCATGGTCGAGACGTCCCCGGCCGCCGGCCCGAGTTCCCTTGCCTTGAGCACCCGGCGCATCACCTTGCCGCTCTGGGTGTGCGGCAGGTGCTGGTCGAACTCGATCTCCTTCGGTGCCACCGCCCCCAGCCTGCGGCGGCCGAAGCCGATCAGCTCCAGGCGCAAGTCGTCGGTCGCCTCATGCCCTGGCTTGAGCGATACGAACGCCTTCACGAGCTCCCCTGCCACCGGGTCAGGCTTGCCGATGACGCCGGCCTCGGCGACAGCCGGGTGCTCCATGAGCACGCTCTCCACCTCGAACGGGCCGACGAGGTGGCCGGCCGACTTGATGACGTCGTCCGCCCGCGCGACGAACCAGTAATAGCCGTCACGGTCCCGGCGGGCCAGGTCTCCGGTGAGGTACCAGCCGCCGGCGAAAGCCTTGGCGTAGCGCTCATCGTCGTGCAGGTATGCGCGGAACATCGACGGCCAGCCGGGCCGGAGCGCGAGCTCGCCGTCGGTATCGGGCGAGGTGATCTCGGTGACCCGGCCACCGGTGACCAGAGCCCGGCCGTCGTCGCCGCGCTCGAGCAGCCCAGCGGTCACGCCGGGCAATGTCCGTCCCATCGAGCCGGGCCTGATCTCCATCGACGCGAAATTGCTGATCATGATCGCGCCGGTCTCCGTCTGCCACCAGTTGTCGTGGACTGGCAGGCCCAGAGTCCGCTCGCCCCAGACCACGGCTTCGGGGTTGAGCGGCTCGCCCACGCTGGCGATGAACCGCAGCGCCGACAGGTCGTAAGAGGCTGGCAGTTCGGGTCCGTAGCGCATGAGCATCCGGATGGCCGTGGGCGCGCTGTACCACACCGAGACCCGCTGCTCGGCCAGGATCTGGTACCAGCGTCTCGCCTCGAAATCGGCCGCGTCGGTCACCACTGTGAGGCCATGAGTAAGCGGCGCGATGATTCCGTACGACGTGCCGGTGACCCAGCCCGGATCGGCTGTGCACCAGAACACGTCGTCCGGCCGCAGGTCCAGGGCGAACGCAGCGGTCGCGTGATGCGCGACCACGGCCTCGTGCACGTGGACGGCGCCCTTCGGCGTGCCCGTGGTGCCGCTTGTGAAGTGCAGTAGAGCCATGTCCTGCGGGTCGGTGGGCGGGATGTCGAAGTCGTCACTGCAGGCGGCGAGCGCCTCAGCCAGCCCGGTGGTCTTCGGATCCGGCGGCTCGCCCGCCACAAGAACATGCTCCAGCCCTGGCAGCGAGTCCCTGATGGGCGCGATCCTGCGCTCATACAGCTGCGGACTTGTCACCAGCACCCTGGCATCACCGAGGCTGAGCCGCTCGCGGATCGGCTCAGGCCCGAACGCCGGGAACAGCGGAGAGAACACGCTGGTGTTCTTCAGCGTGCCCAGAGCTGCGACGTACAGCTCGGGCACGCGGCCGAGCAGCGAGAACACCCGGTCCCCCTTCCCCACCCCGAGGGTCCGCAGCATGTTGGCAAAGCGGCTGGTTTGTGACCGGAGGCTGGCGTAGCTAATCTCAGTGACCGCGCCGTCCCTGGCGATGCAGCGTAGCGCTGTGACGCAGGCGCGCTGTCCGGTCGCGTGCCGGTCCACCGCCTCATGGCAGATGTTGAGCCCGCGCCCGCAAGGCAGCCCCTCAAGCTCAGCCCGCGCCTCGTCCCAGGAAAAATCCCGCACTGCCTGGTCATAGTCCGCGAGGTTGAAGCGGGTGCCTTGCTGCGGGTGCTTACGGATCGGTTCCCAGTCCATCACCAGACCTCCGCCAGCCTGGGCGCCACTCCTGTCACTTGCGTGTCTATGCCCACAGGTGCGGTCCCGGTAGTGGCGAAGGTCCCGCCGTACAGATCGCTCACGTTGCGGTGAGAGCCCAGGCGCAGGCCCGTCGGGACACGGACTATTGTGGTGTTATTGCATGATATGTCCTAGCTGGCGCGACGGGGGTGGAGCTGAGGGCCAAACGACCCTGGCACACGCTCGATCCAAGTCGGAGTCTCAAACTATGGCCCGCTCCAACGACCTGGCCGCCCAGATGCTGCAGGAGTTCGCCGAGTTGCTGGCGATCTCGGGTGGCGATGCGTTCAAAGTGCGCGCCTATGAGAAGGCAGCCAGGGCAGTAGCCGGGCATCCGGCTGAGGTGACCGGCCTGGATGAGAAGACCCTGATCGCGATCCCGGGCGTCGGTGCGCACCTGGCCAGGAAGATCATCGAATTTCGCGAGACCGGGTCTTGCCAGGAGCTAGACGAACTGCGCGCACGCGTTCCCGGGGGCCTGCGCGCTCTGCTGGTGGTGCCCGGCCTCGGGCCGAAGCGAGCCCGCCAAGTGTACGACGAGCTTGGCATCACCTCAGTGACCGAGCTGCTCGATGCACTGCATGATCAGCGGCTGAAGAGCTTGCGTGGCTGGGGAGAGCGCAGCGAAGAGAACCTGGCGCTCGCCATCCACGACGCGCAGTCCAGCGGCGGGCGCATCCACCTTGATGTGGCCCTTGACCTAGCCGGCCAGCTACTCGGCGAGCTCACCGCTCTCCCATTCGTGCGGCATGCCGCATACGCGGGGTCGCTGCGCCGGATGCGTGAGACAGTCGGCGACATTGACCTGCTCGTCACCTCTGACCAGCCCTCAGCGGTGATGGATGCGTTCTGCGCTTCGCCCCGCGTCGTGCGGGTTCTCGCGCACGGACCGACGAAGTCGTCCGTGCTGACCACCAAGGGAGTGCAGGTCGACCTTCGTGTCGTCGAGCCCGCCGTGTGGGGCGCCGCGCTGATGTACTTCACCGGCTCCAAACCGCACAACATCCACCTGCGCACGCTGGCAGTGCGGGCCAGGCTGAAGCTTTCCGAGTACGGGCTGTTCGATGCCGACTCAGGCGAGCAGCTAGCCGCTGCGACAGAGGATGAGGTGTATGCCCGTCTCGGCCTGCCGTGGATACCTCCACCGTTGCGCGAAGACCGCGGCGAGATCCAGGCAGCGCTCGACGGCAGCCTGCCACACCTGGTGCAGGACCGTGACATCCGCGGTGACCTGCACGTGCACACCAACCTGACCGACGGAGTCGCCACGCTGGAGCAGATGACCGCGGCAGCACGCGCGCGCGGCTACGCCTACTGCGCCATCACCGACCACGCGCCGCAGCTGTACATGCAGCAGATGACCACCGACAAGGCGCTCGCGCAGCGGCGCCAGCTGCGGGACCTGGAAACGACGGCGGGCATCGCCCTGCTGCACGGCACCGAACTCAACATCGCCCCGGACGGATCGCTCGACTGGGACAATGACTTCCTGGCCGGCTTCGACATCGTTGTCGCCTCAGTCCACAGCCAGCTGCGCCAACCGAAGGACCAGATGACAGCCCGGCTGCTGCGAGCAATCAGCAACCCGAACGTGGACGTCATCGGCCATCCCATGACCCGGCTGATCGGGCACCGGCCGCCTATCGATGTTGACTTGGACGCGATATTCGCGGCAGCGGCGCGCACCGGCACGGCGCTGGAAATCAACAGCTTCCCCGACCGCCTGGATCTGGACGACGAACTCGTCTACCGCGCCCGCCAAGCCGGCGTCCGGTTCGCGATCTCAACCGACGCCCACGCCGTTCCCCATCTCGACTACCTCAGATTCGGGATCGCGACCGCGCAGCGGGGGTGGGCCGAGAAAGCCGACGTGATCAACACCTACCCGCTAGCGAAGCTGCGGCGCTTCCTGGCCCACGACAAGCCAGCAGCGAAACGAACCGCGTAGCCTTCGGCCACGGCACGCCTGCTCCTGGGCGGGCTATGTTCGCCTTCGAGCAGAACTGTCACCATTCCTGCTGACCGCATCGGCGCGACCTGCCAGCCTGTTGGGGTGCGCGTCGGCGCGGGCATGCTGCTGGCATGTCACTGGGGATCGTGGCGGGCACCGCGAATCCAGTCCTGGCTAAGGCGGTGGCGTCGAGGCTGCGAACCCGCTTGGTCGAGATGGAGCTGGAGCGGTTTCCCGACGGGGAGATCCGCCCGCGTCTTGGCCCGATCCGGGGCGCCGACGTCTACATTGTTCAGCCGACCGGGCCTCCGGTGACCGACAACCTCGTCGAGCTGCTGCTGCTCGACGCGTCCTGCCGGTCGGGCGCTGACCGGGTGACCGCGGTAGTTCCCTACTTCGGCTACGCGCGCCAGGACCGGCGCGCCGGCGACCGCCGGCCGATCGGCGCCAGAGTAGCAGCCGAGGCAATCGCTGGCACCGGTACCAGCCGGCTCGTGGTCGTCGACCCGCACACCTCGTCTCTGGAAGCAATGTTCCCAGTCCCGTCGAGATGCTCACCGCAGTGCCTGTGCTAGCCGAGGCTGTCCGCCCGCTGATCGCTGACCGCGCAGTGGTGGTTGCCCCGGATCTGGGTGCTATGCGCCTTGCACGCCACTTGGCCTCGCTAGTAGACGCCCGGCTCGCGGCAGTCAGCAAGTACCGGCTGGACGCCGTCACGGTGTCGGCCAAGGACATCGTCGGAGACGTGCGCAACCGGCCGGTTGTGATCGTCGATGACATGATCAGCACCGGGGCCACCATCGAAGCCGCCATCAGCACGCTCCGGGCGCACGGGGCCGCCGGCGAGCCCATCGTCGTCGCCACGCACGGACTGTTCGCCGGCACCGCTCTGGCTCGTCTCGGCGGCCCCATAGGGCCGGCCTGGTAGCCGCCTCCAGGCAGTTCATGATGGCCGCCGTCCCAGGCAACGTGCGGGGCGTTTTCACCATCGGCCGACGGCGGCGACCGCCGGGCAGTCCGTCCAGTTCAGCCCGCGCCTTCTCCTAGGCGAAATCCCCGAGGACCGGCATGCGCGTTGGCATCGACCGTGCTCCGGCGTCAGGCGCCGCAGTGCCAGGCCAGGTCAGCGGGACCGAGTGCCCTGTTGCAGACCTGCCCGGCGCGGGCATGCTCCACGCATGTCGCTAGGCATCGTGGCGGGCATGGCCAACCCGGTTCTGGCCGGGGAAGTTGCTTCCAAGCTCGGGACCCGTGTGGTTGAGATGCAACTGGAGCGGTTTCCGGACGGGGAGATCCGCCCGTGTCTTGGCCCGATCCGGGGCGGCGACATCTACGTGATTCAGCCGACCGGGCCGCCGGTGAACGACAACCTGGTCGAACTGCTGCTGCTGCTCGACACTTGCCGCCGGGCCGGCGCTGACCGGATAACGGCCGTGATTCCCTACTTTGGCTACGCGCGCCAGGATCGGCGCTCCGGGGACCGGCGGCCGATCGGCGCGCGGGTAGCTGCTGAGGCAATCGCTGGCGCGGGTGCCAGCCGGCTGGTGGTAGTCGACCCGCACACCTCGTCGCTGGAAGCGATGTTCGGAGTGCCAGTCGAGATGCTCACTGCGGTGCCAGTGCTGGCCGCGGCTGTCCGGCCGCTGATACCTAGCCGTGCCGTGGTCGTTGCTCCGGATCTGGGCGCGATGCGCCTTGCCCGCCACTTTGCCTCGCTCGTAGAAGCCCGGCTGGCGGCAGTCAGCAAGTACCGGCTAGACGCGGTCACGGTATCGGCAAAGGAGATCGTCGGAGACGTCCGCAGCAGGCCTGTCGTGATCGTCGATGACATGATCAGCACCGGGGCCACCATCGAAGCCGCCGTGAACACGCTCCGGGCGCACGGGGCAGCTGGCGAGCCAATCGTCGTCGCGACGCACGGGTTGTTCGCCGGAAGTGCCGCGGCCCGGCTCGGTGAGTGCGAGATAGGCCGCATCGTGGTCACTGACAGCGTCGCGCCCCGCCCTGCGCCGGCGCATGCCGCGCAGGCGCTGCCCATACAGGCGGAACCCATCGCGGGCCTGCTAGCCGAGGCGATCGACCGTCTGCACCGCAGCGAACCGCTGGAAGAACTGCTCCTGCGCGGATGACCTATAGCGCCTGCAGTGCACTGCTTTCGGGTGCTCCTTGACCAACCTGTCACCCTGAGATCGTCAGGCAGCGCGTGCGCGGCAGGCTTCATGCCACGCGACCGGGCTGGCTATCTGCGGCACCCGCGGTGTCGCGGATGGTGGCTTCAGAAGTGAATCGAGAGAAGTTTTCTGCTGAATTATTCTATTCATCAAATTAATCTTCAGCGGTCGCAGAAGACGCCGCGCAGCAGTTCAGGCGACTGCTCGTGCGCCGCGACTGGTACCGGCAGCCGATCACGTAGGACGTGCATGCAGGCGATCGAGGTTGCTCACTCCGGTGTGAGACATGACAGCCTGGCTCCTAAAGTTGCCGCTCCGGCCCGGCTGGTCGCTGCCAGGCCCGAGAGGCTGCCTAATCCGGCGGTGGGACCAAAGCCCCTCCCGGCCCGATCCGGTCCTGGCGATCATGGCGTGTAACGGGGAGGGGTAGCAATGGGCATTGCGAGTCGGATTGCCGAACTGTACGAAGTGAAGGTCAAATCGCTGCTGGACCGCGCTGAGGATCCTCGGGAGATGATCGAATATAACTATGCGAGGCAGCAGGAGTTCCTGCGACGGATGCGCGAGGCGGCCGTTGACCTGGCTGCCAGCCGCAACCGCGCCGAGACGCAGGAAGCTGAGCTCCGGCGCGCCGCCGAGCGGCTGCGCACGCAGGCGCAGCAGGCGGTCGCCGCTGGCGATGACGAGCTCGGCCGCGATGCGCTGCGGCTTCGGGCCGAGACCATCGCTCATGCTGACGACCTGGCTGCCGAGCATGCAAAGCTGCAAGCCGGCCAGGAGCGGCTAGCAGAGGCGACTCGCCGGCTTGATGCGCGGGTGGAGGCACTCGCATATCAGAAAGAGGCGATCAAGGCGGCATATACGGCGGCTGAGGCGAGCGCAGCGGCCGAAGCCGCGGATCTGTTCGCTGGTGCCCGCGACGCTGCTGATGTTGAGCGCCGCGCGGCGGAGCAGACCGAGGGACTGCAGGCGCGGGCTGAGTCGCTCAGCGAACAAGCCCGAGAGGGTCTGCGCCAGCCGCTACGGCCCCTGGCGGCCGACCGGATCCAGGAGCAGTTGGACGCGGTCAGCCGGGAGGCCGCCGTCGATGCGGAACTGGCGAGGATCAAGGAGCAAATCGGCTGACGCGTTCCCGGCGGCTTTGGCCTTCGGGTCTTACCGGCCGGGATCGGACCGGCTAGCCGTATCCGGCACTGCGACCGCTGTGGAAGCCGCCCAACCGTGTGCTGGTGCTCAGGCGGACGGAGCCCGTCCGCCGGACACTGACTGACGGTGACGGCGCGAGCGAGGAGAACAGTATCGCTATGCCTGGTGACCTGCTCACCGACCTGTACCAGCTCAACATGGCCGCGAGCTACCTTTACTGGGCGTGAGCGGACCGGCCATGTTCAGCCTCCTCGCGCGCAGGCTGCCGGCGTAGCACTTCCTGATCGCCGCCGGGCTCGAGGACTGCCGGCGTTCCTGGAAAAGTTCGGGTTCACCGACGAGGACGTGGCTGCCTCCCAAGAACTGCGATTCACCGGCGATGTGTGGGCGTGCCGGAAGGCCGTGCTGTGTTCGCCGACGAGCCCTTCCTGGAGGTAACGGCCCCGGCTGCGGAAGCGCATCTCGTCGAGACCGCACTGCTCAACCACGTGACGTTCCGGACCAGCGTCGCGACCAAGGCCGCGCGATGCGTGCTCGCCGCCGGGGGTGCCCAGGTCGTCGACTTGGCGTTCCGCCGTACTCAGGGCATCGAGGCTGGCCTGGCAGCAGCCAGGGCCGCGGCGATCGTCGGGGTTAGCGCCACCGCAACGCCGAAGCTGCGCGCCGGTACAGACTGACAGTCGCCGGAACGATGGCGCACTCGCTCATCGAGGCGTTCGGCACCGAGCAGGAGGCGTTCACTGCAGGCCCTCGGTCCCTCACCGCGCGGGAATTAGCTGAGGCGGCCTCCATCGCCGGTGGGCTGAGGTTATGTTGCTGGCCGGGAGGCCACTGCGATCTGATCAAGGCCGCTGAGATGCGCAGCAGGCCGTCTGAGCGGGTCCGGCCTGGGCTGGGTCGCGGGATTGTGCCATGTCGCCCGTACGTGCTGGTCAGCCTTTGACCACGCCGACGGGCACGAGCCTGGCGACCTTGCGGCACAGGCCAGCTTCCGTGGCAACGTCCACGACCTGCTCGACGTCCTTGTACGCCTCGGGGGCTTCCTCGGCGAGCCCGCGCGCCGAAGCTCCCCTCACGGCGATGCCGCCGGCCTCCAGCCGGTGCCGCAGCGCAGCCCCGGTGACCGCGCGGGCGGCCTGGTGGCGGCTCATGACTCGGCCAGCGCCGTGGCAAGCTGAGCAGAATGCGCCTCCCCCAGGAGCGCCTGCCAGCACGTAGGACGCTGTTCCCATCGACCCTGGCACCAGCACCGGCTGGCCGGAACTCGCCAGATCAGCGGGCAGCGCAGGATGGCCGGGCGGCAGGGCGCGGGTGGCGCCCTTGCGGTGCACGCACAGCCCGAGCGAGCGGCCGCCAGCCTCGTGCGTCTCGATCTTGGCCAGGTTGTGAGAGATGTCGTAGACCAGATCAAGCCGGCACCCAGCGGCGGCGGCGAAGACGCGGCGGGCTGCCTCCGACAGGAGCTGCCGGTTTGCGCGCGCGTAGTTGGCGGCCGCTGCCATCGCGGTCAGGTAAGCCCGGCCCTCTGGCGAGGTAGCTGGCGCACAGGCCAGCTGGCGGTCCGGCACACTGATTCCGTACCGTGTCATGACATCACCCATCGCCCTTACGTGATCAGTACAGACCTGGTGGCCAAGGCCGCGTGACCCGCAGTGGATCATCACGCAAACCTGGCCCGCCGCCAGCCCGAAAGCAGCTGCGGGCGCGGGGTCGAAGACCTCATCGACCACCTGGACCTCCAGGAAGTGATTACCCGAGCCAAGGCTGCCGACCTGGCGCAGCCCTCTTTCCAGGGCACGCTCACTGACCCGGCCAGGGTCGGCCTCCGCCAGCATTCCTCGGTCTTCGCACCGGTCGAGGTCCCGCTGACTGCCATGCTGCTGTCCGACTGCATACTGCGCCCCGCCGGCCAGCACCTTCTCCAGCGCCCGCTGGCCGTCCAGCTGCCACACCCCGCCCGGGCCGGCGCCACGCGGGATGGCCGCAGACAGACCATCCATCAGCCGGCTGAGGACCGGCCTGAGCTCATCGGCGCCCAAGCCAGCGGCGAGCAGCCGGACTCCGCAGGAGATGTCAAAACCCACCCCGCCCGGGGAGATCACCCCGCCGGCGGCTACGTCGGTGGCCGCGACCCCGCCGATCGGGAAGCCGTAACCCCAGTGAATGTCGGGCATTGCG
>Ga0335075_10011011_pt1 | contig 13688 bp, 12 predicted proteins | sample Lox_Sample_24_FD_206723 | JGI IMG/M metagenome (GOLD analysis project Ga0335075, IMG submission 206723) | Soil microbial communities from Loxahatchee National Wildlife Refuge, Florida, United States - Lox_Sample_2.4 | ecosystem: Environmental > Terrestrial > Soil > Wetlands | place: USA...
CGATTCGCGGGTCGATCTTCCTGGCGCCGGCCAGCCGGGCGAGGTCTTCGACGAGCCCGGCGCGGGTGACCGCGGGGCTGGGGTCGAGGAGGTACTCCCCCGGTTCCGTGACCGGAACCGGATCGCCTTGGGCGCCCGGTTGCGCGGCCAGCGTGTCCCCGGCCGGCAGGACCGTCGCGCGGCGTGCGGCGGTCGCGAACGCCGGGGACCAGAGGACGGCCTCCTTGAGGTCGCGTCGGTCGGCGATGAACTCGGCCTCCCAGCCGGGCGGGATCAGCTCGGCGGGCAGGCCGGGCGCGGCCTTGACGCAAACGGCGGGTACTCGTTCGGTCAGGCCGAGGCACCAGTCGAGCGGCGGCTGCGACACCCCGGCGCGGAACCTTTGTGTGCCCGCCCGGCGGGCGGGGTCGATGAAGACGGCGTCGACGCCGTGGAGCGCGATGTCGCGGACGTCGGCGACGCAGGCCCTGACCTGGCCGGCCACCCCGTAGACGCCGGTGTTGTGCACGGCCAGCCGTGCGTGGACCGGGTCGCGGTCGACGGCGAGCACGGCCGCCTTTGCTTGCCTGGCCGACGCGGCTAGCGCGATGAGGTCGCCGCCGATGCCACAGCAGAGGTCGGCCACCCGGCTCGCGGCGGCGAAGCGGGCCGCGCGGTGCCGCGCGATCGTTTCCGACGACGCCTGCTCGTAGCCGTCCCGGGTGAACAGCATCTCCATCGCGCGGCTGAACTTCTCCCGCGCGCTCAGGCGCAGCTCGTACTGGGCCATCGCCGCGGCGGCCAGCTCCGCCGGATACTCGCGGCGCAGCGCTTCGGCGATGGCGAGCGCGGGTCTGGCCGCGTCGTCGTACAGCTCGGCGACGCGTGCCAGCGCCTCCTGTCCTGGCGGCGACAGCAGCACGGTGGGGTTCTCGTTCATGACCTGAACGAGTCAACCACCGTCCGGTGGCGCTCCGGACCTGAGAGCTTCGGTCTCGCTTAGCGCGCCTGGGCGACCGCGGGTTCGCGGCGCTCGGCGCGGGCGGGCCGGTGATAGTAGCGGGTCGGCGCGCCCTCCAGTGGGCGCCCGTCCATGCGAGCCGGCCACACCGCCCGCGTCCCGTGGGGCAACAGCAGCGTGTGCCACATGAGGCCGTTGTAGTAGGTCACCTTTATCCTGCTCGATGCCATGGCGATGGTCCCCCCGTGTGCGGCGCGCCCCCGTGGCGCGCATCCGCGTTCAGCGTCGGCCATCGCTGTTAAGCGGCGCCCGAGCCGCGATTGAGCATTGGTTAGCCGTTGCGTGGGACCTCGCTGTTGCGGTCGTTTCGCATGTGCGCTGACCTGGTACTTGTTGATGTGCGGCAATGGGTTTTGCCGCGCATGCTGGATGCCATGGACGATCCGCGCGGACCGCACAGGCACCACGATGGCGATCACACCCACGGCCACGAGCATGGGCATGATCACGACCACGGCCATCGTCACGGGGTGGGTGTACTGGCGCGGCTGACGCACGTGGTCCGTCCGCACTCCCATGAGGCGGCCGACACAGTGGACGCGGCGATGGAAGCCAGCGCCGAGGGGATGCGGGCGCTGTGGATCTCGCTGGGCGTGCTGGCGGCCACGGCGGCGATTCAGGCGGTGGTCGTGGCGCTGTCAGGGTCCGTGGCGGCGACATCACCGCCATCGAGGCCCACGAAATCGCGGTCAACGCCGAGCACGACCTCATGCACGCGCTGCCCAGCCTGTCCGGATCACTGGTACACGCCGACCCGCGGCCGCGCCAGGGCACCGACTTGCACGCGGTCCTCGCCCCGCACCGCTAGCCGGCAGAATGGTGACGTGGCAGACCGGTCAGGAGACACCGCGTGGCGGAAGCTCGGCGCGGCGCCCGGGCTGTGTGAGACGTGCGTGCACGCGAAGCTCAACGAGACCCACCGGGGCATCGCGTACCTGCGCTGCACCCGGGCCGCGTGGGACGCCAGACTGCCTCGCTACCCGCGCTTGCCGGTGCTCGCGTGTCCCGGGTTCGAGGCACGCGACGCCTGAGCGCGGCGCGGGCCGGAGGTTAGCCGCCGGGCGGTCAGCCGCGGCGGCCCGCGGCGTGGAACCGGTGGTCCCGCTCCACTAGGTGCTCGATCTCGGCGAGCTCGCTGCCGCTGATCTCCGCCTCCCCGTCGAGGACCAGGCGCAGCAGCTGGGCCGTGGACGTGAGGACCAGCACCCCGACGTCGGAGGCGCAGCGGTCGATCCTGGCCTTGGGGTGATTGAGCAGCACGACCGGCCGCATGCGGACCGGGTGCCCGCGGCGGGCCAGGAACTCCTCCAGGAGCAGCAGCGGCTCGGTGAGCTGCACGTTCGGCGGGCGGCCGCCGCGGTCCTGCACCGTCCCTTCCTCGACCGCGTTCCCGTAGTTGTCGTACTTGACGTACCGCCACGTGTCCCGCGTGACCCGGAACGTGCCGTTGACGTACTTGACCTCCACCGCGAACAGCCCGCCGGGGCCGAGCACGAGGTAGTCGATCTCGCCGCGCCGGTTGCGGTACCCCTTGACCAGCACCCAGCCGTCGTCGAGGGCGGCGTCCAGGGTTACGGCCACTTCCTGCTCGCCCTTGACACCGCCCGCGATCGCCGCCTCCCCCTGGGTCGGGAGCAGGCTCTCCGCCGGCGGAGGCGGTGGCGGCTCGGCGCGCCGCCGGAACAACGCGGTCAGGCTCAGCCACAGCCACGACAGCGGCTTGCCCTCCGCCCGTGCCCGCGCCCGCCGGTCGCGGGCCTCGCCGGCGCGCCGGCCATAGGCCGCCAGCTCCCGCCGGTACTGCTGCTCCGTCTGCTTCTGCGCGGACGCGCGCCGCCGGCGGGCGTCCGCCAGCATGTCCCCGGCGTGATCCGACAGCGCGACAAACCGCATATACGCATATTTTCGGATCCGCCCCGACTGGGCAATGCCGCGCGGACGCGAGTCACGAGGGGCGGCCGGAAGATCAATAAGGCCGGTTCCGCTGTTTCGGAACCGGCCTGAGCTGGGTGGGCGATACTGGGATCGAACCAGTGACCTCCTCGGTGTGAACGAGGCGCGCTCCCGCTGCGCCAATCGCCCGTGCTGTGTCCATCAGCGTAGCGCATCCCGGTGTGTGCCAGGGCGACGGTCACGCTGCGGAGCCAAGGAGGGCGCGGCACTAGCGGTTGCAGGGCGGTGGCACGGCGGTTGCAACTTCCGCATCCTACTGACAGGTAGGATGACTTTCAGCTACTCTGTGCAATGCAATCGATAGCATCAAATAACGATCTCATCGCGGTGTGTTGCGAACCGCACACGGTGGGTAGACCCACTGTGGGTCACTCAATGCGACGAAGGTCACAAGGAACGCAATCGTTGGCAGGAACAATGAGCTGAGGTAGGCTCGTTCCTAACTCATGGCAGCTGCACGTGCAGATGCAGTGACATATGCTCGTGCAACCGGCGTGTGAAAAGTGCAAACGGAAGCAATCGGGCAACCTATCCCGTAACGCTCCGTATCGGCACTTGTCGCCCACCGGTCGCGACACTCGGACAAGTGCCCGGCAATCGGGACCCGGCGAATAGGTTGACCAGATCATGAACAGCAGCAGCACGGTATCAGCCGAACTCGGACTACGCCTCGTCGTCCCCCAGCAGACGATCGTGCCCCTGATGGCGAGCCTCTACTATTCGCGTGAGGACCCGTACGCCATCCGGATCGCGTTCCACGTCGGCCTCGACGAGCCGGTCGAGTGGATCTTCGCGCGCGAACTGCTGGCCATGGGCATCGAGGGCCGCGAGGGCGACGGTGACGTCCAGGTGTGGCCGTCGGCCGGCACCGAGGGCGGCGCGCCGAACAGCGTGCTGAACCTGGAACTGTCCTCCCCGTTCGGCCAGGCCCACTTCGAGGCGCCGGTCAAGGAGGTCGCCGACTTCCTGCGCAAGACCTACCAGATCGTGGCGGTCGGCCAGGAGAGCGACTACGTGGACGTCGAGACCGAGCTGACCGACCTGCTGCGTCAGGCGTCCTGACCGCCTGACGACACGAGCATCCCGGCCCGATTCCCCCGTAGCGGGCCGGGATTTCCTTTGCCCGCAACGGCCTAGGAGCTGTTTTCGAAGATAGTGGATAGAAATGGCCCCCCTGGGGGCCACAAGTATCCACGCTCTTCAAGAGCCGGTGCTGAATGCGCCAGTTCAGTGACCCCGTCCGGGTTGCCGGGCGGATCCGGGAGGCGTTCGGGCGCGCGGAGCGGCTGGGGCTCTCCCGGTGGGGCAGGAGGGGTGCGGGAGACGAGTCATGAACCGGCCGTTCGGGAGAATGATTTTCAGCCGAACCCCGGGCTACGAGTTGGTGTCCCGGCCAGGATCGGCTACAGTTCAGAACGCACGCCGGCGAGGTCCGGCGGGCGAGTGCGGACGTGGCTCAGTTGGTAGAGCATCACCTTGCCAAGGTGAGGGTCGCGGGTTCGAATCCCGTCGTCCGCTCGGAGGCGCGGCTATGCGGCATGGTGGCCGCCGGCGAAGCTCGCTCCTGCGGCGGAGTGGCCGAGTGGCTTAGGCAAGGGCCTGCAAAGCCCTGTACACGGGTTCGATTCCCGTCTCCGCCTCCGCTTTCAATCGCTGTTACCCAGGTGCCTGGCTCACTGCCGGGCCTACCCTGGGAGGGGTGTACCGCGCGCGGCCGCGGGTCTCCTGGCGGCGACTGCTGAACCTCGCCGTTGCCGTGATTTCCGTCGGGGGCCTGACCTGGCTGATCGCCACCCAGCACGACCAGCTGAGTACGGCGATCGCGGGGATCACCCACGCCAGGATCGGGCTGGTCGTAGCCGCCGTCTTCTGTGAGCGGACCTCGATGTGGTCCTTCGCCCGGATGCAGCGGCGCTTGCTGCGGGCGGGCGGTCACCATCTGGCCGTCCTGTCGGCGGGCGCGATTACGTTCGCCGCCAACGCGCTGTCGGTCACCGTGCCGCTGGCCGGTCCCGGGCTCGCCACCGCGTTCACGTACCGGGAGTGGGGACGCCGCCAGGTCAGCCGGCCTGCCGCCGCCTTCGCGCTGGGTGTGTCCGGCATGCTGTCCACGGTCTCCCTGCTGGTGATCCTGGCCGCGGGGGCGCTGGCATCCGGCAATCCGGTGGCCGCCATCCTGGGGCTGCTCACCGCGGTCGGGACCACGGCGGTCATCGGCGGCGCCGTGCTCGCCGTCCGGCTGGTTCCCGTCCGGCGGCGGCTCGAGCGCGCCGCCGCCCGCATCATCGGCACCGCCCAGCGGCTCAGCCGCAGGCCCGGCGACCCGCCGGAGGAGGTGGTGGCGGGCGCGCTGCGCCAGCTGGCCGACCTCCACCTGCGGCGCCGTGACTGGATCCTGGCCCTGTGCTGGTCCTTCCTGAACTGGCTCGGCGACGCGGCCTGCCTCGCGCTGTCCATCAAGGCGGTGGGGCTGCCGGTTCCGCTCCGCGACCTGCTGCTGGTCTGGTCAGCGGGCCTGGCGGCCAGCACCATCAACCTCACCCCGGGCGGGGCGGGCATCGTGGAGGCGGCGCTCATCGCCGCCCTGGTCGGCACCGGGGCACCCGTCGCCCGGGCCGTCGTCGCCGTCCTGATCTACCGCCTCATCAGCCTGTGGCTGGTCATCCTGAGCGGCTGGATAGCCTTCCTCATCATCCGCGCCCGGCGGGAACGTCGGCTCGATCAGCCACCGTAGGCCGGGGTCAGCGGACCAGGCGGAAGAACGACCGGACTTCGCTGACGAACAGCTCAGGCTGCTCGAACGCGGCGAAATGGCCGCCTTTGGCGGGCTCGTTCCAGTACCTGATGTCGGTGAAGCGCCTGGCGGCCCAGCGGCGTGAGGGACGCTGGAGCTCTTTCGGGAAGACAGAGCATCCGGCCGGGACGTCGACGATGTCGCTGGCCTGCCCGGAGATCCACTGGTTTACCTGGCGGATGCTCTCCCAGTACAGGCGGGCGGCCGAGGCGCCGGTGCCGGGCAGCCAGTAGAGCATCAGGTTGTCGAGGAGTTCATCGCGGGTGAGCACGGTCTCCAGGTCGCCGTCGTGATCGGTCCAGGACCAGAACTTCTCGACGATCCAGGCACACAGGGCGGCCGGCGAGTCCACCAGTGCGTAGCCGATCGTCTGCGGCCGGGTGGAGTGCTCTTCCGAGTAGCCGGAGTCCCATTCGGCGGAACGCTCCAGGGCCGCCAGCGCGGACCGTTCGCGCTCGGTGAGGTCGTCGAACGTGGCCGGGTCGGGCGGCGCGAGCGGTGGGCTGAGATGAATTCCGGCTACGTGATCCCGGTCGCGCTGGGCGAGCACGGTGCTGACGCTGGTGCCCCAGTCGCCGCCCTGGGCTCCGTACCGGGTGTGGCCGAGCCGGGCCATCAGCTCAGCCCACGCGGCGGCGATCTTCTCGATGCCCCAGCCTGGGCTCGCGGGCTTGCCGCTGAAGCCGTAGCCGGGCAGTGAGGGGCACACTACGTGGAACGCGTCCGCCGGGTCGCCGCCATGCGCCGCCGGATCGGTCAGCGGCCCGATCACCTTCAGGAACTCGACGACAGAACCGGGCCAGCCGTGGGTCATGATCAGCGGCAGGGCATCGGGACGCGGGGAGCGCGCGTACAGGAAGTGAACGGCGATCCCGTCGATGTCCGTGCGGTATTGCGACAGCGCGTTCAGCCGCGCCTCACACGCGCGCCAGTCGTAGCCGCCGGCCCAGTACGAGCACAGGTCGCGCACGTAGCCCAGGGGTGCGCCCTGCGACCAGTCGCCCGTTGTTTCCGGTTCAGGCCAGCGGGTGCGCCGCAGTCGCTCGCGGAGGTCAGCCAGGTCGGCGTCGGGAACGTTGACGCGGAAGGGGATCAGCTCCCCGGGCACGGCACTCCTTCCGTCCTTTCGTGGAATCGGCCTCGCCTTTCACCCTAGCCGCCCGGTTTCCTGGTGCGGGCTCGCACTTGCGCCGGGTGAGATTCCGGCGACCGGCTGACGCGCGTGAATTTCACAGTTTAGAATCGGCCCAATACTCTCCGTGCACATGCGTCTTCTGGGGGAAGACGGATGAGCGAGCTGGAAGACGATGATGCCGTGACCGCGACGAAAGCCGAGCAGGCTCAGCCCAGTGTTTTAATGCCCGACTCGCCAGCCCGCGTGCCCCTGGCGCCTCCGGTGGAGCAGGACGGGGAACTCGAGCAGGGTCAGCAGCCAGACGAGAGTGCCGGGCAGCCGGCCACCGGCCCCAGTCCGGCGATCGGGGCCATCAGGGAGACGTTCCGGTACGTCGCCGACGCCGGTGACAAGGCGGTGGGCTTCTTCTACGGCCAGCTGTTCCTGCGCCAGCCGGAACTCCGGCAGCTGTTCCCGCCCGCCATGGACGAGCAGCGGGACCGGCTGCTGACAGCCCTCAACCGGATCGTGGAGACCCTGTCCACGCCGGAGGAGATGGCCGCCTACCTCGCCCAGCTTGGCCGGGATCATCGCAAGTACCGGATCGAGCCGGATATGTACGAGGCGGTCGGCGCGGCGCTGCTCGCGACGTTCCGGGCGTTCGCCCGGGACGCCTTCACGCCCCAGGCGGAAGACGCCTGGATGCAGGTGTACGTGGCCAGCACGTCGGTGATGATCAAGGCGGCGGAAGCGGAGGCTGCCAAGACGCCGCCCTGGTGGATCGCCGAAGTGCTCGAGGTGGACCACCGGGCCGACGGCCTCGCGGTGCTGACCATCGCGCCGGACGAGCCGCTGCCGTTCACGGCGGGCCAGCATCTCACCGTGCAGACACCCCGCTGGCCGCGGGTGTGGCGGCCGTATTCGATCGCGGGCATGCCGCGCGACGATGGCTTGCTGACGCTGCACGTGAAAGCGGTCCCCGGCGGCTGGGTGAGCAACGCGCTCGTGCGCTACACGCGGCCCGGCTCGCAGCTGATACTCGGCCCGCCGCTTGGCACGATGACGCTGGACCGGGCCGCGACCCGAGACCTGCTCTGCGTGGCCGGCGGCACCGGGCTGGCGCCGGTCAAGGCGATCATCGAGCAGGCGGTGCGCGAGTCGGCCGTGACCCCGCGGCGGATTCACCTCTACTACGGGGCCCGGCGGCGGCGGGAACTTTATGACCTGCCGGATCTGTGGCGCCTCGAGGATGCCTACAGCGGGTTCGAGCTGATTCCCGTGACGTCAGACGACCCGGCGTTCGACGGGATGCAAGGGAACGTCGGCCGGGTCGCCGCCCGGTACCTGCCGGCCGCCGAGTGCGACGCGTACGTCGCGGGGCCGGCGGAGATGGTGCGCGAGACCGTCCGGGTGCTCCAGCGGGCAGGGCTGGCGCGGGAGCGGATTCACTTGGACGACGCTGTGCTCGGGAGCAGGCCGCGAACCGGCACTCGCCGCCGGACCAGGCGGGCCGCCGCCACTGCCGCTGCCCGCTAGGCGCGGGTCGTCAGGCGCGGGCCGTCAGGCGCGGTGGCGGCGGAAGTTCGGCGACGCGTCGAAGTCGTCGAAGCGCCGGTGGAACACCGGCGTGGTCGAGCTGGCGGTCGGCGGCACGATCCATGACCAGTCAGCCGGGCACCGCCGGCCGTGCTGCTGCTCATTTCCCAGGTGCTTCAGGAAGCGTTCGGACTCGGTGTGGTGGTCGGCGATCTTCACGCCAGACGTCTCGTAAGAGTGCAGGACGGCGGCGTTCAGTTCGGTGACCGCGCGGTCCTTCCACAGCGTCCGGGGGCTGTCGGTGCGCAGCCCCATCCGGGCGGCGATCTCCGGGAGCTGGTCATACCGGTCCTCGTCGCCGAGGTCACGAGACCCGATCTCCGTGCACATGTACCAGCCGTTGAACGGCGCGGCCGGATAGCGGATGCCGCCCGCCTCGAGGTACATGTCGCTGATCACCGGGACCGCGTACCAGCGCAGCCCCAGTTCGACGAACCAGTCCAGGCTCGGATGGCGAAGCGGGACCTCGAGCACGGCGTCCCCTGGCAGCCTGAACACGCCAAGTGGCTTGCCATGCGACTGCACGATCAGCGGCAGCAGGGTGAACCGGCCGGGCGGATCGGCGGGCCGCCAGCCGAGGTCGCCGGCCAGGCGGGTGATCGCCACGTGCGCCGGATCCCCCAGCACGTCGCCCTCGCGCGGATAGCCGGCGTAACCGATCAGCTGCGAGTTGAGGATGCGCGGGCCGGGCCGCCCGGGGGCGTCCGGTGCGAAAACGGTGATGACCGGCCGGATCCGGCCGCCATTGGTGGCCTCGCGCAGATGGGCTACGCATTCGGACGCGATCTGATCCGCGGCGCTGACCGCACGCCGGTCCCTGACCCGCAGGGCGCGCCAGTACAGCCGGCCGATGCAGCGTGAGCTGTTCCGCCATGCGACACGCGCGGCGAACGTGAGTTCCTCGCTCGTATGCCGGTAGGTCCCGTGCTCTCGCACCTCAGCGCGAACCTGCCGCATCCGGTCGGCGAGCGCGCCCGTCCCGGGGTTCTCGTCATGGAACAAGGTGATGAACCGCTCCGCCGCCGCGAGCAACTCGCCGGTGTCCGCCGGCCGCGGGCCGTCGTTCGCCGGAAGCCGGCGAGCTAACAAGCGCATCTTCGTCCCTCCATCAGCCGGTCATAGCTTATCGTGAACGAGTGGATGCGTTCCGTAAAACACCGGAATAGGCCGACGGGCACGCGTGATCGGCGCCGGCACCCGGCACCGGCGTCAGGTGATCGCCAGCTTGACCGCGAGCAGGATCATCGTCGCCGCGATCAGCAGGTCCAGGACCTGCCAGGCGCGCGGCGTGGCGAGCAGCGGGGCGGCGAACCGCGCCCCGTAGCCGAGGCTGGTGAACCACAGGACGCTCGCCACCCCGGCGCCGGCGGCGAACCACCACCGGCCCGTCGGGCCGTGCGCGTTCGCGATCGAGCCGAGGAGCAGCACGGTGTCGAGGTAGACGTGCGGGTTAAGCCAGGTGAACGCCACCGCCCGGCGCACCGCCACACGGCCGGCGCGCGCGTCGTCCGGCGCCGCGGTCAGCGCCGTCTTTCGCCGGGCGCGCCACGCCGAAGACAGTCCGTACCAGGTGAGGAACGCGACACCGAACCAGCGGACGACCACGAGCGCCCACGGTGCGTGGTGCACGACGGCGCCGATGCCGGTCACCCCCGCGGTGATCAGCGCGAGGTCCGACAGCGTGCAGATCGCGACGATCGCCCCGACGCGCACCCGGCGCAGCCCCTGACGCAGCACGTAGGCGTTCTGGGCGCCGATCGCCACGATCAGGGAAAGTCCGGTCAACAGGCCGTCGAGGGAATCGCTGGTCATGTCCTCGACGCTAGGTGCCTCGCCTCGTGAAGGCAAACGAATGTTTTTACTGATGCATTAGCTATGCTTAACTTGGTCGCATGGATCTCAGTCCGGGCCAGCTCGACGCGCTCGTCGCCATCGCCGAATTCGGGAGCTTCGAGGCGGCCGCCCGCGAACTGCACATCACGCCGAGCGCGGTCAGCCAGCGCATCCGTGCCCTGGAAGCGGCGGCCGGACAGGTGCTGGTCAGCCGGAGCGCGCCCTGCCGCCCGACCGTCCATGGCGAACGGCTCGTCCGCCTTGGCCGCCAGACCCGGCTGCTGTACGACGAGGCGGGCGCGGCGATCGCCGCCGCGCCCGCGGTCGAGCTGCCCGTGGCGGTCAACGCCGACTCGCTCGTCAGCTGGTTCCGCGATGTGCTCGCCGCCGTGGCGGGGTGGGACGGCACCGCGCTCCGGCTGCACGTGGAGGACCAGGCCTACTCGCACAAGCTGCTGCGCAGCGGTGACGTGCTCGCCGCGGTCACAAGCGATCCCGAGGCGGTGCAGGGCTGTTCGGTCGAACCGCTGGGGTCACTGCGCTACGTTCCCGCGGCCACGCCGGCGCTGGCGGACCGCTGGCGGCGCGGGAGCGCGCCGGACTGGGCGGCGATGCCGACGATCGTCTTCAACGACAAGGACTACCTGCAAGAAGAACTGCTGCGCCGCCACGGCGTCCCGGAGACGCCGCCGGTCGTGCACCGGGTCCCGGCCTCCGCCGACTTCTGCGCGGCCGTTGTCCTCGGCCTTGGCTGGGCGATGCTTCCCGAGATCCAGGCCGGCGCCGACCTCGCGGCCGGCCGGCTCGTGCGGCTGTCGGACGACGTGCTCGACGTGCCGCTGTTCTGGCAGCGGTGGCGGCTTGACTCGCCGCGGCTGACCGCCCTCACCGACGCGGTGCGAGCCGCCGCCAGGAAACACCTGCCCCGCGCGTAACGCAAGCTCACCAGGCACGGGCCGGTGGATTGAGCCCGGGCGCCGGGACGGCGGGAAGGTGCAGGGAACAGTGGCCCCTATTCGCGCTGTGATCTTCCCGAGATAGGGCACTGTCGCTGTAACCGCCGTTACACCCCCTACCCCCCTAAGGGGTTTCCGTCACCCGTCAGATATGGGTTCCAATCCGACAGTTACCTGCGTGGCCTATATTGCTGCTGAGTAGGGAGCAGGCTTGACCTTCTCCACCGGAGAAGTACTTGACCAGTCGCTACTTCCGTTGCTGGAGGCTGCCGCGGGCTACAAGGACCAGGGATCTGGATCTGATCTCGTTACTAGCAATTGAAATGCATTCTCATTTGATTCGAATGAGTCCGCGCAGCAGAACCCACCCGACAACGGAGGACCTCCCGATATGACCTACGTCATCGCGCTGCCCTGCGTCGACCTGCTCGACAAGACCTGCATCGATGAGTGCCCGGTCGACTGCATTTACGAGGGCGATCGTATGCTCTACATCCACCCCGACGAGTGCGTCGACTGCGGCGCGTGCGAGCCGGTCTGCCCGGTCGACGCGATCTCCACTGAGGCTGACGTGCCCCCTCAGTGGAAGGACTTCTACTGGGTCAACGTCGAGTTCTTCACGAATCTCGGCTCACCCGGCGGCGCGCGCCGGGTCGGCAAGATACACGGAGACCACCCGCTCGTGGCTCGGCTGCCCCGCCAGCGATAAGACAGCCGATTCCCCCCGCACCGCTGCCCGGTTCCCTGGGACTCGCCGGACCGGGCGCGCACAGGAAGGTGGTCTGATTGCAGCATCACGAGTCCGAGGTCCGGAAAGGCCGGAGGCCCCGGGACAAGACGCCTGGCGACGCCAGGTCGGCCGGGCGGGAATCCGTGCTTCTCAGCGGTCCGCAACCGCGACTGGGTGACGGGAATCCCCGCCGGCCCACGGGGCCGCAGGCCCCGGCGCGCCAGGACTACCCCGGCGAGAGCTCACCTCCGTGGGAGCTCGCGCCGGGAAGCCCGGAGACCTATGGCGACGATTACAGCTACGGCGGCGACGGCGGCCACGGCTACCGCGCCGGAACCGGCTACGGTGACGGCGGCAGCTACGGAAACGCGGACGGCGGCGGCTATGGCTACGGCAGCTACCGCAGTGGAAACCGCTACGGCTACGGCAGTGACGGCAGCAATGGAGACGGCCGCGGATACGGCAACGACGGTGGCTACGGACATGGCGGCGGCTACAGCGACGGCCGCGGATACGGGGACGGCGGCAACGCCCGGCGCTATGGCGCCGGCGGTGGCACCGGCCCGGTCAGCGCCGGACGGCACGCCGGCGGCGGTCGGCAGGAAGTCATGGTGGCCGACGGTCCTAGCTCGGGGTGGCAGCAGGCCAGTCGCGGTGGTGCGCACCGTGCGGTAGAAGCACGTCCGGCACGGGATGAGGCGGCACAGCGGGGTTATCCGCCCCGTCAGCAAGCGACGGGGCCGCGGAACGGGGACTCGGTCTCCACGGTGGCCAGGATCCTCTCGGTCGCCGACTATGAGGCAGCCTCGATAACACAGCAGGCCTCCCTCCAGGCCGCTATGGTCACCCGGCGGGTCGCCAACGAGGCTAGCGAGATACGCGAAGCCGCCAACCGGGAAGCCGAGGAGATCAGGCAGCAGGCGAGCCTTCAGGCCGCCGCGGTGCGTGAAGAGGCTGAAATACAAGCCGCCGAAGCGCACGCGGCGGTCATGTCGATGCAGACCGAGCTTGGCGAGCTCGCCGAACGCATCAGGACCACTCTCCCCAGACCGGCCCTGCCACCGATAGCGCCGCCCGGGCGGCCGGCGGTGGGCCCGGCCACCGGCCCCCAGGCTCGGCCGGCCACTGGGCCGCAAGCCCGGCCGGCCACCGGGCCGCAGGCCCGAGTGACTACCGGCCCGCAGGCACGCCCGGCCACCGGCCCGCGGGCACGGCCGGCCACCGGGCCGCAAGCGCGCCCGGCCACCGGCCCCCAGGCGCGGACGCACGCGGCGCCCTCGCACCGGGCAGCGGCGAAGCCTGGCGCGCGGTCAGGGGGCAAGGCCCCGGCGCGGCCGGCCGCGAAGCCAGCGGGCGGGTCGGGCCGGCAGGCCGGCGCGATTCGCTTCGCCGTGGCGGCGGTGTCAGCCACGTTCCTGGTCGCTGTCGTCGCCGGCGCTACGGAGATACACCTGCACGGATTTGACTTCTTCATCTTCCGGGCGGTCGCGACCGGTGAAACGGGCCCCAACGGCCTTCAGGAAGATCAGGGTCCAGGCCAGCCAGACGCGCCCAAGCCGACGCCTACGTCGGTGCCCAGGCACATCACGGTAAAGCCGAGCCCGCACAGCACGGTCACCGCACACAACAACCCTTAGCAAAGAGCGGGAAAGGAAAGGAGCATCCGTGGCCAGAAGCACTAGCGGTCGGTGGGCGAACGAGCAAGTGGCCGC
>Ga0335075_10011012_pt1 | contig 13688 bp, 12 predicted proteins | sample Lox_Sample_24_FD_206723 | JGI IMG/M metagenome (GOLD analysis project Ga0335075, IMG submission 206723) | Soil microbial communities from Loxahatchee National Wildlife Refuge, Florida, United States - Lox_Sample_2.4 | ecosystem: Environmental > Terrestrial > Soil > Wetlands | place: USA...
GCCAGCGGCGCGACCGCGACCAGCACCACGGTGAGCATCAGCCGGGCCACCCAGATCAGCGCGAGCGCGGCGATGAGCACGGCGGCGAACACCGCGAGCAGGATGAACAGCACCCCGTTGCCGGCCAGCACCTGCCCGGTCAGGCCGCGCAGCACCGCCGCCGGGGTCTGGCCCTGCACGGCGAGCGCGGCGGAGAACCCGTCGGCCAGCGCGATCGCCTTACCGGTGATCACCAGCGACAGGCTGGCGGCCGCGAACCCGGTGACAAGCCGGGGGGCGATCTCCTTCGCCGAGTACGCGGTCTGCAGCGTCTCGTGGCTCATGACCGTGATCCCGCCGGCCAGCACCAGCAGCACGTACCCGGTCCCGGCGACCGCGAGCGAGGCGGCCCACAGGCCGTGCACCGCGGGGATCCCGTCTACCTGGGGGGTGGACAGCAGCCGGTTGCCGAGGAGGCTGAACAGCGGGCCGACAGCGTCGCGGGCCAGCCCGGCCAGCCAGGAGTCGATGGCATTGCCGACCTGGCAGGTGATGTCGAACAGCCCGCAGCTTCCCACCGCCTGCTCACCCGCCGACCAGGGACTTCAGCACGGCGACGATGACCGGTGCCAGCAACGCCAGGGCGTAGCCGATCGCGGCGCTCTTCAGCGCGGTCTTGGCCCTCTCCACCTCGCCCGGGTCGCCGCCGGCCATCAGGTAGCGCACCCCGCCGATGGTCAGGAACAGTGTCGCGACCCCGGCGAGGATCCCGATGATCCACGCAGTCAGGTTGCCGATCACGGCAGCAATCGACGCAGCCGCCAGCGGGCCCGCGGCCGCGGCCAGCACCGGCCAGACCTCGATCACCACAGTCACCTCTCCTCAGGCGTAGGAGCCGGGGCGGGGCCGGTGGCGGGACGTTCCTCCCTCCCGGACGGGCATTGGGCGGATGTCAGCGGTGCAGCGGCACCCGGCCCCGCCCCCGCGGACGCCGACCAAATCCGGGCCGGGGCGTTGTTTTTCACGCCGCAGGCCAGAAGAGGCCGGCGAGTTCCCCGGATCGGATGGCGGCGGTGATCTTGCGCTCGGCGCGGGCCCGGCGGTTGCACAGCGCGGTGTGGCTGATGCCGGTCTCGGCGGCGATCCGGGCGAGGGGGACGTGCTCGAGCCGGTTGCGGCCGATCAGCGCGGCCTCGGCGCGGGTGAGGATCCCGGCACGTGCCGCGGCGGCGAGCACGAAGTCCGGGTGCCCCCACGGCGGCACGGGCCGGCTGCACGCCTCCGGCAGGCCGCGCCGGCGCGCCGCCCAGGTGGCGTCGGCGTAGGCGGCGGCCCGCCCGGCTCGCCACGCCGCCCAGCACAGCCGCGAGGCCAGCGGCACGCGGTCCAGGTCGTCCAGGTCGAGGGCGCGCAGCGCGGCCAGGAACCCGGTCAGCACCTCACCTTCCAGGTCGGCTGCCTGGCCGTGATATGCGGCCGCGAGGCTCGCGGCGGCCCGGCGCAGTCCGGGCATTGCCACGCCGACCAGGCCGACTGTCCAGGCCGGGTTGCCGGCGCGGGCGCGGTGGACCAGCTCGGCCCAGACCTTGTTCCGCGCGGCCGGGCCGACCGAGGGGTGCAGCAGCAGCGCCTTCAGCTCGCCCAGCGGCATCATCCGGTCGGGCAGGCCCGGCCAGCACCGGGCCGGGTTCAGTCCCAGCGGCCGCGGCCCGGTGACCAGCAAGGCGAACGCAGCGTCGGCGGCGTCAAGCGCGCCGGGGCCGTCCGCTGCGGGCGCGGTCGCCGCGGCGCCCGGACGGAAAGGCGGGCTACCCGGACGATTCCGGGAATGGGCGGGCAGACGACGAGGCGGCATGAGGCGGCTCCTTCCAACGGCGGACTTAGCCGCTGCCATGCAGCCACCCGTCGTGTGCCGCGTGCCGACCCGGCGCGTGCGCGCGGTGTACCTCGCGCGCGCTTTTCGTGTGCCTGACGTGTGCCGCCCTCGCTCGCCGCCCGCCCCGGCCGGCCGCGGCCGGCCAGGCGTACCCGACGCCGATACCGCAGGCGGGCAGCCGCGGGCCAGGTATCCGGCCTCGCGGCGCGCCCTCTGGGCTGCGCGATCTGCTTGCCTGCACACGCCGGGCACAAGCGCGGCGCACGCCAGGCACACCGCAGGCACGCGCCCTGCGCATGCGACGTGGTAATGCCGTCCGCCCCCACCAGGCGGTAAGTGTCAGCGATTGAGGCCACGCACTGATGACCCTAGCCACGTAATCGAACGCATGTTCTAATATCCTGATGCGGGACACCAAGCGACCAGCATGGTGGAGCTACCCGGAGCGATGCCGTCACGGGCATGAGTGGGGGCCGGGCAAGGTCATCGTCTCGTGGATGCCCTGCGACTGCGCCGCCGCGACTGCCAGCGGTGCGAGCGGCGCTGGTCACCTTCGCGTGTCATGCCAGACTCCCGGCTGCGGATCGGTGTGGTACCGGCCGCGCCACGAGTGGTGAGCGATAAGCGACTGCGCACTCCACTAGCTGCGTTCTGGCCGCGATCATCGCCATAAGTCAAGGCTCCGAGTGCGCCGACAGCGGCAGATCCGGATGCTTACGCACTAGCGTTGTTGAAGTGCCCGTCCAGCCACGCGTCCTCGCGAGAGTAGTTGAAGAAGGACCGGAAGTACGGGTCGTCTGGCGGTGGCAGGATCCCGGCCGCGTCACCGGACCGCGCCGCATGGACGAGCCAGTCGACCTCGGCGCTGACCGTTTCCGCGTAGCTGCTTGCGGGGACGAATCCGAGCCGCTGTGCTGCGGAAGTGTCGAGGACGAAGGGTGGCAGCGTGTTCCACGGGTGATCGCCGAGGTCCTCGGGCCCGCAGTCGTCGATCAGGACTTCGGTCCACGCGTGCGCAAGGTGCGCCGCGATAACCCTGGAGATCGCCAAGCCGTCCGGCGCATCGGGGTCAGCGATGTTGAGAACGCGGGTCGCCGGCCGCGCAGCACAGAACTCAACAAGCGCCGCCACGTTGACTGCTGCGGTCGGGTGGTTGACGCCCCGGCCGCCGCGGGCGAGCAGCACATGCCGCCGGCCATCGAGCACGCGCTTGACGAACACCCACTCGCGCGGCCGTGCGCCCCCAACGCCGTGGATGCGAGAGGGCCGCAGGACACTGACCGCCATCGCGGAGTCGAGGAGCACGTTCTCGGCGGCCACCTTGTTGGCTCCGTATCCCTCCCGTGAGTTGTAGTCGATGTCCGATGGCGCCATGGTCGGCTGCTCCTCGGCCACGGGGCCGCCGAAGTCGGGTGGCTCGTCGCTGTTGGAGTGGCGCCCCTGGCTGTCGACGTAGACGGCCTTGCTGGAGATGAACACCAGCGATCCGACGCCCTGCCGGAAAGGCAGAAGCATCCGGACGTGTTCTGCGGTGTATCCCACGCAGTCGACCACGACGTCGGCGCCCTCGTTCAGCAGGTCACCGAGGTCCTGGGCGGCGTAACGGTCGGACCGGATGAACCGAACGCCCGCATTCAGCAGATCCTGGGGGAAGCGGGTCTCGGCCTGTCCGCTCGAAGTGACCTCCCAGCCTGCGGAGACCAGTCTGTGCGCAGCGGCGCTGCCCACTTGCCCGTTTCCACCAAGCACGATTGCTCTCGGCACCCCGGCAGCGTAGGCCATGGCTAGAGGCGGCCGCTCATTCCCAAGGCGCGCAACCTGGCCGCTCATCGGCGAGATCACCGACCGGCACCTGCGGCACTAGCAAGCGCGCCCAGCGCGGCAGATGCGGGTGCCTGCATGTGCGACGAGGCCGAGTTCAGTGCCATGCTGAGCCTCGTGCAAGTTCGTCCGAACTCCGACGCCACAGTTCAGTTGAGCGCCGTCGAGGCCAAGGGCACTCTTCGCCATCCTGAATTTCGTTGCCATAGGCGGATCGATAGCGGAAAACCAGACCGGGACATGGCCGCACGGCTTCAAACACAGCTCGAGGTGGCTCTCGGCGATTAAAGACCCGCCCGCACGGCGGCCATGACCGGATGCCTGTTGGCATGCGTGGCGTGCTCATGCTGGGTCGGCGCTGCCTTGGCGAATGCGGTCGGCAATGCGTTAGTCCCCGGCTCGGAGGAGCCGCTGCAGCGCGACGCGGAAAGCATCTTCGAGGTCGGGTTGGCGGATTTGGCGGGCTTTGACGACGAGCCAGGTTGCGGTGAGCGCGGAGACGCCTTGCAGGATGGCATTGTCGGTGTCGCTGAGCTGGCGGCCGTAGCCGGCCAGAAATGCTTCTTTCAGGTCGGGCCGGTCTGGCCAGATTCCTAGGTTCAGCCGCGCTAGGTCGGCCAGCCATACGTCCAGGCGCGCATGCTCGAAGTCGATGATGTACAGAACATCGTCCTTGACCAGCCAGTTGCGTGGCGTGTAATCGCGATGGCAGGGCACCCGGCCAGGACACGGCAGACCACTGAGCGCCTCGACCTCAGCCAGTGCGAGCGCCAGGTCTCGCTCGCCCAGTAGCTGCGATGCCATGGGCATAAGGCTGTCGAACTCGGCGACCTTGGCGGCGCCCCAGTCGTACCACGGCCTACGCGGCTGGGCGTCGTGAAACTGGCGTAGTAGCACTCCGGCCTCGCGCTGCAGCACCTGCTCGGCCTGGCGGTCGATGACAGGCACTGCGCATAGATCCGAGCTGGGCCACGACGCCGGCTCGCCGGGGACTGCCGACACGATAACCGCGTTCCGCGAGTCGTCGGCCACATGCAGTCGGGGCGCGTGGATGCTGAGCGCCGGGACCCACTGGCGGTAGGCAGTGACCTCTGCTTCATGTCGGTCACGCTCGCGGTGCTGCTTGGCGAACCAGGTGACCCCACGAGTGTCCCGCAGCCGCAGCACGGCCGACATGCCATGCGCCCAGGAGTAGTCCTGCTCCAGCTCGCAAGGGCCGAGCACCTGCTCGGCGAAGTCAAGAACGTCTGCGTACTCAGGCAGATCAGCGCGCAGCGACACGTCAGCTCCAGGGAGGCAAGGATTCGGGACGGTGGGTAGACGCGGGCCAGCAAGGCCACGGCGAGAGATAGCAGTGCGGAGCGCGCTCGGGATCCGCCGCAAAGATGGCATGATCAGCAGGCGCTCGGTCCGATCGGCGCAATCATGCGGAACCGGCCCTGCCACCCTGGCTGCGATCGTACAGGACCCGCAGACTGCCTAGTTGTTACGCAGCGCGCGCACACCATCAGCGGCATGCGCGTGCGCTCAAGCGCGGCCAGTTTGAGGCTTCACGCAGGGGTCTCCACAATGGCTCCATGACATCCGACGCGGGGTGTGTGGAGGCGAACGTCGACTACGGGAATGCCTCCGGGAACCTGGTGAGGCTCGATCTCGAGATTCCTCATGCTGCGCTGAACGGACGGCGAGAAGACGGGGGACCGATGGGCTGCCTGCTCCTGAGCCACGACGAAGCAGAGCGGCTTGGGCAGCAACTCCTGGCGCGGGCAGCAACGGTACGTGAGTTGCGGAACGGCCTCGGAGGGCAAGGCACCAGCGACGACTGACGTCTTTACTGGTCATGAGCGCGCACGGAGGACGGCAGATCCGGGCATTTGCCTGCGACTGCCCCGCGGTGGCGCGCAGGACCGCGAAGTTACAGGGTGCGGCCCTCATGCGTCCAGGAACTGGCGTACGGCCCGCCTGGATCGCAGCACGTGGATAGCCACGTGCGTTGCGTGCAGCGAGATAATCTGCAGCTCCCTTTCGCGCTCAGAGCGGTGGACTCGCCAGATGCGCCAAACCAGCCACCATTCATCGCGAAGCTGACGAAAACGGGACTGGTCGCAGCCGCTTGGCAGCTCGAAGTCAATCGGGCGGGATCGTAGCCCACGCACGAAGGCGCGCCGCGCGCACATCCACCACGGCGTGTCGAGGAATACGACTGTGTCTGCTCGCTCGAGTCGAAGATCGAGCGTGGCGGTGTAGTGCCGTCGGCGATCCAGCCGTCACCGGCGAGCAGTGTGTTCTGCTTCTCGCGCCACTCGGCCTCGCTCGGCTTTGCCCAACCCGGCAGCCAGAAGTGGAAATCGAGAACAATCACAGGGTGGCCGGTCCTCGCTGACAGCGCTCGCGAGAACGTACTCTTCCCCGCCCCGGCCAAGCCGGTTACCACGACTCGGCGTCCGACGGAGTTCGCTCCCGCGATGTCGCTTATTCCGACCGGTGATCCCGCACGGGAGCTTTTCGGCACAGCTCATAATGCCTGAAGCCAGGACCTCCGGGTGGACGCCGCTCAGCCGTGGTCGGACGCACTGATCCCGGCATGTGAGCGAGCCGCGGCAATCGCCTGTCGCGCCCAGATCACCCGTTCGAGTGCAGTGGTCCGGGGCCCCATGTGGGTGCGGCACTACCGCGCATCGGCTCTTTGCTCGGCCGCAGCCCACTCAGCGGTCGCGTTCAGTGCCCGAGCTTACGGCCTCCGGCCAGTTCCTCATTGGTGTTGGCGGGCAGATTTCGATGACCGTCAGCAATCGGCGTTGTCGGCAGCTTGTCCACCCTCGTGACAAGACTGTCTAGGGGGCGTGAAAAACGGGGCGTCGGACCCGACTTGGTGATTGTCAGTCGGTCGCGGTGGCTGCGGGACGCCAGCCATGGCTCCCCAACCCGTTCGTTCCGTCGGCGCGCCGCGGCGCGGGCCGGCGTCCCTGGCCGGCGCCGGGGTGCCGCTCAGCGTGCAGTCGGCCGTTCCGGGTCCGCTGGCATGCATGGTCCCGCGCGAGCGTCGTGCGCCGTGCCCGGGGCGCGCCGGCCCGGTCCTGGCCTACCAGGTCATCGCCGCGTTCAGCCGCCCCGGCGAGGTCGTCGCCACTGCAGGTATCGGGGCAAGCACGCTGGCCGCGGCGGCAGCTGCTGCCGGGCGCACGGCCATCATTCTGAACCCTGGCACGCAGCCTGGTCGGCGGGCCGTACTGGCGGTCAGCGCCGCCTGCACCTGCCCGACCGATCCCGGTCTGGACGGACTCGGCCCAGACGATCCCGGTCTGAACCACGACATCCAGGCATGCGCGGCTGCGCTGCGCCCTGGTGGGCTGCTCGCAGTCCTGACCTCGGCGGCGCTCGCGCCCGGCCGGCCGGGCGAGGTCGTCGCGCGGGCGCGGGCCGCCGGTCTCGGCTACGCCCAGCACATCGTGTTCGTCCAAGCCGTCATTCGCGGCGACAGCCTCGGCGGACCGCAGCCCCCGCCGCGCCCACACGGCCCGCTGGTGCACGCCGCCGTGCACACCGACCTGCTCCTGTTCACCGCACCCGAAGGACCCGCAGATGACTGAACCCACGCCCGTTCGCCCGGAGCATGATCGGCTGCGCCCGTCCTGCCGGGCTGGCGGCGAAGTGCCGCTGTCTGTATGGCCTACCGCGCAGCGCGACGCCCGCGCCCAGCGCGCCGGCCGGTACCCGCCCGCTGCCACCGCCCACCCGGGCAAGATGCTCCCGGCGATCGCGGCGACCGCGATCACCCGCTACACCGCCCCTGGTGACCTGGTCGCCGATCCGATGTGCGGCATCGGCACCACCGTGATCGAGGCCATCCACCTCGGCCGGGACGCGATCGGCGTCGAGTACGAGCCCCGCTGGGCGGCCATCGCCGCCGACGGCATCGCCCTGGCCCGCAGCCAGGGCGCCACCGGGCACGGCGAGGTGATCAACGGCGACGCGCGGCAGCTACCTGGCCTGGCCCCAGAGTGGGCGCAGGGCCAGGTGGCCCTGGTGGTCACCTCCCCGCCGTACGGTCCGAGCGTGCACGGGCACGTGCGCGCCGTCCCTGGCCGGGTCGCCAAGTACGACAACACCTACAGCTCGAATCAGGCCAACCTGGCCCGACAGGACCTGGCCGGCCTGCTGGACGGGTTCACCCGCATCCTGGCCGGCTGCGCAGAGCTGCTCCGGCCCGGCGGGATCGCCGTGGTCACCGCCCGGCCCTGGCGCCAGCACGGCGAGCTGACCGACTTCCCCAGCGCCGTCGTCGAGGCCGGCCGCGCCGCGGGCCTGGTTCCGGTGGAGCGGTGCGTCGCGCTGCTCGCCGGAGTTCGCGGCGGGCAGCTGATCGCCCGCCCGTCCTTCTTCCAGCTCGACAATGTGCGCAAGGCCCGCGCCCGCGGCAAGCCCTGGCACCTGATCGTCCACGAGGACGTGCTCGTGTTCTCGTCAGCCGGGAAGTGCTTGAGTTCGAGCGAACCCAAGGGTCCTCACGGTGGACCTGGGCGCCCGGGAACAGCGACGGCTCAGCCGGCGAACTGGTCCGGGGCGGCCAGCAGGCAGGCGGCATGACGAGCGCCGACCCCAGCGTGCCTCCCCGCGTTGGCAGCCTGTGCACCGGCTACGGCGGCCTCGACCTCGCCGTCACCGAGGCGCTCGGCGGCCAGCTGGCCTGGTGCGCCGACAGCGACGCGCCCGTTTCTGACATCCTGGCCGCCCGGTTCCCCGCCGTGCCCAATCTCGGCGACATCTCCCGGGTCCGCTGGGAGAACGTCCCGGCGGTGGACGTGATCACCGCCGGGTTCCCGTGCCAGGACATCAGCTTCGCCGGCCTGACCGAAGGGACCCGCAGCAGTGCCTGGAACCACGTCATGGCAGCCGTTCGCGTTCTACGACCCAGCCTGGTCATCGTGGAGAACGTGGCAGCCCTGTGCTACCCGGACGCGGCATGGGAGCCGTTCTCGGGGACCTGGCCGCCGCAGGGTATGACACGGAATGGCGCCGCGTTCGCGCCGCCGACATCGGCGCCCCGCATCCGCGGCCGCGCGTGTTCATCGCCGCTGCTGCCGACCCCGCAGGCCCGCGACCACCACGGCGCGCAACTCCCTGAAGTCCGCCGCGCCGCCGGCCACCAGGTCAACCTCAACGACGCCGCGGTCGGCCTGGCCGTGAACTGGGACCGCGACGGCTGGGGACGCTACCAGCCCGCCATCCGCCGCTGGGAGCAGATACTCGGGCGGACGGCGCCGTTCGCCGCCGAGCCGGGACGCCGCGGCCGGTGCCGGCTCAGCCCGGACTTCGCTGAGTGGCTGATGGGCTTGCCCGCTGGCTGGGTCACCGGCGTGCCCAGCTTGCCGTACTCGGCGGAGATCCGGGCACTGGGCAACGGGGTCGTCCCCGTGCAGGCCGCCACCGCGCTGCGTCTCCTGGCCGCGATCACCGCCGATGTCGCCAGCGCCTGGTCGGACCGTCCTGGCATCGGCCTGGAGGATGACCGTGCGGCCTGACCGTCAGGCCGCTGCTGCGGCATTGGCGCTGGTCAGGCCGGCCAGCCCGGGTGCCGGCACGATTCCATCAGGGAGGATCTCGGCAGCGACGTTGGGAACAGCCCGCCTGGCTCGGCGCGAAGACTCAGCGTCCGGGCGGGTCGGTCGTTATCCGGCACGCGATTCCCGGCGTCACGGCTACGGCGGCGGAGTCCAGGTCGATCCGGCTACGGGGGCGCATGTCGGCGCCGTGTTCTTCCAGTTCGGTCAGCATGTCCAGGGTGAACGCGGCGGTCTGCCGGATCCGCTCCGGCCACTCGTCCGGGGCCAGCAGGTCCCAGCATGCAACCGGGACCAGGCGGCCGCTGATGACGGCCCACAAGCTCACGCCGATCGCGTCGTGCCCGTCCGCGCCAGTGGCCTGGGTCAGGCGGATCAGCACGTCGCCTCCGCGGCCGAGTCGGCCGTCCGGCGGCAGGACATAGGCGGAGAACACCGAGCCGGGCAGCCCGCCCGCCTCGGTGACCAACAGCCACTGGCCCTCAGCCGGCGGTCGCTGTCCGGCCAGCAGCATTACGTCGACGTCTTCGGGATCGGTCGTCACGGGCGGCCCGGCACATGGGAGTTCTGGGGGAGTGGTGGTCATGATCAGTCACCTCCGGTTGTCTGCCAGACGGCGCATGTGGCGATGGCCCGGCCAGGCGCGGCCGCCAGTGCCCGTCCGGCGGGGCTGGCTTCGGTGGTGATCGGGGCCGGACTGGCCGCCCGCGGTCAAGTCCGCACCCCGTGGACGCGCGATCCGCGGTCCCGGCTTGCCGCCGGGCTGCGAGGTGAGCGTGCATGCACCCGGCTGCCGGCGGCGGTGCAGGCGGCGTGGCTGTGACCGGGACGCTGACCCTGGCCGAGGTGTCGGCCCTGCCCGCGGTGACCGACCTGGTCACCGCCGGCCGGGCCCTGGGGCTGGGCCGGACCAAGGCCTACCAGCTCGCCAGCGCCGGTCAGTTTCCATGCCCGGTCATCCGGGCCGGCATGACCTACCTGGTCCCCACAGCCGGGCTGCTCGCCGTGCTCGGCCTGCCCCTCCCCGCAGGCCACCCAGCTAGCAGCCCCGAGACGGACAGAGAGTAAGGAGAGCCCTGATGGCCGCGGGAACCACCTACAAGCAGTGCAGTTGCCGTGAAGGCGACGGCAAGCGGCTCGGCCAGAAATGCCCGCAACTGAGGCGCGGCAACGGCGCCTGGAGCCACCGGCACGGCCGCTGGTACTACCAGCTCGAACTCCCGCCCCGCCCCGACGGCACCCGCCGCAACCCGCTGCGCCGGGGCGGGTTCGGCACCCAGGACCAGGCCGAGAAGGAACTCGGCACGGCGCGCGAGTTGCTCGCCATCGCCGCCGAAGACGACCTGGAAGGCCGCATCAAGATCGCCGACGCGATCCAGCGGGCGGTCAGAACCACCCGGCACCTGCCCGACCCCGCCTATGTCCGTAAGGCCGCCCGGCTCGGCTGTGATCCAGGTGCCCCGCAGGTCACCGTCGGCGAATGGCTGGATCAGTGGCTAGCCGGCAAGAAGAACCTGCGCACCGGCACGGTGCGCAGCTACGAGCCGCACATCCGGCTGTACTACAAGCCGCTCATCGGCCACATCCGGGTGAACCGGCTGCGGGTCGCCGACGTCGCCAGCGTGTTCGAGGCCATCGACGAGCTCAACGACATCATCGACAAGGCCCGGACCAGCGGCGACCCCGCCGTCCGCGCTGCGGTCAAGGGCCGGCGCCCGGTCGGCCCGGCGACCAAGCAGCGCATCCGTGCCACGCTGCGCTCGGCGCTGGGCACCTACATGAAACAGCATCCTGGCCTGCTGGAGGTCAACGCCGCCGCGCTGGTGGACCTGCCGTCCGGTAAGCGGCCTCGGCCGCTCGTGTGGACCGAAGAGCGCGTCCGCGCCTGGCAGCGTGACTCTCAATCCGGGCTCGCGGCCGCCCGCGCCAGCGGCGGCCGGTTCAGCCCGCTCGACGTCTGGGTCTCCACGCCCCGGCCGTCCCCGGTCATGGTGTGGACCCCCGCCCAGACGAGCGTCTTCCTGGCCTACGCGCGGCGGCACCGCCTGTACGCGCTGTACCACCTGATCGCCTACCGGGGGCTCCGCCGCGGCGAGGCATGCGGGCTGCGCCGCGCCGACACCGATCTGGCCGCAGCGATTACCACGGTCCGCTGGCAGATCACCCAGCTCGGATGGGCTGTCGAGCAGGCCCCGCCGAAGTCAGAAGCCGGCGAGCGGCAGGTCGCCCTCGACGCCCAGACCGTCGGGGTGCTCCGCGCCCACCGCCGCCAGCGCGAGCAGGAACGAAGGGAGGCGGGCATGGCCTGGCATGACAGCGGGTTTGAGTTCACCACCGAGACCGGCGAGCCGCTGCACCCTGCGTTCGTGACCGCCCAGTTCGAACAGCTCGCCTACCTGGCCGGGCTGCCACCGATCCGGCTTCACGACCTCAGGCACTTCGCGGCCACCCTCGCGCTCGCCGCAGGGGTCGACATCAAGATCGTGCAGGACATGCTCGGCCACTCATCCCGGGCCATCACCTCCGACACGTACACCACCGTCCTGCCTGAAGTGGCTCGTGCCGCTGCCGAAGCCGCCGCGGCGCTCATCCCGGTGCTTACCGGCTCGGCCGAAACAGAGACCACTGACGCGCGCCGTCAGGCTTTTGCCGCCGACACTTTGCAGTGCTCAGCCGCCGGAGCTGAAGAACGCGAAGTGCTCGGTCAGCTGGATCAGCGCGCTCGCGACGGCGGTGATCCGGTCGTCCGCTAGGCCAGGCGGACCCCAGCGCTCGGGCATGCACGCTGCTCGTCACCGTGATCCTGGCATGTCGTCCGCTGCCGGTATCGTGCCCTCAGTGTCCCCGGCCCGCCCGGGGCGTTATCAGCCGGTCTGGACGGCCCGCGTGCACCGACAGCCCGCCCACGGCCCCGCACCCCATAGGACATCGCAGTGCCGCCCGCTTACCTCGACAACATCCAGATCCTCAAGGCGATCGACAAGCGCCAGCAGCAGTCCGAGGGCCGCCCCCTGTGGATGAGCGCCTACCAGCTGCTGAACGAGATGTCGGGCACCCATGCCGCGGACCCGCGGCTGATGCCGGGCTTCCTCCAGGAGCTGTTCATCGCCCAGGCGGCGGGGCAGCTCACCTGGCAGCTGACGGACGGTCGCGTCAACCCGCAGGACGCGAACTACTACCTGCAGCAGATCCAGGACCTGGCCCTGACGCCGGCCGGGCAGGACCGGGCCCGGAACCGGATGGTGGTCCTGCCGGAGCCTGATCCAGGCGAAGATGATGGCCACGACCTGAGCGATCTCATCGTCCGGCAGGTCGCGGAGGCGATCACCGGTGAGTACGCCCCGGATCAGCTTGTCGTCTTCCTCGGGGAGCAGGGCATCCCGCCGGACTGGCTCGCCCTCCCGGACGGAGCCTCCGAGGCGGATGCCCACGCGGTCCTGGCTGCCGTGTGGCGGGCGGGCTCGATGGGTAGGCGCCTGGTGCGGCGTTTCCTCGGCCGCTGGCTCGACGGCCAGCTCATTACCGGGCCGGACGGCGAGCTGCGGGCCGCGCTCGTCGAGCAGCTTGCGCGCCAGGGCTGGCAGATCCGTCCGGAGGACTCGCTGCTCGTCGCGGCTGAGCCGGTCCGCGGCATCCCGGTGAGCGCCCCGTTCCTGCGGGAAGCGCGGCTGCACCCGCTCATCGAGGCCGAAGCCCGCCCTCAGTTCATGATCCGCAAGCTGGATCAGGCCGTGTTCGCGTCGCTGAGGGCAGTCGAGATCCGGGTACGCGCGCTCGGCGGGTACAGCGATCAGATGATCGGCGCGGACCTCATGAACCGGGCCTTCGGGCCTGGCGGCCCCCTGACGGACTCGGCAGCCGCCAGGGGAGAGCAGGAGGGAACGCGGGCCCTGTTCACCGGGGCGTTCGGGGCGCTGCGGAACCCCGCGGGGCACCGGCAGATCGACTACGACGATCTGTCCGAGGCAGCCGAGGCCGTCCAACTGGCGAGCCTGCTGATGCGCATCCTCGACCGGGTGCAGGCGCGGCTGGTCGCGGTCGGTCGTACCGCCCAGGCGACAGGACCGTCGCCTGGGACACCTTGACTTGTTTATCTTGTGCTCGTGGCCGAGTCCGCAGAGCACCAGTTCTTGTCCGAGTGCGTTACGGGTGTGCTAAGTCAGCTGTCGCGGACCAACCTTTACGCATACGTGGAGGCTGAGCGCCGGAAGTTTGACTTCGCGTGTGAGCTTGTGCGCGATTGGTCTCGTCCCCTCGTCGGTCAGACCCTCTGGCGTCACACCGCTGGAGTCGACAAGGACCTCCGCACGATGTTGCTAGATCCGGATGCAGAGATCTGCGCGTACGTCGCTAGAGACACTGTCAAGGCTCGCAGACTCCTTTCGGAAGTTATGAAGGATTTCCGGTCGAGTGGAGCCCCCGTAGCGCCGCATCGGCTTCGGGTCTTCTGG
>Ga0335075_10011013_pt1 | contig 13688 bp, 11 predicted proteins | sample Lox_Sample_24_FD_206723 | JGI IMG/M metagenome (GOLD analysis project Ga0335075, IMG submission 206723) | Soil microbial communities from Loxahatchee National Wildlife Refuge, Florida, United States - Lox_Sample_2.4 | ecosystem: Environmental > Terrestrial > Soil > Wetlands | place: USA...
CGCACACGCTATTTGCTGACGTTGCTGATCAGACTCGGCACCGCGGTGGGACGCCGACCTCACCAGACGAATGGCAGCTAGAGATGCTGTGCAATCTCGCGGCAGCTGAATTCGTCATGCCGCTGGGAAGCTTGCCCGCAAGTGACCGACTTCCCAGGCTGGAGCAGCTGATGGCCGATCGGCGAAAGTTCGATGTCTCAGCAGAGGCGTTCCTGATACGTGTGGTGAAGACAACCGCCGAGCCGGCATTGATGTTCTGCGCCTCACCAATTGAGGATGCCAGCTTGAGACCAAGCTATCGCATTGATTACACCGTCGGCTCAAAATCGGCACCACCGCTAAATGGTGCGGGTATATCCATTCCGAGTGATAGTATCGTCAATACATGCACGGCGATCGGACAGACAAACCGCGCGTCAGAGTCGTGGCTGACCGAAGAAAGGCTTATTATTGAATGTGTCGGTATCCCGGGCTTCCCGGGCACAATTTTCCCGCGCATTGCCGGTATCATCCGGTTCCGCGGCGAGGATGCTGAGCAGGATGGGCTCAATTTTCGACACGGAGACGTGCTAAGTCCTGGCGGTCCCGGAATGAAGGTGGTTTGCCAGTTGGTCAACGATCAAGCAAGGGTCTGGGGCGGCGGTGTCGCACGCGCGACGGCACGGCGGTATCCAAATGCACAGCGCGAATTTTCGCACTGGTTCGTGCAACTCCCGAAGCGCGACCGCCTTGGCCAGGTACATTTCGCAGAAACTGGCACTGACACTGTCATTGCAAGCGTAGTCGCGCAAGAAGGATATGGCCCTTCGACGAGTCCCCGTATACGCTATGCACCTCTCGAGCGATGCCTTTCTGCCGTCGCACGCTTTTCGCTAGACCGCCAGGCCACAATTCACCTACCGCGCATCGGGGCAGGTCAGAGCGGCGGATCATGGGATACGGTCGAAGAAATTATCCGAGACACGCTGGTCGCCCAGGGCCTTCGCGTTACTGTCTATGATTTACCCCCGAGACGCCAGGCAACAGAGGCTGAGATTCTTATTTGAACTTCGGGAGTGACTCACTGCGGATAGTCGTGCTGTCCGGGCCCATTGGCGCCGGAAAGTCCGCGTTGGCTGACAAGCTTGTCCTGAAATATGGAGCTCAAATCATCAAGACACGTGACCTCATTCGGAAGCAACTGCCGAGGACGGGAGAAGAGCGCGCGGCATTGCAAAGGGCGGGGGAGAACCTGGACAGAGCGGATGATGGCGCCTGGGTCAAAGACGCGCTGGTGCGATTTATTGAGGACAATGTTGGCGGGCCGGCCGCTCGTGGCTTCTTTGTTATCGATTCGGCGCGGATCTGTGGGCAGGTTCGGGCCGTGCGGGATGCTTACGGCACCGCAGCGCACCACATACATCTCGATGCCTCCGACTCGATCCTGGCGGAACGCTATTCCCGGCGCAGTAGCAAGACAAAAGAATTCGGACAGTATGCGGACGTACGGCGAAGCAAGACAGAACGTGAGGTCCGCAAGTTGGCAGACGTCGCCGATACCGTGGTAGCGACCGACCGTTGCACGCCGGAGGCCGTCCTGGTGCGCGCTATCGCTTTGCTGGGACTTTATCCGCGCATCACGACGCCCTTGGTGGATGTTTTGATCGGCGGCCAGTATGCCAGCGAAGGCAAGGGTAACATCGTCGGGCATATCGCTCCGGAATACGATCTACTTGTGCGGGTTGGCGGCCCCAATGCCGGGCATAAAGTGTATGCTGAACCAGAACCCGAAGCATATTTCCACCTACCTTCCGGGACGGAGCGAGCACCCAGCGCGCAGCTGCTCCTCGGCGCTGGCGCGGTTATTTCCCCGCAGAAGCTTCTCGAGGAGATCGCCATCCACCATGTGGAGGCCGAACGCCTGAGTATCGATCCGCAAGCGATGATAATCGAGGACGCGGACATTGAGCAGGAAAGGGGCCTGCTCGATAAAATCAGTTCGACGGCGCAAGGCGTTGGCGCCGCAAGCGCACGCAAGATCATGGGGCCGCGGCGGAAAAATCAACCCAAGCGTGCGGCTCGCCAAAGAGCTACCCGAGCTCAAGCCATTCATCCGTGAGAGCCAAGTGATTCTGGAGAGAGCATTTGTCCGAGGAGAGCGTGTGTTGCTGGAAGGCACGCAAGGCACAAGCCTCAGTCTGCATCATGGCATCTACCCATGGGTAACCTCACGTGAAACGAGCGTCGCAGGGTGCCTCGCAGACGCCGGCATTGCCTCGACACGCGTTCGCAGAGTTATCATGGTATGCCGGACATATCCTATCCGGGTTGGCGGTCCGTCGGGCCCTATGGAGCTTGAGATAGAATACGAGGAGCTCGCGCGACGTTCCGGCATAGATATTGCGGAACTCAAGAAGACCGAGACTACCACTACAACAAGGAGGCAGCGTCGGCTGGCAGAGTTTGACTGGGAGCAGCTTCACCGATCGACCATGCTAAATGGGCCAACCGACATTGCGCTGACATTCGTGGATTACCTTAGTAAGGCGAACCGTGACGCGTTTCGCTTCGATCAGCTCAAGCCAGAAACCACGCGATTTATTGAAGAAGTGGAACGCGTCTCTGGCGTACCGGTAAGCCTTATATCTACGAGTTTCAATTGGCGTAATGTGATCGACCGGCGGTCCTGGTGACAGAAGCTGATCTTGCCGAATTGTTGGCTGACTCCCCAACACTTTACCACATGGCAGAGCAGGGCAGTTGGCCATCCATCCGCAATTATGGCCTGCTGAGTACGACAGCACTCCTCGATCGTTACGGGATCACTGGTGCAGCCAGAACGGCGGTTGAGAGCAAAAGGAGGCCAGCAAGCGTATCCCTGGAAAGGAATGGATTCGACCGCGCCGTGGTGCGCGATCAGCTACCCATGGACGACAGCGGACTAACTCGCTGCCTGGAGGACGGACTTTCGCCGGAAGAGTGGTATCGGATCTTAAACGCTAAGGTGTTCTTCTGGCTAACGCGGGAACGTCTATTACGACTGTTAAATGCCGGGACGTATCGGCTACAAGAGCATGACGTGCTCGTCCTCGACGCAAAGCCACTTATCGAAGCCTATGAGGGCAAAATCTGGTTGTGCCCGATTAACAGCGGCTGTACGAAGCCATTTCCGCACCCGAGAGGCAAGAGGACATTTCTGCGGGTACGGGATTACCCCTACGCGCAGTGGAAGGCAAACAGGAAACGCGGCGAACGCGTCGTGGAGCTGGCCGTCGACTATGCTGTGCCAGATGTCGCAAAATTTGTTACCCGCATAGTGCGTATGAGAGCATCTGAGGAGCTCGCTGTCCTATTCCGAGCTTAGAGGCAGATTGCACGGACCAACTTAATTTCTCATTATTGGCCTCGCCGTACGATTTGCTTGTTCGCCGCCCGCAGAGCTGGCCAGGCTCTCCAGCGGCCAACGCGGCCGCGGGGCCGCGTCCAGCCCGTCCGCCAGCCCGAGCCGCAGTCGCTCGATTCCCGCCCACGCGACCATCACCGCATTGTCCGTGCAGAGACGCGGCGGTGGTGCCGCAAGCCGGAACCCGCGTTTGCCCGCTTCGTCCTCCAGCGCTGCGCGGATTGCCCCATTTGCCGCCACGCCACCAGCCGACACCAGAAGCCTCCCATCCGGATGCCGCTCCGCGAACATCGCCATCGCATGGGCCGCGCGATCGGCCAGCACCGCGACGATTGCCGCCTGGAACCCGGCGGCGATATCTGCCGCCACCTGTCCCGGCAGCGCGCCGGCGCCGTGCCGCGCCACCTCCTGCGCCACCGCCGTCTTCAGCCCGGAAAAGCTGAAATCGCAGCCCGCCCGGCCTAGCAGCGGTCGGGGGAACGCGTAGCGCCCCGGATCGCCGGTCGCGGCCAGGCGCTCTAATGCCGGACCGCCTGGCCAGCCCAGGCCCAGCAGCTTCGCCACCTTGTCGAACGCCTCACCCACCGCGTCGTCCAGCGTGCCGCCGAAACGCTCGTATCGCCCGATACCTTCGACCGCGACGCACTGGCAATGTCCGCCGGACATGAGCAGCAGCAAATAAGGAAACGGCGCACCGCCCTCGATCAGCCCAGGCAGCCGTACGGTCAGCGCGTGCGCCTCCAGGTGGTTCACCGCGACGAAGGGCAGGCGCGCGCCCAGCGCGATCCCCTTGCCTATCTGCGAGCCCACGATCAGCCCGCCGATCAGTCCCGGCCCGGTTGTCGCCGCAACCCCACCCAGCTCGCCGAACGCCAGCCCGCAGCGCGCCATCACCCGGCGCAGCATGTCCGGCAACAGTGCCAGATGGGCCCGCGCCGCGATCTCCGGCACCACACCGCCGTACGGGGCGTGCTCGCTCTCCTGGCTGGCAACGGCTTCGGCCATCACGCGGCCGGCCTCGTCGAGCACCGCGGCCGCGGTCTCGTCGCAGGACGTTTCGATCCCTAGGACAGGGCGCATTCCACTTTCCATCCGCTCGGCGCGGTCATAGGACAGCGGCATGAGCGCCGCCACGCCGCCACCGCACAGCCATGCGCTGCCGCTGCGCGTCGGCACACGCGGCTCGCCGCTGGCGCTGGTGCAGACGCGGGCTTTCCTCGATCGGCTGCGCGGCTTCTGTCCGGTGCTGCGCAACATGGAGGTGTTCGAGGAACACCCCATCCGCACCACCGGCGACGCCACTCAGGCGTCCGGCCAACGTTTGGCCGAAATCGGCGGCAAGGGGCTGTTCGCCAAGGAAATCCACGACGCGCTGGCCGACGGCCGCATCGACTTTGCCGTGCACAGTCTGAAGGACCTGGAGACAACACTGCCACGCGGCATTGTGCTGGCCTGCACGATGAAGCGGGAAGATGCGCGGGATGCCCTCATTATATCCCCCCTCCCCTTGCGGGAGGGGGCTAGGGGGGGCCCCGCCCAGTTCGCCCTTCTCCCCGAAGGCGCTGTCGTCGGCACGTCGTCGGTGCGGCGGCAGGCGCAGCTTCTGCACGCCAGGCCCGACCTGACCGTGGCCGCAATCCGCGGCAACGTAGGCACGCGGCTCGACAAAGTGGCGAGCGGCGCCTTTGACGCCACGCTGCTGGCGCTGGCTGGGCTGCGGCGGCTCGGGCTGGAACATCGAGCCGCCGTCGTGCTCGACCCGGACGTGATGGTGCCGGCCGCTGGCCAGGGCATCGTCGCCGTCACCGTGCGCGCCAACGCCACCGAACTGCGCGATCTGCTGGCCGGGATCGAAGACCCGGAGGCGAGGGCGGTCGCCACCGCGGAGCGCGCCATGCTGGCCGCGCTCGATGGCTCCTGCCGAACGCCGATCGGCGGTTATGCCGGGGTGCAGCCTGACGGGACGCTGTCGCTGATCGGGCTGGTGGCGCGCGCCGACGGCTCGTTTCTGCTCAAGCACCGGCTCTCGGGGCCGGAGGCGGAGGCGGAGAGACTCGGCGCCGAGCTGGGTGCCAGCCTGCGCGCCGATTCTCCCGGCGATCTCTTTGCCTGACGCCGCCGGCACCGTCCTGATCACCCGCCCAAGCCGGGCGGCCGAGGAGACCGCCCGGCACGTGTCGGCGCTGGGGCTGCGGCCGATCGTCGCCCCGCTGCTGACGATCCGGCATGTACCAGCCGAGCTGCCCCAAGACGCAGCGGCGGTGTTGCTCACCAGCGGCAACGCCGTCAATAGCCTGCCCGCCTGGGCACGCGCTCGGCCGGTCTTCGCAGTCGGCGATGCGACCGCCGCGCGCGCTCGCACCGCCGGCTTTGCCGAGGTTTACAGCGCCGGCGGAAACGCCGCCGACCTTGCCACATTGGTGCAGCGGGCGCTGCCCCCCCAATCCGGGGAGTTGCTGCTGCTGACCGGCAAAGGCCAGGGCACCGCGCTGGCCAGCCTGCTGCTAGCCCAGCGGCGCGACGTGATCGTGCGCGAAGTTTACGAAGCGGTCGCCGTCCCGCGACTGCCACCCCCGGCGGCGGAGGCACTGCAAGGCGACAACTTGCGCGCGGCGTTGCTCTTTTCCGCCGAGACTGCCCGCCAGTTCGTCCGGCTCGTCACCGCGGCCGGCCTGGAGGCGAGCGTCCAAAACACCGATGCCTGCGCTATCAGCCCGACGACCGGCGTGGCATTAGAGATCCTACGGTGGCGGCGAATCAGGATCGCCGCCCGGCCAACTCAGGACGATATGCTCGCGCTGCTGCGATGAACGAAACGCCCGCCCTGCCGCCGCCCGACCGAGCCGAGCCCGCCGCGGCCCCGCGATCGGCCGCCGCTCCCCGCAACCGCAATTTGGTGCCGTGGGTCTATGCGCTCGGATTCATCATGCTCGGGCTGGCGCTGCTGTGGATCTGGCAGAACCCGAATCCGGCGCCACAGCGGGCCGTGCAGCCGCGCCTGGATACGCTCGCGCAGCAGCTTCAAATGCTGAACGAGCGAGTGATGCAGCTCGCCCAGCGGCCTGCGCCCCAACCCGTCAACCTCGCGCCGCTCGAGCAGCGCGTGGCGGCGCTGGAGCGGCGCCCGCCGCCAGCGCCCGATCTGAGCCCGATCGAGCAGCAACTCGCCGCGCTAAGGTCGCAGATCGAAGCCAAGGCGGTGGGTGCGCCGGCCCCCGACCTCGGGCCGCTCGAGGTCCGCGTCGAAGCGTTGGAGCGGCAGGTCCAGGCAGTGCAGTCGCTGCAATCGCGGCTCGATCAACTCGCGAGCCAGCGGGCCGAGCTTGGCCCACGGTTGGCCCAGCTCGCCGCCGACCAGCAGGCGTTGGCCGCCCGGGTCCAGGATCTCGACGCCGCGATGAAGGCCCAGCAGGCCAACTTCGGCACGCAGTTGCAGTCCGCACAGCAGCAGGCGAACGCCGCTGTCGCCGCAGCCGGGAAGGCTGCCCGGCTGGCGCGCCTTCAGGCTGCTCGCGCGGCGCTGCAAGCGGGGATGCCGCTCGGGGTCATCGAGGGCGCACCGCCCGCGCTGGCCCGCTTCGCCGAAGCCAACCCCCCGACCGAGGCAGCTTTACGCCTTGCCTTTTCCCCCGCGGCGAAAGCCGCCCTCGACGCCGCGGAGCCCGACACGGCCGGTAAACCGTTTGGTGAACGGCTGTGGGAGCGCGCCCAGCAACTGGTCACCATCCGTGAGGGCGATCGGGTCATCGTCGGCGATCCCGCGGCCGGCGTGCTGGCCCACGCGCGACAGGAGGTGGATGCCGGCGACCTGGCCGGCGCGGTCGCGTCGGTTTCCACCCTGACCGGGCTGGCTGCGCAAGCGATGGCGAGCTGGCTCGATCAGGCCAGGGCAGTGCTGGCGGCTCGGGCCGCACTCGACACGATGGCCGCGCACGCCTGATGCGCCGGGCGTTGCTGACACTCCTCGTTGCCGCGGTGGTCGTGGCAGCCGCCTGGTACTTGGCCCGGCTGCCGGGAACAGTGACGGCGCAGATCGGCGGTGTGACGGTCCAGGCGGCGGTTTCGGTAGTCGCGGTCGCTCTGCTGGTGGCGTTCGTGGCTCTTTTCATTCTGCTTCGCCTGATCGGCGCGCTGACCCGGCTGCCGCGCGTGCTGCGTGCGCGCCGGGCGGCTGCCCGCCGCGGCGCCGGCGACATCGCTGCTACGCGTGCCCTGGTCGCGCTGGCCGCGGGCGAGACCGGTGATGCGAGGCGCGAAGCCGCCCGTGCCCGCCGCCTGCTTGGCGACACGCCGCAGACCCTGCTGCTCGCCGCCGAGGCGGGGCGCCTCGCCGGACGCTCCGACGAAGCGCAGGAGGCGTTCCGGGCGCTTGCGGCACGGCCGGATGCGGCCTTTCTCGGCTATCGCGGCCTGCTGCGCGGCGCCGTGGACCGGCAGGACTGGGTCGAGGCAGCCCGTCTCGCCCGGCAAGCCGAGGCGGCACACCCGGGAGCGGTGTGGCTGCGCGAGGAGCGCGCCCGGCTGGCGGTCCGCACCGCGAGTTGGACCGAGGCGCTGGCGATGGCGGACGCCGATACGCCGAAGGCGGCGCTTGCCACCGCGGCGGCGAACGCCGAGGCCGAGCCGAGCCGCGCCCTGCGCCTGGCGAAACGAGCCTGGAAGGAGGACCCCGGTCTGGTTCCCGCCGCACTCGCCTATGCCCGCCGCTTGCGCGCACTTGGGCGGGAGAAGCGGGCACAGGCCGTGATCAGCCGGGGCTGGACGGTCGCCCCGCATCCCGATCTGGCCGACTTCGCGCTGGGTCCGGTCGCAGACAAGCTGGCGCGCGTGCAGGCCGCGCAAGCTCTGACCAAACCCAATCCAAACCACCCGGAGAGTCACCTGCTGCTGGCCCGGACCGCATTGGAGGCCGGCCTGCTCGGCGAGGCACGCCGGCACGCCGAGGCGGCGCGCGATGGCGGGCTGAATCAGCGTCGCCTATGGCTGCTGCTGGCGCACCTCGAGGAGGAAGAGCACGGCGACACCGAGGCGGGCCGGATCGCACAGCGCGAGGCGCTGCGCCGCGCGGCGACTGCCGATGCGGACCCGGCCTGGCACTGCACCTCCTGCCACGCTCGGCAGGCGGTATGGCAGCCGGCCTGCCCGCTGTGCGGTGACGCCGGCAGCCTGCGTTGGGGTCCTGGCGCCACGCAACCTGAGCTTGCCACGGCTTCCAACGGCCTTCGGAGCGAGGGGCTCGCCGGGACCTGACGTCCGGGGGCAAGCTTCTCGCGAACACCTGAAAACTCCGCGGCGAAACTTCGGGCGGGCCCGGAACATTTATGGAAACCTTGCCGAACCAGGAGGTTACCTCATGCGAGGAACACGTTCACTCAGTCTTGCGTTGGTTGCAGCAGCCCTTGGGGCCGCGCCAGCCCTGGCGCAGCAGAATGGAGCCGCGCCGGCGGCGCAAGCGCCTGTCGGGGCGAGCATGACGCCAAACGCAACCACGCCGCCAAAGTCACCCATGGCGAACAACCAGAGCACGGAGACCAACACCAAGGGACCATCCGGATCGCTTGAAAAGTACAATGGCGAGTGGCGCACCAGCAAACTCGTCGGAGCAACCGTCTTCAACAGCAGCGGCGACGACCTCGGAACGATCGACGACCTGCTTACGGACGATAACGGCAAAATCAGCCAGGCGGTGATCTCGACCGGCGGTGTCCTAGGCATGGGCGGCAAGCTCGTCGAGGTACCGTTCGATCAGTTGAAGTTGGAGCCGAGCGCCGACAACAACAGTGCCGCACAAGCGGCCGGAATGCCGAAGATGCCGGCCGGCAACAATCCGCCAGCCGCCGGCAAGGCGTCCACAACCACTGCCGCGAACCGGGCGCCCGCGCATCCGACGTACTACAGCCTTGTCCTGCCGAACGCGACGAAGGATTCGCTGGCCAAGCAGCAGACGTTCAAATACGCGAGCACGGACTAATCACGAACGGCGCCTCGGCTGTTGCCGAGGCGCTCCGACCCGTCATCCTGAATGGCATTGGCGCGGCGGCGGGAGCCGCGCGCACCGCGTGTTCGGGTTCAGCGCGGCGCGTAGGACGGCGGATAGCTGGCCGGCGGCGCGTAGTACGCGGGTGGCGCGTAGTACGCGGGTGGCGCGTAATACGTGGGCGGCGCGTAATAATAGGCGGGCGGCGGCGAATAATAGACCGGCGGCGGGTAATAGGCCGGCGGAGCAAAACCGAAGAATACGCCGCCACCCCAGCAGCAGCCGCCCCAACCACCGCGCCAGCCCCAGCCACCGCCGCCGTGCCAGCCGCCCCAGCCCCCACCGCCCCCCCAGCCTCCACCGCCGTGCCAGCCTCCGCCACCGCCCCAGGCGGCCTGTGCGGTCGTGGGAACCGTGAGCGACAGTGCGAGCGCGCCTGCTACAGCCGCGAAAACGGCCGAACGAAGCGGGAAACGATGCAACCGGGCCATGACAGGATGCTCCTCGTTTACTCGTGATATGGCGCTGCATCACGGCAAAGTTAAGGCGGCGACAGGCAAGATGCTTGGTCTCCTCAGCCGTGGAGTCCGCCGACGGCACCTTCGATGCAGATATGCGCGGGCGGTCACGCTTTGCGGAGCGCGGTGAACCGGTGAAGCCGGATCGCGTCCAGGCCGATCGAAAGGGGCGATTTTCGGTTCGAAAGGTGGCCAACATGCCTGCGTCAGTTTCGCTGGCGATGAACAGAGGTCGGACGCGGCCGCCCACCACGGTGCTCGTAGTCGACGATGATGAACTGGTGCGCGAAATGGCGGCGACGTTCCTTTCGCTGCAGGGGTATCGCGTCATCGAGGCAGGCAGCGGCGACGAGGCCGTGGCGGTGCTAGACAGTTCCGGCCAGGTCGATGTGGTCTTCACGGATCTACGTATGCCGGGCCGCCTGGACGGAATCGGGCTGGCGCGATGGGTTCGTGCTCATTGTCCGGGGACCCGCGTTCTGATCACGTCGGGGCACGCCTCCGGGGCACAGCAGGTCGTCGAGGTCAGCAACGGTCCCCTGATTCCGAAGCCATATCGACCGGAGGACGTCGCCCGCCGGGTGCAGGCCTTGACCGGCGAGGCGGACACGCACTAGACAGGTAGTTTTCCAATGAAATGATATGTCACCGTGGTCGGCCGATGGCACAGAGGCGCAGCACTGCCAGGGCCTTCGCACGGCCGGCCTCCCCCGGTGCCGGTTTGGTAATTGACGGCGCCACCTTCGCGCCCATATGGGCAAGCTTGGAGATGCGTGCCCCATCACCTCAGCCGCCATCGCGCTGGATTTCCGGGTGCCTGAAAAACCCGGCGCCCAAACCGACCTTCGTAATCTTCGTGTCGAAAAAAGACCTTGGTCCAGGCGAGGTGATGGGGTTTTCGCGACTGGCCACGAAAGTGCGATGGGGCGGCACGGGTCAGACCACAAGGGGAAGACTCCGGCTGTGCCGGCTGGGTATAAGCGCCGGTCTGACAGCGAAACCGCGCAGGAGAACAACACCGGCATGGCCGCTCCCGAGATCGCCGACTGGCTTGTGGCACGCGGCCTTGGCGAGTTTACGCAACTCTTCATCGATCAGCAGATCGACCCAGAGTTGCTGCCCGACCTGACCGACGCGGACCTGCAATCGATCGGACTGCCGCTCGGGGCACGCAAGAAGCTGCTCAGGGCGATTGCCGAGTCGGGCCAGGAAGCCGGGACGCCGCAGACAGCGGTCACGTCCATTCGTCCAACTCCGCCCCCTCATCGGGGGGCGGAACGCCGCAACCTGACGGTGCTGGTCTGCGACATGGTGGGCTCGACCGCCCTCGCCTCCAGGCTCGACCCGGAGGAGCTGCGCGGCATCATGCACGGCTACATGGATGCATGCACGGCCGTGGTCGCCTCGTTCGGCGGCTACGTCGCGCGCTACCAGGGCGACGGGCTGATGGCCTATTTCGGCTATCCGCAGGCCCGCGAAGATGCCGCCGAACGGGCAGTTCGCGCGGCGCTCCGCTTGATCGACACGATGCGCACCGCGCCCGCCGATCCGGCGATCCGGCTGCAAACGCGCGTCGGCATCGCCACCGGCCTCGCCGTGGTCGGCGACCTGATCGGCGAGGGCGCAGCGCGCGAGGAAGCGGTTGTCGGAGAAACCCCGGCCCTCGCAGTACGCCTCGAGTCGATCGCCCCTCCCGACGGGGTCGTGATCGCACAGAGCACAAGAGAGCTTTTGGGACATGTGTTCTCGCTCGACGACCTGGGGCTACAGAGCCTGAAAGGATTCGATCGGCCGCAGCGGGCCTGGCGTGTGATCGGCGAGGCTCGTGCCGAGAGCCGCTTCGCCGCTGTCCGGCGGAGCCGGTCGGATGGATTGCCGGTAGAGCTGGTTGGGCGGGATTCGGAGCTGGCGGTGCTGCTGACGCGGTGGCGCCACGCCGTCGAGGGTGCCGGTCAGACGGCACTGCTGATTGGCGAGCCGGGACTTGGCAAGTCGCGCCTTGTGGAGGCGCTGCGCGAAGCGCTGGCGGGCGACGCGCATGACGTCGTACTGTTGCAGTGCGCGTCGCATCATCAGGCCAGCGCCCTGCGCCCGGTTATCGAGTGGATCGAGCGCACCGCCGGCTTCGCCCCCGATGATGATGCGGCGGAGATGCGCCTCGAACGGCTGAAGGCGCTGCCGGACGTCGCCGGACCGACGCTCGAGGTGGTGGCAGAGCTGCTGTCGGTGGTCGGTGCGTCGGAAATCAGTCAGGCCGAACGCCGCGAACGCACACTGAACGCGCTGATCGGGCTGCTCACCCAGGGGCGGGCCGGGACGCCACGGCTGCTCGTGTTCGAAGACGTGCACTGGAGCGACGCGTTCTCGTTGGAGCTCCTGGAGCGCATCGTTGATGCGGCCGGCATGCTCCGGCTGATGGTGCTCGTCACTACGCGACCGGAGACGTCCCTGTCATGGTCCGTCGCCCCCGACGTCACAACGATCACGCTGGACCGGCTGGAGCCGACGCACGCTACCCGGCTGGTCGAGCAGCTCGGCGGTGGGGATCGGCTGCCGCCCGAGCTTAGAGAGCGCATCATCGAACGGGCCGGCGGCGTGCCATTGTTCGTCGAGGAGCTGACCCGGTCGATGCTGGAGGCGGGCGAGGACGCCTGGCAGACGGGGCGGTCTGCTGGCACTGTGCCGGTACCGGCCACGCTGCACGATACGCTGATGGCCCGGCTCGACCGCCTCGGAGAGGCGAAACTGATCGCGCAGATCGGCGCGGTGCTGGGGCGCGCGTTCCACTACCGCTGGCTTGCCTCTTGCGCCGGTGTAAGTGCCCAGCGGCTGCACGCGGCCCTGACCGAGCTCGTCGGGTCCGGCCTGGCGGCGGCGAACGGCGCTCCTCCCGAGGCCATCTATAGTTTCAAACACGCGCTTGTACAGGATGCGGCCTATCATTCCATGCTGCGGGCCGAGCGGGTGCGGCTGCATCGCGAGATTGCGCGCATTCTGGAGAGCCGCTTCAGCCGCATCGCTGAAGAGCAGCCGGAGCTGCTGGCGCACCACTATACCGAAGCCGCCGAGACCGACCTGGCCATCACGTGGTGGGAGCGTGCCTCGTCGCGTGCCTGGTTGCGCGCGGCATCGGTCGAGTCTTCCCGCCATCTGCGGACGGCACTGGACCTGCTGGCCGGCTTGCCGGCGGGCGCCGCGCGCGACGAGCGCGAGATTGTGCTGCGGCGCGCGCTGGTGGGGCCGCTGGTCAACCTGGGCGGCTACAGCTCGCCGGAGACCGAGGAAAATTTGGATCGGCTCGGGGTGCTGCTAGAGGACGCGCCACCGAATCTGGAGGCCGTAGTGCTGCTTTATACCCAATCAGCAATGCGGCTGCTGCGATCGGACCTCGATCGGGTCGGCGAGGTGGCGCAGCGCACGCTGCGTCTCGCGCGGCGCTCGGAGATCCCGAACACGCCAATGCTGGGTCAGCGGATCCTTGGTTACACTGCTCTGCTCCGAGGCGATGTGGCCGAGGCAGAGACGTGGTTCGCCGAATCGTTCGAAGAGTACAATCCTTCGGTCAACCGCGGTGTCTGGCCGGGCTCGCCGCACGACCCGCTGGCCAGCATGCTAGCGCAGGACGTGCTGCTGCTGCTCCAGCAGGGCCGGCTCGACGAGGCCGCTCGGCGCGGGCGGGAGGCCCGGGCGGAAGCCGAGCGGCTGCAATCGCCAACGACGCTCGCGTATGTGCTGGTCCATCTCGGGCTGGCCGCGCTGGTGACGGGCGATGCTGCCGCTGCGGGTGCGGTGGCGCCGGCGCTGGCCGCAG
>Ga0335075_10011014_pt1 | contig 13688 bp, 9 predicted proteins | sample Lox_Sample_24_FD_206723 | JGI IMG/M metagenome (GOLD analysis project Ga0335075, IMG submission 206723) | Soil microbial communities from Loxahatchee National Wildlife Refuge, Florida, United States - Lox_Sample_2.4 | ecosystem: Environmental > Terrestrial > Soil > Wetlands | place: USA: Florida...
GAGACCGGTGATCCCGAACACTCCGATGGCGACAGTCCAGACGGCTGCGCGAGGCCACGGCGTAACGCTTGCTTGGCCGACCACTTCTTGCAGCGTTGGGACGGTGTCTGGCGGCGCTGCCGCGATTATCCGCGCAAGGGATTCAACGATGACTGCGAGCATGTAGGAGAAGGCAACCGCCAAGACCGAGAAGATAACCCATCGCACCATGGCACGCTGCTCTCGAGTGGTCCAAGCCCCGATCTTTTGGCTGGTAGCCGTAAACCCTTGGACAACGGACCGCCCGAATCCCAACCAAGCCTGGACGCTCTTGATGACGCCAAGCAGCGCGGCGGCGACAGCCATCACGATCGCCGGCACCCCTGCCCAGATAGCAAGATGAAAGAACAGCTCCTGCGGATCCCACAACGTTGGCAACTGCTGACCACTGAACACAGATGCATCCTATTGGTCTGGAGAGCCCGGTCAAGGGCGATCTCTCAAGTACATTCGCCGGACTCGAGAAGTGCACGGGTGTTCCCACGCGGCCGATTATGCGGTCGGCAAACCCCACGCTGAATGTCACCTTCGGGCAGAGCGATTTCTGGGATCCTAGAAAGCATCAAGGGTCAGAGGCGCACTTTGCGAAAGAGCCTGCAGGGAAGCGCCTCAGCTCGACCCAAAGCCGAGCAGCGCCATGGTCAGGGAGGATGCGCTTATGAGCCCGCGGAGTATCGACTACTACGACGACCCTGAAGCGTCGAGAGCCGAAAGTCTCGTGCCGTCTGTCAACGTGGTTGTGGTCAACGACGTGGGCGACATCCTGATGATCCGTCGAACCGACAACCGCAACTGGGCCGTCCCCGGCGGCGCAATCGATGTCGGAGAGACCGTCGGCCAAGCGGCAGTCCGCGAAACTCGTGAAGAGTCCGGGATCGATTGCGCGATCACCGGCGTCGTCGGGATCTACTATGACTCCAAGCACGTGATCCTCTACACGAGCAACGGCGAGGCGCGGCAGGAGTTCTCCTCGTCTTGACCGCGCGGCCTCTGGCCGGGCAGGCAACGTCGAGCAGCGAGTCAAGCGAGGTCCGCTGGGTACCTGCGTCGGAGATCCTCGAGTACACGATGGACCGGTCAATGCGAATCCGGATCAACGACTCTCTGACACATAACGACTTCCCTGTAGTGGGGTAGCGGCAGGCGTTCAGTCACGTCGGCGACCGCGTTAGCCCCCCGGCCGTCGAAAGGCCTACAAGCCGGAACCAAGCCAAGCGCCAACGACCCCGGATTTCGCCGGATTCACCGCGACAACCTTCGGACTTCCCCAACGCTCTGACCTGCGAGAACCAGACCTTATACGACTCCCCCAGGCGAAACTTCGGTGCATGGCATACATACATGCGGCCAGTTCCGCAGCAGGACCGCACCGCGCTCGACGGCGATCGGGCGGCCCGCGACGCGTTAACTGCGCGTCTCGGCTGACTCGCCTAGCGACTGACTCTGCCAAGCCTGCGTCGGGGATCCGGGACGGGGAATTGTCGGCCGGTCTGCGTGGGATATCCCGGCAAGGTCCCAGTACACGGAGCGAGGCCTGGCAAGGACGAATCATGCCAGGCCTCGCCAGCGGCGCGCCACCGCTCCGGGGAACAGCACGCTAACCGTCCGTCGCTTCCTCCGACACGGCTGGGGAAGGGGTAACGGGAGTGAGGCGAAACCGGATGTCGGCAGCCTTCTCCGGGTTCTTCCAGATCGTCCAATCCGTTCCCTCGATGGCGAGCGGGCCGAGATCTGTGAAACGCCCAACGCGCTTGTACTCCGGGGCTACGGCCGCCAGTCCCCTAGAGACTGCGGAAACGGGAATGCCCCCGTTAAGCGCGGCCGCCCGCAGTGCCGGAGCCTCGGTCAGCACGGCGAGGACCGCCCGCAGCGCACCCACCGTCGCGCCCAGATCGGCTTCTTCGCCGAGCCGGGTAAGGTCACTGCACGCCGCCGCGACCTCGTTGTGATTCACGCCGGTCGGCCCTTGCGGCAACGTCGGCTCCTGGCCGTTGGCAACGTGCCTGCCAGTCAGGTCCGCTGAGTCCTGACCGGCCTTCCCAGCAGACCTTACTAGGTCGGCCGCGGACTTGGCCCACTCGGCGCCGGAGATCCGGACGCGGTCCGGCTCGGTGAAGGTGAGCCACGGCTCGTTCATCTGCTGCAGGACTCGCTTCACCGGCACCTTGTAGAGCTTGCCGGAGTACCCGGGATCGATTCGGCGCATCGCGTTCTCCAAGCCGGCGATGCTGGTCTGCCGGATCCCATGCTCAGCCAATGTGCCGAGCGCCTGCAGGACAAGGTCCCGCTGGTCCTGCCTGTTGAGCGGCAGCGTGATCACCTCATCGACCCCACCGGCTGCCCCGGCTGCCCCGGCTGTGCAGCCGATGACCGCGCAGCCCGCACGGTGCAGAGGGCCGACCAGCGGAAGGTAAGCCTGCGGCTCGCCAATCACCGCGATCGCCTGCAGCTCAGGGCGGGCGGCCCGTGCCTCCATGGCCTCGGCGGCGAGAACCTGGTCCCTGCTCAGGGCATGGGATTCTGGCACGTGTCTGATGCGGAATCCTTCATGCCCGAATTCTTCCGCGATGCGGCGGGCTGCCGTTACGGCGCAGTCGGCCGCCACGACGCCGTACGAGATGCCGCCTGCCATGCAGAGTTGGGATGCCGCCATCTCGATGCGGTCGAGCACCGTGCGTGCCGACTGGTAGGTCCGGTCGGTGGCCAGAATGTGATGGGCGTCGACGAAGATGCCCAGGTTGAAGCGGGTCATGGCATCTCCCCGTTGGTCGCCTCGTCGGGCAGGTTCGCTGGATCGCTGTCGTCCGGGCCGACCATGAGGTCATCGTGCAGCGCAGGAGGCGCCGCCACGGTCATGCCCGCGATGAGCCGGTTGAGCTCGTTGCGGGCGAGGATCGGGGGCGCGGCAACGAGCAGCTGCAGGAGGCGGTGTCCGACCAGCTCGAATCCAAGTTGCGGGCCGGCCGGGGCGGAGCCTGGCTCATCCCAGTCGTCCAGTTCCGGCTCCCACACGTCGTCGGATTCCGCGTCGGCTGCCTCATCGTCACCATCGGCATCCTCGTCCGCGGGCACGTACTCGTAGTCTGAGGCAAGCGGCATGTCCTGGCCGTCACCAGATCCCACCGGACCGACGATCCGGGTTACGCTGTCGGCGGCCTGGAGCAGGATGGAGGGCTGCAGGACGACGGGGTTGCCGCCCTTCGGGGACAGTTCCGCCGACTGCACGCCCCCGGTGGCGCCCGCACAGGCGAGTATCACGTCGGCGTAGCCGCGGGCGGCATCGAGGGTACTCATGGTGACGATGCTGGTGCACACCATCATGCGCACGCTCAGTTCCGGCCGCAGGACGCTGGTAAGCGTGATCAGGCCGTCCTCTGGATCCTCAGCGGCCTGCAGTCCATAACGGCCCATGATGAGGGCGGCCTGCCTAGGCGTGTTGTCCGGGTCCAGCCTGCGCAACTGCTCCAGGGCCTGCTCGAGGGAGTAAGCGGAATCGCCGGGGACGTTCCGGCGACGGAGTTCCCTGGGCAGCCGGGATCCTTTCCATCGTCGGCTCTCGAACGACTGCAGCGCCTTGCGCACCTCCGTGCGCTCCTGGTCGGTGAGCGTGAAGCGCGCCAGCCGATCGGCTGCAGCGGGGTCCGACGGCTTTTCCTTCGGCCTGCGCATGTAGCGGTCGACCACGTCAGCGAGGCTGTCAAACCGGCCGATGCTCGGGTCGCTCTTCATCAGGCCGACCAAGCCGACGACCCGTTCCCGGTGCGTCGCACCGCGCAGCGGCAGCCGCACGAGCGGGGCGATCGCGGCTGGAACCCCGAACTCGACGCTCTCCCCCAGCGCCTCGAAACGCCGGAAGAGCGTGCCCTGCGGGCGGACGCCCGTCAGTTCCCGCGCCGCGTCGAACAGGTAGCTGGTGTTCTCGCCCAGCATGCGGACATCCTGCGGGTGAACGAGCACCGTCCGCGTGCCGAGGGCTTTAACGGCTACCTCGAGGTTCGTCTGGAGCGCGTCCTCGATCTCCTTGAATGGGCATCCGCTCTTCCACAGCATCAGCGCGCAGGCGCGCAGCAGCGCGTTGAGCTCGGCCGCCTCCGGTTCCGGCCCTGGCCCGTAGATCAGCCGGCGGAGGTGCGCGGCGGCCGCGCCCACGCCGATCAGGTCGTGGTCGGGAAGCCACTTCAGGAAGGCGGAGCTGCTGAGGACGGTGGCGAGGCCGGCGCGCTGTCCTGGGGGCGCGGCCATGGCGCGGGCTAGCTGCTGGAAGCGCTCGCGCTGGAGTCCCTCGATCTTCGGGTCCTCCGTGCCGACTTCCCGCATGATCGAAATCCAGGTAGTGGTCTTGCGGACGTGGCCGGACTTGGTGGCTAGCCACAGGAGGGTCAGATCACCTGCGCCATCCATGCCGGACTGCATCAGCTCTTCGACGACCGGCGCGTCGTCAAACGGGAGACTGGAGGTGCTGATGGCGCGGCCGAGGCCTGTGACGACGAGTGTCCCCGAGTCCGGGGCCGTACCGGGTGCCGGGCCGATCAGGACGTGCTTCTCAAGGAACTCAAGCACGTTGCCGTGATCCGGTGCGGGCACTCCGGTGACCCTGCCGAGGGATGCCTGGTAGAGCGCGTCGATCCGGTGGCTCAGCTCGTCTCGCGTGAAGGTTGCGCCCTCCCGGACTGCCCAGTGCAGGATCTCGGTCGCGAACCAGCCCTCGCTAACCCGGGAGCTGATCGATGCGCCGAGCGTATCGCCGATGTTCCCGATGTAGTGCTTGAAGACAGCGTCTACGTCGACGAGGGCGCGCAACGCGCGGTCGAGCTCCGATTCGTGGTCCGTTGCGGGCTGGACCATCCCCGCCAGCCCGAGCAGGTCATGCTCATCGAGGAGGACTCTGGTCTTGGCCGGGCGCTGCTCGGGCACGACGAGGTAGCCGTACCCGCGCAGGCCCAGCCCATAACCGAGGCGGCCGGCCCGGCCGAGCCGCTGAGCCACGTCGATCTGGTTCAGCACCCGGCTCCTGCGCTCGCCCGTCGGCGTCGTGATCGAGGCGATCACCACCGCGTCGGCCGGCAGGTTGATACCGAGCTTGAGCGTGTCAGTCGCGAATAGCAGCCGGACGAGGCCGATGCGGAACGCCTCCTCCATCTCAACCCGCATCTCCGGGTCGAGCCGGGCGGTGTGGTACCCGACGCCTGTGCGCAGCGACTTGGCGACGGAGTCGCGCAGCCTGGTCTGCGGGTAGCGCTGGAAGTCCCGGTACCGCCGCCTGGCCTCGTCGTCGCTGAGGTCGCTGAACCTGCCCTTGAACGGGTTGGCTTCCGGATCCACGTGCGGCGTCCGCGGGTCCCGGTCGAGCACCGTCTGGGCGATGTCGGCCATACGCTGTGCGTCCTCCCGCGATCCGACGAAGCACAGCACGCTGCGGACCCTCGACCCGCCGTCCATGCCGCCGTCGCCGCGCAGCAGTGTCGCGGCAAGAGCGAGCGCCCGACGGTAGGTCTTGATCTGCCCCGACTCCATTCGTCGGCCGAGGTCCGCGTCGTCACGCCAGGCGCGGAGCATGGAGCGCAAGTCAAGGTTCCTTGACACCTCAGCGCCGTCGGCGGAGCGAACCATCGCCTGCGAGTCGTCGCACACGATGTAGTCAAGCGGAACCGGCCGCATCCGCGTCGTCACGATTGAATTGCCCTCAATCCCCAGCCAGGCCGCGACGTCTTCGATGGCCTGGGGCGACAGGGTTGCCGACAGGCCGATCAGCGGGATTTGATAATTCGCCCGGATGGTGGTCAGGAGCATCTCCAGGCGCGGTCCGCGCTCTTCTTCCGCCAGGTTCTGCAGTTCGTCAACGATGACGATGTCGATGCCGTCGAGCGCCATTCCGCCGGCCATGAGACCGGCCAGCTTCTCCGGGATCATCACGGCGATCTCGAACTCCCGGCGCGCGATCGCCTCGTCATTCTGGGGATAGTCGCGGGAACCCGCCAGGATGTGCCACTGCTCCGCGTACGTGCCTTTGACGAAGTCCCTCCACTCGTCGACCGCCTGATTCACCAGCGCCTTCGTGGGCAGCAGCACTATTGCCCTGCCGTGGCTCTTGTGCGCCCGGGTGATCGCATGGCATACCGCGATCCTGCCGATCCTGCTCTTACCGCTGGACGTCGGGCCCAGCACGAGCATGGACTCCTTGTGCGCAATGCACCCGCGCAGCTTGGGCAGCGCGTCGGCCATCAGCGTCGTGTAGCCGTTCTCGTCGATGCCCAGCGTGCGCTGTTCCTCCGGCGAGTACTGGCGCCGCTTTTCCTTGAGGTGCTCCGCGTCGCCACGTATGCGCTCGGCGAAGCACGCCGGCAGCAGCTGATCGAGTAGATCGGCGTCATCTCCTGCGCCCGTGTACATGTACTGCCGAAGCGCGTCGTCGAAGGCACCTGTCATAAGCCGGAGTGCGGCGGCGGAGTTGGCCGGATACGTTTTGGGCCTTGCGAGGCCGTGTCGCCAGATCCTGTCCTGCATCACCCGGGCAGCCGATTCCGGCTTCGCGCGCTCGGGTTTGGCCGCCAGGTACCACTGCCGGGCGGCCGCCTTCCAGTTGCCGTGGTACTCGAGGGCATAATGCCAGGCCAAAATGACCTCCCGCGAGTACGCTCGCGTGGCGGCATCGGCGATTGAATCCCCGAGCAGGCCATCGTCCTGGGTGAGCCGCTCGATGACCTGCCTCAGCGAGCTGAGGATGGTCTTCCCCATATTCGCCCGTGACGTTGCGAAGAGCTGCGGATCCAGCAGCTCATGGTAGATCCTCAGGTGATAGTCCGCTACCTCGCCGTAGATCTCGTCGTCCTCGCCAGTGTGCCTGACCACGGCGTCCATAAGCTCCGCGTAGCAGGTCCACCTGCGCACCCATTGCGGATCGCTCGGATAGAGGTCCCGCACCGTGCCAGCCGTAGCCAGCTCCAGATCAGCCCACGACTCGTCGTCGTACCAGTCCGTCTCCACAGGCTCCATGGCCCCTCCCCAGTAATCACGTGAGCGTCCCCGCTAGGACGGCCCTCCAGGCACCAAAACTCGCGGAGGGAATGTTCCCCAGAAAGAGCCCGGCGCGGCTTACTCGGGGAACAGGACGGGGAATCAGCCTATGGTGCGACGGAACACGGATCTTCAAAAAATAACCCTCGGACAAAGTCGGACAGCATTCTCGGATTAATCGTTGCAGCCTGAACCGTAGGCGGTCGAGGTCCCCGGCCCCGCGAGCGACTGCTCGAGGTCGTCCTGCGCAGCCCCGCGGGTCGCGGTGTCGGACCGGTCGGGGCAGTGTGGCCGCCAGTACCACACCGCCCGGTTCCGGCTCGGGCGTGCGTACCGCTGAGATCGATGTTGAGGGTTCTACTTTCGCTTCCTGTGCTCCTGCTCGACTACAGCGCCCAAGGCGGTCTGCAGCGTGTCGGTGGAAATGTTCTCGCCCGATATCTCGTATCTGGCTTCTTGGCCACCGGAGTGGACGGTCACCGTGACTGAGCGGCGCCGGTCGCGCCCGAGCCAGAGCTTGAAAGCCTGGACGATGCCCGTGATAGTTCCGGTGCCGGTCAGCCCGACGATGAGTTCGGTTTCCCAGCCCTTCCCCATCGCGGTCGGCTCGGCCGCCACATCGCGTTCTTGGGGGTGCACCCCAGGGGTCGCGCGTAGGTCGGCGAGCAGTTCGGTCCAGGATCCCTGAAAGGCTGGATGGGCTCTGTCGACGCCTCGGATGTCGGCGTCAACGGTAATTTCAGCCATCGTCGTGACTCCCGCTAGTCCGCTAGGATTTGCTGAACACTACCTGCATTCTCCCGTAAGGGGCGAGGGGAACACGTGTATCGGGCGCTCATCGTCTGCAACTACAACTTTCCGGCAGCACAGGGCTCGCTGCGGGACCTGCAGGGACCGAAGCGGGATGGGCTGCTGCTGCGTGACGCCCTAACCGACCACGACACCGGGATGTTCGAGAAGGCAAATGTCCGCGATCCGCTTAACGACGCCACAAGCGGGGACATCCTAGAGGCCGTCGAGGAGTTCTTCGAGTCGGCGGAGCCCGAAGACACTCTGCTGTTCTATTACAGCGGGCATGGCCGCTCCCGCGACCAGGAGCTTTATCTATGCGCGCGCAACACGGACCTGTCCAAGCTTCGTTCGACCGCCGTATCGGGAAAAGCACTTAAAGACATCATTGGATCCAATTCCAGCCTCGCCCGAGTGAAGATCCTGGTCTTGGATTGCTGCTACAGCGCCCTGTTCAAGGGTGACGATGACCCGGAGATCGCAGAGTTGTTCGGGACTGGTCGCTATGTTCTCGCGGCAACCTCGGCGGCCGAGAGGGCCGCCGATGGCGCACAGAAGGGCGTGCCCAGCCCGTTCACCAAAGCCCTCACCGACGCCTTGGTGAAACAGGCTAAGGATCTGGACGGGGATGGAAAGGTCGATCTGGATGATGTGTACCGGTACCTGAAGACCGTCTCGTTCGATGGCGCCCGACCGCATCAGAATTTCGAGGGCGCGGGGACGATCCCTATCGCCAGGCGAGCCGCCTCGAGGGCCCGCGACAATCCCCAGACAGAGTTGGGGGACGATGGCTCAGGGGCCCGCACTCGGAACCCGCACACCGGCATGTCCGCTGGGCGCGACACGTTTTCCGCCGCCCGGGACCTATACATCACGTACCCCGGCGCAACTCCCGACCCCGATCTCTCGTACCTGGACCGCCCGGTCTCCGGCTTCTCGTTCAGCCCAGCGCTGGTCGCGGAGTTCCGAAGGGGGATGCGGAAGGACGTGCGCGAGCGGATGCCCGACAGCCTGACTGACGCACAGTTCCTGGATCGGGCCGGACTGCTAACGCGCGACGGGAGCATCACGTACGCCGGCCTGCTGCTGTTCGGCGCCCATCCAACGCAGGTACTGCCGTCGGCAGTAGTGCAGTGCGTCCGGTTCCACGGCACGACGAAGACGGCGCCACGGGAGATCACCGACTTCCACGACCCGATCCCGCAGTTGATCGCCAAGGCCTACGATTTCGTCGCCGACGTCGCCCGCACCGGTGACACGCCGACCGACAGCGGGCCGCGCGCAGAGCCCGTCTACCGGTACCCGATGGTCGCCGTTCGGGAGCTCATTGCTAACGCAGTGGTGCACCGGGACTACGAGAACCAGAAGTCCTGCGTCCAGATCCACGCCTTCGACGACCGGATCGAGGTACACAGCCCTGGCGCGTGGCAGGGCGCGGCCGTCGCTCCCGGGACGCATCCCCTCGGGGAGCTCGCTAGGGCGTCGGAGCGACGCAACTTCCGGATAGCGCAGCCGCTGACATGGTCGCGCCTGATGGAGGGTGCGGGCACAGGGGTGGCCCGCTCTGTTGAAGAATGCGGGAAGGCCGGTGCGCAGGAGCCGCTGGTCGCGAATGACAATGAATCTGTTCGGGTGACGCTTTTCCCACGGAGGAGGCCGCCCGTGCCCCTGAGCGAGACCCGGCAGCGCTTCGTCACCGTGCTCGGCGCCCTGCTGCCCAACCTCTTGTTCGAGGAAGACGAGGCGCGCACCGTCCTGGAGCAGATCGGCCGGCAGCGCGCGCGGCAGTCGGAATGGCAAAACGCGCGGAGCTTCTGGGACAGCGAACTGCGCCGCCTAGAGCTCGGGGCGATCCCTGACGGAGTCGAGCGGCTCGTCTCCGCCGTTTACAACGAGTACCCGGGCAACTCGGCACTGGCCGCCCTCGTGGCCGAGCTCAGCCGGGGGAACGACGCGGTGCCCCCCACGCAATACCACACGTTCGTCTTGTCGGGCAGTGATCAATACGACCGGTTCCTCCGGCTCATTCGGGCCCAGGTCGATGGCGATGCAGAGCAGTGCTACGTGACCAGTAACCAGTCGGCGGTCCTGACCCGCGATCCCGGCCCGCGGGTGGACGAGATCCAGGAACGGATGATTGCCGAGGTCAGCGGCTGGGAGCCGGGCGGCGAGGTCCGGGTCGAGCACCGGGTCTCCAGTGTGCGGCCGACGGCAAGGCCGAACGCCTAGAGCCCAACGACGCGCTGGCCGACGACTACGTCGAGGATGGCGACGGACGGGCGTCGGACGGACGCCACCACTGCGAGAGGACCCGCGATGCGGCTGAAGACCCACGAGCTGGGCACGGGCGACCGGACCGCCGTGCTCGTTCACGGGATCATGGCCTCCCACGAGACCTGGTGCCGGGTCGCCCCCGCGCTCGTCGCGCGTGGCTACCGTGTGATCATGCCGAACCTGCGCGGCCACGGCGACAGCCCCCGCGCGGACGCCTACTCGGCCGAGCTGTTCGCCGCCGACCTAGTGGACACCCTGCCCCGCGGCGCGGACCTGGCGCTCGGGCACTCGCTCGGCGGGCTGGCGCTGTCGCTGGTGGTGGACGAGCTGCGGCCCGCGCGTGCCGTCTACAGCGACCCGGTGTGGCGGCTCGGCCGCGGGCCAGGCCCGGAGCCGTTCCGGGAGGCGGCCAGGACCTTCAGCGAGGAGGGGATCCGCGCGGCGGCCCCGCGCTGGACCGACGAGGACATCTCCGCCGAGGTCGAGGGCCTGCGCCGGTGGGACGTCGTGTCCGCGGACTGGCTGGCGGACGCGTCCGACGCCGTGCCGGAGCGGCCGGTCGTGCCGTCCCTGGTGCAGGCCGCCGGCGACGGGCTGCTGGTCCCGTCGGACTTCGCCGCCGAGCTGCGCGGACGCGGGTTCGAGGTGCGGACCGTCGCGGGCACCGGGCACTGCGTGCACCGCGACGACCTGAACGGGTTCCTCTCATCCCTCGAGGGGTGGATCTGAGCCCCTTTCGTCTCGATGAATTTGACTTTCCCTCCCCCGCACCTCAGGACGCACCCCACAGACTGCCGTCTTCAACTAACAGAAGGACTCGATAGCAGCAGAGTATGCACATGGGCGTTGAGCCGTCATGGCGGCACTCCGCATTATCCTTCTCGAACGATATCCGCCACTGTGCGAACCATCCCCAGAGCCTGAGCCGCAGCGGAATATAGAGGTGCACGTTGGGGACAGCACGGGTGAGGGAATCTCTCCGCATCCCTGTTACGGCGCCTGGGTCGAGTCCGCGATCGGGGTCCAGGTGGCGGGCTGGTAGGCGGGGCTGCCGTCGTACAGCAGGCGCTCGGCTTCGGCGTGCACGTCCTCGGCGGACTGCTCCAGGTTGAGGGACTTGCGGAACGGCTGCCGGACGTCACGGGCAATGCGCAGGTAGACCTCGCAGCGATTGCCTTCCGGGTCGAAGAAGTAGATGCCATAGGCGTTGCCGTGCGTCACCTCCTGCTGGACGGGGACACCCTCCGCCTTGAACCGGTGGTGATACATCTGCAGGGTCTCCACCGAGTCGACCCGCCAGGAGATCTGGTGCGGCAGCTTCGACCCGGAAGGCGCGGTCCGGCCGCTCTGCAGCACGAACTCATGGTGCTCGACCTCTGGCTGCGTGCTGAAGAAGACGATGCCTTGCTCGTCGTCCTCGTCGGTCACGGTTAGACCGACGACGCGCTCGTAGAAGTCGCGCATCACTCCCAGATCGGTCACCCACAGCCCGGTGTGGCCAAGTCCGAGGATGGGCATCTCTCGTGCTCCTCTGCTTGTACTGAATTGTAGGTCTCGAGTAGTGACATGTAGAACACTAATCCTTCGATGGAGCTGGTGACAAGCTCTTGTCCGGCGCGCAGTTGAACGCGCGAAGCGAGCGGGGTCAGCCTTCGGCGCGGTCGCGCTCGGCGACAAGTTGCAGGGCGACGTCGATGATCATGTCCTCCTGGCCGCCGACGTACCCGGCCTCGCCCACGCGCTGCAGGATCTCGTGGGCAGGGACCTGGTAGCGATCGGAGGCGCGCTCGGCGTGCAGCAGGAAGCTTGAGTAGACACCCGCGTAGCCCTGGGTGATCGCGCCCCGGTCGGCGAATGGGAGGCGGTGCAGGAACGGGCGGACCACGTCCTCCGCCGCCGCGAGCGCGCCCTGCACATCCACGCCGGTCGGGATGCCGAGCCGGTCGAAGGTCGCGACGAGGACCTCGGTCGGAGAGTTTCCCGCGCCCGCGCCGAGAGCGCACAGCGCGCCGTCGACCTGGAGCGCCCCGTTCTGCGCGGCCAGCACCGAGTTGGCGATGCCGAGCGAGAGGTTCTGGTGGCCGTGGAAGCCCACCTGCGCCTGGTTGCCGATCTCCTGGACGAGCGCCGCCACCCGGGCCTGGGCCTCGCCGAGCACCAGCGCACCGGCCGAGTCGACCACGTAGACGCACTGGGCCCCACCGTCGACCATGATCCTCGCCTGCCGCGCGAGCTCAGCGGGGCCGATCCGGTGGGAGAGCATCAGGAAGCCGACCGTTTCCATGCCCATCTCGCGGGCGGCGGCGAAGTGCTGGAGCGATACGTCCGCCTCGGTGCAGTGCGTGGCGATCCGGGCGACGGACGCGCCGGCGTCGCGGGCCTTCCGCAGGTCCTCGATCGTGCCGACCCCCGGCAGCAGCAGAACGGCGATCTTGGCCGCCCTGGCCTCGTCCACGGCGGCGGAGACGAGCTTGACGTCATCCTCAGCGGAGAACCCGTAGTTGAACGACGAGCCGCCCAGCCCGTCGCCGTGGGTAACCTCGATGACCTCCACGCCGGCGTTGTCCAGGGCGTGCACGACCCCGCGGACCTGCTCCGGCGTGAAGCGGTGGGCCATGGCATGGCTGCCGTCGCGCAGAGTCGAGTCGGTGATGCGGATCTTCCGCGTGGCCTGCGCTGCGGCGGCGCTCATGCGTTCACCTTCCTGGCTGCGAGCAGCTCGCCCACCCGGGCGGCTGCGGCGGTCATGATGTCGAGGTTGCCGGCCCAGGGCGGGAGGTAGTCGCCGTTGCCGCGGACCTCAAGGAACACCGCGACGCGGGCCATGCCGTTCCAGATGTCGCGGGGCTCGTCGTACTGCGGTTCGGCGCGCAGCGCGTAGCCGGGGACATACTGCCTGACCTCTTCCACCCTCTTCTCGATGGAGGCGGTGATCGCGGCCGTGTCCGCGTCGGCCGGGATCGCGCAGAAGACCGTGTCCCGCATGATCATCGGAGGGTCCACGGGGTTGAGGATGATGATCGCCTTGCCGTGCCGCGCACCGCCGACCCTCTCGATCGCGTGCGCGGTCGTCTCGGTGAACTCGTCGATGTTGGCCCGGGTGCCCGGGCCGGCGGACCGCGAGGCGATCGATGCGACGATCTCGGCATACGGGACCGGGACGACCGAGGACACAGCGTGCACGATCGGGATCGTGGCCTGACCGCCGCAGGTGATCATGTTGAGGTTCGGCTCGTCGGACACGGAGTCGAGGTTCACCGGCGGGCAGACGAACGGTCCCGTGGCGGCCGGGGTCAGGTCGATGGCCGTGATCCCGGCGCCGGCGTACCTGGGGGCGTTGGCCAGGTGGGCCTTGGCCGACGTGGCCTCGAAGACCAGATCCGGCCGGACGTCCTGGGCGATGAGCCAGTCAACGCCTTCGGCGGAGGCGGTCACCCCGAGATCGCGAGCGCGGGCCAGGCCGTCCGAGGCGGGGTCCACGCCGACCATCGAGTGCACCTCGATGAGGTCGCTGCGCAGCAGCTTGACCAGCAGGTCGGTGCCGATGTTGCCGGGCCCGACGATCGCCGCGG
>Ga0335075_10011015_pt1 | contig 13688 bp, 8 predicted proteins | sample Lox_Sample_24_FD_206723 | JGI IMG/M metagenome (GOLD analysis project Ga0335075, IMG submission 206723) | Soil microbial communities from Loxahatchee National Wildlife Refuge, Florida, United States - Lox_Sample_2.4 | ecosystem: Environmental > Terrestrial > Soil > Wetlands | place: USA: Florida...
CGCCGCGTACGCGGAACGGCGGGCCGCCCTCGGCGCGCGGGAGGTGAGCCGTCGGTTCCTCGGCGAGTCGGGCCTCGCCGCACTCTGCGTGGATACCGGGTACACCCCGGCCGACCTGCTGTCACCCGGCGAGACGGCCGGCCTCGCCGGTGCCGACGCGTTCGAGGTTGTCCGGCTTGAGCAGGTCGCGGAGGCGCTGGCCCGGTCGGGCGTGCGCGCGGCCGACTTCCCCGACGCCTACCGCGCCGCGCTGGCCGGGCGAGTCACCGCGCCCTCGTTCGGTACCGCCGTCGTCGGCTTCAAGTCGATCGCCGCGTACCGGGTCGGTCTCGGGCTCGAGGGGCGCAGGCCGGACGACCGCGAGGTCGCCGCCGCCGCGGCCCGCTGGCTCGGCGGCGCCAGGGACGGCGGAACCGCCGACGCCGGCCGGGCCCCGCCGCGGCTGGCCGACGAGGTGCTGCACCGGTTCTTCGTCTGGTGCGGGGCCGACCTCGGACGGCCGATTCAGTTCCACGTCGGCTACGGCGACAGGGACATCGACCTGCGCCGGTGCAACCCGCTGCTGCTGACCGGGCTGCTGCGGGCGCTCGAGCCGACCGGGGTGCCGGTCATGCTGCTGCACAACTACCCGTACCACCGGGAGGCCGGCTACCTGGCGCAGGTCTTCCCGCTGGTGTACGCGGACCTGGGGCTCGCCACGCACAACGTCGGCGCGCGGGCCACGGCGCTGCTCGGCGAGGCGCTCGAACTGGTGCCGCTGCGGAAGTTCCTGTTCTCTTCCGACGCCTTCGGGCTGCCCGAGCTGTACTACCTCGGGACGCTGCTGTTCCGGCAGGCGCTGTCGGCGTTCCTGTCCGCGCGGCTGGACGCCGACGACATGAGCTACGCCGACGCCGAGCGCGTGACCGGGCTGATCGGGGCCGAGAACGCGCGCCGGGCGTACCGCATCCGCTGATCCCGCGGACGCCGCGGCGTGCTAGATGCCGCAGGCGGCGGCCACGTTGGTGGCGGACGCCTCGCGGGTCGCCGCGGCCGGGATGCCTGCCCGCTCGAAGTCCGTGACGTAGATGTAGGCGGCGTCCGCGGGCGTGGCGGCCGCGTCCAGCTCGGAGATGTACTGCGACCAGCCCTGGTTGTAGGTCAGCAGCGCGTTGAGCTGGGTCTCCAGGTCGGCGCTGGCGTCGCCGGTGACGAAGCCGGACGGGAGCGGGGTCCAGCCGATCAGGCCGCCGCCGCCCATGCCGACCGACTCCGGGTCGCCCTTGGACTCCTGGTAGATGTTGCCCGCGATGCCGGCCGCCGCGTTGTCCGTGTAGCCGTTCGCCAGCAGGAAGCTGACAATCGCGGTCACGTTGTCTGGGAGCGTGCTGTAGCTGAGGTTGCAGCTCAGCGTGCTCGCGGTCGGTGTCGTCGTGGCGGACGCCGTCGGGGTCGCGGCCGGCGTCGCGGCCTGCGTGGCCGCGGCGGCGTGGGTCGGGGTGGCCGAGGGCACCGTGGACGGCTTCTGGGTCGCGGCCGGCTTGGCGTGCTTGCCGCGGGCGGCACTGCTCGCGGTCGCCGTGGCCACCTTGATCAGGCCGGAAGAGGCCGCGTTGGCCTTGCCGGCGCCCGTGGTGGTCAGGCTGCTCGGCAGCGCGGACATCGCCGCGTTCAGGTGCGCCGCCTGAGGCTGGCCGCCACTGCCGAGGCCGTAGGCGGCGGCCGTCCCTGCCGCGACGGTTGCGGCTACCGCCGCGACGGGGACGACCCTGCCGACCCGCTTCCGGGTCGCCTTGCCCCGGACGACCGAGTGCCGCCCGGTGTCGCCGTGCTCGGCGTGGCCATGGTGGAGGAGGCCGAACTTGGTCGTGCCGTTACGCCTCGTGCCTGCGGTCAAGAATTCCCTAACGCCGTTGCTCGCCCGGTTACTCGGTCATCGGGGGTTACCTCTCACCAGGCCTTACGAGCGAAAATCGCTCCCAGACAGCGTGGCAGCAGCCAAACAGCGCAGCGTACGTTTGACGGCATATGGCCCGGTGAGGCTACTGATACGTCAATCATCGGCGGGCGGGCGCGGCCGCCATGGAACACCGACAGTGACGGGCATCCGCACCCGGCTCATTGAGATGACAACGGCGGCCACCCACGGCCGCGAATAGCCCAAGTTAGCTATTGAGCCCATCGTGACAAACCAGGCACAAACGGTACTAATACCACACTGAGCGACGAAAGCGCCTCATTCTGGCTCGCATGGCGGACACAGAACCGGTGATCATCGACGCGGAGTTACGCACCCGTTCCGATGACTATTTCCTCCAGTGCGCGGTCCCGCAGCCGGTCGCCGGCCCGCAGCCACCGGACGCGGGGGTCACGCCTGAACCATGATTCCTGGCGGCGGGCGAACCGCCGGGTGGCGCGGACGGTCTCGGCGCGGGCTTGTTCCTGTGTCAGCGCGCCGTCGAGGACGCCGAGCATCTGCTGGTAGCCAAGGGCGCGGCCGGCGGTCTTGCCGTCGCGCAGGCCGCGGGCGGCCAGCCGCCGCACCTCCGCCTCGAGGCCCGCCGCCCACATGCGGTCGACCCGGGCCTCGATCCTGCGGTCCAGTTCGTCCCTGTCCACCTGCACGCCGAGCTGCACCGCCGGGCGGCCGCCGTCGTAGCCGGGCATCGTGGCGCTGAACGGGCGCCCGGACAGTTCGATGACCTCCAGCGCGCGGACGATGCGGCGGCCGTTGCTCGGCAGGATGGCCGCGGCCGCGGCCGGGTCCGCCCGCGTGAGTCGCTCGTACAGCGGGGCGGGGCCGCGCGCGGCCAGCTCGGACTCGAGCCGCTCGCGGATCGCCTCGTCCGTGCCGGGGAACTCAAGGTCGCCAAGCGCCGCCCTGATGTAGAGCCCGGAGCCGCCGACCAGCACGGGGACCTTGCCGCGGGCGGTGATGTCGGTGATGACCGCGTCGGCGAGGTCCTGGTAGTCGGCGACGCTCGCGGTCTGCGTCACGTCCAAGACGTCGAGCAGGTGGTGCGGGACGCCCCGGCGTTCCTCGACGGTCAGCTTGGCCGTGCCGATATCCATGCCACGGTAAAGCTGCATCGAGTCGGCGTTGATGACCTCGCCGTCGAGGGCAAGCGCCAGGTCGACCGCGAGGTCGGACTTGCCCGCCGTCGTCGCGCCGACGACCGCGATCAGCGTCATGGCTAGCCGCGGCGGGCCGGCATGCCGAGCAGGACCGGCGCGGCGGCACCGGTGGGCGCCGTGGCCCCCGCCGTGGGCGCGGCGGCCTGGCGGGCCTCCCAGGCGTCGCCCGCGCGGGTGCGGCGGACGCTCAGCGGTGCGTCGTCCGCCCGCAGGTAGTGCGGGGCGGGGCTGGTGACGCGGGTGGTGACGATGTCGCCCGGACGCGGGCTGGTCTCGTGCGGCGCGAAGTGCACCAGGCGGTTGTCGCGGGCGCGGCCGGACATGCGGTGCGTGGCGGCGTCCTTACGGCCCTCGCCCTCGGCGACCAGGACCTCGACGACGGCGCCGTCCTGCCTGGCGTTCTCTTCGGTGGCGACCTGCTCCACGAGCGCGACGAGCCGGTCGTAACGCTCCTGCACCACCGGCTGCGGCACCTGGCCGGGCATGGTCGCGGCGGGCGTGCCCGCGCGGATCGAGTACTGGAACGTGAACGCGGAGGAGAAACGCGCCCGGCGCACGACGTCGAGGGTCGCGGCGAAGTCGTCCTCGGTCTCGCCGGGGAAGCCGACGATGATGTCCGTGGTGATCGCCGCGTGCGGGATGCGCGCGCGGACGTTGTCCAAGATCGCGAGGTAGCGGTCGCGGCGGTAGGCGCGGCGCATCGCCTTCAGCATCGCGTCGGAGCCGGACTGCAGCGGCATGTGCAGCGACGGCATGACGTTGGGGGTGTCGCGCATCGCCTCGATCACGTCGTCGGTGAAGTCCCTCGGGTGCGGCGAGGTGAACCGGACCCGCTCCAGGCCCTCGATCTCGCCGCAGGCCCGCAGCAGCTTGCCGAACGCCAGCCGGTCGCCGAACTCGGCGCCGTAGGAGTTCACGTTCTGGCCGAGCAGCGTTACCTCGATGACGCCGTCGTCGGCGAGGGCCTTGATCTCGTCGAGGATGTCGCCGGGGCGGCGGTCCCTTTCCTTGCCGCGCAGCGACGGGACAATGCAGAAGGTACAGGTGTTGTTGCAACCCACGGAGATCGACACCCACGCGGAGTACGCGGACTGGCGGCGGGCGGGCAGCAGGGAGGGGAACGTGGTGAGCGTTTCCTCGAACTCGACCTGCGCCTCCTGGCGCTCGCGGGCGCGTTCTAGCAGCTTCGGCAGCGCGCCGATGTTGTGCGTGCCGTAGACGACGTCCACCCAGGGGGCGCGGTCGGTGATCTGCCGCCGCTCCATCTGGGCCAGGCAGCCGCCGACGGCGATCTGCATGCCCTGGTTGGCCTTCTTGGTCGGAAGCAGCTGCCCGAGGTTGCCGTACAGCCGGTCGGCGGCGTTCTCGCGGACCGCGCAGGTGTTGAACACGACCAGGTCGGGCGTCTGGCCCGCGGGCGCGCGGGCATAGCCGGCGTCCTCGAGCAGCCCCGCGACCCGCTCGGAGTCGTGCACGTTCATCTGGCACCCGTAGGTGCGGATCTCGTACGTCCGTCCTTCTCCCACCTGACCAGGATAGGGGTGCGCGCGCACCAGCAGTGCGGCTCGTGGTATTGGATGGGTGCATGACTGAGACCGCTGCCTATGGAACGTGGAAGTCGCCGATCAGCGCCGCGGACGTGGCCAAGGGCGCGGTGGGGGTCACGTACCCGTCCATCGCGGGCGGCGAGGTCTGGTGGCAGGAACGGCGGCCGGCCGAGGACGGCAGAACGACGGTCATGGCGTCCGCCGGCCCTGCCGCTGAGCCGAGGGAACTGCTTCCCGCCCCGTGGAACGCCAGGAGCCGGGTGCACGAGTACGGCGGCAAGTCGTACCTGGCCGTCCCCTCGATGTCGCTGGCGGGAGGCTTCGACCTCGTGTTCGCCAACTTCGCCGACCAGCGGCTGTACGGAGTGGGCGGGGCGGTTGAGGCTGGCATCGAGCCGGTGCCGCTCACCCCCGCCGACGCCGGCTTCCGCTTCGCCGACCTGGTCCTGTCCCCCGACGACCAGGAGATCTGGTGCGTGCGGGAGACCGTGCTTCCGCTTGCCGCCCCCGGGTCCAAGGAAGGCGGCGCGCCGCCGCCCGGCTTCCACATCGGCGGTGGCGTGGCGGTGCGGCGGGAGATCGTCGCGGTGCCGCTCGACGGTTCCGCCGCGTCCGACGCCACGGCGCTGCGCGTGCTGGTTTCCGGCGCGCAGTTCTTCGCGTTTCCCACGCCCTCACCGGATGGCACGAGGCTGGCGTGGATCGACTGGAACCACCCGGACATGCCGTGGGACGGCACGGAACTGCGGGTGGCGCCCGTGACCGGCGGTCCGGTTGACGTCGCCGACGCGACGCTTGTCATGGGCGGGCGGGACGAGTCCGTGCTCGCGCCGCTGTGGCGCGATGACGCGACCCTGTACGTGATCTCCGACGCCTCCGGCTGGTGGAACCTCTACGAGGTGGCCGCGGCCGCCGGGGCCGCCCCACGGGCGCTGCACCCGCTCGCCGCGGAGTTCGCGGAACCGCTGTGGCAACTCGGCGGGCGGCCATTCGAACTGCTTGGCGACGGGCGCCTGGTGGTGCAGCGCGGCCTCGGCGAGTTCCGCCTTGGCCTGCTCGACCCGGTCGGCGGGGAACTGGCCGACCTCGACCTGCCCGGCTACCGCACCACCGGCGGCGAGGTCGCGGTCGCCGGCACGACGGTCACCACGGTGGCGGGCGGGCCGCGCACCGCGTGGAGCGTGCTGCGCGTCACGCCCGGCGGCGAGGTCGAGCTCATCCGTGGACAGGAAATCGCCGCTCCCGACCCCGGCTACCTGCCCGACGCGCGGCCGGTTCAGCTTTCTGTTGGCCGCGGCGGTGGCGTGGTCCATGCCATCGTCTACGCTCCCGCCAGTCCCGCGGTGACGGGTGCCGACGGCGAACGGCCGCCGTTCATCGTCAACGTGCACGGCGGCCCCACGTCGCACGCGTACCCCGTCCTGTCGCTGGAGAAGGCCTTCTTCACCAGCCGGGGCATCGGCATCATCGACGTCAACTACGGCGGCTCCACGGGCTACGGCCGTGAGTACCGCAACCGGCTGCGCGGCCGGTGGGGCATCGTCGACGTCGCCGACGCCTACACCGCCGCGCTCGGCCTGGCCGAGTCCGGCGAGGCTGACCGGGCACGGCTCGGCATCCGCGGCGGCTCGGCCGGCGGGTGGACCGCGCTCGCGGCGGTGACCAGCGGTCCCGCCCTCACCGGGACCAAGGAGGCCGTCTTCGCGGCGGCGACGTCCTACTTCGGCGTCTCTGACCTGCGCCCGTTCGCCGCCGACACGCACGACTTCGAGTCGAGGTACCTGGACGGCCTGATCGGCCCGCTGCCGGAGGCCGACGACCTTTACACCGAGCGCGCCCCGGTCGGTCACGTCACGGAGCTGACCTGCCCGGTTCTCCTGCTCCAGGGCCTCGACGACCCGATCGTCCCGCCGTCGCAGTCCGAGGCGATCGCCGCCGACCTGGCCGCGCACGGCATCAGGCACGCGTACATCGCGTTCGCGGGCGAGTCGCACGGGTTCAGGAAGGCGGAGACGGTCATCGCCGCGCTGGAGGCCGAACTCGCCTTCTACGGCGAGATCTTCGGCTTCACCCCGCCGGGTATTCCGCCGCTCGAGCTGTCGTAGCCGTTACCCGGCGGCCGGGCCGCGCGCCAGCGCGTACCTGGCCGCGCCCCAGATCGCCATGTTCCCCGGCGCCGACGCGATGATGGGCGGTGCGGGCAGGCCCGCCGCCGACAGCGCCTGCTCCATGGCGGGCAGGAAGAGCTCAAGCGACCGCGCGATGTGGCCGCCGATGACGATCTTCTCCGGCGCGAAGCGCGTCAGCACGGGCGCAAGGCCGCGGCCAAGCGCGGCGCCCATGGCCCGGTATGCCTCGACCGCGGCCGGGTCGCCCCGCAGCGCGAGGTCTCCGATCTCCTTGGCGCTGCGCGGGCCCGCCCCGCCGAAGCCGGCGTACGACGCCACCACGGCCCGCCCCGACACGTGATCTTCCAAGATGCCGTCACCGTAAGGCAGGTCCCACAGCTCACCGCCCGGCGGGACGCCGTTGCCGCCCTGGAGGTTCACGCCGTCCTCGATGAAGCTGGCGCCGAGGCCCGTGCCGATCGTCAGCGCGACGAACCGCTTGGTGTCCGGCAGCTGACGCCAGCTCACGCCAAGGCCGAAGGCGTCCGCGTCATTGACGAAGTACGCCGGCCAGCCGGTCGCCGCCTGGAGCAGGCGGCCGAGGTGGACACCGTTGATGGCCCGGAATTTATGCGTCATGTGGGACACGCCCGCCGCATAGTCAAACGGCGCGGGAATGGCGATGCCGCAGGCCACCACCTCGGCAGCGGCGGCGCGGGCGGCAGCGCCGGCGCGGGCGCGGGCCGCGGCGATCACGCGCGCGAACTCGTTCACGATCTCGTCTTTGGTGCCTGAGGCCGGACTGTCGCTCTCCCTGAGCCCGCCGATTACATCGCCGTCGGCGGCGACGCAGGCCGCGTCGATGGTGGTGCCGCCGGCGTCCACGGCCACAACCGCCCTTTTTGACATGCCGCACACACTATCGGGCGGTAGAGAATGAACCGGTGAACACTCCCGCTGACCTGGGCGCGGGCGCGGCCCGGCGGCGCCGCCTGGCGGACGAACTCGCGGCCGGAGGACACCTGCGCAGCGGCACCTGGCGCGCGGCCGTCGAGGCGGTGCCGCGTGAGGTGTTCCTCGCCGGGCGGGTTTACCACCCGGTAGCGCGCGGCGGCCCGCGCTGGTGGGAGCCGATGACGCCGGAGCGGGTGGGGCGGGACTACTGGCTCGACCTGGCCTACCAGGACGTCACCTGGGTCACCCAGCTGGACGGGACGGACGCACCGACGCCGGAGCGCGGCATCCCGACCTCGTCCTCGACGATGCCCAGCCTGGTCGTCCGGATGCTGGAAGACCTCGAGGTCCGCGCCGGTGACCGGGTGCTTGAGATCGGGACGGGAACCGGGTACTCCACCGCACTGCTCGCTCACCGGCTCGGCGGGGACCTGGTCACGTCCGTGGAGGTTGACCCGGGCGTCGCCGCCCGTGCCGCCGCCGCGCTGCGCGCCACGGGGTACGGGCCGCACCTCGTCACCGGGGACGGCCTGGCCGGGCACCAGGAGCGCGCGCCGTATGACCGGATCATCGCCACCTGCTCGGTCCGCCACATCCCCTGGGCGTGGCTGGCCCAGGCCGCGCCCGGCGCCCGCGTCGTGGCCACGCTGGCCGGCTGGATGAACGGGTCAGGACTTGCCGCCCTCACGGTCGCCGGGGACGGCACCGCGTGCGGCGGGTTCCTTCCCGGCACCGTGTCCTTCATGAGCGCCCGCGCCCACGCCGCGCCGCCGCCGCGCAGTCGGCTGCCGAAGCGCGACGGCGACGCTCGTCCGGCCCGGTACGACGCCGGCCTTCTCGACGACTGGACCGTCAACTTCCTCGCCCAGCTCGCCGCGCCCGGGGTGAGCATGGCCAGGGTCAGCCGCGACGGTGCCGCATTCGAGACCCTGCTGACCGAGCAGGCGACCGGTTCCTACGCCTGGCTCACCGCCGACGACGGCGGGACGGTGATACAGCACGGGCCGACCCGGATCTGGGATCAGGTCGAAGAGACGCTGGCGAGCTGGGACGGGGCGGGCCGTCCGGCCCAGGAGCGGCTCACCATCGAGATCGGCGCGGACACGCAGGCGGTCGTGCTCGACGTCGCCGGGCGACGCCGGTCGTGGCCGCTGCCCGCGCCGCCGCGTTGACCGTGACGCTGCTGACCGTGACGCTGCTGACCGTGACGCTCGTGACCCCGCCCCTGGTCAGCGGGCGAACTCCGTGGCGCGGGACTCGCGGACGACCGTGACGCGGATCTGGCCGGGGTAGGTGAGCTCCTCCTCGACCTGCTTGGCGATGTCGCGGGCGATGACCTGGGCCTGGATGTCGTCCACCTGCTCCGGCTTGACCATCACCCGGATCTCGCGGCCGGCCTGCATGGCGAAGACCTTCTCCACGCCTTCCTTTTCCGTGGCGATCTGCTCGAGGCGCTCAAGGCGCCGCACGTACATCTCAAGCGACTCGCGCCGCGCGCCAGGGCGGCCGCCGCTGATCGCGTCCGCGGCCTGGGTGAGCACGGCCTCGACGGTGCGGACCTCGACCTCGTTGTGGTGCGCCTCGATCGCGTGCACCACGTCATCGGACTCGCCGTACTTGCGGGCGATCTCCGCGCCGATCAGCGCGTGGCTGCCCTCCACCTCGTGGGTGAGCGCCTTGCCGATGTCGTGCAGCACGGTGCAGCGCTTGAGCAGCACCGGGTCGAGGCCTAGTTCGCTGGCCATCATGCCCGCGATGTGCGCGGACTCGATGAGGTGGATGAGCACGTTCTGGCCGTAGGACGTGCGGTAGCGCAGCCGCCCGAGCAGGTCGACCAGCTCGGGGTGCATGTCGGTGATGCCGAGGCCGGTGACCGCGTCCTCGCCCGCCCGGCGGCAGATTAGCTCGATCTCCGCCTTGCCGCGCTCGTAGGCCTCCTCGATGCGCTGCGGGTGGATCCGGCCGTCGCTGACCAGCCGCTCGAGCGTGAGTCGGCCGATCTCGCGGCGCACCGGGTCGAAGCAGGAAAGGAGCACCGCCTCCGGCGTGTCGTCGATGATCAGGTTGACGCCCGTCACCGACTCGAAGGCCCGGATGTTGCGGCCCTCGCGGCCGATGATCCTGCCCTTCATCTCATCGCCCGGCAGGTGCATGACCGAGACGACCGACTCGCTCGTCTGCTCCACCGCGACCCGCTGGATGGCGAGCGTGACGATCTTGCGCGCCCGCTTGTCCGCCTCGGCCTTGGCGGTCGCCTCGATGTCCCTGATCGACACCGCCGCCTCGCGCTTGGCCTGGTTCTCCATCGTGGCGACGAGTTCCGCCTTCGCCTGCTCGGCGCTCAGGCCCGCGACCCGCTCAAGCTCCTTGCTCGCCCGCGCGTCGGCTTCCGCCAGCGCGTGCGTCCGCTCGTCGAGCTCGGTCCGGCGCCGCTCAAGCGCCTGCCCGCGCGCTTCGAGGCGCCGGCTCTCGTCGTCGAGCCGCTGCTCGCGCTCGCCGATCCGCTGCTCGCGTCGCTCCAGGTCGCCGCGAAGCTGGCGCATCTCGCCCTTGACGGCGCGAATCTCGTCCTCGACCTCGCGGCGGCCCTCGGCGGCCTGCTGCGCCGCCTGCTCGGCCGCCTCGGCGGCCCGGTCGAGTATCCGGTCGGCGTCAACCTGCGCGCGCGCCCTGACCTGCTCCGCTTCCGTCTGGGCCGATGCCGACAGTTCCTTGTGACCAGCGTCCGCGGTCTTGCCCAGGGGGAATCGGCGCAAGACGACGGCGAACGCACCGAACGCCAGCGCCAATGCGACGAGCCCGATCACCAAGAGCGCGTCTGCGCCGCTCACGGTTCACCCCTTCCGTCCCGTTGGCCACGGAACCCTGGCGTTACGGTTGAGGCGGCTGACCACGGTTGCACCGGCTGCCTTGCACTGCTTGGTCCGCACTGCTTGCCCTGCACTGCTTGGTCCGCACTGCTTGGTCCGCGCTGCTTGGTCCGCACTGTGCGCTAGCTGCATCGGGGTCGGGCGTGCGGGTCACCCGTCCGGCGCCAGATAACGCCTCACTGCCGTGAGGTTAAGCGTTGATAACGTTTTGAGCAAGGAGATATGCACTGTGGAAACCAAAGTTTACGCTCTGTAGTTATTTCGCTTCACTCCGTATCCAATTCGGCCTCGTCGAAGGGCGGTTCGTCCTCAGGAAACGCGAGGTCCCCCTCGGCCTCCAGGGCCTCACGGATCACGCGGAAGGCCAGGCCCGCCGGATAGCCCTTGCGGGCGAGCAGTCCGGCCAGGCGCCGGGTCCGCTGCTCCGGCGGCAGGCCCCGGGTGGACGCAAGCTTCCTGTCGATGAGCCGCCGGGCGGCGCTGACCTCCGCGTCTGGGCCGAGCCGCTCCTCGATGGCCGCGCGGATCTCATCGGCGGCTACCCCGCGCTGCTTAAGTTCGGCACTCAGCGCCCGGCCGGCCAAGCCCCGGCTGTAATGCCGCGATTCCACCCAAGCCCGGGCGAAGGCGGCATCGTCGATCAGCCCGACGTCTTCGAAGCGACCGAGCACCTCATCCGCCGTTTCGGGCGGAATGCCGCGTTTGCGCAGCGCGTCGGCGAGCTGGGCACGCGTCCGAGGCGCGAGCGTGAGCAGCCGCAGGCACACCTGTCGCGCCCGCTCCTCCGGGTTTTCAACGGCACCATCCGCCCCGCCTTTGTGGTCTCCCACAAAGGCGGGGTCCTCGTGCTCCGGCATCAAGCTCAGCCAGCGGCGCCCGCTGGCACGGGGGCGGGGGCGACGGGGGCAGCGGGCGCCTTGGCGGCGGGCGCTGTCCCGGCGGGCGCCTTCGCCGCGGGCGCTGTCGCGGGCACCGTGGCGTCGCTGTCCAGGCGCGGGCCGACGCCGAGCTTCTCCTTGATCTTCTTCTCGATCTCGTTGGCGATGTCCACGTTGTCGCGCAGGAAGTTCCGCGCGTTCTCCTTGCCCTGGCCGAGCTGGTCGCCCTCGTACGTGTACCAGGCGCCGGCCTTGCGCACGATGCCCTGCTCCACGCCGAGGTCGATCAGGCTGCCTTCCTTGCTGATCCCGACCCCGTAGAGGATGTCGAACTCGGCGGTCTTGAAGGGCGGGCTCATCTTGTTCTTCACGACCTTGATGCGCGTCCGGTTGCCGACCGCCTCGGTCCCGTCCTTGAGCGTCTCGATCCGCCGGATGTCCAGCCGCACCGACGCGTAGAACTTCAGCGCCTTGCCACCGGTGGTGGTTTCCGGGCTGTTGTGGACTAGGATTCCGTCAGCCAGGTAGTTGTGTGAGCCTTCTACCTCGATGTCGTAACGATTCTTCTTCTGCAGGTCCGTCAGTGGCCTAATGCCGAGTACGCGGGCCGGAATCGGGTGAATCGTCGGTTCCTTGAACTCTGGCTCGACCTTGAGTTGGCCGCGGAACCCCGGCAGCAGCTTGTAATCCATCGACGGGTGGACGTACGGGGCGATGATCTTCTGGAACTTCTCGGACGCCGCGGTCGTGAACACGAGCGTACTCACCTGCCGAGCGCCCTTGGCGATGAGCTTGACATCCAGCCTGTGCGTATCCCGCAGGTACTTGACGAGCCGGTCACGGGCCCCTGGAGACATCGCCTCAACGACAATCTCGATCCGGCCAGTCCCTCCGGCGGTCCGCTCCTGCATGCCCTTCGACCGGACGGTGAAGGACCCGTCGTCCATGTACCAGATCGCCAGCGCCAGCGGCGTGAGGCTCTTGAGGTACTCCCAGGTGAGGTGCTTCTTCCCGTCACCGAAGTACACGGCCTCGCGCAATTCGGACAGCTCCGCTAGCGGCGTGAAGTCCGCGAAAACCGCCCCCTTGGCATTGGTCGTTCGAACGTGTTGGATGTTCTCCAAGAGAGAGATCTTCCAGTCCAGGTAAGCGGCCTGCTTCGCCCCGTGCCCCATTCGGAAACGGGCGCTCTCATCATCTGTTCGGACAGGCTTGGAAAGGGCACCGTCGCCCATCAGAGCGCCGAGAATAACCTGAATCTGCTGTTCGCTGAGTAGACGCGGTTGGGCGAGCATCACACGGTCACCGATCATAAGCTCACCTGCCTCGCGCCATCCGCCGGGCGTGCGAACCAGGTGGTTATGCGTCAGGTCCATGATTGCTCGACCATGGCCAGTGCCACCACCAGAGCGCTCGACGACGAAGTGCAGGAACTCCTCGGTCTTCCCGTTGTTAAACCAGTTGACGACCTTCCGGGGGACCATCTTCCCGAGTTCCGGGTCGTAGGAGAGAACCTCGACTGGCATCTTCTGGTTGACAATCTTGCCGATTCGCTCGCGGCTGCCATCTGCGAGGGTGACCCAGGTGTACCAGGATGCGCAGCCGAACATCACGCCGACCTTCTCGCGGAGCTGGTTGATGAAGACGGCCGTGGTCTTGGTGGAGTTGAGCGCGCCGGTGATCTTGCGGAGGGCCTGTGACATGAGGCGGGCCTGGAGACCGACGTGGCTGTCGCCCATCTCGCCCTCGATTTCCGCCTTGGGTACCAGGGCGGCGACCGAGTCGATGACTATGATGTCGACCGCGCCGGAGCGAATCAGCATGTCCGCGATCTCCAGGGCCTGCTCGCCGGTGTCCGGCTGTGAGACGAGGAGCGCCTCGGTGTCCACGCCGAGCTTCTGCGCGTAGTCGGGGTCGAGAGCGTGCTCCGCGTCGATGATCGCGGCGATGCCGCCCGCCTTCTGCGCATTGGCGATGGCGTGCAGCGCCACGGTGGTCTTTCCGCTTGACTCAGGGCCGTAGATCTCGACGATCCGGCCGCGCGGGTAGCCCCCGATGCCGAGCGCCACGTCAAGCGCGATCGACCCGCTGGGGATCACCTCGACCGGGGTGCGGGTCTCCTCGCCCAGCCGCATGACCGAGCCCTTGCCGAACTGCCGCTCGATCTGCAGGAGCGCGGCCTCGAGTGCCTTGCCCTTGTCGCCGGCCCGCTCCGGG
>Ga0335075_10011016_pt1 | contig 13688 bp, 17 predicted proteins | sample Lox_Sample_24_FD_206723 | JGI IMG/M metagenome (GOLD analysis project Ga0335075, IMG submission 206723) | Soil microbial communities from Loxahatchee National Wildlife Refuge, Florida, United States - Lox_Sample_2.4 | ecosystem: Environmental > Terrestrial > Soil > Wetlands | place: USA...
TGTTTGCAGTTGGAAGTCAATCAGATCTGAAAGCTGGATGACATGGACCTAGCCGCGCTGGAAGAGATCCGCCAGGTGAAGTACCGCTACCTGCGCTGCGTCGACCTCAAGCGATGGGACGAGATCGAGGACGTGTTCACCGCGGATGCCAGCGCCGACTACGGCACGCACGCGGCGGGCCGCCCGCTGAACCTGCGCGGCCGCGACGAGATCGTCAGGTACCTGCGGGACAATCTCGGCCCGGAGATCATCACGGTGCACCGGTGCGGGCAGCCGGAAATCAAGATCGAAGGCGATAAAGCGTCGGGAACGTGGTCGTTCGAGGACACAGTCATCGCGACGGAACACCGCGTCCTGATCAAGGGAGCCGCGTTCTACGAAGACACCTACGAGCGTAGCCCGGATGGCAAGTGGCGGATTTCGCACACCGGTTACCAGCGAATCTACGAGACCATGAACTCGCTCGACGACAGCCCGTCGCTGCGCTTCATCGACAACATGTGGGCGCCAAAGAAGGTCAGCTGACGCCGGCCCGCGGCCGCGGCCGGTCATTGACCCGCAGCTAGAACGTGTTCTACCTTTGGTCGGGCCGGTTCTGATGCCGGGTCGCCAGCGACGCCGGCCCGGCACCCGCCAGCCCGCCTGATACGGGGAAGGTCGCCGTGCTCACCCAGTCGTTCGCAGCGGCGGTAGCCGAGGCCGAGAAGCTCATTGCTGCCGCGCCGCACATTCAGACCGACCAGGACCTGGCCGAGGGCTATGACTACCTGGCCGGCAGCATTCAGGGGTCGCTGCACCTGGCGTGGGCTTACCAGCGTGACTTCCCGTACTTCGTCCAGTCCACCGGCCCCTACACGAAGATGGGCCTGGACAACCCGGACACGCTGTACTTGCACGCCTACCTGCGCGACGACGCCGAATACATCGTCACCGGCCAGCGTGGTACCACGACTGACCTCAGCTTCCAGGTGCTGAACGGCGACTACTCGCCTGTCGACGTGCCGGACAGCCTGACGGCGTTCGACGACCGCAGCTTGCAGATCGCCGCGGACGGCTCGTTCGAGCTGCGCTTCGGCCCGAAGAAACAAGCACAGTCGAAGCCAGACACTCCGCGGGGCTACGTCACGCTCGGGCCCGGCGCGGCGATGCTGGCGGTCCGCGAGGTCTACAGCGACTGGGCGAACGAGCGGCGCGGCACCCTGCGAATCCAGCGCGCGGACAAGATCGGTGCCGCGCCGGAGCCGCCAGACGAAGCCTTGCTCACCAAGCGCTACCGCGTCGCGGGCAAGATACTGCTGTCCCGGTTGCGGACGTTCCTGGCATTTCCAGAGTGGTTTTACCTGACCGAGCCGGTCAACACGATGACCCCGCCGCGGCGGACGCCAGGCGGGCTGGCTACCCAGTTCTCCTCGGTCGGTCACTTTGATCTGAGACCCGACCAGGCGATGATCGTGACGGTGCCCGCCGCTCGCCGGGACGTGGCGCCGTACCAGGGCATCCAGCTCGGCAGCAGCTGGTACATCTCGCTCGACTACATCAACCGCCAGACCAGCCTCACCGCTGATCAGGCTCGCCACGATCCGGACGGCATGCTGCGGTTCGTGATCACCGAGCGCGATCCTGGCGTCGCGAACTGGCTCGAGCTCACCGGGCGGACCCGCGGCTACGTGCAGATCCGCTGGCAGCGGCTGAGCGGCGATCTCACCGACGCAGACGGACCGCAGGTCGAAGTGGTGGACTTCGCCCGGCTCCCAGAGCTGCTGCCTTATCACGATCAGTCGCGGATCACTAGCGGGGGATACCGCGCGCGGATCGCGGCACGCCAGGCCGCCGTGGCGAACCGGATGGTGGGCTGATGACGGCGCAGCGCGTAGCCCAATCGAAGGCGGCCACGAGACGTCTTCGTGATCACGTTCGGGAGTTGCCCTGATGTACCTGCAGGACAAGGTGCTCGTTGTCTCCGGGGTCGGTCCTGACCTCGGCCGCCAGATCGCGGTGCGCGGCGCGGTGGCCGGCGCCGATGTCGTGCTCGCGGCCAGGACCGCATCCCGCCTTGAGGAAGTCGCCGCGGAGATCAAGGAACTCGGCCGCCGCGCGCTGGTGGTGCCCACCGACATGACATCGGAGGCAGACGCGCAGCGGCTCGCCGCCGCGTCGGTGGAGGAGTTCGGCCGGGTCGACGCTCTGGTGCACAACGCGCTGGTGATGCCGCCCATCGCCGACCTCGGCAAGGTCGACCTGGACGCCGTGCAGGCAGGCTTCAGCAACAACGTCATCTCCGCGCTGAGGATGACCAGGCTGTTCGTCCCGGCGCTCGCGGCCAGTCAGGGCGCGGTCGTGATGGTCAACTCGATGGTCGTCAGGTTCTCCCAGCGCACCATGGGCCCGTACAAGATGGCTAAGTCAGCGCTGCTCGCCATGGCGCAGAGCCTGGCTACCGAGCTTGGCCCGCAGGGTATCCGGGTCAACTCAGTCGCGCCCGGTCACATCTGGGGCGAGTCGCTGAAGTGGTACTTCAATTACCTGGCCCGCAAGCGCGGCGTCGACGCCGATCAGATCTATCAGGAAACGGCGGCGAACATCGACCTCGGCCGCCTGCCGGAGCCGGACGAGATCGCCGACGCCGTGCTGTTCCTCGCCTCACCGCTGGCGCGCGCGGTTACCGGTCAGTGCCTGGACGTCAACTGCGGCGAATACCACCACTGAGCACGCCGATGACCAGTACCGGGCACCGAGGCACGCGACCAGATGGCGTCGGGACGGTCGCGGACCTGCACGAGTCGGCGTCCCGGCTGACCGGGCTGACCGATTTCGGGGCGGATGACTACGCCGACGGCCTCGCGGTGATCCTGGAGTCCTACGCGAGGGACGCGGATCTCACCCCGCTTGGTCAGAAGGTAGCCCGCGTCGGCCTCCGTGGCGCGCTGAGTGCCCGGCTGATTGCCAACGCGGCCTGGGCCGCGCATCCTGAGCACGCCGATGTGAGAATCGAGCGGCCGATCTTCGTGACGGGCCTGCCCAGGAGCGGGACGACCGCCCTGCACCGGCTGCTCACTGCCGATCCTGGTCACCAGGGCCTGGAGTTGTGGCTGGCCGAGCTGCCGCAGCCGCGACCGCCGCGCGACACCTGGGAGGCCAACCCCGCCTTCCAGCACATCCAGGCCGGGTACCAGCGGCATCACATCGAGCATCCGGAGTTCATGGGCGTCCACTACATCGCGGCGGACACCGTCGAGGAGTGCTGGCAACTGCTCAGGCAGACGCTGCGCTCAGTCTCCTACGAATGCCTGGCGCATCTGCCGACATACTCGGCCTGGCTGGCGGAGCAGGACTGGACCGGACCGTTCCGGAGGCACCGGCGAAACCTGCAGCTCATCGGCCTGAACGATGCGCGCCACCGGTGGGTGCTGAAGAACCCGAGCCACCTGTTCTCGCTTGACGCGATCATGACGGTCTATCCGGACGCGCTGATTATCCAGACACACCGAGAACCGCGATCGGTGATCGGGTCTATGTGCTCGCTGGCCGCGCACGCCACTGACGGCTGGTCGAATAGCTTCCGCGGCAAGGTCATCGGCGCTGATCAGCTCGAGCTCTGGGCCCGCGGACTGGAAGAGTTCGGCGTCGCACGAGCGAACTACAGCCAGGCACAGTTCCTGGACGTCGACTACGCCGACTTCACCGCCGACCCGGTTGGCACGGTTGAGTCGGTCTACGAGCAATTCGGCCTGGATTACAGCGACGCGACCGCGGCCGCGATCCGTGCACTGCACGCCGAGGCGGCGCGCGGCGCCAGCAGGCCGGCGCACCGGTACTCGCTGGCGGACTTCGGGCTCGCCGGCGAGGAGGTCGACGAGCGGTTCGGCGGCAATGCTCGCGGTTAGCCACGTCGCTACCGCGACCTGGCCCGGGCGGGCTGCTCCACGGGCTGGCATAGCTTTGCGGCACGCCTGCGCCCAGCTGGCCGAGGCGCATTGAGCGCTCCTTGAGGCTGGCCACGGCTACGCCCGCTTCCGCGGCCGCCCGTACCAGCCCGCTCACCGAGCTGTGTTCCTAGCCGCGCGTGACCTCAACCTCGGTGTCCGGAGAGGCTGCATGCTTGTACCAGCGGACGGGAGTGTCCTCGATGAACGCAACCAGGTCCAGGCCCAGGAGGCGGGGCTCGGTCCGGGACACGAGCATCTCGATACCGTCGGCGAGCCGGACCCGATCGCCCACGTGCACGTCCGCCGCGGTCACAGTTGTCCACGATTCAGCCATGTCGTCATCTTGCCAGGCCCGAATGCTGCCGATTTCGGCCGACCGGGTTCGTCGCAAGGGTGGCGGGCTCTGCGGCGGAGGTTCGCAAGGGCTACTTCGGTCGCCTAGTAGCCGTAGTTCATGCAGTCGGCAGTGACCAGAGCGGTATTGGCCTTGACCTGATTCGCATAGGTCTGGGCGGCGGCCGCTGACTGCGGCAGGCCGCCGTAGTCTTCGGATCGCAGGTACGACTGCTGGAGCGTCCACAGGTCGTTGGCGAGGCCCGGATCGGAGCCGCTCCTGGCGTCAGCCACGGCCTCGTTGAGGTTGGCAATGCCGCGGTAATTGACGTTCTTCCAGCTATCGAAGACCTGGCACGCCTGGGCCGACATGCTCGTCGGGGCTGGCGCCGTCCACATGCCGGGCATTCCTGCGACTGAGACGGTCGCCAGGGCGATGAGCGCGCAGGCGACTGCCTTGACGACTGCGTGTGTCGGCTGAGTGGGCTGCGGCCTGGCCGGCTTGGGCACGAGCCGGGGTAGCGGCCAGGCAGGGATGTCGTCGGTGAGGGCGCTCAGCTCGCCCCAGGTCCGCGAGGCCAGTGTCTGGCCGATCCGCTCGTCAAGCTCGTCTTTGGTCAGCCGGCCTTGCACGAATGCGGCCTTCAGCATGTCGACCACGCGCTCGCGGTCGCTGTCAGAGGCTCTTAGCCGGTTACGGCCCGCGGCGGCAACAATCCGGTCATCCGTCCTCACCGCTGCCCCCTTTCCGGTGCGCAACGGGCTGAGCGCACCCAGGGTTGCCGTGTGCTGGCTACCTGTTCCAGGTTAAGACTGCCACCCGCCCCATGTCTCCCGCGGGTTCAGGGTTCGCGAAGGACAGCTCGACCCGTAATGGCCGAACTGACCTGGCTTAACATTGCCCGGGGCGACGTCGCGGGCGGGTGGCCCGAGCTGCGCCGGGCCGCCGGCGCAGGCTGTCGCCAGATTATGAGCGGCTAGTCCGGGGTATCTTTGCGCGCGGCACGAGGCTCTAGTTAGGCTTGCCTTACCTAAATCAGTGGGACAAATACGACTTCCGGAGGACGCAGGGTGCTTGCGACGCTGGTGATCTTCCTGCGCGAGGGAGTCGAAGCCAGCATGATCGTCGCGATCCTGCTCGCCTACCTCAATCGCATCGGGCGGCGGGATCACTTCCGTGACGTGCTACTCGGCGTCGGGGCTGCGTTGCTGCTCGCGACCGCTGGCGGTGCTGTCGCCTACGAGACCATTCGCAGCTATGACGGGTCTCGCGTCCAGACGATCTTCGAGACGGCCACGTACCTGGTCGCCGCGACCGTGCTGACGTACATAACGTTCTGGATGCGCAAGCACGCCCAGTCGTTGTCAAGAGAACTACGCGAGCGGGCCGAGGCGGCGCTGGACGGCCGGGCCAGGTGGGGACTGGGGCTCCTTGCCTTCCAGGCCGTGGGGCGCGAGGGACTGGAGACCGTCGTATTCACCCTGGCGATCATCTTCTCGACCTCCACGGCTGGCGCCCTCACCGGAGCGGTGATCGGCCTGGCTGGAGCGCTGGTCATCGCGTTCGTGATCTACCGGCTCGGCCACCGGCTTAACTTGTCGAGGTTCTTCACGATCATGGGCGTTCTGCTGATGGTGTTCGCCGCCGGCCTGCTTGCCGACTCGGTCGAGAACTTGCAGCAGCTTGGCTGGCTGCCGGTGCTCAGCGCGCCGATGTGGCACTCAGCGCGGCTGCTGTCGGAGAGCAGCTCGTTCGGTGACGTGCTCCACAGCTTCTTTGGCTACAGCGACGCGCCGACCCCGCTGCAGCTTCTGATCTATCTCGGCTACCTGGCCGTAGTCGTGATCGCCTTCCTCGGCGTCCGGGCCCGGCTTGGTGCGCGAACAGCCCAGTCGCAGGCCGCCCCGCACTCATCACTGGGCTAGCGCGCTGACGCGCAGCCGGGATGCCCGGCATGGAGGCGACGCATCCTTCCTACCGGGCATGGTCGCTCCAGGCCGCCGGGAACTCGGCGGCCGAGGACAGGCTCTTCGAGTGGCAGGTCGTCCGCGATGGTGTGCATGACGCCGCCGCCTCGCTTGGCGTGCCCGCCAGCGAGATGGACGCCGCGGCGCACGTAGTGCCCGTCGAGGGCGAGTGGTCTTACATCGCCGGCCCGGGTTGCGGGGTCTGCTCGGTTGCTGTGGCGCTCGATCCCGCGGCGGCAGGTGACCTGTTGCGCAAGCTGTTCGTGTCCGCCGTTCCTGGCACAGCCTGACCGCGCGACAAGGGCGGAAGTGGCTCGGCGCCTCAGCCACGCGGCCGGCCCGCGAGAATCTTCTCCATATAGATGCGCCGGTAGCCGTTTTCGACACGCCGGTCAATCACGCGATAGCCGAGGCGAGCGTAGATCGCCTGGTTCTCGGTCATGACCTCGTTTGTGTACAAAGCAAGGCGTCCGATCTGCTCCTTCCTGGCTTGTTCTTCGGCGAATTCCATCAACCGTCGTCCCAGGCCGTTTCCCTGCTGGTCGGGGTGGACCGCAACGTTTTCGACGAGGATCATGTCGTCGGTCTGGGTAAGCGAGATCAGGCCGATGACGGGGCTTCCGGTCACCCAGACGGCACCGGTTTCGACAGCCCGGCGGTAGTCGCGGAGAAGCGGGGCAGGCGGTCTGTCCATCCGGCTGAGGTACTTATCGTAGGCTGCCGCGATGACGCGGTGAATGGATGGCAGATCTGCCTCGACAGCTTGCCTGAGCTCGGCTGGCTGGCTCGCCGCCGTCATTGCCGGAACTTCAGTTCCGGGCTGGACGAGGTGACACAAAGGAGCGCGGCTATCTGCTGTGCATCGCCGCGCCTGGCTTCGCGGATGGCGGGGCTGGCGTTCGTCGTCATGGTCTCCTAGTCTGCTTCGTCTCGCGCGTAGCTGCGGCGTCCCTGGCTGTGTTGCCAATGTACAGATAGCCGGTATATACCTGGTGCATGACTGAGCTGCCGTTGCGCGAGCCGACGTTCCTGATCCTCACGGCGCTGGCGGTCGGCCCGCAGCACGGCTACGGGATCATGACCGACGTCGCTCAGATTTCCGATGGGCGTGTCCGCCTGCGCGCCGGGACGCTGTATGCGGCTCTGAACCGGCTGGTCAATGACGGTCTGGTCGAGTTCGACCGGGAGGAAATCGTCGACGCGCGGCTGCGACGCTACTACCGGCTCACCCCTGAGGGCGCGCGGTGCCTTCAGCAGGAGGTGGACCGCATGCGGAGCACAACCACTGTGGCTGCGCGAAGGCTGAGGCTGATCGGCGGCACGCAATGACCGGCGCAGGCAGAACACAGAAAGCGGGCAGAGCCATGGATGATCGCTTCCGGGCTTCCGATGCCGACCGGGATCGCGCCGCGGCTCTGCTGCGCGACCATTTCGCCGCGGGTCGTCTGGATGCCGCGGAACTGGACGAGCGTCTTGCGATGGCCCTGAACGCTAAGACCTTCGGCGAGCTGCACCGTGTCCTGGCCGACCTTCCCGAGGCCGGGCCGGCACAGCAGCAACCCAACCGCCTCCCGCCGGACAGGGGCCGGCTGGAGCGCGGCTACCGGTGTCTGCTGGCGTGCTACCCGGCCGCCTACCGGCGTGTCCATGAGGAGGAGATGCTCGCGGTGCTGATGACCGCCGCACCTCACGGATCCAGACGGCCTGGGATCGGCGAGGCCGTGGACCTGATCTGGGGCGCGGTGCGGGTCAGGTGCCAGCCATCGCGCAGGAGCGCGGAGCCCGGCTGGCGGGACCCGCTGGCAGTAGTCAGCATCCTCTTGCCGTTGATCGTCTTTATCACCACTGCTGTCCGGGTGGCCGGGCCTTTGCATGCCATATTGGACGGCGCACCGAGCCCCTTCAGAGACATGTTTCCGCTGTGGATCCTCAACCAGTTCACGGGCCCGGTGGCCCTGCTGGCCCTGTCTCTCCTGCGACCGCAGCGCTTTGCCACCCGAGCGACCGTGACCGTGCTGATCGGGCTCACTTATCTGGCTTATCTGGCTACATTGAGCTACCTGGCCGGAGGGCCTGACCCGGGTGTTGTTTCCATGATTGCTGGCGGGCCTTACATCATGCTGGCACTGGGGCTCCAGATGGCCGCCGTGACCGCATCACCGGGCCTGCGCCGCGGCCTGCAACTGGTGACCTGGAAGCAGGCTGCCCTCACCGTCATCGCAGCGGTCGCAGTCGCGATCACAAGCTACCCGTGGACCCTGGCGGTGATATCCGTGATCTGCGCCGCAATGGGGCTGACGTCCTCGCGGGGCCGATGGCTGCTGGTACTGCTCGCGATCCCGCTTGGTCCCTACGTCGCCGTTCCGTACACCTATGTCATTGGCTGGGGACCGCACATGCGCCTCTATGTCACGTGGCTTATGAGCCCCGGCGCGCTAGGGCAACTAGGCCAGGCCTGCGTGCTGGCCGCAGTTTTCCTGGGAGTGTTCGTGGTAGCGGCCTGTCGCGAGTCGCTCCGGTCGCGTCAGCTCGCCCGGCCTTCCCGCTAGGCGCGGCTCGTACGTGTTCGTGCGTTGGGGTGGCGGTTGAAGCCGGCTCTTCGGCTAACGCTCTAGGATTGGGTCATACCCCTCATTCTCAGCAATCGGAGCCAGTCGAATATGGCCGATGCGCCGTCCAAGTCCGCAGCGCTGGACCCGAAGGTGCCGAACGTCGCCCGAATGTACGACTACATGCTGGGCGGCAAGGAGAATTACGCGAGCGACCGGACTGCAGTCGAGAAGCTCATCGAACTCGAGCCGGCTGTTCCCAGGTTCGCCCGGCTGAACCGCGAGTTTCTTGGCCGCGCCGTCCGCTTTGTTGCCGGTCAGGGAGTCAGCCAGTTCCTTGACGTGGGCGCAGGGTTGCCGACGCAGGAAAGCGTGCACGAGGTCGCCAGGGCGGTTCATCCCGACGCCAGGATCGCGTACGTGGATAACGATCCCGTGGTGCTGACCCACTCCCGGGCGCTGCTCGGCGCGGCGCCAAACGTCGCATTCGTACCGGGCGACATCCGCGAGCCTGCGGGGATCCTCGGCAGTTCCGAGATCAGCAGCCTGCTCGACATCGGCAGCCCGATCTGCGTTCTGCTTGTCGCCATCCTGCACTTTGTCCGCGACGCCGAGGATCCGGCAGGCGTTGTCGCCACTCTGCGGGACGCTCTTGCCCCAGGCAGCTACCTGATCATGTCTCACGGGACCGCGCACGGCGCGCCGCCGGACATCGTGGCCCGCAGCCGCGACGCCCGTCGCGTCTACGACACGGCCACCGCGCAGATCACCTACCGGGAGCCGGCCGAGGTCAGCCGTTTTCTCGACGGCTTCTCGCTCGTCGAGCCCGGCCTGGTGCATATCTCCCAGTGGCGGCCGCCAGAACCGGTCGCCTATGAGTTCGACGGCTTCCTCGCAGCAGTCGGCCGCAAAGACTAGAGCTGCACCAGCCTGACGACGCGCGGCAACGAGATCGCCCCGATCCGCAGCGCGGGAAACCCGTTGCCTGGCAGGCGGCCGAGTGGGTTAGGCTTCGCCGGTGCGGCGCGCCAACTTGCTCGGACCCCTGGCTGACCTGCCGTTTCGGCATCTGTGGCTAGCCGCGACAACTTCCTCGGTCGGCTCGGCCTTCGTCCCGGTGGCGCTGGCGTTCGCGGTGCTCGGCATCGGCGGCACTGCTACCTCGCTGGGCCTCGTACTGCTAGCAGGCACCGTGGCCGGGCTTGCCTCCTACCAGGTCGCCGGTGTGCTGGCGGACCGGCTCTCGCGCCGGAACCTGATGCTCACTGCAGACTTGGTCCGGCTGGCGGTCGAGGCGGGAGTTGCCGTGCTACTCCTCACCCGCAGCGCCAGGCTCTGGGAACTGGCGGTGGCCAGCGCACTACTCGCGATCGGGACGTCGTTCGAAGGCCCCGCATCCACCGGACTGGTCGCCGAGATCGTCGCTCCTGAAGGGCTGCAGTCGGCCAACTCGCTGCTCTCGATCAGTAACAGCGGCACCTCCGTGATCGGCCCGGCGCTCTCTGGTCTGCTGGTCGCGACCGCCGGCCCCGGCTGGGCCTTCGCCGTGGACGCGGCCTCGTTCGCGGGCAGCGCCGTGTTCCTGCTGCGGATCCCGCCGCTGCACCGTGAGCCGGCCCCGCGGCAGCACTTCTTCGCCGAAGTAGCAGTCGGCTGGCGCGAAGTAAGCTCGCGAAGCTGGGCCTGGTCCACCCTGATCGGGAACGCGTTCTGCAACATGGCCTTCGCGATCTTCCTGGTGCTCGGACCCGTGCTCGCGCTGCACCGCCTCGGGGGCGCGGGCGGCTGGGGCCTGGTCTCCAGCGGCATGACCGTAGGGACGCTGATCAGCGGCATGATCGCGATGTGGTACCGGGCCCGGCGGCTCATCGCCTTCGGCATGTGGATGGTGGTGCTGACCGCGCTCCCGATGCTGGCGCTTGCTGCCCGCCTGCCGCTCTATCTAGTGGTGATCGCCGGGGCAGTCGGCATGCTGGGCGTCCTCGTCCTCAACACGAACTGGGACACGGCCATCCAGCAGGTAGTGCCGAACGAGTTGCTGTCCCGCTTCAGGAGTTACGACTTCCTGCTCGCGTTCGTCGCGATGCCAGTGGGTTACGCGCTCGCCGGGCCGCTCCAGTCCGCGTTCGGCGCGGACAAGGTGCTGCTAGCGTGCGCCGCCATCGCAGTGCTGGCGAGCGCGATCCCCGCGGCCCTGCCAGCAGTTCGCGCGGTCGTGCGCCATCGCGACGGCACGATCACCGCTCCGCCGCCGCGGGCGAGGGCGGTGTCGCCTGCTGAGCGGGAAGCCGCCAGCGAACCGACCTGATCGGGGGATCGGCGGACTCGCCCCGGCCATCAGGCATGCGGATGCCCGGCTGCTGCGCTAGCCGGCGATCGTCGGTCCTAGCGATACTCATGGCTGAGGTCGACAATGCAGAACCGGTTCCCGTCGGGATCCTCCAGCACGATGAAGTCCGGATCCTCAGGGAAGCTGTCCCAGTCGACCCGCCGGGCGCCGAGGGACACCAGCCTGTCCGCCTCTGCCTCCTGGTCACTGACATCGGTGGCGTGCAGGTCAAAATGCAGGCGCGGGTGAGCCTGCGGAGGTGTCTGGCTGAGCTGGAGTGCGATCGCCGTCCCGGCTCCTCCTGGCGGCACGAGAACATTCGCCCATCCACCGAACCCATCCTGGCGCAACGTGTAGCCCAGGGCCGCTGACCAGAATCCTGCCGCTCGCTCCACATCAGCGACCCCGAGCACCACTACGCCAAAGTTCAGCACCAGCCGAGCTTAGCGAGCGCGCTAGCCTGGCCAGAGTTCCGTCACCGGCCGCCAGGCGCCGCGTTGCGCGTCAGGACGAGTCCCCGGAGCTCTCCGCCTCCGCCATCGCGCGGATGACCTGCCCGTTGACGGGTTCGATAGGAATGCGCCTGCTGGTCATGGCGACGTGAACCCGGTTGCTGTCGAGTTCCATAACCAGCGACGCCGATCCGCCGGGTCCGCTGCCGGCGACCCCCGCTACGCCCAAGGACTCGTTAATCATCCATCCGAAGCCGGTGCGCACCGGATGGTTGTCAGGCCCCGCCTGGGGTCGGAGCGCCTGGCCGGCCAGCGCGGCGGGGAGCAGCGACGACCAGCCATCGCCGAAACGCACCAGATCGGCTGTCGTCGCCCACAGGCCTGCGAGAGAGGGAACCGTGCTGACCGTGGTAGGTGCCTGGCTGAAAGAGCTGTCCTCTCGGACGTAGTAGCCGGTGATCGTCTCCGAGCTGGCGGCAGGCCAGCTGGCGGGGAACCAGGAGCTGGTCATCCCGAGCGGCTCGAGCACCAAGCGCGCCGCTGCGTCAGGATAGGCCAGTCCGGTGACGTCGGCGATCAGCTGCCCGAGCGCGGCATATCCGCCGGCGGCGCTGGCGAAGTTTCCGCGTTCCCCGCTGCAGGCCAGCACCGGGCCGGTGAGCGACAGCAGATCGGGCACGGTCTCGGCGGACAGCGGGGCCGGGTCGCTTACGCCGCCGGTGCGCGTCAGCAGTTCCCGGACAGTAACGGCACCATCGGCAAGCCGCACGGTGCGCAGGTGGAGGTTGGCGGGATCGTCGAGGCGGAGTCGGTTATCGGCGACCAGCCGCAGGACCGCGATGGCCGTGATCACCATGGTGATCCCGTAGACCGGGAACCGGTGGCCGGGCCGCAGCACCTCGGGCCTGTCCAGGTTGGCCCAGCCTTTCGCGACAGTCCACGGGGTGCCGTAGCGGGCGTTCCCGGCTAGAGCCAGGGCGACGAGGCCAAGCTCAGCGAACGCTGTGTCCGCCACCCGGGCCGCCGCTGCCGGAACCTCGCCCGAGGTGCTGGTTGATGGTGCCGCGATGCGAGCGTCGGTGATCGCCTCGTTCCCGGGGAAGACCCGGAGCCCAGTCAGGCGGTGCGGCGGTTCGGGCTCGGTTGTTGCCGCGATGTGCATGCCGCCGGATACGGCCCGGGCCGCGAGCTGCCGGTCGGCGACGACTGCGAGGTCCCCGCTGAATCGCTTGGCCCTGAGAGTGGCGGGCAGCTTGTCGGCCGGAAGCCTGGTGAGGACGGTCTCGTGGAAGTGCTCGCGCAGCTCTTCGTCGGTGGGCGGCGCCCAGGCAGGCTGGTCCGCGCCGCTGAACCGGGTGACCACCCATCTGATCTGCCGGAGCGCGGGCCCTTCCGGCTCCGGCTGGCTGGCGATGTGCGCCTTGAGCGCGGCCCAGCTTGACAGGCCATGCTCGCGCGCGATGGCCAGCTGGGCATCGTGCAGGGTGCTGAACTCGCCGACGGACAGGCGGCGCCTGGCCTCGAGCTTCAGGTAACGGAGGTTCGGCCGGTCAGGAAACGAGCGTGACTGATCGGACATGGCAGTCCTTCCCTCGGGCCCGCGGATCCGCGACATCGGGCGGGAAAGACAAACCGCCGGATACCTGCATGCAGCCGGTGAGCTTGAAGCTCTGCCCGCGGACCCAGAGGCGGCCGGACCACCACTGCCGTGTACGGTACCCCGACTCGGGACCGCCCGCCAACCGGGTCTAGCCGGGTCTAGTCGGGTCCGCCGGTCAGCTTGGCTCGGGCTCGAGGTGGCGGGATTAGTCGCCGGTGGCGCCGTCGATTGCTTCTCTGATCAGGTCCGCGTGTCCGTTGTGGCGTGCGTATTCCTCGATCATGTGCAGATAAACCCAGCGGACCGAGCACGGCCTGCCGGCGTTGTTGAAGGTCTGGTCGAGCTCCACGTCGGCAGTGGCCGCGCGGATGTCGCTAATTGCCTGCTCGTAAACGTCGAAGACGTCCTGCGTGCTCGCGCTCCGCAGGTTCTCCATGTCACCTTCCGGGTCCTCGTCGGTGTAGTACAGGGGCGGAACCTGCTGCGCGGTCCGCCGGGCGACGCCGCGCAGGAACCACCCGCGCTCAACGT
>Ga0335075_10011017_pt1 | contig 13688 bp, 11 predicted proteins | sample Lox_Sample_24_FD_206723 | JGI IMG/M metagenome (GOLD analysis project Ga0335075, IMG submission 206723) | Soil microbial communities from Loxahatchee National Wildlife Refuge, Florida, United States - Lox_Sample_2.4 | ecosystem: Environmental > Terrestrial > Soil > Wetlands | place: USA...
GCATTACTGCCACCATACTGCTACCAAGGCTTGAGGATGACATCTTTTGAGGGCATGTGATTATCTAACTCCTTGATTCACTGGCTCCCCGGGTTGGAATCGAACCAACGACCAACGGATTAACAGTCCGACGCTCTACCGCTGAGCTACCGAGGAACGCTTGTGTGAAATCGAGGTGCGGCGGATTTTGCTGACACGGCGCACCGCCGTCAAGCAACCCGCACCGCAGGCTCTACCTTGAGGCTTGGCTTCAGCCCGTGGCCGCCAGCGGCGCCTGACCGGCCGGCAGTCCGCCGGTGATCACACGGCGCATGCGCTCCAGGGCCTGCTCCAGGGTCTTCATGCTGCAGGCAAAGGACAGGCGCATGTGCCCGGGAGCACCGAAGCCGCTGCCCGGCACCACGGCGACGCCGCCCTGGGCCAGCAGGAGCTCCGCGAATTCGCCATCGTCGCGGCATCCCAGGCGCGCCATCGCCTTGCTGACGTCCGCGAACGCGTAGAACGTGCCGGCGCCGGGTACGCAGGACACCCCCGGCAGACTGTTCAGGCCCTGAACGATGAAATCATGACGGGCCTTGAAGGCATCGTTCATGGTGGCGACGCAGGCCTGGTCCCCGTTGAGCGCCACGGTCGCGGCCTTCTGCGAAATGCTCGAGGCGTTGGAGGTGGACTGCCCCTGGATGGTGGACATGGCGGTAATGATTTCGCGCGGTCCGCCGCAATAGCCGATGCGCCAACCGGTCATGGCGTAGCCCTTGGAGACGCCATTGATGGTCACGGTGCGGTGGTACAGCTCCGGCACCGCCGTCAGCAGGCTGCAGAACGGCTCCGGGTCCCAGAAAATCTTCTCGTACATGTCATCGGTGCCGATGACGATGCGGGGGTGCTCGAGCAGCACCTCGCCGAGGGCCCGCAGCTCGGCGCGGGTATAGGCGGCGCCGGTCGGGTTGCAGGGACTGTTCAGCAGCACCAGCCGGGTCTTCGGCGTGATGGAGGTCGACAGCTGCCGCGGGGTGATCTTGTAGCCCTGGGCGGAGCCCGCGAACGGCATGACGGGCAGCCCATCCGACAGCAGCACCATGTCCGGGTAAGACACCCAGTAGGGGGCCGGGATGATGGCCTCGTCGCCCGGATCGAGCACGGCCATGCACAGGTTGTACAGGGTCTGCTTGGCGCCGCTGGACACCAGGATCTGCGGACGCTCGTACTCGATGCCATTGTCGCGCTTGAACTTGGCGATGATGGCGTCCTTGAGCTCATTCGTGCCATCGACATTGGTATAGCGCGTGAAGCCCCCATTGATGGCGTCGATGCCGGCCTGCGCGATGTGCGCGGGCGTGTCGAAGTCGGGTTCGCCGGCGCCGAGTCCGATGACATCGTGGCCTTCGGCCTTGAGGCGGGCGGCGCGTGCGGTCACTGCCAGGGTCGGTGAGGGCTTGACGCGCTGAACGCGTCGTGAAACGGGTAGGTTCATTTTTCCTGATGCCGTCGCGGAGGAAAGCGGGCATGGCTATATTACGGGATTGCGTTCGTGCCCACCAATGCCGCCGCTGTTAACGCGACGCACTCAGGAATATTTCCATGGAACGCTTGCCGTTCAAACTCCAATCTGATTACGCCCCTGCCGGTGACCAGCCCGCTGCCATCGAGCAGCTGTGCGAGGGGCTGGCCGCGGGGCTTGCGCATCAGACGCTGCTGGGAGTCACCGGATCGGGAAAAACCTTCTCCATCGGGTCCGTGATCGAACGGGTACAGCGTCCGACCCTGGTGCTGGCGCACAACAAGACGCTCGCGGCCCAGCTGTACGGCGAATTTCGCGAGTATTTTCCGAATAATGCAGTCGAATACTTCGTCTCGTACTACGACTATTACCAGCCCGAAGCCTACGTGCCCTCGACCGACACTTATATAGAAAAGGACTCCTCGGTCAACGAGCACATCGAGCAGATGCGGCTGTCGGCCACCAAGGCCCTGCTGGAGCGGTCGGATGCGATTATTGTCGCCACGGTGTCGGCGATCTACGGCTTGGGCGACCCGGCGGCGTACCTGTCGATGGTGCTGCACGTCGTGCGCGGCGATCGCATGGATCAACGTAAGTTATTGCGCAGACTTGCCGATATGCAGTATACGCGCAACGAGCTGGACCTGACCCAGGGCACCTATCGCGTTCGCGGCGATGTCGTCGACGTGTTCCCGGCCGAATCCAGCCGCGAGGCGGTGCGCATCGAGCTCTTCGACGACACCATCGATTCCATTGCGCTGTTCGATCCGCTCACCGGGCAGGTGCTGCGCAAGGTGCCGCGCTTCACCATCTATCCCGGCACTCATTATGTGACGCCCCGCGACCGCCTGATCGGCGCCGTGGACCAGATCCGCGAGGATCTGCGTGAGCGGCTGGCCCAGCTGCGCGACGCCAGCAAGCTGCTGGAGGCGCAGCGGCTCGAGCAGCGCACCATGTTCGACATGGAAATGATGCAGGAGGTCGGCTACTGCGCCGGCATCGAGAACTACTCGCGCTATCTCTCCGGGCGCGAGCCCGGCGAGCCGCCGCCGTGCCTGTTCGACTACCTGCCGAATGATGCGCTGCTGGTCGTCGATGAAAGCCACCAGACCATCCCGCAGCTTGGCGCCATGTACAAGGGCGATCGCTCGCGCAAGGAGACCCTGGTCGAATATGGCTTCCGGCTGCCCTCGGCCCTGGACAACCGGCCGCTGAAGTTCGAGGAATGGGAGGCGCTCGCGCCGCAGATGATCTTCGTCTCGGCGACGCCGGGCAGCTATGAAAAGACACACTCGGCGCAGGTCGTCGAGCAGCTGGTGCGGCCCACCGGGCTGGTCGATCCCCAGGTCGAGGTGCGCCCCGTGCGCACCCAGGTGGACGATGTGCTCTCCGAGATCAACCGCTGCATCGGGCGCAACGAGCGGGTGCTGATCACCGTGCTGACCAAGCGCATGGCGGAGGATCTGACCGATTATCTCCACGACCACGAAATCCGGGTGCGCTACCTGCATTCGGACGTGGAGACGGTCGAACGGACGGAAATCATCCGTGACCTCAGGCTTGGCCGTTTCGACGTGCTGGTGGGCATCAACCTGCTGCGCGAGGGCCTCGACATGCCCGAGGTGGCCCTGGTGGCCATCCTGGATGCCGACAAGGAAGGCTTCCTGCGCTCGGACAACTCCCTGATCCAGACCATCGGCCGGGCCGCCCGCAATCTGCACGGGCGGGCCATCCTGTATGCGGACCGGATGACGGGCTCCATGCAACGCGCGCTCGAGGAAACCGAGCGGCGGCGCAACAAGCAGCTCGAGTTCAATGCCCGGCATGGCATCACGCCGGTTGGCATCACCAAGGGCGTGGCGGACATCATGGAGGGCGCCCGCGCCTCGGCCCCGCAGCCCGGCGGCAAGCGCCGGGGCAAGGAGCGGGCCGTCGCGACGGCGGCCGAGTCGGGCGCGTCGCCCCTGAGCCTGGAACCCGCGGCGCTCGTGCGCCGGATCAAGGCGCTGGAGACCAAGATGTTCGCCAAGGCCCGGGACCTCGAGTTCGAGGAGGCCGCCGCGCTGCGCGATGAAATCGAGAAGCTCAAGCAGATCGAGCTCGGGCTGGCGGGCTAGTCCGCGCGGCCCGATGCCGCGTAAGTGATTGGAAGTGCGGCAGTTCGCTTGCCTCCCCCGGCCGGCTTAGGTATCGTGCCCGTCCCCCGGTTGCAGCCGGGGAGTGCAGGCGCGTAGCTCAGTGGTAGAGCATCACCTTGACATGGTGGTGGTCGGTGGTTCGATCCCACTCGCGCCTACCAGATTTGAACCCGAAGGCGCCCGCGAGATCGGGCGCCTTTTTTCTTGACCAGCGTGGACGTCTCATGCCTGTCGTGACATTGCCGGATGGCAGTCAGCGCCAGTTCGACCACCCGGTGACGGTGGACGAAGTGGCGGCGAGTATCGGAGCGGGGTTGCGCAAGGCCGCCCTGGCCGGCCGCGTGGACGACAAACTCGTGGATACCTCCTTCACGGTCGACCACGACGTGACGCTGTCGATCATCACGGCCAAGGATCCGGCGGGCCTCGAGGTGATCCGTCATTCCACCGCGCACCTGCTGGCGCAGGCCGTCAAGCAGCTGTTCCCGGAGGCCCAGGTCACCATCGGTCCGGTGATCGAGGACGGGTTCTACTACGACTTCTCGTACAAGCGGCCCTTCACGACCGAGGACCTGGGGGCCATCGAAGCGCGCATGACGCAGCTGTCGGCCGCCGATGAAAAGGTCACCCGCCGCGTCATGGACCGCGATGCGGCGGTCGAGTACTTCAAGAGCATCGGCGAGCACTACAAGGCCGAAATCATCGCCAGCATTCCGGCGGGCGAGACCATTTCCCTGTACGGGCAGGGCGACTGGGTCGACCTGTGCCGCGGACCGCACGTGCCCTCCACCGGCAAGCTCACCGCCTTCAAGCTCACCAAGGTGGCCGGCGCCTACTGGCGCGGCGACTCCCGCAACGAGATGCTGCAGCGGATCTATGGCACCGCGTGGGCCGACAAGAAGCAGCTCGACGAGTACCTGAAGCGGCTCGAGGAGGCCGAAAAGCGCGACCACCGGCGCATCGGCCGCGAGCTCGACCTGTTCCACATCCAGGAGGAAGGTCCGGGGCTGGTGTTCTGGCACCCCAAGGGCTGGGCGATCTGGCAGGCGATCGAGCAGTACATGCGCGGCATCTACCGTGAGTCCGGCTACCAGGAAGTGCGCGGTCCGCAGGTGCTGGACGTGTCGCTGTGGAAGAAGTCCGGGCACTGGGACAACTACCAGGACAACATGTTCTTCACCGAGTCGGAGAAGCGCACCTATGCGCTCAAGCCGATGAACTGTCCGGGACACGTGCAGATCTTCAATCATGGCCTGCACAGCTACCGGGACCTGCCGCTGCGCTATGGCGAGTTCGGCGCCTGCCACCGCAACGAGCCCTCCGGCGGCCTGCACGGCATCCTGCGGGTGCGCGGTTTCACCCAGGATGACGGCCATATCTTCTGCACCGAGGATCAGATCGAGGCCGAAGTGACCGCCTTTCACCGCCAGGCGCTGGCGGTGTACGCGGATTTCGGTTTCAAGGACCTGCAGATCAAGATCGCCCTGCGGCCCGAGAAGCGCATCGGTTCGGACGAGTTCTGGGACCGCACCGAGGGCATGCTGCGCAAGGCCCTGGCGGCCGCCGGGGTGCAGTGGGAGGAACTGCCGGGGGAGGGTGCCTTCTATGCGCCGAAGGTGGAATACCACCTGAAGGATGCCATCGGCCGCACCTGGCAGCTGGGGACCATCCAGATCGACTTCATGATGCCCTCGCGCCTGGGGGCCGAGTACGTTGGGGCGGACTCGGCGCGGCATGTGCCGGCCATGCTGCACCGGGCCATCGTCGGGTCCATGGAACGCTTCATCGGCATCCTCCTCGAGCACCATGCCGGCAGGCTCCCGGCCTGGCTTGCCCCGGAACAGGTCGTGGTGCTGAATATCACCGAGCGCCAGGCCAGTTATGTAGACCAGGTCGCGGAAACTCTTAGAAAACATGGAGTTCGGGCCATTACCGACTTGCGGAACGAGAAGATCGGCCTTAAGATCCGCGAGCACACGCTTCAGCGTGTCCCATACTTGATCGTTGTCGGCGACAAAGAAGTCGCCGCAAACCAGCTTGCAGTGCGTACTCGCGGCGGCAGGGATCTGGGCTTAATGTCTGTGGAGACGTTCCTGGAACGTCTGCAGACCGAGCTCAGCAGCCGCGGGCGCAAAACTTTGGAGGATTGACGCATCGCTATTGCATCCAAGCGCGTCCGGCGCAACGACGAGATCACTTCGCCCCAACTGCGGGTGATTGCAGCGGATGGTTCCCAGGCCGGCGTGATGAGCAGATTCGAGGCGCTGGCCATGGCCACGTCCGCGGAACTGGACCTGGTGGAGGTCTCCCCGACGGCAGAGCCGCCGGTCGTGCGCATCATGGACTATGGGAAATTCCTGTTCGAACAGAACAAGAAGGCCCACTCGGCGAAGCGCAAGCAGAAGCAGATTCAGGTCAAGGAAGTAAAATTCCGGCCTGGTACGGAAGAGGCGGATTACCAGGTCAAACTGCGCAATCTGACCCGCTTCCTGACCGAAGGTGATAAGGCCAAGGTGACCTTGAGGTTCCGCGGCCGTGAAATGGTGCACCAGGATATCGGGCGCAAGCTCCTGGCCCGGGTTTCCGCCGATCTTGCCCAGCTGGGCGTGATCGAGCAGAACCCGATGATGGAGGGCAAGCAGATGATCATGGTGTTTGCACCGAAAAAGAAGTAACGCCGCAGGCCTTCAGCCCGCAAGGGTCCGGAAGCCGGTGTCGTTCGCCCGCCAGTGGGTGGCCCGCAGGGACACCTTACGAACGGGGCCATATAAATGAGGAGTCGAGAACATGCCCAAGTTGAAGACCAACCGGGCTGCGGCCAAGCGCATTCGCAAGACTGCGAAGGGATACAAGGCGTATTCCGCCGGCCGCCGCCACAACCTCGGTCATAAGGACCGCAAGCGCAAGCGCCACCTGCGATCAGGTGGCAGCAGCCTGGTGCACGAGAGCGATGTCGGCCGTCTGCCGGCGCTGCTTCCGAATCACTAGCCCCTTCGCTTACGGAGAAATTCGATGGCACGAGTCAAGCGTGGTGTGACGGCGCGAGCCCGCCACAATAAAGTTCTGGGTAAGGCGAAGGGCTACTACAACGCCCGTCGCAAGATCTATCGGGCCGCCAAGCAGGCGGTCATCAAGGCCGGTCAGTACGCGTATCGCGACCGGCGCGCCAAGAAGCGCGAGTTCCGGGCACTGTGGATCGCGCGCATCAATGCCGCGGCCCGCATTCACGGGCTCAGCTACAGCCGCATGATCGACGGCCTGAACCGGGCCGGCGTCGAAATCGACCGCAAGATGCTGGCGGATCTCGCCGTGCACGATGCGGACGCCTTCGGCGCCATCGCACAGCAGGCCAAGACAGCACTCGGCATCGCGGCCTGATCGCTGCGTGAGCGATCTGGGCTCCGTCGTGGACCAGGCGCTGCACGAGGTCGCTTCGTGCAGCGCGCTCGCGGCTCTCGAGGATTGCCGGGTCCGATGGCTCGGCAAGAAGGGCGGTCTCACCGAACAGCTGAAGGCCCTGGGGTCACTGCCCGCCAGTGAACGCCCAGCCGCCGGCGCGCGCATCAACGAAGCCAAGGCGCGCGTGCAGGAGGCCATCGAGGCCCGGCGCGCCGAACTCGAACGGGCCCAGGACGAGGCGCGCCTGAGCGCCGGCCGGATCGATGTGACCTTGCCCGGACGCGGCGAGCTGCGCGGCGCGCTGCATCCGGTCACGCGCGCACGGCTGCGGATCGAGGCGATCTTCCGCAGCGCCGGTTTCGATGTGGCCGAAGGCCCCGAAATCGAGGACGACTTCCACAACTTCGAGGCGCTCAACATTCCCGCCGATCATCCGGCGCGGGCGATGCACGACACGTTCTATTTCGCCGATGGCCGCCTGCTGCGCACCCATACCTCCACGGTGCAGATCCGCGCAATGCTGGCGCGGGGTGCGCCGCTTGCGGTGATCGCCCCCGGTCGCGTCTATCGCAGCGACTCGGACGTGACCCACGCGCCGATGTTCCACCAGCTCGAAGGCATCGTGGTGGACGAGAACATCAGCTTCGCCAACCTGAAGGCGGTCCTGCACGGCTTCATCGAAGCCTTCTTCGAGCGCGACCTCGGCATGCGCCTGCGGCCTTCGTACTTCCCCTTCACCGAGCCCTCGGCGGAAGTGGACATGTCCTGCGTGTTCTGCGATGGCGCCGGCTGCCGCATCTGCAAGCAGACCGGATGGCTGGAGATCCTCGGTTGCGGCATGGTGCACCCGAATGTGCTCAAGGCGAGCGGCGTCGATCCGGAGCGCTACACCGGCTATGCCTTCGGCGCCGGTATCGATCGGCTGGCGATGCTGCGCTATGGCGTCAATGACATGCGGCTGTTCTTCGAGAACGACCTGCGCTTCCTCGAACAGTTTCCGGCGTTCTGACGGCACCCCATGAGAGTTCCAATTTCCTGGCTGCAAGAGTGGGTGACGGTACCGTGGAGTGCCGCGGAGCTGGGTTCGCGTCTGACCATGGCGGGGCTCGAGCTGGACGCGATCGAGCCTGCGGCGCCGCCCTTCACGGGTGTCGTCGTGGCGCAGATCGTCGAGGCTCTCCCGCACCCCCAGGCGGACAAGCTGCGCGTGTGCCAGGTCACGACCGGGTCGGGCCCGGTGCTGCAGATCGTCTGTGGCGCGAGCAATGCCCGCGCCGGTCTGCGCACGGCGCTCGCCACCGTCGGCGCCGAATTGCCCGGCGGCATTGCGATCAAGGCGGCGAAGCTGCGCGGCGTGGAATCGCGGGGCATGCTGTGTTCTTCCAGGGAACTGGGCCTGAGCGAGGGCAATCCGGGCATCCTCGAGCTGCCGCAGGATGCGCCGCTGGGGGCTTCGCTGCGGGAGTACCTGAAGCTCGATGACACCACGATCGAGCTCAACGTCACGGCAAACCGTGGCGATGCCATGTCGGTCATCGGCGTCGCCCGGGAAGTCGCGGCGCTCGGCGGTGGGGCACTGCAGACGCCCGCGGTGGCGGCCGTGGCCCCGGTGCTGCCCGATCGGCAGCCGGTACGGCTGGAGGCGCCGGACGCATGCCCGAGATTCGCCGGTCGGATCATCCGCGGCATCGACAATACCCGCCCGACGCCGGTGTGGCTGCGCGAGCGCCTGCGGCGCGCGGGAGTCCGCTCCATCAGTCCCGCGGTCGATGTCACGAACTACGTGCTGCTGGAACTCGGCCAGCCGATGCATGCCTACGACCTGGCCAAGGTCGAGGGCACCATCGCCGCGCGCATGGCGCGGCCCGCGGAGTCACTGACCCTGCTCGACGGGCGCCACGTCGCTCTGGAGCCGGACATGCTGGTCATCGCCGATGAAGCCGGTCCGGTCGGCGTCGCCGGTGTCATGGGCGGGGAGCGCACGGCCGTGAGCGCGACGACCCGGGATCTGTTCCTCGAGGTGGCCTGGTTTGCGCCCGAGAGCATCCGCGGCCGGGCGCGGCGGCTGGGACTGCACACCGATGCCAGTCAGCGATTCGAGCGCGGTGTGGATCCTGCGGGCCAGGTGCGCGCCATGGAGCGCGCCACGGCCCTGCTGCTCGAGATGGCCGGTGGCCGGCCCGGCCCCGTGGTCATGACCGAGGAGCCGGCGCGGCTGCCGGTGCGCTCGCCGGTGACGCTGCGCCGGGCGCGCCTGACGCGCCTGCTGGGGATTGCGGTACCCGATGGCCAGGTGAACTCGATTTTCCAGAGCCTGCAGATGCAGGTGGCAGCGGCCGGCGAGGGCTGGAGTGTGACCCCGCCGCCGCATCGCTTCGATATCGCCATCGAGGAGGACCTCGTCGAGGAGGTGGCGCGCATCATGGGATTCGATGCGGTGCCCGAGCGGCCGGCCACGCGCCAGCAGGTGTTCCTGCCGCTGCCCGAGGCCGTGGCACCCGAGCGGGCCTATCTGGAAACCCTGGTGGGCCGCGGCTACCACGAGATCATCACCTTCGCGTTCGTCGATCCGGCACTGCAGGGGGCCCTGTTCCCCCAGGTCGAAACCCTGGCGCTGGCCAATGCCATCGCCTCGGATCTGTCGGTCATGCGGATCTCGCTGTGGCCGGGCCTGGTGCGCGCGGCGCTGGAGAATCAGCGCCGGCAACAGGACCGGATCCGACTGTTCAGTCACGGGGCACGCTTCGTCGTGACCCAGGGCACGCTGAGCGAGGTGGATTCCCTGGCCGGCATCGCCCTTGGGAGGCGGCTGCCCGAACAGTGGGGCAGCAGCGATGCGCGGGAAAGCCACGACTTCTTCGACAGCAAGGCGGACCTCACGGCCCTGCTGGCGGGCACCGGCGCTGCCGATGAGTTCAGCTTCGAGGCGGCGACGCTGCCGTGCCTGCACCCCGGGCGCAGCGCACGGGTGCTGCGCTCCGGGGCTGCCGTCGGCTGGATCGGTGAACTGCATCCGCGCCTGATCCGCGAACTCGGATTCCATCAGGCCCCCGTGTTGTTTGAGATGGATGTTGTTGCATTGCGGGTAGCTCTGCCGCAGGGCCGCGAGATTTCGCGCTTCCCGCAGGTGCGCCGGGACCTCGCGGTGGTGGTACCGGAGAAAGTCTCTTTCAGTGCTCTGCGCGAGCGTGTAGTCTTGTCGGGGTCAAGCTTCCTGCGCAACGTGCGTCTATTTGACGTATATCGGGGCGCAGGCATAGAAGAAGGTCGAAAAAGCATTGCCTTGGGCTTGATTTTCCAAGAGATTTCTCGCACGCTAACCGACGACGAAGTAGACCGCGCAGTAGCGGCCGTGGTGGCTGATCTGCGTGAGAACCTGGATGCGAGAATACGAGAATAAGCCTATGACGGCTCTCACGAAGGCTGAGATGGCAGAGGCGCTCTTCAATCAGCTGGGCCTCAACAAGCGCGAAGCGCGCGAGCTGGTGGACCTGTTCTTCGAAGAGGTGCGCGCTGCGCTCTCCAATGGCGAACAAGTGAAATTGTCCGGCTTCGGTAACTTTGACCTGCGGGATAAGAACCAACGCCCGGGGCGCAATCCGAAAACCGGAGAAGAGATTCCGATTACGGCACGCCGTGTCGTAACCTTCCGTCCTGGGCAAAAATTGAAAGCGCGGGTCGAAGCCTATGTTGGAGCCAAAGAATAACGACACGCTGCCGCCGATTCCCGGCAAGCGGTACTTCACCATCGGTGAAGTCAGTGACCTGTGCGGCGTGAAGCCGCACGTCCTGCGTTATTGGGAACAGGAGTTCCCGCAGCTCAAGCCGGTCAAGCGCCGCGGCAATCGTCGTTACTACCAGCGCCAGGATGTGATCGTGATCCGCCAGATCCGCAGCCTGCTGTACGAGCAGGGCTTCACCATCGGCGGCGCCCGCAACAAGCTCACCGGCGAAGAGGCGCGCACGGATGTGAGCCAGAGCCAGCAGATCGTGCGCCAATTACGGCTGGAACTCGAAGAAGTACTCAAACTGCTGCGACGCTGAACTCGCGCATCGCCTGCGGGTGCGCCTGCCACGGAGGGGTCCATGATTCACCGCATTCTCGGTGTGATGGTTCTGGGCGTGCTCGGCCAGTTCTGCACGGCGGCCCGCGCCGACAGCCTGGATTCGGCCACCCAGCAGCAGATCGTCGCCGCGACCTTCGAGGTCGTGCAGATGAAACCGCCCGAGGACGGGCCGGTCACCTACGAGCGCGTGCTGCCGATGGACCTCATTCCCTACCAGCAGCGCGTGGACAAGTACCGCTCCATCGGCACCGCGTTCGCCATCGGCCCCAACCAGTACGTGACCGCCGGTCACGTCCTGTCCGTCGGTGAGGGCAGCCAGTTCGGGCCGCCGGCGCTGCGCGACGGCGCCGGCAACGTCTATGAGATCGACAAGGTCCTGAAGTACTCGGACGATCAGGACTTCGTGGAGTTTTCCCTGAAGCATCCACCATCGTCCGAAAAGACCCTGGCCACGGCGGCACCGCCGGCATTGAACGATCCGGTGTTCGCCGTGGGCAACGCGCTGGGACAGGGTGTCGTGGTTCGCGACGGAGTCTTTACCTCCGAAACTCCCGAAGAGATCAATGGCCGCTGGAAATGGCTGCGGTTCACCGCCGCCGCATCCCCCGGCAACAGCGGCGGCCCGCTGGTGGACAAGAAAGGCAACGTCATCGGCATCGTGCTGCGCAAGTCCGAGTCCGAGAATCTGAACTACGCGGCGCCCATTTCGCTGGTCACCGCTGCCTCGAAATCGGAGGGGACGATCGACAGTCGGGCGAACTACCGGCTGCCCATGATGGACGCCTCCGAAATGATCGAGAGTCACGAACAGGTGCCACTGCCCTCATCGCTCGCCGATTTCTACGCGAATCTGCAAAAAGTGGTCGTGGCCATCATGGACCGCAGCACGCAGCAGCTGCTGGACCACAACAAGACGCGGCTGTTTCCGAACAGCCAGACCTCCGCGACCCTGCTGTCGGAGGTGCTGCGCTCACCCTTTCCGCGGCTGATCCACGAGGCTCAGGACCGCAACTGGGCGATCGCCTCCCCGCAGCTGCAGAGTGCCCAGCTCGAGAACAACGGCTTCGTGCGCTCCGGGGGTTTCCTGCATCGAGTGCGGGTGCCGGATGATCTCAAGCTTGCGAATCTCTACGGCGACTCGAAGCTGTACATGGACCTCATGCTGCGGGCGGGTTTCAACCTGAAACGGACCGTCGGGACGGCCAGCATCAAGGTGACCTCGCTGGGGAAGGCCGTGCAGGAGTCGGCATACACGGACACCTGGGGACGGAACTGGCAGATCAAGATCTATGCGATACCCTTCGATGACATCTATCTCGTCACGATGAATCTGCCGACTCCGGAAGGTTACGCGGCCATGTTCCTGCCGGCGCGGGGCGCCGCGAAGGATGTGACGCTTGCCGAGGAGAAGCTGCTGGCGAACTACATCTACGTGACCTTCGAGGGCACGCTCGCGAAGTGGCGCGAATTCCTGCCGCTGAAGGCCGACCAGCCGAAGATCTTCGGGTCGCTCAATGTGAAAATCGACGGCGACTACAGCAAACTGAGCTTCAGCTCCAGGCGCATCGAACTGAACGTCACTCCCGAGGTTCTGCCGCTGTCGGCAACCACGGTTCTGGCCCTCGATTTCAGCTACTTCAAGGACGGCGGCACCGTGGTGTGGGACCTGGGCAGCATTCTGGTCGGAGAAGGCGCCCAGAAGAACGAATACGTGGACGCCCGGCGCTTCGACCAGCCCGATCCCTCACTTCCGGACAAGATTCAGAGCACCTGGAAAAAGGTGGAGGCGAACGAATATCCGTTCAATGGCGTCGCCGCGGACGACAACGGAGGCATGAGGGCATCCACGGCCGTCGGCAACGGCGCCGGATCGGCCGCCCGCTATGCCTTGACCGTGAGAAACGAAGGGGCGCCAGGGCAGGACGCGATGCACACCCGGCTCGACGCCCTGCAAAAGGCATTCAAGGACCTTGAGCACTAGCCGGCCCATTTCGGTATACTCCGCGGTTCGGAACGTGGCGCAGTCTGGTAGCGCACTTGCATGGGGTGCAAGGGGTCCCGAGTTCGAATCTCGGCGTTCCGACCACCTATATCAACCCTCACGCTGACATCCTCGGCGCGTTCTCTTCCGCATCCTCGACTGCAGCGCGTCAATCAGTCAGCGATGTGGGAATCCGTGCCGCGCGAAGATCACAAAAAAGACTGCAACCAGTACAAGCCAGAAAAGCACTACCCAAGCCACTACCCGCCAGAGGGTTCGCACGTCGTATCTCCATGGGTGCCTTCAGTCGCGAAGCGCGATCCACGTTGTACCCGGCATTGGCACTCGTCGCTCATGTTTCGAACGCTCCCGGGCAATAGCCCGCGCATCTCAACAACAATTGCATTGAATCGTTGCAGCTTCGCATTGGCGTGTACGATGGTGTGACGCAGATTTGGCGATCGATTCATTTCCAAAAACGCCCGAAGTGCCTGCCAACATTTTGAAACGGGAGACGTTACGGGATGTAGCGAGAATGCTGTTTATCGCTGCGTGCACTCTGATGCTCGGCTGCGCTGACACATTTGCGAGGTTCTATTCCG